>Ga0222628_1000164_pt1 | contig 33401 bp, 57 predicted proteins | sample AntAcemetageno95_FD_179860 | JGI IMG/M metagenome (GOLD analysis project Ga0222628, IMG submission 179860) | Saline water microbial communities from Ace Lake, Antarctica - #95 | ecosystem: Environmental > Aquatic > Non-marine Saline and Alkaline > Saline | place: Antarctica: Ace Lake | collected...
AACTAAACTAAATTTATATATTAAAGTAAATTAATGACTTTTTTCCATTTGTGGAAGTCAAATTCATCACAGAATCTAAAGACTTCTGTGTTTTCTTTGACGGGTCATATAAAAATCATAAAGTTCAATAATTTTTAATAAAAATAAAAAAATCCCTTAACTTGTAATTAAGGGATTTTAAACTAAAATGTCATAAAAAATTATTATTTATAAAAAATTATCAAAATCAAGTAAAACTAATAACCTTTGTCTTTTCATATTGCAAATATACAAAAAATTATTTAATAAACAAAATTTCTTGATATTTTTCAAATATTTTTAATTTCATATATAAACTATATAAACTATATATTAAATTTTATAGAAATTTTATAGAAATTTTATAGAAATTTTATAGAAATTTTTTAAAAATTTCATTTCTATCAGGAAGGATATTTGTATCAATATGAAATAATAAATCAATCAAGTACTCATATTCATAAATATCTTTAATTTTATATTTTTTATAAAATTTTTCTTCAATTATAATTCTATAATCATTTTTTGGATTAAACCAATAAATTATTTCATAAGTATCATTTTCAAACAATAAAGATAATATTACTCCAACACCATCTTCAAGTTTTCCGATATAATCTATTAAACTAACACTTATATTAATATCATTAGATTGATTTTTATTTTCATCATTCATATTTTTATATATAAATCAAATATAAACAAAAGAAATAAAAATTATGAAAAGAAATGAAGATTTTCAAGATTTTGTAATAAGATGGGATGGTCATCAGAAATTTAAATCAAAAAAAATAATCGAGAATGATATTTTAGAAGTTATTGTTCAAAAATTAGAAATGCTATTGTTCACTAATCAAAAAGAGATATATGGTCAAGAAGGATATAATGTTGGTGCAAATCTTGAATATTATTTATGGTCTACAAAAATATCAAATGATATTATTAAAGGTAAAATAAGTCAACAAATAAATGCATTTATTCCAGAATTAAATCTTCTTGGATATGATTTAGAATTGAAAATATTTGAAGGTGAAGTAAGAGATATTTTAGAATTATATTTTACAATTAAAGGTTATAATATAACTTTTATATTTGAATAAAAAATTTATAAAAAAAAAATTAAATAATGAAAAAATATAATAATTTTAAAATTATAAATGAATATGATAAATTTGAATTTCCTAATAAGAAATTAGAAGAAATTCAAAATAATTGTAAATATTTTTTTGATAATTGGGAAAGTAATATAATATATAGAGGATTTCAATCTGATATAAATATTAATTTTAGAAAAATAAGACGTAGAAAAAACAGAATTCCTATGTCAACTAATATAAAATATCATAATATTTTAAATAAAATATTTGAAAAATTATTTGGTTGGAAAGTAAGAAATGGAGTATTTACAACATTTGATACTAATCCTGAACTTTATAGTGGGTTTAACAATAAAACTGATTATGCATATATTTTTTTACCTATTGGAAAATTTGAATATGTATATTCTAATAAAATTTTTGATTTAACTACAGATTTTATTTTAGATGATATTAAATATTTGATTAATAAAGAAATGTATGAAAAAATAAATAAAACTGAAAAAGAAGTATTTCCAAAAATTATTCATCATATATCAAATATGTATGGTTCTTCATTTCTTAAAAAATATGAAAATGATTTACCTTTTTTAGTTGATTTTTTTAAAAATCAATTAGAATTTAAAGATGAAGATTATCCAATTGATGAAAATGAAATATCATTTAATTGTGATGAATATTATTTAATAAATAGAAATTTTGAATATGATATAAAAAAATTAATGAAAAAATATAAAAAAATTAATGAAAAAATATAATAATTATCTTAATGAAAATATAACTGATGGTCAATTAAAATTAATATTTGAAAATTGTAAATATTTTTTTGAAAATTGGAAAGGTGATATAATATATCGTGCATCAAATGATGAACCATTTGATAAACAAATGGTCAGAGAAAAAACAATAAAAGATAGAAAACCATCAAATACTCCGATAAATATCCATAATAAATTAAATGATTTGTTTTTAAAATTATTTGGATGGAAAGTTAGAAATGGGGTTTTTACTACTCAAGATGAAAATTATTGGGAAAAAATTGGAATTTATGCAGAAAATTATATTTTTTTACCCATAGGAAAATATGAATATGTTTATTCAAATAAAATTTATGATTTATATGAAAATGTTGATAAAATATTTTATCAAGGGGTATTTGATTTTACATATAAAAATATAGAATATAATCCTAGGGACTACACTAAAAGGGGGTCAAATTTATTTTTACCAAAAAAAAGTATTTTTACTGAATTAGATGATGATGTATTAAAATATTTTTTGACTAATGTATTAGAATATAAAAATAAAGGAATTCCAGTAAAGACATCAGAAATATCATTTAAATGTGATGAATATTATTTAATGAATATTTCATTTATAAATAAAATAAAAAAATTAATGAATAAAAATGGCTAATAAAAAATGGACTAAAGAAAAATGTCATCAAGAAGCATTAAAATATAATACAAGAAAAGATTTTAAATTTAAATCTGCATATGTTTATAAGATATCTGGAAAAAATAAAATTTTAAATGATATTTGTTCTCATATGATTGAAATAAATAAACCAAAAAATTATTGGACTAAAGAAAAATGTCAAAAAGAAGCATTAAAATATGAACACAAACAAGATTTTCATAAAAAGTCTTCTTCAGCATATATTATATCATATAATAAAAAATGGTTAAATGATATTTGTTCTCATATGAAAATTCTTGGAAATAGAAAAATGAGATGTATATATTCAGTTATATTTGAATATAAATATATAAAATATGTATATGTTGGGTTAACTTTTAATTTTTATAAAAGAAAACAAGAACATTTAATAGACAAAAGAAGCACAGTTTTTAAATTTATGAAAAAAACAAAAATAATTCCTGTTTTTAAACAATTAATAGATTATATATCAATTAATGATGCAATTAACAAAGAAAAATATTTTGTAAATTATTTTAAAAATAATGAATTCGTTATATTAAATAAAGCAAAAACAGGTGGTATTGGTGGAGATAATTTATATTGGACTAAAGAAAAATGTCAAAATGAAGCTTTAAAATATAAATATAAAATAGATTTTATTAATGGGAATTCTTCTGCATACTCAAGTGCATTAAGAAATAATTGGAAAGATGAAATTTGTTCTCATATGATTGAAATAAATAAACCAAAAAATTATTGGACTAAAGAAAAATGTCGAAAAGAAGCAACAAAATATAAAAATAAAACAGATTTTAGATTAAATTGTGGTGGAGCATATTCATATTCATATAAATATAAGATTTTAAATGATATTTGTTTACATATGTAAAAATAATAAAAATAATAAATAAGAATGGCTAATAAAAAACAAGAAAATTTAATTTTAACAACAAAACGAGTAAAAGAGATTGAACATAGAGCAAATATGGGTGAAAAATTAAAAAATCATGAAAAATTATGGTTCAATAATATTAAAGGAGTAAGAAAAACTGATTTAACATTCGCTATGACTAATAAAGAAATAACAGAATATGCTAAATGTAAAATGAGTGTTCATTATTTTGCACAGTCGTATTGTCAAATCAAAAGGGAAGACGGTACAATAGGACATATGAAATTAAGAGATTATCAAAAAGATATTATTGATCTTTATACAAAAAATAGATTTTCTATATTAATGGCAAGCAGGCAAACGGGTAAATGCAACTCGTTCAGTACCAGGGTATTAGTATTAAATGAAGAGACAAAAGACACATATTCTATACCATTTTATGAGTTATACTATGATATAATAAGACAAGAAAGACGATTATCTATATTAGAAAAATCAAAAATATTTTTATATAGATTATATATGAAATTATCTTAACCTTTCCATTTTGGCAAAAAGCCATTATTTTATTATAAAAACATATGGAAAATAAAACACAAATAGAAGGGATTAATTATATTATTTGTAAAGTATGTGGGGAAAAAGTCAGTAGAATTTATGGTAGGTATTTAAAACATCATAATATAACAAGTCAAGAATATAAAAATATATGGGATAAAGATAAAGAAAGATAAGAATAGCAAAATCAGAAGGGTATGAAATTTTGATTATATGGGACAGTGATGATGAAAAACTCTTATGAGTAATCTTTTAATATATTATTAAATAAAGAAAGAAATTCTGGACTTAAAATATAATATTTTTTACATTCCGTTGTAAATACAAATTCAAATTCAGAGTAATAATCTTTTTCTAATAAATTTTTCAAATCATTATCTATATATGTATGAACTATTTTTAATAACTCTGATTTAATATATTTTTTATTTGTTAATTTTAAAAATTTTTCAAATGTTAAATTTTCCCATAAATTTTTAAAATATTTATCATAATATATTTTTTTAGATTTTTTATTTTCATTAAACCCATATTCAAGTAAATATTGTGAAATTCTATATGAATAAATAATATTGATTTTAATTATATTTATTTTTATAAAAATGCAGATAAAGGGAAATTTGGGTTATATTTAATTGAAGAAATTATGACAACTTTTTCTGATTATGTATTATGGCTTAAATCTACTAAATGGAAAAATTATTTTATAGATACTAATTGGGATTATTGGTATTTTTCATTTAAAGATGCTAATTGGGAATTATATAAAGAACCCAATAGAAAAAATATATTTAAAAAATTTATTAAGAAAATTTTTAAATTTATTAATGAAAAAATAAAGAAGAATGAATAAAGAAGAATTTATAAAAATAATGAATACAACAATCCATTCTTAAACCAATTATTATTCAAAAATGGTTAAAAAAACTAAATTTAAAAATTTTTATATAACATCTTACACACTTTATTCTGTGCTGAAAAATGAAATGACTCAACAATTAGTAAAATTAAAGGTATTAAAAGAAAAATGGAACTCAATGAGTAAATTTAAAATTAAAAGAAAAAAATTCTTTAAGAAAAAAATTTTTAAAATTATAGATAATAAAATAATAAATTGATATGGTAAGATATTATAAATTTAAACCTGATATAAGGGAGTATTCTGAAAAATTGTATAGACCTAAATTAACTGAAGGGAAAATATATAAAATATTACAATGTTTTGAAGAACAATGTTGAATTTAAGTGATGATAATAATATTTATTATGAATTTATAAAAAAATACAAATTTGATAGTTTTTTCATAAATGTAACAAAACAAGTTGAAAGAGAAAAAAAATTTAGAAAAATATTAGATGAAAAATAAAGATATCAAATATTTAAAATGTGTTTATCCTAACTATAATCAAATAACTGTTGGAAAAATATATAAAGCATATAAAATATATGACTTTAATGATGACAATTGGTGGATGATATATAATGATTATAATATTAAAAAACATTTTCAAGAAAATTCTAATATTGATGGACTTTTCATAAATATACAAGTTGAAAGAGAAAAAAAACTTAAAAAAATATTAAATATTAAATAAAGATATATGAATAAAGATGTCAAATATTTAAAATATATTTCTAATCCACACACTCCGTCACATAATTTGACTAATTTGACTTTGGGAAAAATATATAAAGCTATTAAAATTAAGAAAAATAAATGGTATTTATTAGATGATAGTAATTTTAGAATTATTTTTTGGGAAAAATCTATTTTTGATGAAAATTTAACAATTGATGTAACTACCAAATTTTGTAGAAAAAATATTTTAATAAAAATATTAAAATAAAATATATGATTAAATGAAATATCTAAAATGTATTAATAATTATTCCGATGCAACAAAAATGTATTATGAAAATTTAACTATTGGGAAAATATATAAAATAATTAAAAAAGTTTCAATTTATTGGTATATAAAAGATGATAATAATATTGAAAAATATTTTACACAAAATTCCAATTTTGGTAAATTTTTTATAGATGCTGAAAGAGAAATAAAACTAAAAAGAATATTAGATGAAAAAGATGAAAAAATATAAAATTGGAGAATATATAAAAATAAAATCAGGTTTTATGCCAGAATTACTACATTTTAAATATGTTAAAAATAATTCTATATGTATGAAAATAATTGGATATGGTAAAAATTCTTGGGGAGATTTGTTATATTATGTTAAATTTAATTATCCTTTTTTCTATTTAAAAACAATAAAAGACACAATTAATTGTAGTTTTATTTATCAAGATAATGATTGTATTAACAAGAATAAAGAAAAAAAAATAAAAAGAATATTAAAATAAAAAATATTAGAATAATGATTAAATATTTTAAATGTAGTAATAGATTGTTAGAACACAAGAATTTTAATTTGTATGTTAAGATGTTAACAATTGATAAGATATATAAAATTGTTCACACATATTCAAGTATTTCACGTATTAAATATTATTTAATTGATGATGATAATATTAAACAGATATTTGATATAAATAGTATATTTTCAAAATTTTTTGATAATGTTACAAATCAAGTTGAAAGAGAAATAAAACTAAAAAGAATATTAAATATATAAATTAATTAATATAAAAAAATAAACAATTAAAATGGAAAAGATAGTAATCGAAATTAGAGACCAAGAAGGTGGTGAAGATGCTAAACTTCTTGTCCAAGAAATGAAAAACATTTATTTAAAAACTATTAAAAATAATGGTTTTAAAATTCTTTCCTTAACTGAGAGAGATGGAATCGTTGATTTCTGTCTTTAGCGGTAATAATATTAAACAATTCTTCTCAAATGAAATAGGAGCTCATAGATTTCAACGAGTTCCCCCAACAGAATCCAAAGGTCGTGTGCATACTTCTACAGTGTCAGTAGCAATTCTTAATGAAAAACAAGATATTAATATAGAATTAGATTTAAGTGAAATTGATGTATTTTATACAAGAGGCACTGGAAAAGGGGGACAACATAAAAATGTCACAAATTCTTGTGTAGTTGTGAGACATAATCCATCTGGTATTGAAGTTAGAATAGATGGAAGAAATCAACATAAAAATAAAAAAGATGCTCTTGCAGAATTAAAGAAAAGGATAAAGAATAAAGAAAAAAAGAAAAATTCTTCAAATTATTCTTCAATTAGAAATAAACAAATAAAGAATAATAAAAACAGAAGAACATATAATCTTAAATCCGGGATTGTGAAAGATCATATTACTGGAAATAAAACATCTTTTAAAAATATTATGAAAGGGAAAATTGAACTACTGCATTAAATTTTTAAAATATCTTCAAAAACTTTTTTAAATGATTCTTTTGGTAAAGCTCCTTGTACCATTTGGGGATCCCCGATTTGTGGAATAAATAATATTGATGGAATACTTCTAATACCAAATGCTGTAGCTAATTCTTGCTCATCTTCTGTATTCACTTTATATATGTTAAGTTTACTACCATATTCTTTTTCTAATTCTTCTAATATTGGAGCAATAACTTTACAAGGGTTACACCATTCAGCATAAAAGTCTATTACACAAGGCATTATACCTTTAAATTTCCATTCTTTTTCTGTCTCAAAATCAAATATTTTTTCTTTAAAAGTTTCTTTTGTTAAATGTTCTATCATAATTATTTATATTTTTGTTTTAGTTTAGATGTTTTATTTATGAAAGTTTAATTTTTTTGTGTTTATTTTTTTGTGTTCATTGACAATGAACATTTGTTTCGATTGAACAGGTCTTTTTAATTTATTTTATATTTTTCACCATACAAATATACACAGAATATTTTGACCAATTATATGAAAAAATAACCCCCTGCATATTCTGGAAATTGTATTTCTGTTATTGAAAATTCCCCTATTCTTGTATCTTTTTTAATATTTGTTGTATTTTTATTTGCTTCTAATCCAATACAAGGGATATTATTTTCATTAGTTCCAATATGAAATATTTCTCCCCATTTATTTTTTGTATCAATTTGAATTGCTATAATTATATTACTTTTTTCATTATATGACAATAATTTATATCTATTGACCCTTGATTTAAAATATCATATTCTAATAGTGAATTATTTTCATAAATTTTTTTGAATTTTTTTAAATGTTTCATTTAATTATATTTATTTTTTTATTATATTTGAATATTTTCATTTAGTTTTTGATAATAACCATCAGATAACCATTCTTTTCCTTCTAATATAAAATTTTTATACTCTTCAGTAGTTTTTAATTCATTTTCAGTAGTCCATTTTGGAGTTGCAACATAAACTATTGCATCAACATCAGAACCATTATCTAATCTTACTTTCATAATTTGTCTTGAATAATGTTTTGGTGCGCCCTCAAATTTATCTAATATATTAATTTCTTCATCTTTAACTTCATAGAGAATTCCCTCAACAAATGAATATTTTTCTGAAACTATATTTGCAAACCCTATTTCTGGATTCTTATAGGAACGTTTATTGATTTTGAATGTATAATCATATAAAACCCCTATTTGTTTACCAGAAGGTTTTAACCCTCTTTTAATCATTCTATTTTCGGACATATTACTTCCATATGCAAAATATCGTATCATTATTCAATTATTATTTTTCCATTATTATCTTTATAAGTATATAATATATCAAATTCTTGAGCTATTTTAGTTAAATCATTTCCAATATCTCCTAAATCTCGATTCCAAAAACCCACACCATGATGATTTCTTGTTAACCAAAAATTATAACCAATTTGTTCAGGAGTTAATTTAATGTCTAAATCTATTGATTTTTTTAAAAAATTTTCAATATCTTTTTTTGCATTTTTTATTGAATCTTCATCTATATCTGAAATATCAAAATTATCTAATTCTTCAGTCCATAATGCTGCTATTAAATAACTATTTAATATTTTCTTAAATATTTCTTTATCCCATAATAAAGAATAATTTTTTTTTAATTCAAATAATTTAAAACTTTTTATATTTTTCATAAATTAATTATATTTTAATTATATATGGAAAATTAATTGTCTTCCATATTCTTTACCTTTTTTCACATTACTACTATATAACCGAGATTCATAACTATATAAATATTTCATTATACTATATATTAAAAAAAACATTGAAAAGATTTGTATTATGGAAACTTTTTTGTATGTTTGCTCGAGTATGAGAATTGCTCACACGATGATATAGAAGATATTATTAGAATACAATATTGAAAAACATATTGTAGATAATTATCAAATTGTAATTGCTATTCTAAACAGTTACGACTATGAAGAAGATTCTTACTTTTTAATGATAAAGGACAAAATATTGTCTTGATAATAATATTAGATTAATAAGAATTAAATATGATGAAATTGATAAAATCTCAGAAAAATTAAAAATTTTAGATAATTATCCATCAAATCCTTGATAATGACAAACAAAATATTGTGGTTCCTTTTTTAATTTTTTGAATTTAGTTCCCATTGATGCTAATTTCATCATGAATAGGAAATCGTGACCATAACCCGTTGGCCATGAGAGTTTTCCTTTAAATTTAGTCCCAAGTTCAAAATTTTTATGTGATATGCTGGAAGTCCCAATTTTAGCCCAACGTGGATCTACATAACGTTTCTGGAATTTTTTAAAATTTTTATCTAAGACTAAAAAATCATTATAAAAAACCCAATCATTATCATCAATTTGTTCATGAATAATTTTTAAATGATTTTTTCCAATAACATCATCAGAATCAAGATAAGTAATAATATCACCTTTTGCTAATTTTAATCCTATATCTCGAACACCACCAGAATAAAGTGGTAATTTTTGACTTTTAAATAAAGTGACTATGGGATTCATTTTATAATGTTCCTCATAAAGTTTATTTGTTATTTGACAACCATCAGAAACAATTATTAATTCTTTATCTTCATGTGTTTGTTTGAGAAAAGAATTAACAGCTCTAACAAATTTTTTATCTAAGTGAGGTCTTTTTGCACCTAACCAAGAAGCCATTATTACACTAATTTTCATATATTAATTATTATTTTTTAAATAATCAGATTTAAAATGATTAATTACATATTCTGGTGCATTAATAATTGATAATTCATGAATATTATCAATTTTCATTTCACCATCTACTTTCAATTCTTCTCTTAATATATCAATATCTTTTTGTGTAGGTTTCTCTTTATATCCACAAAAATGATATAATATTAAATTATCACCATTATATCTTTCATCTTCATTTTTATTAACAACTATTAAACCATAATTAATATCCATTATAGAATTTATTGATTCATTATATTTTCTAAAATTTTTCATAATTCATAATTATTTTTATTAATGCATATTACACCATCTTTTTATTTTATGATGAAGTTTATTGTAAATTTTATCTCGTCTTTCTTAATTTTACACAATTTTCACATTTACAATATTCTTTATTATTGATACCTATCCCTTCTGGGATAAGTGATATCATGTTTATACACTTTTGGTATTATTATTTTATTCATTTATTAATATTTTATTTAATTTCGATTTTCTTTTTTGATTCTTAATATAATTTTTCCAAGATGGTTCTAAAACATTATAAACTAATTGTTCTGCAATATGAATTCCATATACTATCATATCTTCAATTTCTGAATATCCTAAGAAAAATTTAATTCCTTCAATTTTAATATCAACACCTAATTTATCACCTGGATAATATTGATTTGGTTGAAGTCTCATTTTAGAACAATTTAATTCTACTTTTGTCCCATCAAAAGTTTTTTGCATCATTTCTATAGCAATATGAACAATTTCTGATATATCTGTATTCATTTCATCCATTTATTTATATTTATTTATTTTATATATTTAATTGGTTTTATCCAAAATTTATTTATCTAATATTTTCTTTAATTTTTGATATCTTAATTCATTTTTCAATTGATAATCAGATGCAACTATTAATTTAAATTTTTTATTCCCGGTTATAAATTCAATATATGGAATGTCATTTCCATCTCCTTTATTTATAATTAATCCAAATTTATTATCAATTGATGCAAATTTAATTTCTTTATCTTCATCAAATTTAAAATATACGTTATATTCTTTTTTCATATTTTTTTTTCATTCCTTTTGTTCATATATTTAAAATTTTTTCTAATTTTTTCTTTCTATTTTTTAATAAGAAGTTATGCACTTTTATTATTTTATCTAATTCAGCTTCATCTAAATGTTCTAAATGTTCATCATATTCTAAATCAACATCACCATACCACTCATGATAATAGTGATACCATTTATGAATAACTATATTTATTATTCTTTCATTTATGATAAATTTAAATCTTTTTTCATATTCATTTTTTTTAATAAATTCATTATCTGTCTGTGATAAAATATATTCTTTAATTTCAGATAAATATTTATTTTTTAAATTATCTATTTTTGTATCTAAAATATCAAATTTTTTATATAATATTAAATACTTTTTATATTCTTCTAAATCTTCTTTATATGACATTTTTATAATTAAAATTTTCTTTCTCTTTCCATTCTTCTTAATGTTTGTTTTGGTGTTTCTTTTTCTTTAATTTCATAACTACAACCAATAATACCACCTTTCCAAGATCCTGTTTTTTCCCCAATTTCTTCATTAAAATCAATATCAATTTTTTTTGATACATAATTAAATTTTTTAGTCCATCTCAACCATATCATTCTCCATTCTCGTTCTACTACTTTAATTGTTGCTTTTCTTTTTTGTACTTGTCCATTTTTTAATACATATGTATAATCATAAACTTCTTCCCATAATATATTTTCCCATAATTTATCATTCCAAAAATTTTTTCTTTTTTCTTTTCTTTTTTCATGTTCCCAAGTATTATCTTTTTTTAAAAAGCTTGTTCTAATCCAATCTAAATTCCAAGGTAAATTATAAATTTTGTATTTATAACCAATATAAAACATAATAGTTTTTTCAAAAAAATTAATCCCCCATTGTTTAGGACCTTTATCATCATATTCTTCTTTAATATATGGGGTTAATTTTTGAAATGGATAAATAAACAATTTTCCCCAAATAAAATAGATTTGAATATATGCTTTTTCATCATAAGTTGCTTGTCTATATGATAATGAAAATCCTGACCAATTTGGAGAAAAATAAAACCATTTATTTTGATAAGTTTTCTTTTCTTTATTTAAATATTTCTTTATTTTAACAACTAATAAATAAATTTTAAATTTCCATTTAGGTAATAAAATAGATTTTAATTTTATTTCTCTACTATTCATTTGGTTTATAATATTTTATTCATCTGGATTGCAAAATTTTTTAATCTTATTAAAAAAATCTTCAGATATTTCTTCAAAAGTTATCCAATTATAGATTGATATAGAAATTAATGTTAGAAAAAGAATAATAGTTAATCCAATAATAGTCATAAAAAGACCAATAATCCATATTATTACTTTTCCAAAAATTAATAATTCTATCCCAATAGGAAAGACTGCTATTATAAATAGTATTATAAATAATACAATTAATCTATTTTTCATTGTTTTTTCCATTTTCTTATATTTTATTTTCATATTTTTTCTTATATTTTTTTTAAATTTTTAATTTTTTTGCTTCTTATAAATTATACTGCAACATTCATTTTTATATTAGGATGTGGATTATAATCAATTAAATCAAAATCATCATATCTGAAATTATAAATATTCTGCACATCTCTATTAATTTTTAATGTAGGTAAATCTTTTGGTTCTCTTTTTATTAATTCTTCAATTTGAGAAATATGATTTGAATAAATGTGAGTATCTCCAGTAGTTAAAATAAAATCTCTTGGAATCATATTAACTATTTGTCCTATCATTGTTAGTAATAATGAATAAGAAGCCACATTATATGGATTTCCTAATCCAATATCATTTGATCTCATATATACTTGTAAATCTATATATCTTTCGGGAATATTAAAATGATTTAATATTTTAATTTGTTTTAATGGATTATTTTTAATTTTTTCCCAATTCCCCATATTAAATTTATTAATATATTTTTGAATATCATCTTTATCAATATTAGTTTGACAATGTTTTATTCTTTCTTCTAATGATAAGACCTCAGTATAAAATTGAGATAATAAATGACAAGGTTCTAATAACATTTCATCTAAATCTGTTACATTCCAAGCATTAATTAACATTCTTCGAGAATTCGGATTATGAATTAAAATATCTATAATTTTATTTATTTGATTTATTCCTTTTAAATATACTTTTTTATATCCAAGTTTATCAACAATAACTTGTTCACCTTTAGTATTTCTATATTCATTAGTTTGTTCAACTAATTCTTCATAACCTCCCCAATCAATCCATTGTTTTCCATAGACTGGTCCTAAATCCCCATAAAGAAGTGCAAAATTATCATTTTTCATAATTTTTTTTTCAAATTCTTTTTGAGATAATATATTTAATTTTTTTCTTTTAGGATTTTCTTGAAAATTTTTCAACATTTTTGCTTTATAAGCTTCATAAGGCCATTCAGTCCAAAAACTTACACCATTATCTAACAAATAACGAATATTGGTATTACCAAATTTTTTATATTCTTCATCATATGAAGATAAAAACCATAACATTTCATGTATCATTGATTTAAGATGAATTTTTCTTAATGTAGTTAAAGGGAATCCATCTCTTAAATCAAATCTCATTTGATGACCAAATATACTTTTGGTGCCTACACCAGTTCTATCAGTTTTAAAACTATCTTTTTGTAGAATTTTTTCATATAATTCTTTTAATTGACTATCTAATTTATTCATATATTTTATTTTTTCATAATATATAAGAGTTTTTATAAGTTTTGTTTATAAAAAATTAGAAATTAAAAATTAAATTATAATATGAGGAGTAAAAGATTAACAACAGAAGAATTCATAGAAAAACACAGAAGATTCATAATAATAAATTTGACTATAAGTGTCACTCAAAGTGAATGGTTACATGTGCTTGTGGCATAGAAACACACAAATCTTTAGATTAGTGTGTAGTTCATTTTAATCAACTAAATTTAAAATATAAGTTTTTACTCCAGCATTAGGAATAGCATAAACTTCACCTTGAGCCATTTGTTCCATAACCCATTTATGTTTCATTGGTTGTCTATTTTTTATTTCACCAGTTTTAACCCAATAATTCATAAAACCTCCTTTTGTATAACCTATAAATTCAAATCCTAACATATTCATACTATCACCTAAATTATGATCATAATCTGAATAAAATTTAATGTGTTCTACTTTAATATCATTTTTCCCGATAGTAATATTTTTATAATTTGTAATAAAATGTTTTAAAAGTTTAGAAGATCCACCATTAACATGTGAAAATTTCTTAGTCCCTACACGGATAATTTCAATGATATTGTCTTTTTTACCAAAGAAGTTTTTACCAAATGTATATAACATAATTAATGTACCAGCTGAAACATCATTTTTATCTTTTTTAAGATATAATCCTAAATTTAAACTTGCTCCTCTTTTACCATAGAAACAATTTTCTTTTTCAAATGCCCTGGCTTCTTTACTTTCAACTACTCTAACTTCACAATCTCTTGCATAAAATTTATTGGGCGTTTTGTGAGCAGCGTGTAAAATATATGATTTTAAAACATCTTTCTTATTTGGATTATCCCATTCAAAATCTTTAATCCAAAGTTTAAAAGAATTATTTTGTTCAGCTTCAAACGATTTATCATAGTAATAATTTTTATTTACTCCTTCAATTTTATATTTTGGGTATGCAATAGGATAATTTAATGAATCAATATATTCTATTTCATATGATCTTTTCCCCTCTGGATGGTCATGCCATAAACAAAAATTATTTAATTCTGTATTGTATTCTACTTTATTTTTATCTAAAAAATCTTTTATTTCTTTTAAATTGTCTTTTGTTTCTTGTTTCATTGTTTTATATTTTTTTTTTTATTTGTTTCAATAAATTTCAAATCTATTATATTTCATTTTATTAACTAATAATAAACATTTTTCAATATCTTTATTTATATTTTATATATGATTATATATGACTTTTTATAAGTTTTGTTTAATTTTTTTAGAAATTAAAAATTAATATATAATATTATGAAATTAAAAAAATATACAGAATTTTTAAATGAAAATATGAATGTTGATTTATTCTTAGGTATTTTTATATATTTTAATAAAATATTAAAAATACATGAAGAATATTATTATCATGATACTAAAATTTCTATTAATCCTGAATTTAAAAAAGAATTAAATAATTTTTTTATTGATTTACAAGAAGAAAATAAGGTATTTGCTGTAGATATTTATAATTTAGTTGGTGATTATGAAAATAAATTATATAATAATATGCAAATTTCACATGAAAATATCAATAATTCTTTTTGGAAAATTTGTGATAATTTATTTTCATTTTCAAAAATAACTATTGAAGATTTTGGTGAACGGAATATTTATTCCATACAAGATTCATTAGAAAGTAAAATAGATGAATACGAATATAAAAATGATCCATATGATATTGATGATGAATATATAGATTTAAATTTTGATGAAAATAATTATATTGATGAATATGATCAACTATTTGAAGTTGAAGGATCAGATATTCCTATTGATTTTTTAAAAGCAACAAATATTATTGAGAAAGATCCTGAAAAAATTGAGAAAGAATATGAAAAAATGTTGGGTAGAAAAGGATTATTATCAACATATTATAGAAAAAAAGATAAAGTATTTACATTTGGAGTTTTAAAAGGTATTTTTGAAGATGCACTTGCATATAAGAAAAAAAGAGAATTAATGAAAGGTGGATATAAAATGTTACATAGAGCAGTACCAATAGCTTTAGCATTTTTATTTTTTCCTGCATGGATTGTTACAAATGTATTAGGAACATCAAGAGCTTTTAATAAAGTAGTTATACCATTAGTAAAAAATCCAGAAACAAAATATAGTAAATTTTTAACAAAATTTATCAACACTACAATTGCAATTACTGAAGGAGAAATTAAATATTTGATGCCAAAAGATTGGTATTATAATTTATTCGTTATGGAAGATGATTTGTTGAAAATAGTTAGAAAAGATGTTTTAAGAATATTCGCAATTGAATTAGCAAATAAAATGGAACAAGAATCAAATGATAACCCAGTACCTCATCATTATGTTGAGAATCAATTAAAAACATTCTTAAATGATAAATTTGCGATTAGTCCTCCAATGGGACTAAAAACAAAAAAATCTACAAAATCACCTAAATATAATGTTAATAAATGGTATAAAAAAGATATGAAAACATTAAAGAAAAAAACAAAAGAATAAAAATAAAATAAATAATGAAAAATATAAAAAATTGGAAAACATTCAATGAAAATAGAGAACTTGATTATGATAAAAATATGAAAAATAATGAAATCTCCGAAATACAATCAAAATTAGAAAATTATAAACCTATTCATTTTGAATATGATGATTATATATTAGATTCTCAATCAGAAAATGCAGGAATTATTGATACTAGTGTTTGGATTGAATTTGTATCAAATAATCCAATTGACAATATTGATATTGATGAATTAAAAAATCATTTCTTTGATAATACTGATTTTGATGAAGTAGAAATTGAGACAACTGAAAATTCTGTATCATTTGTGATTAATATTTATGATTATGAAAATAGATAATTATTATTTAATTAATTTTAACCAATCTTGAATAAGTTGTTTTGTTTTTTGTTTTCCAATACATTCTCTGAAACATCCAAATACTTTTGAATCTTTATATAATCTTGTACAAATACTATTTACTATTTCAACATTCTTATTAGTGATTTTTATCCCCTTATTATTTATAAATTTTTTAAATCCATCTGGATTATCACTTAATGCATTAGTATATTCTAACTGATTTTTAAACATATCTGGATATGATTCACTTAACAATTTAAGATAATTTGAAGAATCTACTAAAGCACTTTGTTCTAAACTTGATGTTCCAAGTGGGAGAAAAACTGACCATTCAAGTCTTGTGTCATCTCCATAATCTTTAGAATATTCATCTTTTAATTCTTCATCTGATAAATCATTTTCACTACCATAATTATATTCAACCCAATCTTCAAAATTCTTTTTTTCACCTAACATAACTCGATATTCTTTAAAATTTTCTTCTCCTGGTAATAAAATTTTCCATTTGGTACAATAATCTCCTGAACCAACAACACTTGAATATAAATTATATTTAGCCAACAAATCTATAACTTTATCACCAAGTTCAAAATCTAATTTTTTCTTTCCAGTTTTCTTTTTCTTTTTATCTTTATCTCTATTTAATGCATCTTTTACAGACCAAGAACCATCTAAATCTTTAAAATTTACAATTTTCATTAATTTATTTTCATTTAAATATTTCATTTAATCAATTTTTTTTTATGAAAGTATAATAATACCCAGATTTATATATAAAAATATAGTTTTGATATTTATAAATTTTAATACTCCAATCTTTATCGAAATCTAATTCATTAAAAATAGGAAACATATTTTTTATTGTATTTAAAGAAATATATTCTTTTATTGAGTTTTTTGGGATTTCAATGCAATCATCAAAAATTTCTTCAACATCTAATTCATTATACCCAATATATTTATACCCATCTTTTTCAGATTGAATATATTCTCCATTAAAATCTTTATTTTCTCCAGTTCCCCAATATTCTTTAATAAAATTATTATAATCTTTCATATATTAATTATATATTAATATTTATTTTTATAGTATATTATATTTGTTTATTATATTACATATTATTTTTCTTGATTTTAATACTTTCTTCAATTTCTTTCAAATTATTAAATTCATTAATCTATTTAATAATACATTTAAAAATAATGTGTTTACATGTGAATGAAATTTTCTTTTTAAGACCTAATCTATTTTTTCCAGACTTTGGTTTTGATGGTTCTGCTCCTTCTCTTATTAGGGCATTTAAGACATAGCCGTCGGTGCATTTTATGGAGTTAGATTGGGATTTATTGAAGAAAGAAAAAATAAGTTATAATTTAATTTGCTTGTAAAAATATTTTATATATTCTTGCAGATTATCTCTATGTATAGAATTTGATGATCTCCAACATTATATTCCTGTAGATTATTTTGGAGGAGAAAAAACAGACTTAAATATTTTAATATTTTTTACTTTTTATGATTTTACCTACAACAAGATTTTAACTTCATTTCTATCTTGATTATAAATTTCATTATATAAATCTATTCTAATTTGATTTACCACTTTCATCTCAAAATTTTTCAGAAAATATTCATGATTTGCTTGACCATGTTCTTTAATTGCAGATGGATTTTTTACATAAAAATTCATCTTTTCTACCCAAGAATCTTTTCCCTCATTTACATAAAGACCTAATCCTTTTTTCTCAATATCATCAATTTCATATGATCCATATTTACTTTCAATGATAGGAATACCATGTGCTCCCGATTCAATTAATTTTAATTGTGATTTATAAAGATTAAATTGATGATTATTTTTTAATGGTGCAATTGAAATATCTGCTTCATTGTACATAGTGCCATATAGCAATATCGGTTTTGTATGTCTTCGTTGATAAAATTCATCTAAATATTCTTTATTAAATCCATATGTATCATCATGATCAAAGTTGTCTGTTTTACTTAAATATTCTCTATATTTCATTGTACTAATATATTTACCATTATTATTAAAAATACTTTCAAATTTACCCCATTGAGAATGATTATGTTCATCTTTATTAATTTTTCCATCTTGCATTTTTATTCTTAGGTCATAACCACACATAATCATTTGTGCTTTTGATAAAAAGTTTTTATCAAATTTTTTGAAATCTTCTTTAATTAATTTTAAATCAACTTGATGACTAATTCCACCACCCCAAATAAATCTTATTTTATCAGATGGTATTTTTTTTCGACACCATTGTTGTTCTGTTATATTAATAGCATTTGGAATTACAATTACATTAGAATTTAATTCTCTTATTCTTTCTGCAAATATTGATGTAGTGGTTGTTACAACATCTGCATTTTTTAAAACTTTTTCAATTTTTTCACCTGATTTATTTTTTATCCAATTTTTATAATTGATATGTGAATTATTTAATATCCAATAATCATCAAGATCGTACACTAATTTAATATTGAATTCTTTAATCATATCATAAAACATTTTCTCTTTATCGGGTTCCTTGAAAGGAATCATTTTATTAAAAACTATTATATTATAATGTTTAATAAAATTTGGATTTAATAATGGAAGTGTTCCATCAGATAATAATCTAATATCTATTTTAATATTTGGGTCATCTAAACAAAGATGTGGATTTAAGATACGAAAATATCCAACACCATCTACATCAGAATTTAACACTAATATTCTAATCATTCAGGTTTATTATTTTTATTTAAATATTGTATAATCAAATTCTCAATAAGTTTTTGTTTATTTAAAAAATTATCATCAATATGTTTTAGAAAATTATCATTTAATTTTTCTTTTAAAGTAAAATAATGTTTGAATCTTGTTGTTTTTTCTCTTTTTACCATTTTTGACTTTTTTATTTTTATATATAAGTAAACTCAAAGTCAAAAATGATAATTAAAAGAAGGTTTAAAAATATATGGTAAGGGACTTACCATTACAAAGGTGGAGAGTAAATCAGACTTTAGTGATAAAGCACACTCTATGAAACCCGAAACACATTAGTCTTTAGCTAATGTGTAGTTCATTCACAGAATTATTTAAATAGGAGTGAAGAATATTTCTGGAAGGAATATATTGATATATAATATATTAATTGTGAAGTATTTTTTTAAATTTTTCTTTTCGTATAATTGTTTTAGATTCTGTTTCTAAAAATTTATTAATTTTAATATTTGTAATACATCGATTTAATTCATTTTTTCGATAGTTTTTTCCATTAATTTTAATGTTATAATTTTCACACATTTCTCCAAAAAGTTCGCAATCTACTTTATCTTCAACTAATGTAGATGAATACCATAAATTATTTTTTTTAGATTTTTTAACATAATACATATAATTGTCCTTTTTCCCATGAACATAGAAGTTTTCTGTGGTAAATATTAAATATTTATTTATTATTTTTAAATTCATAATCCATATATTATTTCTACTAATTCTTATTTTTTTCATAATTCTAATGTTTTTTTAAGTTTTACAACTCTTAATGCTTTTTTTTGATTATAATCAACAAATAAACTCACATTTTTATTAATATATTCTTTAGCTTTCTTTTTCATTGTTGTTAATGTAGACCATTCACCAATTATTTCATTATTTAATACACATTTTAATTCATATTTAATTTCTGATACATAATTATTTATTTTATTACCATAATATGATTCTCTTTTATTAACTTTAAAATGAATAACATTTATTTCAAATGTATTTTTTTCATCTACTTTACCAAAGGCTGTTTGTTGTCTATTATTTAATATTGATTCTTGATATAAACAATTATGTTTTTCAGTTATATTTTGCATATCCCATTTTATAGCAAATTTAAGAAATGCGGAGACACCAAAATTTTCAATATCCATTCTATTTACATCTTTTAATTTTGCCCAAAATTGTATTTTCTTTGTAGTTTTTGTACTATTTTGAATTCTAAATGTTAAGAAACTATATAATCCAGAACGTGTCCTAATATTAATTTTATCTACTTTAAGTTTTGTATCTGCAGGAAGGGATACAATAGAATAATTATTTGAATCACCAGTATAATTTATGTTATATAATTTAATTAAATTATGATTTCTATATTCGTGATGTAAATTAAATTCCCAGTCATTGGTTAATGTTAATATATCACCAATTTCTGGTACAAATAGTTTCATATTTATTTTATTTTTAATGTGAATTGAGATTTTCTTCTATATCTCATTGTATTTCTTTTTTTGGTAAAAAGTTTGAATTTTAATAAATCATCTTCAAAAGTATAAGATACTTTTATATCACTGATGAAAGTATCTACTAAAGTGAAAACAGTAATTTTGTGAACAAATGCAGAATAATTTTTAAATGGTCTTTGTTTATATTTTTTAATAAGATTTTGAACCATAATGTTGATATGATATTTTGTAGAATGATCAAATTTTTCTTTGACAGAATAATCATCATAAAAAGTATCAATTCTTTTGTTTGCTACTTTTAAAAATCTTTTTGCAGTTCTTTCAAAACTTCTATTACTAATTCTTATTTTTTTCATAATTTTTATCTTTTAAATAAGTTATTTCGATTAAAATTTATAATAGTTGTATAATCTGTTGGATGTATTACTAATGTTTTCATATAGCAAAGATACAAATAAAAAATGAATTAATAAATTAATATATAATAAAAAATAAATTATTATTATGAAGATAAAAAGATTTGAAGAACTAAATGAAAATTGGAAAGATGATGCAATGAAAAGAAAAGAACAATATATTGAAATATTTGATGAGATAATAGAATTTTATTCAGAAAAATTAAATATGTGGAAACAAGATACAACCTGGGCTTATACAGAAGAATTATATTCTATGATTTCTTCTTTATTACAAGCTGGCGCAGATGGTTCACAAGAACATGATGCTTTTATAGAAAAATTAGAAAAAATAAATCAAAATCAATAAATTTTAATAAAATTATTGAATCCTTTTAAAGTCTATTTTTGAATCATAATGATACATGCTTTCATTTAATGCTAATCTTTTAAACATTATTGAAAAATTTTCATTAAATGTGAATTTTTCAATAACTTCATCATAAGTCATAGTAAAAGATTCATTATTTCCTTTTTTTACTTCATATTTTGTGTTCATTTCTTTTTAGATCTTTTTTTATCTGATTTAGTTTCATCAGTAGTTTCTTTAACTTTTTTAGTAGTTTTTCTTGCAGTTTCTTTCCATTCACTTTTTGTAATAAATTTCCAACTTAATTTATTAACCATATTAGTTGCTTCTTTATCAGTAACTCTTTTGATTGTATCTCTTAATTTTACAGTTTTCATATTAATTTATTTTATCTGGTACTTGCCATATTTCTGTCAATTTTTCAAATTCTTCTTTTAGTTTTTGTTCATATATATGAGTTTATATTATTTGTTTGATTCTTCATCTATATTTTTTATTATGAACTCCGTAAAATCTTGAATAATATCATATTTTACATGATAGATTCCAATATTAGGGCCATTTTCAAATTCAGTATTCCAAATATCCCACATTGATGGTAAATATTTATCTCCCATTGGGCCTTGTTGAATATTATTAAGAATATCATAATCAGAAAAATATGATATGAATTTATAAAAATCTATTTCAAATTTTTCCCCATTCAGATTTATTTCAATAGATTTTAAATAATTTATTAATCTTTTTGATTCTTCCATCATTTTCTTTTGAAATATTTTCATATATTTAATTGTTAAATCATCTATATTAATTGTTTTATACATTGATAAATATTTTTCTACCATATCTCCATTTTTATTAAAAAGAGATATTCTAAAATAATTCTGCAAAAAATAAAAAACATAATTAAGTTTGAAAAAGGTTTCATCATATGGTTTTCCATATAATATATGGTCATAATCATGAAATATTTTATTTAATGATTCTTCAAAATCATCATTCTTTTCAGAATCAAAATTCTTTTTATATTCTGGAAATTTAAATGGTATTCTTACAAATAATGTATCTAAATTTTGTTTTTGTTTCCCATAAAGATATTTTAAAGTAAATGTAATTTTTTCATTCTCAACAGTAAAATTATCCCAATTATCTCCAGATAATGAATAGTGTAAAGATTTCACGATTTTATGATATGTTTTTATATCATTTTGTAATTCTGTAGAAAAAAGTATTACTAAAATTACTTCTTCCCCCAATGAATTCAATTCAATATTCGGATTTTCTTTCCATAAATTTATAAATCTTTCTATATCATCATTTGATTGAATTAATTGTGGTTTATCTGTTAGTATTTTTTTATATTCTTCATCATTTAAATCATCAACTTGAAAATCATCTCCTGTTTGATATTCTAAGTCAAATTCAATAACATTAATATCTAATAGTATATCAACAATATATGGATGATATTTTTTGATAGGTTTATCATTATTTCTCCCTTTTATTTGAGTTATCACAATTTCACTATCATAATCTGTATGTGGATGTTTGTGATAATTATCAACATCAATTTGTGCCATATCAATTTGTAATGCCATTGTAACATGAGGAGATTTTTTCTTTCTTAAACTCCACAAAGTAGTTCCCATTGATGTTATTCCACAATGTCCCATTGCTTCTGCTTCTGCTTTATCTTCAGTTGTTTCAAGATCAATCCAATACCAACCATCATCATAAGTTTTAATTATTCTCCCGGTTTCATCTTTAATTATACCAGATGCTTCTAAATTATTATGCCATTCTTCAGCAACTCTAAATGCTTCATCAAATGTATAATCAGATAATTTTGTTTCTTCATCTTCTCTTAGAGGAGATTTTAACCAATCAACTATATTTGTTAATTTTAAATCGAATTCAACATTCCCACTATAATTACAAACATCAAAAAAAATATCTTTAATTTTTCGAATATGATGTCCTTTAAATTTCTTATCATTTCTTTTTGTTTCAAAATTAAGAAAAAAATCATTTATAAATTTTTCATCAAAATTAAAAGAATCTGAATTATAAGTTTTTATTAATTTTGTTAATTTTGTTTTATTTTTTAATAATTCATTTTTAAATTTTTCTTTAAATGCATTTGCAACCCAAATGGTATATTTTAATCCTTTTGTAGAATCATCAGATATTACATTTCTAAAAATATAATTAATTACATAATCAACATTAAGAAATTTTTTAATTTTTTCTCTTTGTTTTTTTAATTTTTTCTCTCTGTTTTTACTTTGGTCTTTATCTTCATTTAGAGATTCTAAATAATCTAAGTAAAATTGTCTTTTTTCTATTTTATCCATATAATTTTATTCATCGTCAAAATAATTATCACTATTATCAATTTTTCCAACATATGCTTTTATTTTTTTAATTCCTTGTTTATCTAATACATTAGCTCGATGTAACCCATCAAGAATGGTATATTTATATTGTTCGTGTAATATTACATCAGGTGAAGTTTCACCAACAACTATTGGTGGGTAAATTTTATTTTTTTGATATAATTCATTACTGTCATCAAATTTAACTTCATTAAATTCCCATTCATCTAAGTTTAAATCACTAATATCAATTTCTTCTAATACAAATTTTTCATATAATTTACATCTGTCATAAAAATCATTATCATAATCATCAGGATCATGATAAGTAATTATATATTCTTCCATTTCCCAAAATTGAAATTCCTCTCCTAATTTTTTATTAAAATCATCTGTTGCCCATTCAACTTTTCGATTTTCGTATATTTTAAACTTTGTAATCATCTATTTAAATATTTTTTCTATTTTATCCAAAAACACAATCTGTCTTGGTCTTATTTCATTTCTTGCATCATCAATTGAACCCCATTTATATTCTTCCATTTCCGGAATATTATATTCTTTTCCTTGATATTCAAATTTTATAATTTCTGGTTCAAATTTAAATTCTTCATTAAATTCAGTAGCAAAAACAACAATTGATTTTATTAAATTCCCAACGATTTCACTATTTTTTCCTAAATCAATAAAATCTCTATTTTCATCAATTATAATTCCTGATTCTTCTTTTAATTCTCTTATTGCAGTTTGTAAATTAGTTTCTCCTTCATCAACTCTTCCTTTTGGGAATCCCCATGGCCTATTTCTTCCTTCAAACAATGGTCCACCAGCTTTTAATAAAAATATTTCTTTATTCTTATTATATAATAAAATACCAGCACTAATTCTTTCTTTTTTAGATTCAATTAAAAATTGATTATATTTCTTCATAATTTTATAATTTTAAACTTTGCAATTATAATTCTATATATTAAAAAGTATAAGAAAGAAATATTAAATTAAAATTAAAAAAATCATGTATTATTAGAAAAAAATGGCAAATATTATATTAAACAGAAAAGAAAAATATTTAATTATGAATATTGGTTATACTTCAAGAGAATTAAAATTAAAAAAAATATTAAAAAATATTAATATATAGATTATATGGAAAACTACAATAAAATAAATATGATAACAAATTTTAAACTTTTTGAAGCTGTTGAATCTAATGTTCAGGAATATTTTGATGCAGTTGCCTTACATTATGATGAAAATCTAATAGATATGATTAAACAAGGTGAAGAAATAGCATCTCAAATGACTGATAATGGAGATTTTAAAACTGAAAAAACAGATAATGGTAATCTTTTAATAAGATATATTGAAGGAAATAATTTACTTATTATACTTGGTGCTGTTGCGATTTCTGGCAAGATGAATAGAGAAGATATATCTGATATGAATAATTGGTTAGAACAAGTTGTAAGTAGTATTGAAGATGGTATTACAGTTATGAGTTCACCAAATGAATTATCTGAACCACTAATTAAGAAAATTATTAAAAAATGTGAGAATAAAGGATTAAAATTAAATATACAAAGTCAAGATGCTGTTGAATATGATGGAATGACTTGGAAAAATTATATGATTAGTTTAAGTTAATTCTTGCACAACTGAGCGTAAAACACACAAAAGTCTTTAGCTTGGAGAAGTTGTCATAGATTAGTTTTTAATATGTAGTTCATAACATGGAATACTTGTTGTTTTATATTGTGCTTCATTTGTCCACAAATTTTATATAGTTAAGCGTAAAACACATCATTATTTTCATCTTTATTTGAATTTAATTCTTCAAATGTTTTTATATATTTTTTCATATATTTTTTATTTTATATTTTGTGATTTACCCTTGTTTAATTAATAAGGGTAAAAATTACCTTTTAAATTTATAGTTGTTGTCCCAAGGATTAGGTTTATAAGGAGTAAATCTTTTATTTTTAATTTTACTATATCTTCCTAATTCTTTTTTATCTTTAAAATTATATATTTTTTCCCTATTATTTAAAGTAGTTGAATAATCAACTTTATCATCTCCTTTTTTATTAAAAACATATTTTTCAATTAATTGTTTAATAGGTAATTCTAATTTTTCAAATAAATCATCAATCATATTTTTATACTGAACATGATTAAATATTGAAGATAATCCAACTAGTGTCATCGCACAGTCATCGTGCCCCCCCGAGCATTTATATGTGAAATTTCCACTTGGAGTTTCAGTTTTACTAAATTTTGAAATTTCAGTAATATTTACATTTTCTCTTAATTTTATCATTTGTTTTTTAACAGCACCTTGTAATGCTTTAACTAATAATTTTTTACTTGCTTCTTGTTCTCCACCAGTTATTTTCATTCCAACTTTTGCATATTTATCATCTTTCTTATGTTTATATCTTAAAAATATAGCATTTGAAAAATTATTATCATCATTAAATATATGAATTAATTCAGATAATAAAGTCGCACCATATGTATTATATTCAAGAACTACTTTTACTTTTTCAGAATCAAATAATTCAAATAATACAGTATAACATAATTCTGCAAATTCATTAATACTCCAATTATTAACTCTAAACATACCTATTTGTTCTAAATAAAAGAATTCATAAATAGTAGATAATTCATCATGAGTTTTTTCTATTAAATCTGGAGGTTTTGGTAATAATCTAAAAATATTTAAGACAGAATAATCTTGTGCCAAACCTTCCCCCAAATCAATTGCCGCAAAAATGTGATAATCTTTTATCTTTGTTGGATCAAATATATCATTCTTACCAGTTAACCATTTTAAATTGTTATATGGAAGAATTAACCGTTTATTTAATTCTTTAAAATCTATATGTTTAAAATCTATTGAATCTTTCTTAAATTTCTCCATTTGTTCACTTGTAAATAATAATTTATCACTAGTAATAAATTGAAGATCATATTCCTGATTAAACATATTTTCTCCACCAATTAATTTAGTTTCTTCTTCTTGCCAATTTGTTATGATACATAAATCATTTAAAGGAACCATTTTATCATTTATGTTTATTCTCATTCCTCTAATTCTATGTATATATGTTTTATCATTATCTAAATCATGTTTTACACATATCCAATTTTTATTATTAAATTCTTCATTATAAATATTAAATCTTTGAATATGTAAAAATTCAATTAATTCTTCCTGAGTTATTTTATATTCTTTCATTTTATATGCTAATGGAAATATTCTCACATCTCTTCTACCCGCTACTTGATGCCAATAAACTCGCATTGCCTCATACATATTCTTTTCTGGATCATCCTCAGTTCTTTCTGCATCTGTTAATAATTTATGAAATAAATTATAACCTAATGGTGTAGAAGTAATTATAATTTTAGAATTTTTTACTGATGAAACAGTTGGGATAACAGCACCATAATATGATTCAATAATGTTATTTGGTACTTTTGCAAATTCATCGAGGTAGAGTAAATCAATTGTAAATCCAATTGATGGTTCTTTTACTCTATTTTCACTTTGAATTCTACTCCCATTTTCTAAAGCTAATGATTTTTCATTCCAATTTATTACTCCCTTTTTTAAGAAAAATGGTAATGTTTTATAAATTTCTTTTATTTTTCTAATAATTTCTTTTACTGTTTTCCCTTTGTTGGCCACAATCATACAATTTTTTTCATTATTAAATAATACAAAATGTAATAATACAATTGATGCAGAAACTGTGTTGTGATTCAGTATATTATTACCATAATATGATGGTTCTGGACCATCAATTGTTAAATCAAACATAGATAATTTACCTCTTAATTTTTTAATATGTTTCACTTTATTTTCTCCGGTATTTGTTAAGACATAATCATTTTTAGTCAAATCAACAACAAATTTTTCAATATGATTTTTACAATAAACTATATGTGTATCAGCACATTCTAACTTATTTCCATTTTCTAATTCAAGTTCATATCTTTGTAGTGGAATAGTTCTAATAATTTCACTTGTTGGAGTAAATCCATAATCTGATTTAACTGATTTATTTTTTAATGGAATAATATCAACAATTTTCTTTAATAAATCTATTTCATTTTTATCTATATTTCTGAATTCATATTTTTCTATTAATTGAATAAGAAAAATGATTATATTCTTCAAATATTTAGTCATTTATAATTTATTGTTTTTTTTTATATATTAAAAAATTCATCATCAATTACAATTTTAATATATAGATTATAATGATGAAAGAAAAAGAGGTAAAAATAAATATTACACACAGAAACAAAAATCAATATATTGATAAATATGAATTTGAAGAATTTAATAAAAAATATTTAATAAAAATTGAAGATATTAATCATAATTCAAAAGAAAGAATAACTGCTATTTGTGCTATTTGTGGACAAGAAACAAATTTATCAATTCAAAAATATTATAAAAATTACAACAAATATAATTTTTATACTTGTAGAAAATGTTCTTCAATTAAAAATAAAAAAACTAATCTAAAAAAATATGGAGTTGAGTATCCATTACAAAGTAAAGAAATTTACAATAAATTAAAGAAAACAATTAAAAAAAAATATGGAGTTGATAATATTTTTCAATTAGAAGAAATAAAAGAAAAATCTATAAAAACAACTCAGAAACATTATGGAGTTGATTATCATTTACAAAATAAAGAACAATTAAAAAAACAAGAAACAACTAATTTAAAAAGATATGGAGTTAAAAGACCTGCACAAAATGAACAGATAAAATTAAAAATTTCAATTAAAAAATTTCAATTATTTAATAAACATCAATTTAATTTTTTAATGAGAGATGGTACAATTTTTTATATAAAATGTGATAAATGTAATAAAATATATGAAATATGTGAAAAAACATTTTATTGTAGATTAAAATACAATGTTGAAATGTGTGTTAATTGTAATCCTATAAATTCTCATAAATCTGGTAAAGAAATTAAAATGTTTGATTTTATTAAAGAAAATTATAATGGAAAAATTATTACCTCTGACAGAAAGATATTAGATGGGAAAGAAATAGATATTTTGTTACCAGATATTAATTTAGGATTTGAATTTAATGGTACTTATTGGCATTCTGAAAAATATAAACTTCCTGGGTATCATTTTTCTAAATCAAGAAAAGCATTAAAAAAAGGAATAAAATTATATCATATTTGGGAAGAACAATGGGACAATGAATATGAAAAAATTAAATTATTCATAATAGATAAGATTATTTCCAATAATTCATGATTATATTTAAAAAATAAATTAATTTACAAGAAATAATTTTAATATATATGTTAATAACAATATAGAATATAGAGAAAATATATTAATATGAAAAAAATGATTTTTAAAATTAATATATAGAATATATATAAAATCATTGTGAAAAATGATTTGACAAAAAATAATTAAAAACATATGCCATTACCACATTTTACAAATATTCAATCGCATAATCAGATCTGGGATCCAGTTTATAAAAACTTATTTGAAGCAGTAATTATATTACCTACTGCAATTGCAGCTTTGCATCCTGGTCATCAAACTTTACTTTTAGAAAATACTGTGACAACTAAATTTCCAACATATCCAAAAATTGAATCATTAGAACAAAATTTTAAATATTCAACAAGAAAATTCTTAAAATTTCCACCTTCTACTTCAACTGAATTTTCAATCAAATTTAATATAAATCAAAATGACAAATATCAAGCATTTACTTGGAGAATGATGAAAGATTGGTATGATCTTGTTTGGAATAATGCTGATGGTTCAGTTCATTATAAGAAAAATATTATTTCAACTATTGTTATTCATCATCATGATAAAGAAGGTCACATTATTAGAAGAGTAACTTATCACAATGTACAAATTCAAGAATTTACTGGTTGGGAAGATCTTGATTGGACAGCACAAGAAATTATTGATGTAACTGCAAATTTTGTAGCGGATTGGTGGGAAGATATGTATTACTAATAGATATTTAAGAAAATAAAAATAACCCATTTCAAAGAATTGAGATGGGTTTTTTATTTTCTCACCATTCATATTTTAATATATAAAGATAAAAAACAAATTATGAAAATATGTAGATTATGTAAAGAAGAAAAAGAATATACTGCATTTCATAAAAAAACATCTTCAAGAGATGGATTTAGAAATGAATGTAAATTATGTGTTAAAGAAATTGATAAAAAAAGAAGTCAAGATCCAGAATTCATTAAAAAAAAGAAAAAATATGATGAAAAAAGATATAATGAAAAAAGAAAAGAAATTTTGAAACAGAAGAAAGAATATTATCAAAAAAACAAAGAAGAATTAATAGAGAAAAAAAGAATATATCAGAAAAATAATAGAGAAAAAATTCGAGAATCAAATAAAAATTATCAAATAGAAAATTTAGAGAAAATTTATAAATGGAGAAAAGAAAAATATTCTCACGTTATTGCTTGGAGGACATTATTATATTCAACATTAAAAAGATTAGATACTAAAAAACAGGGACACACAATAGATGAATTAGGTTATAGTGCAATTATATTAAAGGCACATTTGGAGAATTTATTTACTCCGGGAATGAGTTGGGATAATCATGGAGATTGGCACATAGATCACATTAAACCAGTTAGTTTATTTGATAAAGATACTCCTGCATCAATTGTTTGTGCATTAGATAATTTACAACCGTTATGGGCAACTGAAAGAACTATTGAGAATATTTTATATGAGGGGAATTTAAATAAGAGTAATAATTTTTAATTTTTCTAATTTTAAAAATTTATATATAATAAAAAATAAATAGACACAAATATGAAAAATATGAAAAATATGAAAAATATAAAATTATATGAAGATTTTGATAATTTTGATGGAACTGAAGATGAATATTTAGAAAGTCCTGAATATTTTGTTGAGACATATTTTAATGGTCAATATAGTCAATTAGAAGGAATGTTATCTGAATTTAGAATGAGGGATAAAATGAGATCAGTTCTTTTATATATGGAAGAAACAATGTCTGGTGAAAATTTAAGAGATTTAAAAAATTGGATTATTGAAAATTAAAATAATATAAATATGAAAAATATGAAATTATTTGAAAATTTTGAAAAACAATCTGAAGAAAGCCCAGAAAATCTTGTTGAAATATATCTTGATGCAAATCAAAAATCAAAAGATATTGATCAATTTTCAGAATTGAGAAAGATATTAGATAAATTTAGAGAAGATGGTAGAATGAAAGAACTTGTTGATTATGTTGATACTAATATGTCTGGTGAAGAGAAAAGTGATTTAAAAAGTTGGATTATAGGAACTATGCAATAATTTATGAAATGGATAAAATTATACGAAGAACATATAAATTTATATGGACTTGATTTTGATATCGAATTATCAAAAATTAAGGGATATTCTGGTCCTTTATTTTATAAAAGAAAAAGAACTTTGGGTTGATCAATCTGTTTTAATGAGAAAATTTGATTCAAAAAATTTATAGAATTTGATTTAGAATTTTTTCTTATATTTTTTATAATTTTTAATTTGATTTTCTAATTCAACAGTATATTTTGGATATCTTGTAATAAGCCATTTAAGTTCTTTTATCACATATTCAATAATTTTTATTTCATAATTTTCTTCATAATTAGTAAATTTTTCTTTTGCGTTATCAAATGTAATATTAACTAATGCCTGTACAGTTTCTATTTTATCATTTTCTATATTGCTGCTTTCTATATCTAATTTTAAATTACTTATTATCTCTGGTAACTCATCAAAATCTTCTATTGTAAAACCAACAGTATCAACATAAATTTCATTATCAGAAAAAGTTTGAATATAATCATTTATGTCAAGTGTCTCTGGATCTTCCACAATAACATCACAAATATCCCATAAAGAACAACCATAATTATCTTCTGGTATCATTTTATCATCATTATATAATTCTTTTTCATATTTTGTAATAAGTCTTATTAAATCTTCTGTCATTCCTTTTTCTTGTGATAATTTACCAAATAATTTATTTAATTCTTCTTTAAATTCTTTATTATTTGCTATTTTTTCATCTTGATAAAAATGTTGTTCATGAATTTTAAGAATTTTCATAAAATATACATATAAATCTAATAAATCATCATTATCTAATTTTTTTCTTTCATTTAAGAATTCATTATATTTTTTCATAAGATTGATATTATTTTTTGAATCATAAACTTTTTTCATTTTTTGATTCATTTTTTTCCATACAAAATAGATTGTTTTATCTGATTGATTTTCAATATATCCATCAGGATTAAATTGTTCATCAGTTATTGCTATGAAATATCTATAACCATTATGAAATGAATGAATTCCCGGATAATCATTGTTATTTTCAAATCTATATTTATTATAAAATGTGAATTGATTTTTATTTAAAACTATTCCTAATTCTTCTTTCATTCCTCTAATTAATGCATTAACTGGGATTTCATCTTTTTTAAATTTTTCTGACATAGAATTGTCTATATCTCTAATTCTAATTCTACCATCTTTAAAAATTGCTTTATCTTCCCATAATCTATAATTAATTCCATCTTTTTTATAAACTACTATTGAACCAACAAAATTTACCTCTCTGTATAATTCTCCATTCTGTTCACTTAAAGAACATTTTTTTTCAAGTATTTCATTCCATAAATGATTTGTTGTTTTATATATAGTTTTCCCCCATTTTTCTAATGGAATATTATATTTTTCTAGTAAAGTTAATAATTCTTTATAACTATTAACTTTGATATCTTTTGGTAATATTTTTAATTCAAATAATTTATTAAAATTTTTAATATATTTCATATTATTTATATATTAAAATTAATTTTATTTTTTAATATATAAATTATGGATTTTTTATTAGAATTTAAAAATATTGGCCCATAAAAATCAAAGAATAACTATTCCTGAATATTTTCAAAAATTTATAAAAAATTGTAAATTTCCAATTTATGTACAAGAAAATTCAAAAATATTTAAAGATGATGAATGGATAGAAAGTATTATGAACTACCCACAAGCTAAAGACTTGTGTGTTTCACGTTTCAGTGACTTCTCCAACGAGAACGCCTCACCGTGTTTTTGTTTTAAGTCCGTTGTTCAGTCCCTGAACCAGACTATATTTTATTTA
>Ga0222628_1000165_pt1 | contig 33241 bp, 54 predicted proteins | sample AntAcemetageno95_FD_179860 | JGI IMG/M metagenome (GOLD analysis project Ga0222628, IMG submission 179860) | Saline water microbial communities from Ace Lake, Antarctica - #95 | ecosystem: Environmental > Aquatic > Non-marine Saline and Alkaline > Saline | place: Antarctica: Ace Lake | collected...
TAAATACTGTTTTCTTTTTCATAATTTTATCCTTTTTAATTTGTTTCTACTAATATATACGGATAAACCCAAAAAAAGTTTCAATTTTATACAAGAAAGTGGTTTTAGAGTATCTATTACATTCTTTCGAATGAGTATTTTCCTCGAATTTTAGAATCGAAGAATTTTCCTGGAGACTTTGCATAGGCAAAATCTGTATATATTCCCCAAGGCACATCATCATATTCATATGTTCTACCATCGGTAAATTCGACTCCCAGAGTTTCCTCTTCTTTAATATAGTAAATTTTCTTTACTCTTGTTGAATTTAGGTTTTTACTTTCCATCGTTTTCTTTTAAAAGGTTTTTAATATAATCCTCTGGACTTTGGCCAGGCTTCAGTGTGGCAATGTTCTTATAGCCATTTTCTTCGGTTATAATACTATCTTCTTTATTGATTGCTCCCTTATATTTCTTACCATAGTTTCCGCCCATGCTTTTTGAAGCTGGGTCAACATCTCCCCAAATTTGATGGTGTCCTGATGAGTTATCAATAGGTTCCACGAAAAAAACTCTTCCAGTTTTCTCATCTTTAATATAATATCTTCCTGTATTTGACATGATTATAACTTTTCTCTTTCAACTTTTCTAATAAGTTGAATTAAAACACCTTCAATTTCATAATGTTTTTTATATTGCTCATTAGAATATTCTATTTGACTTTTTCTTCTTCTTTCAAAATCTGCTTCAGAATGACACTTGCTAAGTTCATATTTCTTTTTTTCCAAAAAGATTTTCGTTCGGTAAACTCAACTTTTTTTCCCACATGAATAAGCAACTCATTCTTTAATATGAGCAAAATTTTTCCCCTAGTGTATTCTTTTATTAGCTTAAACATTTCTCACTTCTTTCACAAACTTATTTACTCTCTCTTTAATTTCATCTTTAAGCACATCATCAATTCTTTTGTGCTTTCCTTCAACAAACTCTTCACTATGGGGTATCGCATAAATACCAGAACAGAACATACCATCAGCTCTTATTATATGTACCTCAACTTTAAAACCTTTAAGTTTCAAAAAAGCAAGCACCTCATCACTGGAGAATTCCACCGTACCAAGATTTATTTCCATAATTATAAGTTTTTATATATTGCAAAGATACGAAAAAATAGAATCATAACAAAATCTTATTTATGCAATAATCTTAATCTTCCTTTAAATACTTGTTTTAGATTGGCTTTCTTTCCAGATACAAGGTCGTGAACAATTCCTGTCTTATAGGTATATGTCCTTACTTTGTCTCCTCTAAACCCAGAACCAACTTGTTCTTTTCTTTTATTGGCTTCTTTTTTGTTGACTTTAGAGTTTTCTAATTCCTGTACTCTTCTAGTGAGTTCTTTAATGGCAATTTCACGGTTTTTAAGCTGACTTCTTTCTTGGTCACACCTTACAGTCATTCCTGTTGGAATATGCTTTAAAATGACGCAAGAACACGAGCGATTGCGAGCCTGTCCCCCTGCGCCCGTTCCATTTGTGGTTTTCACCTCAATATCACGGTCTTCTAGTTTGATTTCTGATTTTTTACCTGGCTCCATAATGGCAACCGTTACTGAACTCGTATGAGTCCTTCCTTTTGATTCTGTTGGAGGTATTCGAGAAAAACTATGTCCCCCTGCTTCTTGTTTAAAGAATTTTTTGACTCCTTTACCGCTAAAGACATAAAGAAATAAATCCACTTCTCTCTTCAAGAGTTGAAATGGTGAAATTTTCAATGCTAGCCGCTTTTTTATAAACATCGGCTAAATCTTTTACCAAATTTTTAGATTCACCACCCCCTTCGGCACTACGAATCTCACAAATAATCTTTTCCATGTTTGTTTAATTTATTGTAAATATATGAAAATTTTCATTTATAATCAAAAAAATTTTGCATATTTATTATAAATAGTTCAAAACATGAAGGATAAGTTAAGATTATACATAAGAAAACAAATTAATGAAACTTACAGCAAAGAAATGACTGATGCTGATTGGAGTGTATATGAAATGTTAAGCATAGTTAAAGGTGAAGTTTTGAGTAGTTTTTCAGAAGCTCTAGATAAACATCGTCAAACAGACAATGAATACATGCAAGAAAGACAATTATGGACAACTATACCTTATTCAACATTTGAAAGAATGTGGTCACAGTTTATAAAATTTGGGGAAGTTCCATCTCAACTTTGGAAATACTTAGATAAAATAGAAGCAATCATTACAAGAAACATTCTTAAAATTGATGTGAATACTGAGTTTGCTGGTCACAAAAATGATGGAATGGACTATGATATAATTGAAGACTATGGAGTATCCATGGAAGATTTAGAAAAACATTTTGGAGATTACATTGAAGATTCCAATGGAGCTGCGAGAATAAGTGATTTTGCCTTGGAACCACTATTAAATAAACTTCGTGAACTAAAACATTTAGAAACTCCAGAAGATAGGCTAATGAAGATTGACCAGATACTTGAAATAATCCATATGCGCTCTGATATTGCAAGTTGGTTTGTTAAAGGTGGAAGTAAAGCTTTATCTAATTTATCAGGATATGAAAGAAACGATGAGGAAACAAAAGAGATTCAATTAAGAATCTATAATCTAAGAGAAAAATTAGAAAAATATAAAAACGAAATACACACCGATACTTATTGGGAATTTAGAAAACCGCTGGTTGCAATGTCAAAAGTAATTGATGACGACCCAGATACTCATAATATAACAAAAACAGATATTAAAAAAACCGAGGAAGATTTTGAAGATATGATTAAAGAACTCAAAAGGAGACAAGAATTTAAAAAACAAATTGCAGAAGCAATAAGAAAAATAAACTATTTATAAAAAAATAAAATTATGTCAGATTTAAAAAAATTTATTAAAGAAGAAATTGTAAAACTTCGCAAAATAGACTTGCTTAAGGAACAAAAATCACAAATTATAAAAAAACTAAACATATTAAATGAAAACATTGAAGGTAGTTTTTCAAATAATCATAAATTAATCGACTCCTTTGTTTCTCATTTACCAACAGGCTTGCCAGCTTTAATTAAAATATATATGGAAAAGCTTGGAGAAGGATATGATAGCGCCTTTTTCTTTTTAATAGGAACTTTTATTTATAAATTTGGTAAAAAATTTGGTTCAAAGAAAGCCGATATTTTAGAAGATTTAACTAACAATGATGATTATGAAGAATATTTCTTTGATAAATTAGATGAAAAATATGGTAAACATGTTATTGAATGGTAGGCTAAATTTTCCCCTTCAGTCTATCTTCCAAAATTCTAATCAACGTTAAATTCCCATAGGAATAAATATCTTCCACATGCAAGTTCGTGATTTTATCAAAATAGTCATTTTCAAATCTGTTTTGAATTTCCTCAACATGATTGTCATATAAGCAAAAGACTTTATCAGCCCATTCTAAATGTTCTCTTTTAAGGTATGTTCCGCCCCAGGTTTTACAGTAGTATTCATTAATTCCACATGATTTATATTCATGCTCTGGTTTAATTTTCCTAAAGTGATGTTCTGCAGTTTTACTCCTGTCTCTGTTTGCTGTGCAAATAAATAATATATTCATAGTTTTGTGTTTTTAAAAAAAAGCCCCCAAAATTGAGAGCTCCAATGTTGCATAAAACTACGGCAATAGTTTGAATTTGCCGTAGAATTTCCTCAGCGATTCGTCACTTGCAGCCAAAGCCGCATATTCATCAGCCTTTATGTTGGCTTCGAATTGATTAATAGCTGAAACATAAAATTGTAGCATATCGCCGCTCGTAAGTGCGATTTCTACCAACCAATATTTCATTGGTTGTTTTCCATTCTTCTTTTTTTTGTTCTTCATAGTCTAATGGAGAAGACTAAGATGAATTAAATAGCTGTTTTTTCATTTGACTAAGCGTTTTTAGTTACAAAAAAACTCAACCTCTAGCCTTTTAAAAGCGAAAAATTGAGTTTTAAATAAAAGCTTGAGATTAAGGCTTTTTAGCGAGCAATCTTTAAAGAGATTATTAGTTCCCCTTGTTATCCACACATTTCTCAACGTGTATCTGCTCAGTCTCGGTTAGTTAGACCAACCACTCCTATCGTTACAACTTACTCTGTTACTAATCCTGATTAGAAAACCACGGCCATGGCATCCAAACTCTTTCATAACAATACAGAATCACCTTTCGGGTTCATCCATCCCCAGTTCAACCGAAGTTGCCAGGGTCTGAGAGACCTTTCGTCTGTAACGTTCACGGGCTTTTGATTAGAATTGGAATTCTTAAAGTCCATTTTATTTTAGGTTTAATTAAAGATGTGCCGTGAAAGCAGGTTCATTCCTTTGGAGAACGAAAGTCCTACACACCTCCTGCGCCCTTTGCATCAGTACGCCATTATATCCGAAGCCCCAAAAAGACCCCAAAATACAATTGGATAAAGCTCTATGTTTTGCGAACATCGAACCTACATCCTCGACTTTTCCTATTATGTGTTTCCACACTCAATCGCCCATTTTCATGGACAATACTCCCCTCCAGTAAGATTTTACCTCTTGGGGGCGTACTCGCCTATTGTATGCCCAAACCGAATTTTTCCGAAGAAAAACCAAGTTGATGAGTTATCAACCTCACCTTTAAACCAGTTTCCTGGATTATTTTCCCCACACTACATCAACCTTCAGCTCCGAAGAGCAACAATCTAACTCCGAAGAGTTAAATCTAAATCTTAATAATATGCTTTTCTTTTAAAAAGAGGGCTATTTCACCGAAGCGAAACGAGACAGCATACTGCCTCAAAATTTTTTCAATATGTTAAAGAACGTGTTTCTTGTTACTTATACGTCAAAGATAAAAAAAAGTTTCAAAATAATCAAGTTTTTTTCATTTATTTTAAAAAAAAATTCAGAAGCCTTGTAAAGACTGCCTACCGAGAGAGTTAATCCCAGGGAGCTTTTTTCCAACTTGCATTTGGGGCTATTCAAAACTCAATATAGAATAACTTTACGCTTTGCGAACATTGCTTCCAAATAAACCAAATAAGGAGACCACTTCATTTCTGATTAAGACATCACCCCTAACCATACTTTACTTTGACCTTGACCCTCACATAATTTATGATGTATCTTGTAACACACGGTCAGGCCGCTCAACTCATATCCTTGCTTCGTTCCCGACCTGGGGAATTTCAAAGGAGCTTGCCTACCGTGCTTATTTTAAATCATTATTTTAAAGAACTTTATAGATTGTAAATATGTTAAAAAATTCAAACTACAACCATATATACGATAAAAATTTAAAAAAGTTGCATAAAAGTGATTTTTTTTTAATATTTATTATAAAATAGCCATTATGAAAGAAAAACTAAGACTTATAATAAGGGAGCGTATAGACAAAATACTTGAAACTGATGAAGAAGTTAATGAGGATACAGATGCATTTAAAGCAACTAAACCACCAAAAGGTCCTAAACTTCCAGAAGCACAATCAAACAAAAAGAAAAAAGAATATAAAATAAAGCCACCTAAGCCACCAAAAATTAAAATTCCATAAAAAATTATTATTCTTCTATATCATCACCAAATTTACTTTTTAAATATCGTTCATGATTTCTTTTCACCATATTTAAAAAGACATTATCTACTTCATACGGCTCAAATTCATAATTATTGTCCAATTGGAATTTTTCGATAGTTTTCTTAATTTCTAATGCTAAGCCATTCTGTTGAACTTTGCTTAGCTGTTTTCTTTTATTTAATTTAGGTAAATCCATAAAGCTTATTTATCTTTCAATTAGTTCTCCAATCATAATTTGACCTTTACATTCTTTGATGGTAGCTTCGAATTCCTTTTTCTTATTATATGCCTCCATCTCAGTTCTAGCCTTAAAGACTTTGGTGAATTTAATTTTCTCCTTATAGTCCACATCTTTCTTAGGACGTTTTGGATACTTACTAAAATCATAAGCTATAAACTCATAGTCTTTTTCTGGAATATCACTCATGTCAAAATACTCAATCAGTTTTTTATGAATTTCTCCATTAGACCATTCTCCTTCTAATCCATATGTTTTATTGAAATCGAACTCTTCTCTATCCATATAAGTTTGTTTAGGATTAGAATAATCAACAAAGGTTACTCTAATCTTTCCACTCAATGACATATCATTAATATACTTGACAAACGAAACATAAACATACTGTTTATAGATGACGCCTAAATTGCTTTTTCTATAAAGAATTAAATATTTACCTGTTAACCACTTATTTAAAGTCCTGTTAACAAAAACATCTCTTTGCGAACAAACAATGTGAGGATTATTTTTATCATATCCTTTGTAAATTTGCTCAGATTCTTTTACGGAATAACTTCCCTTTAATCTTGTGCAAATATCAAAAAACTTTCTAACTTTTTCAATTTCAAATAATCGTGCCATAAAAATTTATTTTATTCTTATATACGGCATTTTTCAAAAAAAGTTATAATACTACAATCTGAGTTTTTGATTCACCTGGTTCAACTCCATCGAGATTTACCTCCCCAACGAACCTTATCATTACACTATAATCTTCTTTTGGCTTATAATCTTCTGGATGTAATAACGCTTGCTTTACTTTTTTTAGAATTTCATCTACTGCACTTTCTTTCGACTCTTCAGGATTCCAAAAAACACTTAATCCTGAAATTGGTTTAAAACTATTTATGTCAGCTCGACTTGGATGTACAACAATACTATCTTTAACAGGCTCTAAAAGTCTCTCTGAGCTATAAGCAGGCGTTCCTAAAAATATACTATATAAATAAACTGTTTCACCAAACAGGTTATCATCACTCATTTTCATTGTAATTACTGATTTACTCTCCTCATTTTTATCTTGAAAACAAGGCATATCAACAATGATAATTTCTTTTGTGTTTTTAAACTCATCACATTGCAATAGCGATTCCTTAACTCCTGGTACTTTAAGGCAACTTGGTAGTAACGTATAATCTCCTGTTATTCCATATTCTGGATAAGAAATTTTTCCCATGACTCCGAAGAAACTTTGTAGATAATCTTTTACTTTCATAATTTTATTTTGTTTTAAATTTCTCTATAAAAATATGAAACAATTTTAAAAAAATAAACTCTTTTTGATGTTTTTATTTTAACCTATAAGCTTTAAGAAATTTTGCCCCTTTTCCGTTATTCTTCAAATTAACTTCATGCTCATTAGGAAATGAGAGATTTTGTGTAATTGTTTGCCACACATCTATTTCGCCAAGAGGCACCAATACCTCCATAATGTATGGTTTCCAATCATCATCCCAACTTTCACTCCCAATTGACATTATCATATCTCCATCAATAACCCACTCAAAAGGAGTAAAATGTTGCCCCAACTCTTTAGTATCAATTCTTTTTTTATTTTTAACAGCAATTACTCTATACAACTTAACAGGGTCAGAAAACTGCTGGTAAGTCATCATTTTATCTTTTAAACCTTCAATAGCATCTTCTTCGCTATTATGCCCCTCTAATCCTATAAATTCTATTATTTTTGAATAATCGTCCTCTTTAATATCATTGAAAGTTTGAATTGTGTTTAAAAACTTTTCTCGTCTAACACTATATGGCTCACGTCCTTTAAATGCAGAATAATTATCTTCTTCTTCTTTTAGTGTTTTCCTAATAACTTTACGAACGCTTTCTTCTATATTATTCTCAACGCTAACAATTTCTATATTCTCGACATCAAATACAGCTACAGATTCAACATCACGTTCTAATTCCTCTTGAATTAATATTGAATCGAAGTTAAACATTTTAGCAATATAAAATGCATCCCCGCAAGTCCAATATGGCAATCCGTGTGAAAATTGGTCTAAAACAGCATCAATTTCTTCTTCCGTATTATACCACTCTTTTAGTTGATTCATGAAAATCTCATAATGTTCTGGTTCAGTTAAGTCAAAAATATTATTTACATGAAGGCGTACTGAGTAAAGATAATTGCCATAAGTTTTTGCATACTCCTTGTTCTCTGTAAAAAACCATGATGGAACGTCAAAATCTTGATATGTTTTATTATCAATCATTTTAAATTCATCAAATTTATATTTGGAGCCATGATAATAAATGTTGTTTTCTTTAGTTGATTCTATTATTATTTTTCGAATAGCCCTACATACACTCTCTCTCAAGTTATAATCGGCATATCTTTTCAAGTCATTAAATCCAAGCTGAGTAATGCCATCCTTAAACTGTAAATAATTACGAAAATAACTACCTAACCCATCAAAACTAAAGTCTTTAAATTTTTCAACAAATTTTGCAAACTCTTCATTTGTTAAGTTTCTAAATTCTATCACGGGAATTGATTCGCATCCCAAACTCATAGCAGCTAGAGCTCTATGTCTTCCCTCTTGCAAACCTTTGCTATCTGTATAATAAGGAACGGGAAATTTATCTCCCCTCTTCATGTCTTCTGCATATTTCTTAATGCTTTCTGGCCTAACTGCACCAGAAGAAACAACATCATCATAAGAAAGTCCCCCAAAGTGTCTGGCTATGGTATAAACATATTGCTTTGGGCTCATATACTTCAATTCAGCAGTTCGCCCTTTTGCTACTATACTATATAAAGGTTTTTCAAACTCAAGATACTTGTATATAGAGTCTAAATCAAAAAAATTATTGCAATCATTCATAATAATAAATATGATGTTTTTTTTCATATTTATAAAAAAGTTTAGAAATATGAAAAACAAGTCAAAAATAGTTGAAGGTATAATTTTAAATAAATTTCTTCTAAAAGAAGCATATACAGTAGAAGTACCTGCTCCTACATATAATTCAACCGCAACTTCTCCTGTACCTGCACAAAATACAGAAGAATTATATTTTTCATTACCAGAGAATTCCTACTTAAAAAAGCTAACTGATAACGAAAAACAACATGCAAAGGAACTTTTATATGGTTTTTTAGTAAACAGCAAATCTCTAAACATTACTTTTTCGAACACAAGTTTTGGCTTATATATCCTCGAAAGTTTAGTAGGAATATACTTAAAAGAAAAAGCCGAAAGAGTTTATAATGCAATACACAATCTATTGCTTCCATCTCCTAAACTTCTTATTGCTTTATATAAAAACACATTTAAAGCAACAAATAAAAGTATTCTTTATAAAAGCAATCAAAGATATAAAGATTATATTTTTAACTTTGAAACCCCTCCAAAATATATTTGGCAACTATCACATTCAATATATGAAGGAGTACTAAAAAACATCCTTACTGATAAGGTCTATAAACCTAAAACAAAAAATTATTTTATAGCTCTTTTTGTTTCAAGTTTTTCAAGAAAACTAGCAGACCAAATAATATCATACCAAACATATTGGAAAAGAGAAAAAGAAAAAGAAGAAAAGTCAAAAAATATTGACAAAGGTTTTTTATATAAAATTTTAAAAGACCCCGAATCTTCTAAACGTTTCACACAAGCAAATGCAGAAATAGAAAATATGTTAAATAGTTCTAATACTAAAAAAACCAAATCTAAGGCTTCTATTTTATTTAATCTACTTACTTCTGGATTTGAAGCTCATGATATAATAGAAGATTTTCCTAAAATCTTTAAAAACACGCAACAATTAAAAGATGTTTTCGTGGCAATTAGAAAAGGCTATAAAGACCAAATAGAAGCAATATATAAGAAACATGGATTTACCGAGAATGAAATTAATTTTGACGACTTTTTTAAAGCTAAATATTTCAAGCAAGATAAAAGTCATGAGAAAAAAACAGATGACTTCAATGGGCTTTTTGAACTTCGTAAGGTAATAAGAAAAATATTAATAAATGAAATCTTTAAATCAACATTGTAATATGAAAATAATCAATTCACACATTCACTCTTTCACTGAAAAAGACGTTCCAAGAAAATTTTTACCTTTAGGATTAGTACGATTTTTAGCAACAAAACCAGGTTTTAGCATTATTGCTGCAGGTTTAAATTTTCTAAATCCCCTATCGAAAAATGACCAATTTAAGAAATACCTTAGATTTGCAGAGATAGGAAAATTAGGCTCACAAGAAAACATTGCACTAGAGTGCGCTAAATATTATCCAAAAGGAACAGAATTTATCATATTAGCAATAGATATGCATTATATGGATGCAGGCAAAGTCCCAAACGACTATCTAGAGCAATTAGAAGAACTTAGATTGCTTAAATTAAAATATAGTGACCTAGTTCACCCATTTGTTCATGTAGACCCTAGAAGAGACGGTATAATCAGTTACATAGAAGCTAATTTAGAATGGATTGAAGGTATTAAATTATACCCACCCTTAGGATATTTTCCTTACGATGAAAGATTAATGAAACTTTATGATATTTGTGAAAAAAATAACTTGCCAATAGTAGCTCACTGTGGTCCTGAAACACCAACATTCAACAAAAGCTCAAAAAAGAAAATTAGAGCAATGTTAAAAGGATATCCTTATAACAAAAAAGATGATAAACAAAAACTATGTTCTTATTTTGCACAACCAGACAACTATAGAGGGATTTTAGAAAAACATCCAAACTTAAATATATGCCTGGCACATTGGGGCTCTGAATGTTCTTGGGAAAGTTATTTAAAAGACCCCCTTGCAAAAGACAATTGGTTTCTAACTATTAAGGAGATGATGAAAACATACCCTAATCTATATACTGATATTTCATTCACATTAAACAACCAGCAATATTTCTCAGTATTAAAACTATTACTTAATGATGAAGTTCTTTTGAAGAAAGTGATGTTTGGCTCTGATTATTATATGGTAGAAACCAAAGCAGAAGAAAAGAAATTTTATATAGACCTTCGTGCATATCTCGGAGAAGATGTATTTAGACAAATTGCTGAAATTAACCCCCGAACATTCTTGAAAAAGTAATGAAAAAGTCTCTAAAAAGGGCAATTATTTAACTGTTTTAAATATTCTTGTATTTCTTTAAAATTGCTAAATATAACAGATTTATCTCGCTGTAACTTTTCATTTATTGCATCTCGAATAAATTGGGAAGTATTTATTTTATACTTCTTATGCAAAATTCTTAAAGTTTTTTTCTGCTCTGGCGAACAATTAAATTTATGATAATCAATTAATTTCATTGTTTTATGGTACTAAAGATGTATATATAACGTAGTTATGCCCCATTAAGAAACACCTTTCATGAACGCCATCCAAATTGTTTTTGCTTGCCGTCCAGTTGTGTGTCCAAAAAGTGGCTTATAAGGTATCAAGTCTAAAACCTGTTTTGATTTTATCTCGTGCTCATTCCATTTAAAGATTAAAGTTCCTTCTTGTTTAAGCACTCTCATGCATTCATCAAAACCCTTGCTTATCATATATTCCCAATCATTTGGTAATCTTCCGTATTTTTTAGCCATCCAGCTATTTTGCCCCAGGGTTTTTAAGTGTGGTGGGTCAAACACAACCATTGCAAATTGTCCATCTTTAAATGGCATTTCGGTAAAGTCGGCCACCAAATCAGGTTTTACATCAATTGTGCGTAAGCCACTTTTACAGCTACTATCTTTTGCGGTTAAGCTTTCATCTCGCTTATCTATAAACAAACAATTTGGATTACCCTTATCGAACCAGAACATTCTGCTCCCACAGCAAGCATCTAAAATAACGGGGCATAACAACGTGTCATACGGCATTGCCTCGTTTTGTGGTAAATTTGAAGTATCTTTTTTCATATCAATATTAGTCTTTAATTAAAAATTATTAGTTTCAATACGGCAACGACCGCATACACAAACCGTTATAAACCAGTTTGCTTTACATCACATATGCATAATCCTTCATCTGCTATTAAAGGGTGCAAGTATTTATCTTTACCACACTGAGGGCAAACCAGTTCGCTTTGCTTTATAACATCACCTATAATTAATATTTTTAACAGTCTGTCCTCCAACCATTTTACATAATCATGGTTATATGTTACATAATGTTCTGTTCTTATTTTATCACCAGTTTCGTTTCCGTAATCTGTTCTTAATTTATGTCTTTTTAATTCTTTCATTTTTGTATATTTTTATGTTAAAATTACTACTCATAGCTGTAAGCGTTATACACAATTGTTTTTTTATATGGTTATACGTAAAAATTTAAGTTTTGTTACAAAAAACAACAGATGCATAACAGCGTGTATATACAACGCTTAGTTCAGTGCTTCTTATCATCATTTGTGTTAAAAAAAATAAAAAATTGCCACCGCACTTCATTTTTTTTAAAACTGTTTGGTTTTAAGCAGTGGAATCCATTGTCCATCAACCTGAACTTCAATGTCTTCTGCATTTACTCCCACATTTTCTCCTTGCATAAATACATCTGGCGGAAGGTTTTCATCTGGATATAACTTATATCTAATTTTGTTTCTTTTTATGCGTAAAGAAATTCTATCTTTATCAGTATTAGGCCACTCTACTGGAGTAAAAAATATTTTTGGATAATCATCTTCAAATTCGTCATCTGGAGAGAGATTAGCAGACTCCCACCCCCATTTTTCAGCATCACCAGATTCCCACGCTCTTCGAGACATTGATTGTTGTGTATAAGGAGTAAGTCCATTTCGTTTAACATTCTTTATATCGGCAATTGGATGATACCTATATAAATAATCTTCATTCAATTTATTCAATTCTTCTATAATTAATTTCCTAATATATTTATTCTGGTTTGTAATCATAACAATAAATACTTTTGTTTTATATATAAATATTAAGAATTAAATTTTCCACCCAAATTTTTTATTTTTTCTTTTCGTGCTTCGATTGAAGTTCTCGGTCAATAATCGCACTGTATATACACGCAACCGTTGTAAACAATACTACCAATGTGCTTTTATTAAGCATATTTTACTTTTTTTCTTGTTTAAGTGTTTAGCAACTAATTCTGTTCTTTCTTGCATATTTATAGACACATCGCTTTTCAAGAAACATTTAAAGTTCCTTTTATGTCCTAAAGAGTATTCTATCCATTTTTCGTCAATCTCTTGGTTAAATGGGTATTCGCAAAATGTTTCTTTTCGTTTATAGTATATATTCATAATTTTAGTTTTTAATCCGTACAGTTTACAACAATATATAACACACATTAAAACGATGTGTTATACTCAACGTTATACGGCATTAATAGTCATACCGCAAGTATAAATTCTTAATGCAGGAAATACGTTAGCATCAACAGGAGCTTTTGGTGCATCAAGAATTTCTATATCTGGTAAATCTCCACCTATTATAATATAACAATTAAAATTATCTCTAATTACCACAGGAACAGTTCCTAACTGTACGGCTAAATCTATAATATCTTTTTTCCAAAAAAACTGCCGTTCTGTATGAATTTTTTTTCTATCAATTTCTATTACCATAATAATAACACCACATAACAACGTGTCATAAAACATTGCCTTTTGTGGTCTTTTTTAAGTTTATACTAAATTTATAATTCTCTTCATTTTATTAACATTTGTGTTGGCAACGTTTCATATACCAACGTTATCTCTAATTTTCTTATTCATCGCCCGACATAAATAATAAATTTCTTTTTTTCCATTCAGCTAATTTTAGTTTGTAGTTATCAATTATGCTCGAAAACGCTTCTGGTTCCCCAACATCTATGTTATTAAGTTGGTCATATTCAGATGGTCGTAGGTCGTATTTAACTACTAAACTTTGTTTAAAATCATTTAGTCGTGCCAACAAACTATCTGAACCACCGTCATTCCACGCACCAGAGTATTCAGCATTTGTTTTTAGCATATGTGCTTTTTCTCTTACAATTTGTTTTAGTTTTGAATATTTCATTTTTAAAGTTTAATTCCAATATTTATTAATTCAAAGTTTATTAAAGGCAAGCGAAACTCTCCATCAATGACCAAAAATCCTTTGCCATCTTTATCGTAAACCACTTCTTTAAATTTAATGTAGTCACCTTTTTTATATGTGAAAAATAACTTATCACCAGACCATATTTCAATATCAGTCAAAATCTTTGCTCTGGTTGGCAGTTTATAATTCTTTTTGTCAAATTTACCCACATTATATTATACGGAAATTAACAAAAAAAGTTTCAGCTCTTTATTTTAATAATATTTAGGAATAAGAACAGTGGTTGTCTTAGCTTTGTTGTATTTATCATAAAATATAACTTCACAAGTTATTGCAGCACCATTAACGTCCCAAATAATTCTAGTATCAATATCTAAAACATCCTTAAGCTCTTTTATTATTTTTTCTGGAAAGCCAGACAAATCATCTCCAACGAACTCTTGATTTTTCACAAAATTTCTTACAAAATCAAAAACAGTGACGTTAATTAACTTTGCTCTGAGAGATACATTATCAATAACTGGCTCTGTATTATATAGACCATTAAGTTCTTTTGCTAATTCTGGAAGATGGTCTCTTATTTCTTCAGCATATACTAAAATCGCTTTTCTACAAGCTGCAATGTGCTTTTTATCTCCAAAACCCTCAAGTTTTAAAAGAAAATACTTATTGCTTGAGTCAATTTTCTTTCCATCCGTCCTGGAGATAATATATTTGTCAAATAAACCCTTTTTTCTAATTTCAAAAAGAGCAGCTCTTGCATTTCTTACTAATTCATCATATTCTTCTGAACCGTATTCTATTTCTCCAATTTTTTCATCAATTTCAAATTCTGTATTAAATTTTTCAGAAACTAGAAAAACTCTATCTGGATTATATCTATAATCAAAATACATTCCGCCTTCACCTCTACTAACATCACTATTAAATTCAATACTTGATTCTTTAATTTTCATATTACTCATCTTTAAAATCATCTTCACACCAAATTGGCGTTTTTTCGCCCATATACGCTCCGCTCACATTGAAGCTGAAATATTCTAAAGCTTCTTCGTATGTCATTCCCTGCTCCATTAAAATCTCAATACATTTATTCACAGAGTATATCAATACCATTGAATGCTCCTCGACTCCTAGAATTGCATTTTCAAATCCATCAGCACTCATAAATTCTTCATCAGGATATCTTTCGCAAACATCATCAAGAAGTGTTGTTTCTCTAAGTTTTGTTTCTAACTCTTTAATTTCCTCTTCTGAAGCTCCGTCTTTTTTATTTTCTTCTGTTCCCATAATATAATTTTTTACAAAGATACAAAAAAATATATTACAAAAAAAAATCCCCCAAAGTTTTTCTATGGAGGATATTAAATTTATATAATTATAATCTATTTACGCTTAAAGTTTTTCGTTCTAATATTATCTAATGTTGTTTTTGCTTCTTGAAAGGTTAGATTATCTCTAACTTTAGTCCAGTTGGCATTTTTGACTATACGCTCTTTATAATCATCCATAGTTATTATATGCTCATTAATCTGAGAAGGATTATTATAGTCTCTATATTTACCATGATATTCAATTACACAATACTCATTCTTGCCACTATCTTTTGGTGTACGAAACCCAAATGATGTTAAACCAGTAACTTCACTTTCGTTTAACATTTTAAGTTTTTTCTCAATTTGAGCTTTTTTACCTTCAAGCAAAGATATTTTATGATGCTTCTTTATTTCTTGTTGGATAAATTTTTTTAGCTTACTTACGTCTGACATATCTATAATATTTTATTTAATAATAAATAGGTAAAAAAAAATCCCCCAAAGTTTTTAAACAATGGGAGATATCCTTAGTGAAATTGATGTTATTTGAAAGCCTTCAACTTTCGAGTCTTAATGGGAACTTTCATCCCTTTGAAAATCTTGGGACATATCGCTTTTCCATCGTAAATGTGCTTATTTCTCCCAAGCAAGGGAGAGCATTTGAGCCGTTGTCAGACGACTTGATGGAATCACAATAAAACGCTAAATTTTATCATCACAGCTTCTTATGCAGAAATAACATCTGATTAGTTCTATAGTGACGCCACTACAAAAATAACCACAGAGATTCACCACCTCTCCTTTATAAATATTATAAATATTGTGAATAAGAAATTATTTTTTGGTAAATTCAAAATCTGCGAAAAATATAAGAGTTTTTTTGTCTTTTACAAGATAGAAAAAATCACTTATTTTAGCTACGAAAACTATTTCCCCAGCAAGACTTTGCAATCTTCTTTGTCCCTTCGGTTTATATTTCTGGAACTTTAAAGTGTTATTTACTTTTGCTTCAACCCAACATCTATCCTCAATAGACTTGGATTTGTTTCTCTTAAATAAATTAAAAAATTTTCCCATAACAGCCTCCTTTCTTATAGATAGATTAAAAAAATGCTTTTGAGCCTAAATGCTTTCGTCTGAGCGGAGAGAATCGAACTCTCGAAATCTGGCTTCCAAAGCCAGCCCGTATAGCCATCTGCAGGAACACCCAGTTATATTTTGTAGCGGCACTGAGAGTCGAACTCAGAATCTCTGCCTTATGAGAGCAGCGTATTAACCAATTTTACCATACCGCCATGGACAGGCTTTTTATCATTCTCGTTAAGGGTTGCCTGCAATTCCTTAAATCAGTTGGTAATTATCCAACATCGTAGCGGTAGAGAGAATCAAACTCCCACACTTAAAGATAAGCTAATAGCTTATGAGACTATTGAGGCATCATCACCAGCCTTCATCACCGCAATATATTTTCTTCCTTTATTCCAACCTTCTTTTATGTATTGGTCAATATTTTCTTTTTTAATCTTCTTGTTTAAGTTATTTTTAGTTATCCAACAAGTGTCATATTGTGAATTCTTTTCACCTTTTTGTTTACCTTTAGATGATTCTGACATCTTTTTTTTTGTTTCCTCTGTATGTTTCTTACCTAAAAATGCTTTAAAATTATGCTTACCAGACTTAATGTATTTACTTAAATTATTATAACAATTTTTATAAACTTTACTTTTATATTGAGGGTCTTTGAGTAATTCACGTTTTTTATCATTACCAGCTTTAGAACACTTGGCCATATGCTCCTCATTTATAAAACCATTTGCCATACCACCAACAGTTAAATTCATACAATCAACTTTAGCTACCTCATCTAAATTAACAACCTCTTCTTCTTTTTCATAAAGTTCTTTTCTTGTTTTGCAAAATTCGATAATTTCTCTAGTAAAATTCTCTTTACCATGTTTTTTAATTGCCAATCGAATACGATTTCCAGAACCCAAATAGCCATCATCTAAATTATCAGTACTGTGCATTCCAATATAATATTTACCTGATAATTTATTTGTTGTCTTATAAATAAAATGATACTTTTTTTCTTTTCTTGCCATAATATATTCTTTTTATATAAATATGCAAAAAAAACACTAAAGTACAAAAAACAGTCTCGGTGGGATTGAAGGGATTCGAACCCATTCAGCCGTAGCACTTGATTTACAGTCAAGCCCAACTCTCCAACGTTGGCGCATTCCCATTTATTTTTGTAATCTTTACCACATTTTGTCATTTTGTGGCAAATGTTTCATTTTTTTAATCTTTTAATTTCCTCTTCAATTCTTTTAATTCTTTTCCTTTGAATCATGTTATCAAATTCTTTTAGAAGTGAATTTGGGATTTTGATATTATACTTCTCGAATTCTCCCAATATTTCTTCTCGTGTAAAACACCATTCGTTTATTCCATTTGTCCATTCATTCGAAAATAAACCCCAGCTCTTTTTTCCAATAACCACTCCTTTTAATATATTAGAGTGCCTGCTTGTTAGATTGTGGATATTCATTTCACCATTTTCAAATTGTCTAAAACAGAACTTTCCTTCTTTTCCGTTAACATCAAATTTGGTTTCTACTTTGGAGCCACAGAACGTTAAAATTCCACTCCGATATGATTTTAAGAAAAATGTAAATATTTCATTAAAATTTGTAGAATACTTCTTAAGATGCTTATGGTTTCTACTTCCATTTTTTTCTTTTCTCTCTTCAATTTTTCTAAGTTTCTCTTCGATTCTTAGTTTATTTTCGCTTTTAGCATAATTGTTCCTTTCTTTGTTTTAAATTTATATTGAGCAGTAGGTGAGGCTCGAACTCACGACCTTCAGATTGGCAACCTAACGCTCTACCGACTAAGCTACTACTGCATTTTAAAGACAAACATTTACCACTTTTTGTCACTTTGTGGCAAACGTTTATTTTGGAGCGAAAGAAGGGATTCGGACCCTCGACCCTTAGCTTGGAAGGCTAACGCTCTGACCAGACTGAGCTACTTTCGCAAATTATTTTAATTTTTTTTCATATTCTTTTACCCATTTCCTTACCGCAGCATCAGAAACTCCATATTTTCTCCCAACTGCACAATAATTTGTTTTTTCTAATTCTTCCAAAAGTTGTTTGTATGTAGGTCTTTCAACTTTTCTTTGAGAAATCTGCCCGCACTTTACACATTGATTGGCGTTAGACAAAATTTCCCTTCCACAATCACAGTGTTTGGGTTTTTTGTTTTTCTTTTTTGGTTTGTTTTTTATGTTCTTTCCACCATTTGTATCCAAGGTCGCATTGCAGTTTGGACATAATATTCTTAGATTTCCCAATCTATTATCATCGTTTATTCCACTAATATGGTCAAGAATTAAACTAATTTTTTCATTATTCCACATTTCATCTTGACCGCACTTTTCACAAATTCTTATTTTTAACCCCTCTCGATAAAGCCTTTCTTTTAAATGTGTAGTATTGGTATATTTAGAATTTTTGACCAAAATTTCATTTAAACCCAAATGTTGTCTTTTCGTATACTCTCCTTTAAAATCAAAATGTGCTATATCTAATTCATATATTTTAATATATTTTTTAATAGTTTGTCTATTTCCGCAAGTAGTACCAATATTTAGTTTTCTTGCAACATCTGTATAGCTTCTGGATTTTTTCACTATATCAGAAAAATGCTTCTTTTCATAATTTTTATTCATAATAAGTATTTTATTATAAATAGTATAAAAAATTAGAGTTTGACAGTTTTTAGTAAGTTAAACAAAATCAATTACTTAAAAAGCGGAGCTTGGGGGATTCGAACCCCTAGATTACCTCCAGCGTGACAGGCTGGCGTGCTACCAAATTACACCACAAACTCCTTATTTCGTACCTACTACATCAAAACAAACAGGAATCGAACCTGTGCTCGGGTCTCTTCAAACGCAAATGCTATACCCAGCTCTACCAACTGAGACTTATAACCTCGAATTTTCAGTACGTCTTAATCAATTACTCTTACTTGTTGGCTAATCTCATGTCATCCACACAATCTTCACTTTGTGCCCTGTCCAAACCCTTCTTTTGGCTCACGGTTTTTATAGCTTTTGCGTGTGTTAACACTCCGCTACTAGCCATGTCTATTACATGATTTCACTTCCCTTTGAGAGTAATCTTTCAGAAATTTTTAATAATTTCTTATTTACAATACGTCAATGAACATTTGCATTTTTACGGAACACAAAAAACCCGAATCTTTTTTGGGATTCGGGTTTTTAAACTTTCTGTAAAAAATCTTTACATCATCATTCGATTTAGCTTAAACATGCCTATCCCGTTTCCATAATTCGCATCACTTGCGCCTGGATACATCCCCATCGGGAATCTTGAGATTTGATATGTTTCTTTTTGTTTCATCGAATTTTATTTGTTTTTATTAAATATGCTAAAAAAATCTATTTTCTGTAATCTTATACGACAAAGTTAAAAAAAAGTTGCATAAAAACCAAATTATTTTTAATATATTTTCAATTTATTTTGCAACTTCTTAATTACCAATGCTTTACACATATGCTAAATAATCTTCTTTAAATACAGAATCTAGGTCATTAACATCATTAAAACCAACACTTTTATCTTTAGTCATAGAAGAAGACTCACATGCATACTTTGAAATGTCCTGTAAATCACCTTTCATTTTTCTTCGCACTGTTTCAACTAATTCAACATCTACTTTTTTATTTTCGCTAGCAGCATATGAAGCAGTTGCTTGAGAAAGTTCTTTAATTTCAGCTCCCGACATATTATTAACAATAGGATAAAGTTTTTCCCTCATGGTCTTACCTTTTCTGGTATTCTTTCCAGATTTATTATCAAAAAGAATATCTTGGAAATAAATATCAGCACATTGAAGTGCGTAATTTTCAGTTAGATTTCCAAATTCAATAATTTTATCAATTCTACCAGGTCTCTTAAGAATACGAGATTCAATTTGGTCTGGATGATTGGTTGTCATAATAATATATGAACCATTGAGGTTTTTTGGCAAGTCCACTCCATCTAAGAAATTTAAGAGTGCTGAATTAGCTTGTTGTAAAGTAGATTCTGCATCCTCTAAAATCACTAAAGTACTAACATTATATTTAGCACATTTTTGCAAATGAGCAGCAACATCAGAAATACTTGTTGCAAACGCCATACATTTTTCCTTTTCATATCGCTTTGCTATTTTAATAGAAAGGCTTGTTTTTCCCGTACCTGGAGGACCTACAAGTAAGACTTTTCTAACTCCTGGCATTCCAAATCTAGTAAATACCTCAACATTATCAAAATAATAAGTCATATCTTTATCTAATGGTATTGTTGAAGGGTGTACAATTGGAGTTTCTTGCAAATCTTCCTTTTTCATATAACCTATACCACCTGCAGGATTAGCAAAAATTCTATAAATTCCATTTTTAGGTTTTTCATTTTTCTTCTTTTCTTGCTTCATCATCTTTAATAAGTTAAACCAAGTTGCTTTTTCAGCGGCATACATTCCCTCAACAGCACGAGCTTTTCCTCCGCCTGAAACCCATTTAGAATAATACATATATGAACCATTTGAAAAATGCACTTTAAACAATCCTGTCATATCACTCATTGCAACTTCCTTGTCTTTATTTTTTAAAGAAAACCCAAAGCAATATGACGTAATAATATCAATTGACAATTTTTCTATTTCAACAATTCTAAATGTCTTACCTCTTTTTCTTTTTGACTCATCTTTCAGTTTTTCAAAAGAAGAAATGTCATAAGTATCAGAATACTCAATCATTACAGACTTATAAACACCATCTACTGTCTCATGATTTTCACATAACTCTTTATAGAACTTATCTACATCTTCTGAACTAATTTTTTCATCCTTCAACTTTAAGAAATCTTCAATCTTGTTTTTCTTATAAGCCTGCAATAACACTGCATTAATCTCTTCTCTAAATGTACTCATAATTTTTTTTTAAATATTACTATGAAAATTCATAATCGACATCTTAAATCCTTTGATTTCAGATATACAATTCAGCACTCTGCTTGTTTCTTCTTCTTTTGTCATATAACTTTCAATTTCTCCAGATGTTATATAACAATCCATTCCCTGTTTTAAGGACTCTTTAATTTTAATTCCATCCTCTGAATCTAATAGAATAACTTTTCCAAAAATACTTTTATTTTCTGGATTCCAATCAATATCAATTATCATAAAGGCTGGTGGTTTTTGTTGTTCTATGACTTGTTCACCATCGGCAGTAGGCATTGTCAAAAATCCATCACTTAATTCACCAACTGCAAGTCCAGGGCTAATAAATTTTTCTTTATATTTTTCAAGCGCATCTATAACGCTCTGTTCATACAATACAGCTTTTTGAGTGGTTCTTATTTTTTCAAATTCACCCCCTAAAATAAACTGTTCTGAATCTATGATACTTAATTTTCCCATAAGTTTAAATTTTATTTTACAAATATAATAAAAATAACTCAACTACAAATTAAGTAGTTAAGTTATTTTTCATTTTTTTTATTTTATTTTATAAATCCCGTCAAATCTTTTGGTAACAGTACTTTCCAAACACCATCTTCTTTTATAAGAATTAAAACAAATTCATCACTAAAAACACCATCTAATGTTCGTGTATAATATTGAGTAACACAATCTCCTACTTCATCAATGCTAACAAAGTCCCATTTTTCTTGTTTAGAAATCGTTAAATCTTCATAAAAAGAAATTAAAAAATCAGCCCCAAAAAACTCAACACTTTCGTTCGCAGTGTGTTTAATTAAAACATCAACTTGATTATAAACGCATGAAGCTTTCAAAAAATTTCCAAAATCACTTCCTTTTACATATCCAACTTGAGCTGTTGCAAGAACTGTCATTAAACTTAAAGCAATTAAAATCATAAACTTTTTCATAGTAGTATTTTTTTGTTTCCTACTATTATATACGCATAACTACGAAAAAAGTTTCACTACTCTATTACATATACAACTTGTTCTTCTATTTTGGTTAAATAAATAGGCTCCCTGAATAAATTAGGACCTGGATGTTCTGACATTTCAGAAACAAATAACTCAACCCTTTCATTTTGAGTATTTTCTACCACACAATACCACCCATCATTTATCCTTCTAGCATTCGTTACAGCAACCAGTTTATAATTTTCTCCTCTCTCGCACTCAAAAAAAACATCACCTTTTCTAATGTTTTTAATTTCAACATAAATATCCTCAAACTCTTCTCCAAAAGAAAAATCCCTTGGCTTTAAAATCTTAATCCCCTTTTCCATATTCTTAATGTTCTTGGTTTATTATAAATAGTTACAAGAAAATTAAAAAAGATGTTTTTTCAAATGTTTTTTAATGTTTTTTTTGTTATGCAACTACCTATCGTTTAGGATTTTACGCATATTTATTGGCCTTGATATAGACCATAATTCTGGCATGAATTTTGGACACATCGTCTCAAAAAAATTTCGTCTCCACATTTCAACAAATTCTTGAAAATCCTCTAATTTTTCTACAACAAGCTTCCCATGTCTATTTTCATTATTAAACTCTTCAAAATCAGTTCTTGATAATTCTTCCACTTCCTCCATGTCAATAAATTCTTCCCTATCAAGAGCTAAAGAAATTTCTATAATTAAATCTTCTTTTCTACTCTTGGGTATATTATCATTAAACATATATGCCTTCGATAATTTTATCGCCTTCGATAATCCAGAACTACAATCACTATTTAACGGAATTCCATATTGCTTAGCAATTTCTTCTTTTAATTTTAAAGCATGAATAATTTCATAATCATTATGATGTTCCCTACAGATACTTACGACATCATGACTTGATGCTATTTTAAACTCTTGGGGGAAAAATTTCTTATACATTGATGGAACAATATGATGTCGAGTTAATTTGGAAATCTCACGAGTACCACAAACCACACATTCATTGACTTTTTGATGTAAGGAAAAACTATCATCTCTCCATCCAGGTCCATTAGGCTTAAACAACAATTTAATTACTGGTGGGTAATCTTTTACTATTTCTGCAAGCTCACGCTTTAGATACCAGCCAGCCTTTTTAAACGTACAGCGAAACATTTCAAATCCATCTGGATGTAAAACCAACCAATTGCCATAAATTTGATTTTTTCTTATGCTATTATTGTTCATTGTCTTTTTCTTGGGGAAATACACCTCCTACACCTGCAGCCGCTGCACTATCTACAAAATGTCCTGGACTAATAGGGCTACCTCTTTCGTCTAATTTAACTTCATCAGATGGAGACCTCAAACTAATACCTTTAACCTTTTCTTTGTTTTGGTCAAACTGTCTAATTACAGCTTTAATTTTAATCGGTTTTATTTTCACCCATTCAACAATATTATTCGAATCTTGAGGTAATCCTCCATTTTTTTTATTAAAAGCTACTGTTAGATGTTTTAAATTATCTCGATTGTCTGTATACATATCTCCATCTTCTCTGAACGCCATTGCAGTTTTATTCCGCCCAATGCCAGTAATTTTTAACTCAACATCTTGATTTACCAGGTTCTTTTTTGTATGAAAAGTTGAATCTCCTAATCTAATCGTCATATGATAATCAGGACTTCCATTTTTAAATTCACATCTCACCCAACCATCAGGTATATTGTTCCTTATAATTTTTTCCAACTTTTCAATTTCAGATAATTCCTCTACTGATGCCGCTAAAAATGAGATATTTTGTTGTTTCTTTTTGCTTTCTTTAAGTTTTTTTCTAACAACCTTTCGAACTTCATTAAGCCCAAAAAACTTATCTAATACTTTTTTAACAGTTGGGTTCTTCATCATCTCGGAGATATTTGTATATCCTCTAGTAACCTTATATGCACCACCTCCACCTGGAAGCTGTGTATACTGCTTTCCTACTGGGGCATTTTCTCTAGACTCCTTTTTCAAATCAAGCCTATAGACTTTATAAATACCATCTTTAACTTTAATTTCATAAAATTCTCCATAATATGGATTATATTTTCCTCTAAATCCGACAAATCTAGTATCTGCAAATTCATATTCAACTTCAAATATAAACATCCTTTTATTCTTACTATATAACGCTAATCCTATCATTATTTTTTTTATAAATAGTTCTTATTCTACTATATACGTAATTTTTCTAAAAAAGTTTAGTCATACTTATTCATTCGAGGGATAATTAAAAGATATACTATGTAACAAAAAATACTTGTAATAAACCCATAAAACAAATGGTAAACATCTCCAACTTGCAAACTTTGCCAAACATTCATCTTTAACATAATAATAGATTCAAAAGTTAATCCAACCCAAAAACCCATACATTGAGGACATCTCAATAACTTACCTAATGCTTTACTTTTTTTTGCAACCCTTTCTCTAATTGGCTTAAAAATATAGGAAAAATTAACTATAAAAGTAGCTCCCAAAGTAGCAAACAATAAAATAAAGATGTGTAAAATTTCATTCATATTCTAAAATTATAAAAAGCCAGAACTCGCAATGAATTCCAGCTCAATTCAACATCCACCTTTACAGTGTGCGGTTGGTCTTAAAAAATACTTTCTTGTAACATTGTTTGTCATAGTAATTATATTTAGTTTTTTATAAATATAGTAAATTTTTTTAAAAAAAATACACTATTTATAAAAAAAATCACCAACTATGAATAAAAACGAATTTAAAAGATTTATACTTCATACTATTAAAGAAAATTTTGCCTCTCAAGAATTTCACTTCGAAGAAAGAGAAAAGGCTATGGAGTATTTAGAAAACACATCTGGATGGGTAACTATACTTTTAGACCCAACATATAATACTATAAGAATATTTCAAGATGTCTCTGGATTAGACCCTGAAAGAGATAATATTACTGAAGAAGAAATAGAAAACTATATGGAACTTAGTGTTGATGAAGTACATGAACTACTGTTAAATAACATGACTCCAATCTTATCTCCTGCAAATATAGATGAGGGTTCCAATTTAAGTTTCACAAACAGAAGAGGAGCAAATGCAAAACCAGCAAATTTCAGAAAGAAAAACAAAAAGCAAGTAAAAGAGTTTATCGAAAAAAACTATGATACAATAAAGAACATATTTGAAGGTGCAAAAATTAACGAAGATGTAATGGCAGATAAAAATTACACACACTTTGCAATTCACAAGCCAACGGGAAAAATTATCAATGCATGGAATTATAAAGGGATTGATTCAGATGAATTAAAATTGGCTAAAGATGAATATTTCTTCAATGACCTAAGAGACGATTTTGATATTGCGAAAAAAGGTGATGTGAAAATAATCACAAGAAAAGCATTAGATAAAATTGGCCTTAACCCAGAAAGCATAGAAAACTGGTATCGTCCAACTAATGACGAACTAGAAGAAAGCTCAAGTCTCTCAATAACCAACAAAAGAGGCGTTAACATTAAACCACAAGGGCTAAGAAATGAGCCTGAGGCAATTAAAGAAGCAATAAGAAAAAAAGTAAAGAATCTCTTAGAAAATATAGAACTTAACGAAACAGACTATACAAAAAGTATTTTAAACACTACTAAAATTTACGATACATCAAAAAAAGATAACTTCAGTAGACCTATTTATAAAGACGATAAAAATTTACTTTATGTTGATGTGGATATGAATCCTGAAAACCCTCACATTCATTCAATAACACATCAAGGCGAACCTAATTCGCCAGTAGAAAACTTTGATATAGTTTCTCAAGAAGAAGTCGAAATGTGGAGAGACCTTAGAAAACTTTATAAGCTAGGCAAAGAAAACTCATATGGGAAATATCAAGAGTTTCTAGATTATACATTATCTCAATATCTAAAACTTCCTACTGTAACAACACAAGTATTATTAAGTTCTCATTCAGAAATGGATTTTTTAAGAAACATTGAAAGAAGAATGGGAATACTAGCAGAACAAATTAATTTAAATACGCACACTCTTGACCCTGATTATTTTGAAAATGGTTCAGAAGAAATGTTTAAGCCAAAAAATCAACCATCTATAGAAGAGGTAATAGCGACTTTTAAAGACCAAGGCATTTATGTATTTAAACTAAATGATGACAAGGCTTATGAACTTATGCATTATCTAAGAGAAAATAACATTCCCTACGGAGAAACATCTCAATTAGGTTCTGACATCACGGTTTATGACCCAACGAAACAATCGCAATTTGACAGATAAAGCAAAAGCCTAATTTATGAAATTTTAATACCGCCTCTGGAGTTTTTTCCCATCCTCTCGTATCGGCAACTCTTTCAGAGTCGTATTTTTCCCAAAGACTATCTTCACCATCTCTAAATGTTGGAATTCCGCTTTCTGCAGAAACTCCTGCTCCTGTAAAAACCACTATTTTCTTTTTCATATTTTCTTTTTCTGTTTTAAAACTTTATCCGTTTTTTCCATTACATAATTATAACAAAACATAGCTGTCATTTCTGCACATGCATCAACACTATGTAGATATTTCTCACAAATTGGCAAAAACACTTTGTAATATTCGAAAAACTCATTTATTAATTCTTCCCAATCTATATTTTTCTTAATAATAGGAATAATATCTTGGTTTTTATGTAGAGGATAAACATATGAGTGCTCTCCAGTCGAATCGTTTTCTTTAGAATTTTCCAAAATGTGTAAAATTCTTCTAACTATTGGGAAAATATAAGTAACAACATTGTCAGCGTCTCTGCTAAGTTTTTTTTCTTTTATAATATTTGATGCTATGTTAAATGATGATATCAAATCTTCTCTAAATTCGCCCTCAGCACAACTGAGGAGTCCAGTTTCTTCCCAATCTTTAACTGCCATAGGTTCTTTAATCGTTCTTTCTAAATTCATAATTTTTTTATTATTCATAGTATATTTACTTTAAAAATCACACACATTTCCAGTTGCTACCATAGCAAAATCAATAACACTCATCTCCCCGTCTTCTTTTTCAATAAAAACTTTTCCAAATGCTTCTCCATTTTTAGTGCTAATTTCGTCTACTTCACATTTAAAAGAAAAAGTATCATCTAACTTCTCATATAAACCTTCGCTCCAATCATCGCTATCTTGGTCAAAAATGCAACCTAACAAAAATTCCTCAATTGCTATTCTAACAAGCTTGCCTCTCAAAGACTCTTCTTTTATACAAATTCCTGGCGTTTCAATGTTTTCTTTCATAATCTATTTTAATTTATATAAATATAGTAAAATAAATATGCATTATCAAATAGTTCCCCCAACAGGAATCGAACCTGTATCTAAAATTTAGGAAATTTCAAGTTTTTTTTAACTTATTTTATTCTTTTCATTTGAACTACGAAAAAAGTTACTTAATGAGGCCAAGCTTTAATTTAAGCCTAGCTTTTTTGAGTTTCCCTACGGTCTTCTCATATTCTTCTTTTGAAACGTTGTTCTTGTAGTTTGTACTACGAACTCGCTTCTCAAGAAAAACAATAAATTCCTTATGCCTTTCAATAGGTGTATTGTGGTCTTTTTGCTTTTTCATATAATTCAGGAATATATTTTTTAATCCATTTTATAGAAGATGTCTTGTTGACACCTAATAATAAACTTAATTTTATCGACCAACCCCTCTGATTAAAGTCAATATTTGACTTTAATATCATGCTAATTTTTTTATTATTATTTTTGAAGGATTCTTCTTTAATTTTTTTTAAATATTCATCTCGTTTTAATTTTACTTTCTTTTTTCCAGGCTTCTTCCTTTTATAACATTCTATCTCATAAAATTCTGGCATATAAGCATTCATCCATCTTTTTACCTTTTGGCTTTTTATTTCTAGTAATTTTGCAACCTTATTAACCCATCCAAGTTTAGAAAAATTTATATTAGAACATTTTATTTTATATACTGAATTCTCCCTCTCTATTCTATTTTTTATTTTCCTTTCCCTATTATAATCTTCAGCCGTTCCATATTTATTCTTTTTCTTCTTTTTTTTAATTTCAAATTTAGAATAATCTATATTTCCTAATTGAAAATCTGATTTTAGTTTTTTAATAATCTGATTAACAAAAAAAGAATCATAAACTAAACCATAATGAATTTCAAAAATTTCCCAACCAGCATTTTTAATTGTATCATGTTTCTCTTGGTAATACGGTTTCAATGAGCCATCCGCATTATAGTGTTGATTGCCGTTTATTTCAATTGCAATTTTTTTATCTGGAAATGCAACATCCACAGAATAAAACCTATCTTTAATTGGGGAGTATTCTGGTAAAAAACTAATTTTATTTTCTATAAGAATTTTTTTAAATTTTTCACAAGGAACAGATTTAAATTTTTCGTGATTTTTCCATGGATGTTTTTCGGGATTTTCTTTTAAGTATTTTTTTATTCCTATACTTATCTTTTTTTTAACTTCATTTGACACCTTTAACTTATAGTCTCTTTTTATGAAAAACCCCTCACTACTAGCCCTATTTATGGTTTTTGTAGATATTTTAAACTCTTTAGATACCTCTATAAGAGTTTTGTTTTGATTATAAAACTCTTGTGCTTCCTTCCAATCAATTTCTTTTAAATTTATTTTCCTCATAGAACGCTATTTTTATATAAATAGTGAAAAAAGATAAAAGTTCGAAAACTACCTAGGAAACAAAAGCAGGCCAGGCAGTAATCGAAACCGCTACAATTTCTTTTGGAGAGAAATCTGCTACCTTAGCATCTGACCTATTTTTGAGACGGAGGTGAGATTCGAACTCACGTTTTCAGCTCCGATTACCCTTAACGCATTAGAAGTGCGTTGGGGCTACACCGCCATAATTTTATTTTATATGCTTTTACATATATCTATACCCCTTCGGGTATATTTTGAAGAGAGAAAGGGATTTGAACCCTCGGTACATTTTCACGTACACATGATTTCCAATCATGCCCAATCGACCACTCTGGCACCTCTCTATTATTTGCGGAAAGCAGAGGAACTGACCCCCGAGCAGCTTGACCCGCTACCTGCTTTTCAAGAGCAGTCGCACCTCCATGGCACTGCTTTACTTTCCAATTTATTTGAAGAGGGTAGGGGATTTGAACCCTCTGCGCCATTTTACTGACCTAAAAGTTTAGCAAACTTTCCTCTTTAGCCACTTGAGTAACCCTCCAAATTTAAAACAACAGCGTACAGGGTTCGAACCTGCGAGCATTTCGGTATAGGTAATGAGATACCACCTCCAAGCTTTATCATCATATCAACATTCAACCGCTCTGTCAACACTGTCGAAAAGAAACATTTCTCATTTTTCAACTCTGGGTTAGATAAAGAACAATATTACATGTCACACCCCAGTGTTTCTTTTTGCGGAAAGCAGACCATTTGAAGGCCGTTCAATCACGAACCCCTCGCTTAGCAAGCGGAGACACTACCTCAGTGCTTTACTTTCCATTTCTGCGGAGAAAGTGGGATTCGAACCCACACACCCTTTAAAGGATTGACGGGTTTCAAATCCGCTACCGATAGGCCTACCTCGGTTTATCTCTCCATTTTATTTCAACACATTAAAGAACATAAAAAAATCCTGAACTTTCACAAGCCAGGATTCTTTACAATTTTTTTAGGTTTTTCACCTTCACTATTATGCAATATCTGGCCAGGAACAAGTTCTACTTGAGCTTCTTCTTGACGACCATCTAATATTGTTAATAACGTTTTTCATTTTTAATATATAGTTTAATTTTTTTGTTTCTGGTGTTATATACGGCAAATATAAAAAAAAGTTACATAAAAACCAAATTATTTTTCATTTTTCTTTTTTTCTATAAATTTTAGATAGCTTTCAAACGACTCTTCTTGGTTTTTTGTTGTTGATATTATCTCCCTTAATTTTATAAGAAAACCAACATCTTTCTTTTCCTTATACACATCTACAAGCCTATCGTGTATAAACTGTAAATGATAAGAATCTTTTGAATCGTCGGTTTTTATTTCCATCCATTTTTTATACTCTTTGATGTTACACTCAATAATAGAGTTTTCTACCCTATTTTTAAATTCACTAAGCGTAATAAGTTCCTCGTGGAATGAATACTGAAAATTATCTAAATCCCAACCGCAAGGTTCTTGATTTACATCTATTGATAATTGCACACTCTTGTGTACTAAATCACTCCAATCTCTTGATATTCTTTTTTTCATTTTAAGTCAAACTTTTTTTTAATTTTCTCTATAACTTTCTTTTCTTCTACTCTGTAATCAGCTGCCTCTTGGAACTTCTCCTCCCCCCAATCTTGTATTTTTTTAAATGTACACTTGCTTAATTCTTCTGCAAAATTATTAATAAATTCTTTAATTTTACCACCCAATTCTGCATCATTTGGATATCTATCTCTAAACGCTTCTAGTACTTCTTTCATTTTTCTTTATTATAAATTTGTTTTACAATTCCATAAACGAGTTTAGTCCACCCATTCGTTCTTCCTTTGTTGTTTCCAATAAGCAATCCTTTGTCATCATTTTTAGCTTTCACCAAATGAGTATAAAATCTACCTCTTACTTTACAATAAACAATATTGCCTTTTTTACAATCTTCCCACTTAGCAGGAGCAAGCTCATGTTTTTGTCCTGATTTAATTAACGGAGCCATTGAGTTTCCCTTTTCATTTGTAATGAAGGTTTCTCCATCCTGAAGTCTCTTTAGTTTATAATTTACCATTGCTTCGTTTTTTAGTTTAAATTATCTAAATCCCAACCTTATGAGTTCTGCTATTAAATGTTCATTCTTTATTATAGCTCTTATTTTTTCTCCAAATTTATAATCATTTGGATACTTATGAGACACTTCTCTAAAAGCAACAGCAATTCCAATTAAATCATCATACACCCCCTCTACTATGAATTTTCTCATCTTTGCACCAAATTTATAATTGTTTGGATACTTGCGGGCTGCCTCTTTATAATCTTTCATGTTGCCTGTTATTTTAATATATATGTAAAAGTACTAAAAAATACTTAAGCCACAAAATATTTATTTAATTATCTTTCTTTAGAGCTTCAATTAATAATTTTTCTTCTTCAAATTCTATATGGTCTTTAATCGCACAGAATTTCTTTAGTAAGATATTATATTGCCTATAGCTCCTGCAATCCTCATTTCTTGTCTCGTCTACCCATAATGCATTCTTTTTAAAGCTCAATACATTATAAATTTTAAAGTCCTTAAACAGCTCCTTTGCGCTTGTGCTGCTTTCATCTAAATTATCAATTGAATTGAAATGTTTCTCTAATTTCCTTTTAAAGTATTTCTTAACTAAATGTTTTACGAGTTTAGATTTATTTTTCATAAATTCCTCTCTCTTATAAACTCTAACAAAAGGCAATGTAAGTCGAGTAATTATCAATTCTGTTTTAAGCATGCTCAGCATACTTCTCGGATTTCTCTTATAATCTTCTATCTGCTTTAAAATATCCATCTTTTTTTCTTAATTCATATACCTAAATATAAAAAAAATCGCCCCGAAAATCAAATAAATTTTCCGAGCGATTAAAAGTAGGATAAAAAAAATACTAATCAACCATGATTAAAGTACTAACACTATTATATACGGTGATTTTTTAAAAAAGTTTCAATATTATTCATTTTCTTCTGGTAAAATTTCTTTTTCCCAATCAGGAGGTATATTTTCGAGTTCAAACTCAGCAACTAAAGCACATGAATAATACCCATTTTCATTAGACTCTTCTCCAAAACGATTCCCTTTTTGAGGAGTCTTTTGAAATCCTTCATAAACCTCAAATTTCATTGTATCAAGATTTATAAGATAACCCCATTCACAATATAAAGAATCTTTAAAAAAATCTTTATCATTAGAAATATGCTCTAAGTTACCTTTATAAATTTCTGCAAAAGTATCAATTCCTTGTGTTTCCCTTAAAAGACAATACCATTCTTTGGGAGATTGCGTTGAAACTCCAAGATTACAATAGCCAAGATTTTGATATTTATCCTGGATTTCTTTCGTTGGTGGTACATTAACATCAATTTCTTGAACCTTCTTTAAATTCTCAGCCAATTGTGTCCACCCCCCAAATCCCACAATGCTCGAATATTGAGAATTGTTCAAAATTTCTAAATATTGTTTTCTTTGCAAAAACTCATCAAGCAACTTCTTTGTAGCAATCTTGCCCAATAATGATTTTTCATTTTCTATCACTAGTTCTTTAATAGATTTTTTTGATTGAACTGCATTTATAAACTTAACTACATCTCCTCCAAGTCCATCAGGATAGCTATCAAAGTGATTGTACGTAGCATAAATCTTTTCTTCATAAATAATTCCAGCAGAGCCTCTAGTTCCCATAAGTATTCTTTTTAAATTAATAGTATATTGTTAAATTTATACGTTATATTTCTAAAAAAGTTTCACTTCTCTAAAAAAACCTTAAGCCTCCTGTGTCTCTCTTAGTTCTAAACCAGTAAGTTGTTTTTCCATTTCAGCTTCAATTTCTTTTTTATTCATTCCATTAAAGTTATTCTCAATATACTGTTTAACCTCACTAATCTTCTCTCTCGCAATTTTAAAATTTGGAATAGAATTCTTCCTATTGTAATGTTGGGGGAATAATGAATTCCCAATTTCATTTTTCAAAGTTTTTACATATTTCCCCTGTGCATCAGCATATAAGTTAATGTTAGTGATTTGCACATATGAATTATTCCCATCAAACTTTAATGTTACATAGTAGTAATTGTCATTTGTTTGTATTGGAAAAACCTTAAAAACTTGCTTTTGCTCTGTAATGTACAAATGCTTTGATGCTTTTTGTAAATAATTTTTAACCATCTCTAGGCTAATGTCTTTTTTTTCTTCAATTTTTGTTTCCATAATATAATTTTTATATAATTAATAATTAGTGAGAATAGCAGGGCTCGAACCTGCAACCGATGGATTTAGAGTCCACTGCTCTACCATTAGAGCTATACTCTCATTTTGTGATTCCCCCAG
>Ga0222628_1000168_pt1 | contig 32975 bp, 39 predicted proteins | sample AntAcemetageno95_FD_179860 | JGI IMG/M metagenome (GOLD analysis project Ga0222628, IMG submission 179860) | Saline water microbial communities from Ace Lake, Antarctica - #95 | ecosystem: Environmental > Aquatic > Non-marine Saline and Alkaline > Saline | place: Antarctica: Ace Lake | collected...
AAGCAACGATCAAAACAATGGTTGAGGCTACCAGGAACGACAAAGAAATTGGGGGTACAAAGTATAAGGAGAGTCTGTCCTTTGCTGCAAAGGGAAGGGATAAGTTCAGTAACCCGGAGCTAAATAAAGTCTTTGATGTTACACATCTAGGCAGTCACCCGGAGATAGTAAGGCTTTTTGTAAATATAGGTAAAGCTATATCAGAAGACAAGTTCTTAACAGGTGGTGATATTGGCGAAGGTGTTAAAAGGAACGAAACAGGCGAACCAATGTTAAAGTTTGACGAATAAAAATCTATAGGAGGATTTGAAAAATGCCTAATTTAGTATTACAAAACCAGCTAACTCTACTTGAGATAGCTAAAAGGAAAGACCCGAACGGTAACTTTGCTGTAATTGCAGAGATACTTGACAGAACAAATGCGATAATGAAAGACGTTCCTTACATAGAAGCTAACGGAGCACATTATCACAAGATCGTAAAAAGACACAGCTTGCCAGCAGGTGAGTGGAGAAAACTTAACGCTGGTGTAGGAACAGCAGCTAGTGATACTACTGAAGTAACTGAAACAATCGGTATGCTTGAGCAGTATTCAGAAGTTGACAAGGTTCTTATTGACATAGCAGCTAACCCTTCACAAGCTCGTATGTCTGAAGCAGCAGCTTTCTTGGAAGGTATGGGCCAGACTTGGGTTGAGACTTTGTTTTATGGTAACGGCGGAACAGACCCAGAAAAGTTTACAGGACTTATGCCTAGACTAAACGACATAACTCTTACAAACGTTCTTGGTTGCCTAGGTACAGGTTCAGATTTGACATCAGCTTATATAGTAGCTTGGGGTCAGGGTAAATGCTTCGGTATATATCCTAAAGGCCACCCTACGGCAGGTGTTGAGCATAAGAGTTTAGGAGAACAGACAAAGGTTCTTACTTCAACTCAGTATCAGATATACAGAGACCACTTCAAAATTTATGGTGGATTGGCTGTAGCTGATGACAGACACATAGCAAGACTTTGTAACATAGAGTCTTCTGGTCCTGCTAACTTGTTCAGTGATGATAAGTTGATCCAGTTGTTAAATGGTATGCCAGCTAATGCTATGCCAGTAATCTATGTAAACAAAACTCTTAAAACACAAATGGACATAGACGCAAAAGACAAAGCCAATGTTAACTACACAACTGCTAATGTTTGGGGCGTTCCAACATTGATGTTCAGAGGCGTTCCTGTAAAGATTTGCGAAGGCATAGTAAATACAGAAGACGAGTGTGTATAGTAGGTTAATGGTTAAATAAAAATCTATAGGAGGATTTTAAAATGTTAGATAGTAAATTGATTTTTTCAGCCGATCAGGATTTGGCGCAAACAGTTGGTGACTACGACAGTACGTCAGACCTTGATAAGGGTACTGGTTATGATTGTTGGGACGCAGCTATAATTGCAAACGAAATAGGAGACCTTTGGTTTAACTGCATAGTAACAGAGACCTTCACTTCAACTGGTGCAGCTACTCTAAAAGTAGCTCTTCACGACTCTGCTGATGACATAACTTATACCTCAACAGGTATAGAAGTTCCATTGGCAAACAACACATTAGCTGACCTTGTAGCAGGAAAGGTTCTTATATCTGTTCCTATTCCACAGGGCTTGAAAAGATACTTGAAAGTTGTTTATTCAATAGGGACACAAACAACGACAGCAGGAAAGGTTGATACCTTCCTAGCTGGCCCAGTAAGAGTTGTGTAACTAAGGAGAATTGAATTATGGCTAAATTTATTTGTACGGTTAAAAGTGTTTTAAATGGTCGGCTTTACAACCAGGGTGAAGAGTTTGTTGGTGACAAATGTCCTAATAAGCATTTCAGGCCTGAGAAAGAAGTTTACGCTAAAGAACCAGAAGCACCAAAGGAAGAGGAAACTCTTGCAACGGTAACTGGAAAAGCAACAAGTAACTTCAAGGGTAAAAAGGCCGTTAAGGTACAGAACACCGAAGAGTAAAAAGTTCCAGGTGGGCGGTTTGTTGGTTCAGACCGCCTTCTCTGGTAAAATCTGGAGGGCAATATGTCGGCAGTAGATATTTGTAATCTAGCATTAAGTAATCTAGGAGCCAAAGTTATTGCTTCTATGACTGAAGATAGTAAAGAGGCAAGAGCTTGTAACAGGCATTACGATATTATCAGACAATACTTGTTAAGAAAATATAAATGGGACTTTAACACCAGGATAGTAGCCTTAGCTTTAACTACAGACGCATTAGTAGATGGCTGGGAATACTGTTACGGGTATCCTAATAACGCATTAGCCGTTAGAAGGATTATAGATTTACACGGAACAGATGTAGCTTTAAAATATAAATATCAAATAATGATAGACTCAACTCTAACACAAAAGATAATTTATTGTGACGTTGCAGACGCTGAAATGGAGTATGCTGTAGACCTTGAGAATACAGACATATTCGGAGCAATATTTAAGAAGGCTTTGGCTTATTCTATCTCTTCAGAAATAACTATGGAGATAGTTGGGGATCCTTCGGTAAAAGACAAAATGACTTCTTATGCTATGTCGTTTCTTGCTCAGGCAGAAGCAGCAGACGCTAGGGAGAGTTATAACCCTCCACAGCACACCTCGGACTTAATAACTTGCAGAGGTGGCGGAGTATTGCAAACTGACGAAGAGTTGGGTTTATAAGATGAAAAATCTTTACCCTCCTCAAGTATCTTTCAATGGTGGAGAGATAAGTTCTGCTCTATATGGAAGAACGGATCTTGCTAAGTACAAAAACTCTCTAAAACAAGCTGAAAATATGTTTATCCATACTTACGGCGGAGCTTCTAACAGGCCCGGGACGAAGTATATTGGTGAAGCTTATAGCAGTACAACTCAGTCCAGGCTTATACCGTTTACTTATTCAGTAAGTCTTGCGTATGTATTTGAAATTGCACACAAAACAGTTGGTATAGTAGAGAGTACAATTATAAGGGTTATAAAAGAAGACGCTTTTTTAGAGGTACTTGGTACTCCTATTGAAATAGTTTTAAGTGCTTCACAGCATTTAAGTCTAGCTGATGTATATTATGCTCAGACTGCAAATTTAATGATAATAACACACCCCTCTCAAGCTCCAGTTCAAATTACAAGAGATCCGGTTGTTGAAACAACTTGGAGTAGTCCGCCTATAACCTTTGGCTCAGACCTTGCAGCTCCAACTGCTCCGGTAGTGACTGCTGGTATTCCAGCTCCACCACAAACAGGAAAGGACTATTACTATAAAATAACAAGAGTTGATAGCGATACAGGTGCAGAAAGTTTACCCTCAGTACAGGCTACATTAAACTGGGGTTATCCATTAGCTGTTGATAACTGGCTAATTTTAACTTGGGTTGCTGATGTGGCCCCAACAGATGTAACTGGATATAATGTATATAGAAAAGAAGCAGGGGTATGGGCCTGGACTGGATATGCTGAAAACCCAGGTGTAGGTAACGTAACATTTAATGACGACGGTATAGCTGCCGATATGTCAGACACAGCTCCAGTTGCAACAACACCCTTTGCTAGTCCTGAGTTCCCGGCTGTTGTAGGTTTTTACGAGCAGAGATCTATATTTGCAACCACACCTTCAGAGATACAGAAGATGTGGCTTTCCGAGACATCTAATTATTTTAATTTCAATACAAGGGTTCCTTTGAACGCTTCGGATCCTATGAACTTCACAGTTGCAGCAGACAAGATTAACGAGATTAGGCATTTTGTCTCACTTGGTAGTTTGTTTATGCTTACTTCAGGTGGGGAGTGGCTTATAACAGCAGAGGGAGTTTTAAGTCCTTCAACTATAAGCATACAACAGCAATCGTACTGGGGTAGCTCTAGCATAAAACCGATAGTAACTGGGTCAACAATTCTGTTTGTAGAAAGGGGCGGAGACAAAATAAGAGACTTAACGTTCTCAAGTGAAGCTGGAGGTCTTGTAGGTAGTGAAGTATCTGTAATGACGCCTCATTTATTTAGAGGATTTGAGGTAGTAGACTGGACGTTCCAGCAGAAGCCGAACTCAATAGTTTGGATAGTCCGGGACGACGGTATGTTAATAGGTTGTACTTATGTAAGAGAGCAGCAAGTTAACGCCTTTCATCATCATACTACACAAGGAGAATATGAAAGCGTTTGCTCTATCCCTACAGGAACAAAAGATGAATTATATGTAGTTGTAAATAGAACGACTGGTAGATTTATTGAAAGGTTTATGCCAACGATCTTGGAAGAAGGAGATGTTGAGGACTGTTTCTATGTAGATAGTGGCTTAACTTTTGATGGTTCCGCAAGAGGCACAGCAGCAGTAGCAACAATTACTTTAGCTTCACTTACAGCCAAAGGATATATTTCAGACTTCAGCCTCGCTGATGGAGGGTCTGGTTATTCTGTAGGAGATGTTTTAACAGTTGTCCAAACTGGTGCAAGTGGTGGTACTATTACTGTAACAGGAGTTGATGGTGTTACAGGAGCCGTGACAGGTTTTGGCCTAACAACTGCTGGTATTGATTATGAAATTGAGTCAAACCTTGCAACGACTGTCCTCCCGGCTGGTGGTACTGGTTGTTTAGTAAGTACAACAGAAGTTGGAACCGCGGTAGTATCTGACCAGAACGTGTTTGGTGCTGGTGATGTTGGGGACAGAATTACAGTAGACGGAGTTGGGATAGGACTTATAATTGATTATACAGACGCAAAAAATGTAGATATATTTATAGAAACTACTTTTGAAGCATTAGTTCAAGTCTATGGGGCTTGGTATATAACTACCGAGACGATTACAGGTCTAACACACCTTATAGCACAGACAGTCGCGGTATATGCAGACGGGAACGTGTTTCCTACAGATACTGTGTCTGGGGCCGGGACTATAACTCTTAGTGGATATACTTCTTATTGCACAGTTGGATTACCGTACAGATCATATATTCAGCTTTTGACATTAGATTTTAGTCAAGTTCTTGACGAGTTTAGTGTAAATAACAGAAGAGTGAGCAGGGTTGACGCTAAATTAGAAAAGACCAGAGGTATGCTTGCAGGATACGATCTTGACAATTTAATTGCACAGAAGATAGAATATCTCCAGTACGGTGTAGCTCCAGCTCTTTATAACGGAGACTGGGACTTAGTTATTGAAGGCCAATGGGATAAGGACGGTTCTATAATAATAGCTCAGGAAGATCCTATTCCGTTGAATTTAATATCACTTACTCCGGAGGTATCAGTTGCAAAACGTTGAGTATAGATTTCCCGAACCTAAAGATATAGATTATCTTGCTAAGAATATGAGCGAGATATGTATTCAAGAAGGGTCTGAAGTTAATCAACTTAAAAAAGGCAAAGACATACTGGGTTATTATATGAAGTGGAACGAACAGGTTATTGCTATAATAGTAGACGGGAATTGTGTAGCTATTATGGGCTACGAAGAACCAAATGCCGAAACTGCTGCGATCTGGCTTGTTACTTCTAGCAAAATCGCAAAATATCCTTTAATATTATGCAAGACTATAAAAAAGAGTTTGGAGTTTATAAAAGGAATGTATAATTATATTTTTACCTATATGCCAGACAACACAACTGAAGGCCACAAAAAATGGGCTAAGTTACTAGGGTTTGATATTACAGGCGACGAAGTTATGTTTGGTAAACATAAATACAGAAGAGTATATTATACTGGAGGTGCAAGTGATAAAGCTTAGACCTTCCAAATCATCAGATGTAAAACACCTTGCCAAAACAATTAGGACTATATGTTCTGACGAGATATATGCAGTAAACACAGCTTTAACTCCAGAGCTTCTTTTAAAAGCTTCTTTGGATAGTAGTAAAGAAACTTTCAGTATAATTAAAGACGGGAAATGTGTTGCTATGCTTGGATATAATGAATTACCAGAAAAGACCGCATTAGTCTGGCTTGTTACTTCAGAAGAGATATTGGCTATGCCTATAACTTTAGTTAAAATATTAAGGAAATGCTTTTCTTATTTAAAAAAAGAACACAACGAGATTGTAGGGTATATAAAATCCTCAGTAATAAAGTCTATGGGTCGTTGGTATAAGTGGCTGGGTTTTGAAGTAATAGAAGAAGATGTTGCGATAGGTAATGGGTCATTTGCTAAGATTATCTATAGGGGGTAAAATATGTGTTTTTCTTTAATAGCAGCAGGGGTTGGTATGGCAGTAGGGATTGGCTCCACGGCGGCCGGTATGTACGCAAATTCTCAAGCTCAGAGTGCCGCCGAAGAACAGGCTGCCGCTCAAAAAGAAGCTAACGACAAGGCTGCAAAGGCCAAAGCAGAGCTATTAACTTACGAAGCTATGCAAGATGATATAAACGCAAAAATGGCCGATCTTCAGAAAATTGACACACTTCAAGCTGGACTTGACAAGTCAAATCTAATGGCTGCAAATGCAGGTTTTACTAAATCTATGCAGAAAGTATCAGTAGCAGCTAATGGTTTTATAACAACTGACGGAACGGCTGTGGACATTCAGTCAGATACAGATATTAAAAACTCAATAGACACGTTTATAATGAAGTCTAATGTATCAAAACAAGCTTGGGGGATAGGACTTCAGGCTGATGACTACAGAGCTAAGGCTAGGTATAAGAGACTTGCAGCTCAGAAAGTTCTTGAAGCTGGAGCAGACTTTAATCCTGGACAATATGTCGGGTCAAATTGGGCTGCACAGGCTGGAACAGTATTGGGCGGAGCTTCTCAGATGATAAGCCAGGGTTTTAAATACTTCGGCACACCTGCACCAGCAAGTCCGGTAATTACTAACACATAGGAGACAACGATATGCCTAAAGTTCCACTAACGAATTTAACTCAAGATCCAAATGCTGTATCTAATTACAGGGCTAATCTTTCCGCTCCACCTGAAGCTTTTGGTTCTGAAGAAGCAAAGACTATAGCTATGAACGCAAATGCTCAGGCAGCAGGTAATAATAGAGATATAGCAAACACAAGAAGTCTTGGTAGTGGTCTTGACAAAATGGCTGCTGTTATTACAAACAGAGCTATAGAATTAAGGATTGAAGCTGACAAAGCTGAAGCTATGGACGCGTTGAATAATGCCTCTGCTGAACTATCGGCTTTTTTTTCTAACGAAACTAACACTAAAAAAGGTAAAGACGCCCAGACAGTAGTAAAAGATACTACTAACAAGGCCCGTGAGATTTCTGATAATATATATGGAAAGCTTGAGACTAATAGGCAGAAAAAACTATTTAATGAGTCCTGGTCTAGGCATACTTCGGCAAAGCTTGAGACGGCTTCTTCGTACCAGAGCCAGCAGTTTGAGGCATTTAAAAAACAAGTTGAAATATCAACTATAGAAAATGCTAAAAATATGGTGTCAGCAGACCCTTACAACTCTACTCTTGCAGCAGACCAATGGGAGAACGTAAAAAACTCAATATTTATAAATAATGTTGGTGGAGACCCTAGTTTAAGTATAGAAGAAAATGCTAAAAATCAAGGAATTAAAGTAGAAGATTATAAATCAAAATATGGTTACGGCGACGCTGTTATGCAGAAAAAGCTTCTTGACGCCAGAAGTGGTTTTGAAAGCTCAAGGGTATTAGGCTTTTTAGCAAGGGGTAATCCTTATGCTGCTCAAGAATATTTTGACCAAAACAACAAGTTAATAGAGCCAAAAGAAAGGGAAGTTTTAAGAACTAAGGTAAGGGAAGAGAAAGTTAAATTTCAGGCCCAGGACATAGTTAGTAATATTATGTCAACTCCTGCTGATTTAGGTCTTTATACAAAAAAGGTTATGGACGCTACGAAGAAAGATCCTTTTTTAAGAGCTGAAGCTATGTCGTTGCTTACATCACAATGGGGTATTAGGGAAAAGAACGAGAAAGATATGGAAAGCCGTTCCGTTAGAGGGTTTGCAGAGGTAGCTTTTAATAATCCTTATGCAAATAAAGATATGATCCCTGAGCTTGTAGGGCCAAAACAAAAGGCTGCTTTTGAAAACTATTTTATAAAACGAGATACTGACACATTAGAAACAGATTGGGACGTTTATTATTCATTACAAGACGGTATTATAAAAGGTAAGCTTACGGTTAATGATATTACAATGAATTGTGACAAACTAGATAATGTTAAAAGAAGAGAGCTTGAAAGCCTTGCTAAGAAAGGAGAAGAGGAGAGAATAAATCGTGTTTCAAAGGTAAGGCCATCATTAGAAACCGAGATTAAAAAAAGCTGGGAATTTTACCGCCACACTAAGTTTAAGAATACTATGTCAGAAGATAAGAGGGTTGATTACGAAAATTTCAAGGACTCTGTATATCAAAATGATGACCCAGCAAGCAATAAATCAGACGATCAAAGAGTTTCTGAAGCTGCAAAGGCGTATTTTAGACCTGTAAAAGTCTCGTCGTTAGACAAGGCTAATAGTTTTATGGCAAGATGGAGTCCTATATCTGGCTTTTTACCTAGTTTGTTTGGCTCTAGTAGTGACATTCCTGACTACGGAACAGGCCTAGCTGTAGGAGAGTCTCATAATATAACCCCTGGCCTGACAGCATTAGAAGAGAGGATAACGAATTTTCCTTCTTATAGAACTGTCCGGGACTCTTTTGACTTTAAAAAGCTAGAACAAACTTTTGGCCGGGAAATTACTGAAGCTGAATTTATTAGCCAATATTATAAACCGACAATAGATAGGTTAAATAAAGAAGGTAGAAGGACTGACCCGGAACTTGTTACACAGATAATACTTAATACTATGAAAAATAAAATAAACAAACTTAAAGGAAACCAATAATGGAAGACTTAAAAGTTACAACGGCTACAGGCCAAGAACCAGTAGTTAAAACAGAAACTTCATATCAAGAGTCAGGAAATCCTTTTGGCGTAACAGAAGAAGCCCAGACAGATAATGACACCGCTGTTAAACCTTTAGTAGAGGACGACGACTATATTGACACTTCTATAGCACCTTTAAGACAAGATGACGACGACATAGATACTTCTATAGCTCCAACTTATGCAGAGTCCGCCAGGGAGTCTTATGCTGCAACCCGTGGTATTTCCCCAGACCACGCAGCTAAGGTTGTGAACCTTGCTAATTCTACTGGTGAAACTGAAGCTATTGTAGAAGAGAATATGGTCACAGCAGAAGAGTTAAACAACGAGCCAGACTGGGATATAGTTGAAAAAGAAAGCCCAGTTCTGTTTAAAGTTATATCAGAAGACGCAAAAAAAATGGCTCTTAGTAAAGATGATATTGATGTTTTAAAAGACACAGAAATAGACATAAGAGACGCTGGGTTTGCGAGTAAGGTGTTTCCTCTTTTAATGTCAGGAACGGCAAATATAGACGCTGGACTTGCAAGGCTTCCGGGCTTTGCTTGGGACGTGGCTCTTTATCCTCAGAACATATTATATAAGTCTATTGGACACCCTGAGTGGCAAGCAAAAGCTCCTGAAATAATGTATAACAACCAAATAACAAGATACTACGAAGAGCAAGCTAGTGCTTGGTCTGCACAAGTAGAAAGAAAAGGAGCAGTTTTAGACCTTATTAAACAAGGCGATTATTCTGGAGCAGCAGAGGAGGCTCTACTTACAGCCGTAGAAAGCGCACCTTTTATGTTACTTGTTCTATCTATTCCAGTTTACGGTGTAGCTGTTGCTGCCGGAACATCTGGTTCTAATGAAATGGCTGTTTCAATGAAAGCCGGAGAAGAGGGAACTGGTACTACAGACTATGCTTCACAAACAGCTAATGCTGCGAACAATGCGCTGTTTGAGTATATTGGAGAGAGGATTTTCGGAACAATACCAGCTTTTAATAGAATAAAAAAAGCTATGTCTAGTGGAGACTTTAAGATATTCTCTGCAAAGTTTTTAAAAAAACTAGCCACAGCAATTCCTATGGCTTCTGGAGAAGAAGCGTTAGGAGAAGGTTTTACACAGGCCGGGCAGACTTTAAGTCCTTACTTGTCTGGAACTAATCCTAAATCTATGGAAACTTTTTCTTCTGATATGGTACAGGCTATGTCGTCAGCTCTTATTATGGGTGGTGGTATGGTTGCCACTTCTGCTACAATGTCTGGGGTTATAAAACAAGCTCAGTCAAAGAAGGAAACTACCCTTTATGAAAAGGTAGGTAAAGCTGCAAACAAGTCAAAAACAAACGAAAGGACTCCTGGAGAGTATAAAGAGCTAATACAACAACAACTAGAAACTAACGGAATATCAGAAGTATATATCCCAGTAGAAAAGTTTGACGAATATTTCCAAAGCATAGGGATTGCTCCTGAAGTAATCATTCAAGATATTGGAGCTATTGAGGGTTATAAGTTTGCAAAAGAAACAAACGGTAACATAAAGATAAATTATGCTGATTGGATTTCCAAGATGTCCAAGACTAAACATTATAACGCTTTAAAAAATGATGTTAAGTTTACCCAGGAAGGCTTTACGCCAAACGAAGCAAAGTACGAATTAGAACAGCAAAGCAAGATAGAGAAAGGATTAAAAGAAGAAGTTGGTTCTTCAAGTAAAAAAATAGTAGAAAACGAAGACGAAAAAATAAACAGAATAAAAGCTGAGGAATATTACCGTACTGAATTAAATAAAATAGCAAAGCCAGAGAAGATGAAAGATAAAGAATGGAATATCCAAAAAGAAAACTTGGTTATATCTTCTGCTGCATACGCCGTTAGACAGTCATCAAGACTTAAACAACCTATAGAAAGGTATTTAGAAGGAAAACAAGCTCTTACTTATTCAACAGAAGGTATGCAAAATATTGCAGACCCAAGTCATAAGGCCGTTACTATTCAAAGGGCCGAAGCTGACATATATAAAATACCAGTACAAGATATAAATATAGACGCTGAGACGTACCAATTTAAAGAAGGTGGAGACGAGTTTGGTGTATTACCTAAGCTGTCAGATGTTGGTGTGTGGGATCCATACCTGGCAGATTTTGTTACTTTATACGAAGATAAGAACGGGAAGCTATGGGTTGTAGATGGACACCAGAGGGTAGGTCTTGCTAAAAAACTTATGGCTGGTGGACATAAACAAATAGAAGTTAATGCTATTATATTAAGAGAAGTAGACGGTATAACAAGAGAAGACGCTATGATTAAGGCTGCTGAAAAGAATATTGTAAATAATAGTGCAACATTAAAAGATAGTGCAAAAATATTTAGGCTAACAGGTGGTAAAACAAATTTATCAATACCAAACACGCCTTTAGTTAAACAAGCTAAGTTCATAGCCAAACTTTCAAAGTTTAGTTATTTTGCTTTTGTAAATGATAAGGTACAGGGTAATTACTCCGCTGTTACAGGAGAACTCGCAGCAGGAAACGAAGAGCTACAAGATGTTATTACAGAGGTATTTATAAAGCAAAGTCCTGAAAACGTAGAACAAGCTAAGGCTATGGCCAGAAACATAATTGCAGATGTAAATAACCTTGTAGAAGAAGACGGGTTCCAGGGTGCGTTTGATGTATTTGGAGCCAATAACAAAAAGGCTATATTTTTTGAAAGGGGTAAAATACTAACAGACACTATTAAAGATTTAGCTAAAGACAAAAAGATATTTAATAGTCTTATCAACAACAACGACGACATAACCAGAGTTGGTAATGAATTAAAAAAAGAAACAAATAAAGACGTAGTTAATAAAAAGGCTATGGCTATTGATATTCTGGGAATAGAAGCTAACACGGTTGGTAGTGAAATATCTGCAAAACTTAGTGAGTTTGCTAAGGAACTTAAAAAGGGTGGGAAAAAGGCCACGATCATAAAGAAGTTTAAAACTTTCTTGTCTAAGAAAATAGAAGAGGGTTATTTTGATAAAGTTATTCTTGGCAAAGGTGAAGAGGCTTCAATAAAAGAAGAGGCAATACTAAGAACTGAAAGCCTGATTACTACTAAGACTGAAGTTATATCTAAACCAGAGTCAAAAGAAACTATAACCAGAGAGACGTTTGTAAATAAAGATACCGGAAGACAAACTACAGAAATATATCTTGTAGACGAGAAAGATATACCTCAGCCAGCGGCTAAAGAGTTAAAACAGCCTATAGACTTGGGTACCGTAACAGTAAACGCTAATGAAGACGTTGCAGACGAAGAAGAGCTATTTCAGTTTGGAGGATACAATGCAGCTCTAACAGCTAACAGGGATATGTTCTTTAGAGCTAATGATCTTGAAAACCAAAAGGTTGATAGTGAAACCATAAGACAAGAGACCGGCTGGGTAAGGGGTGCTGATAAAGAATGGAGATTTGAGATAAGTGATTTTGAAGCTTATATGAAACTCAGTCCTGAAAAGCTTGAGTCTGTATTGTTAAACAGTAAAAAGCCAGTTGTGTTGTCTGATATTTTAGGACACGACAATTTATATGCTGCATACCCGGAGATAGCTAACATTGAAATAGTTGTTAGTCTTAACAAGGGCAACGCTGTATATATGAAAGCCAAGGACGGGAACCCTGCATACATAGGTTTAAGTTTTGACGCTATAAGAGACGGTGTATTTGACGGGGCGTTGATAGGATTACTTCACGAAATACAACACGACATACAAAAGACAGAAGGGTTTGCTCCCGGAGGAAGTTTTGAAAAGGCTAAGGCTTTTGCTCCTGCAACTCTTGAAAAGGATAACGTAACATTTAAAGGTATTATAGATAATATAAAAAGATTAACAGAAGAGCCAAACGAGAACACTAAATTACTAATTAAAAATGAAATAAAAAAGATCGTGAGGCTCTTCAAAAAGTACGACTTGAATTATTCAGACTATATATCTGAAGAGATTGTTCAAGGTAAGGTAGATTTAACAAGAGTAAAAGTTGATGATATTTATATGTCCTTTGCTGGAGAGATAGAAGCTAGGCATACTGCTTCCAGAATGAACCTTACTGAAGAGGAGAGGAGGCAAATCCCCCCTAATTTTAATCCTGAAGATAAGGCTATAGTTTGGGACGGAGTTGAGTCAGACCTTACTTATGACCTCCTTGGTGGAGATACTATTTATTATCCGGGTTCCAGAACTGAGGAAGGGGTTAATATAGTCGGTAAGTTTAAAAATAAAGATGTAGCTGTAATAGAAGCTATTGATATACCTAAAGGGATTGAGAACAGAGAGGCTGCAGCTATGAAGGCTGTTAAGAACTTTGAAGACTGGGCGCAAGGACAAGGAGCGCAAACAGTTGAATTGCAGGACAAGATTGAAGAGAAGCTATTAAGTAGACTTGGATATAAGAACGGTGAGAAGTATATATCTTCAAATACATTGTTCCAAAGTGAAACTATCCCTGAATATATGGGATCACACGAAGCCCCAACAAATGACGGCTATAGTAAGTCTCTTAATGATATGCAAGACATATATCCTGAAGATATTTATAGTTCTAATGGTGCAAGATATTATGGAGACGGACACCCTTACGATCAGGCGGCTATTAGTATATTTAATTCTGTTAGAGGAAAACCAAATGCTCCTGTAAAGATATATAGAGCTGTGCCAAAGGTTTTATCTAATTCTGAAAAAATAAACGAATATGAAAAACAAAAAGCATATATTCTAAAGACAGGTAAAATACCCAAGAGTGTTACTAATTGGGATAATAAAAGCGAGTATTACGATTTTATATCAAATGAAATAGACAAGTTAAAAGATCTACCAGAAACAACGGAAGACAAGTTTGGAATAAATGCTGGGGACTGGGTAACAATAAGCAGGGAATATTCTAAAGAACACGGGAAAAGCACACTTAACGGACAGTATAAAATAATATCAAAAACAGTTAAAGCTAGTGAAGTATTTACTGATGGAAACTCTATACACGAACAGGGTTACGACCCTAATCCTAAAACATTATATCAAGACAATGTTACAGAGCAGGGCGTTCCTTTGTTTCAAGGAGCGAAGGTTGATGATTATAAGTTTGGCAATAAGAGAAGGGCGAAGTTTGAGCCTATTAGGAACCTTATAACCTTCCTAAAGGACGCAAATGCTTCTTCAGGTATTCACGAAACAGGGCATTATTGGCTTGAGGACATATTTGATATTGTTAATTCCGGGATTGCAACTCCTGAATTTGTTGATGACTGGAATATCGTAAAGGAATATCTTGGGATAAAAGAAGGACAAGAAAAGATAACAAGAGAACAGCACGAGAAGTTCGCTAAGTCTGTAGAAGCATATTTCAGAGAAGGTACTGCTCCTAGCTCAAGACTTAAAGAAGTCTTTGAGAACTTCAAAGCTTGGCTACTTGACCTTTATAAAAGCATAAAGGCTATTGGCCTTGAGAACAATATCTCTGATGATATGAGGGGAGTATTTGACAGGCTTCTTGCAACAGAAGAGGAAATAAATGCAGCTAAGGGTGATATGCGAGAAACTGACCCAAACATATATGGAGAAGGTGTAGCCTCAAAGATAAGGGAATTGCAGAATAAATCAACAGAAGAGGCAAAGGTTGATCTTCTTGCAGAGCAAATGAAGGAGTCTACTAAAAAATATAGTCTATTGATTAAGAAAGAAGAGTCCGACGCTAGGGATAGAATAGAAAAGGACACAGAAAATAACGAAACGTACAGGGCTTCAAAAGAATTATCAGAGGCATTTAATGGCCAGAACGCAAAAGAACTTGCCGATATGTTTATAGCCGGAACCTTAACAGAAGAGCAGAAGAACATATTTGATGATATTGCTCTTATAAACGCATACCCTTCTGGAGGTAATTTAGCTCAGGTTATTGCAGACAGTCCTAGCTTTGAAGAGTTTGTTGGACAACAACTCCAGGAGTATATGTCTAAATTTGCTCCTATGAAGGACACAAACGCTATTAAAGAAGAAGCTATGAAGTTGGCTCATAACGAAACATCTTCAGAAGCTATGTTTATTGAGTTATCAGCAATAGAACAACTTAACAAAGGCACAAGGCCAAAGGATATTGCCGGAAGACTTAAAAGAGACCAGGCTAGAAGGAACGCCAAGTTTGCAAAGATAAAGGCTAAAGAGATACTTGATAATAGTATATTAAAGGACGCAACAGCTTTTTTAGTATTCTCAAAAGCTGAGATAGAGGCAGCCAAGAAGTTTGAGAAGGCTATGGCCAGGAAAGATTTTAAGTCCGCTATGAGGTGGAAACAAAGCCAGATACTTAATCACGCCTTAGTAAGGCAAGCTCTTGAGAACAAAAAAGAAATAGCTGTTACAGAAAGGTACATAAAGAAAATAACAAAAAAGACAGATGACCTTAAAAGGTCTCCTTATGCCTTTAATAAGCACATAAACAATATTATGGCCAACGTAGGTATGGCCCAGCTACAAGAAGAGAATATTGAAACTATGCAAACTGTGGCTCAGAATATGGAAGCGGAGCAATTTGAGTATAACGATATTGCAAATGCTACAGGCCTTGTCAAGACTGAGGGCGGACAGTGGAAGGAGGAGTCTTTAGCTGATTTTGTAACTAGGCAAAACGATAACTACTCTCTGCTTCAACTACCTAAGAGTGTAATCTTTCAGAAGCAAACACCTTATAAGCAACTTACTGTTAAAGAGTTAAGAGATGTTAAGAACAGTGTCAAGGCTATAGACAAGCTTGGTAGAAATCTTAATTCCTTTATAAGCAATTATGTTAAGGGCAACATAAAAGAAGCCGGGGCTGAGTTTAGGAAGCAAGTAGAAGCTAACTGGAAGAGTAGATATGCTGAGAGAAGACAGATAGGTACAAAGAAGGGAAAGGGTAAGTTTAAGAAACTACTTGAGAGGGTCGGGGATATTCCAGATGTTGTAATAATGCCAGGATTAGTAAACGTGTTAAATATATGCGAAATACTAGATCTATCAGAAAAGGAAGGCCTTGCTAAAACTTACATTTATAGGCCTTTTGCTGAAGCGGAAGCTTGGAAGATAAACCGCAAATCCAAAGTAGTTAAGGATATGAACGAGATTATAGCTAGGCATTTCAAAAATAAATCTTTTGAAGGCCTGGAAAAAACAAGTAAATACTTCCCTGAAATAGAAAGGGAACTAACTAACGACGAAGTGTTGTCTATGATACTAAACCAGGGGAACCAGACTAATAAGGACAGGCTTCTGGCTGGGTATGGGCTTACACAGGAACAGGTAGACTCAATAATAAATACCGCTCCTAGAAATTACTTTGATTTTGCTCAAGACGTTTGGAAATACTATGATACTTTCTGGGGAGAAATAGTAGCTTTGGAAATGAAGGCCGGTGGTTTTGAGCCAGTAAAGGTACAACCAACAGAAGTTGTAACTAAATATGGTATTTATGAAGGCGGTTATCACCCTATATCTTATGACATTAGAAAGTCTGTAGAAGCTTACAAAAACGCCGAAGAGAGGAACGCTCTTTACAAACAATACTCAACTGTCAATTCTATGACAGAACACGGGCATACTACTCCTAGACTTGATTACGTTAAAAGACCTCTTAACCTTTCAACAGATGTAATATTTAATCACCTTGAAAATGTTACACACGATCTTGCGTATAGAGCTGCCGTTATTGATGTTAATAGGTTCTTAAATGATGTAAATGTTAAGGAAGGAATAATCAATGCTATTGGTAATAGGGGTTATACTACTATATCAAAATGGGTTAAAGCAATAGCAGCAGACCAGAACGAAAACCTAAACGGCCTTGACACTGGAATACGTTGGCTAAGATTTAAGTCAACTTATTCAAACCTTGCGTTTAAGACAATAAACTTCCCTCTTGACCTTACAAGTAATGCGGCTAACGCTATGTGGGAACTTGGGGAAATTGAGTTCGCAAATGCTATAAGAGACTTTATAGGGAACCCTGCTGAACTTATTAGAACAATAAACAGCAAGTCTCCTCGTATGAAGGAACGTGCAACATATAGAGATAGAGACCTAAACAATATGCGTAATAAGTGGAAGGGTAAAGAAGGCAAGTTAAAAACTTACGCCTTTGTTACAATGGCTCTATCAGATCAAATTATGTCTTATCCTTCCTGGTGGTTGGTATATAGTAAGAACGCTGGAAAACTTGGAGAAGCTAAAGCTGTAAATTTAGCTAACGAAATGGTTACAAAAACATTCTCTTCTGGTTCAATTTTAGATCAGGTGGCTTGGCAAAGGGGTTCCGAGGCTCACAAAATTTGGACTTGGTGGTACACTTGGTCATCAATGATGTTTAACCGAGTATACCTTAGTGGCAAAATGGCTCAGAGCAATTTACAGAAGGGAGACTATACGAAGACTATAGCAATACTAGCTAGAGCTGCTGTGTATGGCTGGGTTATACAGTCAATAAACGATAACTTCTGGAGAGAGTTTCTTAGAAATAGTGACGACGACGACGAAGAGGCTAGAGCAACGCGTATTCTTTCAAGGACGCTTACATCTCCTTTACAATATGTCCCCATAGCTAGGGAAGTTGGAGGATATGCAATAAACAAGGCTATTGGTTCTTATGCTAGAATAGGCCTCCCGGCTCTTTCAACACTAGAGACAGTTTCAAAAACTGCTGGAAACTTTGGAAAGATGATGTTTGACGAAGACTTTGAGATGAACCAAAGGTTCGTTGAAGACCTTGCAGCTACTACTTCTATTATGTTTGGGTACTCTAAACAGTTTAATATAGCAGCTTTTAACTTACTTGATGTTATAAATGATGAAGGAGAATTATCTATAAAAGACTTGTTTACAAGAAAAATAAAAGAATAATAAAAAAGTTCTTGTTTTTAAACAGAGTTTTGTTGCAGAATTGGGGGTAGAGGGAAATATGTCATTAACAACAACTTCTAATAAAGTACAGTATAATGGTAACGGCGTCGCTATAAACTTTGGCTATGCCTTTAGAATAGACCTAATCACAGATGTTGTGGTTGTATATACCAACACAAGTACAGTAGATACAATTCTAACTACTGCTGAGTTTGATATTAACGGACTTGGCGACGACTCCGGCGGAATAGTAACATACCCTAAAGGTGGTATTGGTACTAAGCTCCAGGTCGGAGAATTGATTACTATAACAAGGTCTGTACCTATAACTCAGACTACAGATATAACAAACCAGACTTCTTTTCTAGCAGAAGTTGTAGAAGATAGCATTGATAAAAGAACAATGGTTGAGCAACAGCTTAACGAATTGATCTCCAGATGTTTTGTTATGCCGGTTGGGTCTACATTAGATCCGGCTGATTTGTTTATTCAAATACAAGCTTATGTAACATTGGCAGGAGCTTCGGCAGCAGCAGCTCTAATTTCAGAAAACAATGCAGCACAGTCTGTACTTGATTGCCAGGCTGAAGTAGTGCTTGCTCATAACGAAGCATTAGCAGCAGCAGCTTCGGCATTAGCAGCAGCAGCTTCGGCTTTGTCAATATCTTCTCTTGTTGAAACAGCAGATACAAAACATACAACTAGGGGAACTCTGAGTACTGGTTGGATATGGGCTAGTGGTAAAACAATAGGAGCCGTAGGTTCTAACTCTACAGAAAGAGAAAACGCAGATACAGAAGACTTATTCACAATATACTTTGATGACTATACAGATACAGAACTGCCAATATTAACAAGTGCTGGCGGAGCAACTACAAGGGTTGCACAGACTAATGCTGCTACTGCTTGGGCTGCAAATTGTCAAATGTCAGTACCAGATTTAAGGGGTAGAAGCCTTGTTGGTAGAGATGATATGGGAGGGGCGGCTGCTAGTAGAATTACTGTAGGAGAAAGCTTAATAGTTGGGTCTACACTTGGGGCCTCCGGTGGTGTTGAAACTCACTTACTTGCTGGGCTAGAAAGTGGGTCGGCTGTCCATAGTCACGGCAATACTATAGTTTTTGCTAACCCAGCTATTACTGGTAGTATTGGCTCGGCATTGGGTAACGTGGATGCTCCGCTTGATAATAATGTTGGTGCTCAATTAGGTAATGGTGTAGCTGCTAATATATACTCTTGTGGTGATTTAACTGGAGTTGTAACCTCTGGTATTAGGTGGGCATTAGCACATACGCATACCAGTTCATCGTTAATAGCAACTCAGGGTACTAAGTCAGGTGGTGTTACTGACAACACTGTTGTTGCAGCAACAAATAAACACCAAAACACACAGCCTAGTTATATTTGTAATATTATGATTAAACTATAAGGAGCAAAATGAAAAGATACAAAATAACATTTACTTTTTTATATTTCTTTACTCAAACTTTTAAAGTCGTTTCCCATAAGTATATATGTTCTCTGACAGGTAGAGAAAGCTTTAAAGATATAGAAGCTATAGAAATGTTGTTAAAAAACGGGTCTATAATAACTGTTAATGTATCAAAATATACTAGCTGGCATATTAAAAAAGACTTTACAAATAAAACGGAGGAAAAACAAAATGGGGAATAGGTATGTTCAAACTCTTAAAGTTATAGAAGACGGAGATATGTCCGCAAATATAACTTCAGCAGTTGAGATAGAGACTAAGAACTACGAGAACTTCGGCATAGTGGTTCAATGGGTTGGTACTGCTCCGGTTGGAGAAATGAAAGTTGACGCTAAGAACGGTGCAAGTAGCTGGAGTAATCTCACGCTAGACCCTCTTGCTCAGATAACAGGCAATACCGGAGATCTCACAATAAATATGTCGGCTGTTCCTTTTGAAAAGATAAGACTTAGCTTTGCAAGGACTTCGGGAATAGGAACGCTTCAGGCATACTTAACAGCAAGACAAATGGAGGCTTAACAATATGGGACAAACTTCGTTCTACCCCAAAAAGGGAACTGGGGGAATAGATCATTACTTAGGCTGGTTCTTAGATTATGCAGCCTTAGTAGCAGCTTACCCTACGGCTGTAGACGGAGACTATGCGATATTAGGCTCAACTGACACGGTATGGATTTGGGATACGGCAACTATGGGTTGGATAGATAGCGGTGTTGTAAGTGCGGCTCTTGATGTAAAAGACGAGGGCGTGCTAGTAGAGCCAGGTGTTGATGAAATGGACTTCCAGGGAAGCAACATAGCAGCAACTCCCAATGGTGCTGGCAAGGTAATAGTAACAGTAACAGGACACCCTGCTGTATTAAAAACCACAAGCATTTCAGCAACAGGATCAATCCTTAGTGGTGCTGTATATGATGTTACAACTGGATTTGTTGGAGTAGATTACACAACTTCTGGAGACACAGGAGACCTTAAAGCTACGGCTTCTTTGTTTAACAATAACGAAGGGGTTATGGTCTTCTTAAACGGTATGTATCTTATTAAAGGTGTTGATGTAGTTTGGGCTACCGCTACAACGTTTGTATTAAACTTTGAAATAGATAATACAGATGAAATTATAGCATTAAGTTAAAAAATTTTAGGAGGAAAATTAAATGAGTAAGATTAACGAAAGGCAAATTGGTTTAAAGACGGGTGGTAACTTTACACTGTTAAAGGACTACCTAGACAAGAGACAAGTAAAGATGTCTCCTTTTTCAGAAACAGTATTGACAGTATCTTCAGCTAGTTTTATAGAACTACCGGCAGCAACTTGGGCTGGGTTCCTAGCAGTTGGAGCAGCTACTACAGAAAACGACGGTGCGGTTATGACAGGTATTGGTCTCTGGGCTATCGGTACTCCAGCATTTAGTGCAGTAACAGCAGTAGATGGTTACGGTAATGTGTTGAACTTGGTTGACATAAGAGAAGCAACAAGCCACGATCCTATCTACGACACAGACGGAAAGAAAGTTTATGGTATGCTAACTTCAGCAGCAACATCTTCAGACGGAGACGCTGTTGGTGCTACTGGTGTAACAGCTAACTTTGAAGTATCATTTGTTAAAAATGACGGCTCAGGAGTTTTTGTAGCAGTAACATTAGATGGTACTTACGAAATTCATCTTAACAAAGTTTATCAAGCAAGATTTGATGAAACTATTGAGTTGGCAGGTGGAGCTAAAGAAGTTGACGTTATTGCTGATTTAACAACAGTTCATTATTCAGATTTATTAGTAACAGCAGACTTTGCAGCAGCAGAAAATATTACTATAGCTTCTGGAGCTGGTTCTGTATCAGGTACTTCAACAAGAGGTGGTGACGGTACAGCTATTACTCTTAATGCTTCTGCAGCAGCTTTTGTAGCAGACAACACTTGTAAAATGACACTTAATGGTATCAAAGGAACTAAAGGTTTAGCAGCAGGGGGCAAAGACTTTGATTATGTAAGTGCAACAGTATTTACAACAAACGGTGCATTAGACATAGGCGACATAGTAGGAATAGAAAGAAAGTATTAAATTTTCAAACACTTATTGGTGGGCAGGGAAACCTGCCTTCCATATTACCTTTGGAGGGTATATAGATGATTAATCAAAAACAAATTAGTAAATTCTCGGTAGCTACGATTGCTGAATTAGAAGCAATAAAAGGTGGCGTAAACCCCAACAACCTTATGTGCTTTTGTGCAGAAAATAAAACTCTTTATATGTATGTATCTTCTGGCGCTATTTACACAGTAAACCATATTCAAATATGTGCTACTGGCGATAGTGTTTTAGTTCCAAACTCTCGTTGGGTAGGAATAGCAGGAATAGCTAACTATTTCGGTTTAGCAGCAGGAAACGATACAGAGATACAGATAAATGATACTGGTCTTTTTGGTTCATCACCTAATTTAATATTTAATGCAACGTCTAGTATGTTCACAACCTCTATTACCAATGGTGGTACTGCTACTACTTATAAATTAATTACAGAAAACAATATGTTAGGTTACGGTATGTACTCTTCAGGAGCTTTTGCTTCTAAAGGAGTTGACGTTGCTTTCAATGGTATATATGACGCTACTGCTTTCGGTAACTCAAGTCTAACGGCTGGTATTATCAAAATGGACGGTACTACTGGACAGTCAGCTCTTGTTACTGTGGACACAGATAGAATTACATTATCAACTGATAAAAATCATTTAGAACTAGAAGAGTCATTAGGTATAAGGATACGAGCAAATAGTGCTTTAGCTAACAGCTTAAAACTTGGCGATGATAATGATAATGATTTAATGGTTCTTAATAGTGGAGTTTGGAATTATAAAGCTTCTGCACCAGGTAGAGCTGTTATGAACATACCTACTGGTGTTTATCCTACAACTCCTGCAGTTGGAGATATAGTTGTAGAAAGTAATTATATGTATAGATGGGACGGTCTTTCTTGGTTATCAATAGCTTCTCCTCAAGTTATGCCTACAACTTTTGTAGATAGTACATTTGCTATATATGATGATGGCAATCCAACAAGAACAATGAATTTTCAAGTTGGAAATATAACAGCAGGACAAACTAGAACAGCTGTAATGCCAGATAGAAACTTTTATATGGACGTTATAACAAATAATATTACAGAAACAAGCATACCAACTAATGCCGTAATGTTTGTTGATGATACTTCTGGTAATGTAACAGGTAACGCTAACGAATTAAGTTATTACAACGGTTCTAAAGTCTTTAAGTATGCAAAAAGTGCTATTGCTGGTACAACAGCAGATAACTTTTTAATATCTAATAGTACAGTTGCTACAAGTGGAGTACAACAATTTTCACCTTCATTATCTTTTTATGGAAGTCAATGGAACGGAGTTACTGCTGGTAGTCACGTCAAACGTATACAATCTTTTAGTAATGAAGATGACCATTATCTAGGAATTGTTAGTGGTTCTGGCGTTGGTTCAAACTTTGGTTTTGGAGAATTACAAATAAGATCGTATACCAATACAGGTATATATTTCAACGACACTTTTGCAGTAGACGGTAATGGTGATATGAGGATTAAGCACGACGCTACAGAAGGGCAGTTTCGTTTTCAATGGTATGACAGTGGTTGGACAGATTTGCTAACCGTAGATACAGACGGAACAGTAGCAGTACCCGGAACATTATCTACTCTCAACCTTACAATAACAGAAGACCTAACAGTAACAAAAGATATTATGCTAGGGGAAGCTTTCCAAAGAAAATATAACCAAATCACTTACTGGAGAGCAACTTTTGATACAGATACAGACGGAGATATTAGAGTAGTTCACAACAGCACAAATAATGCAATTGAATATTATTTCAGAGACGCCGGTTCTTGGGCTTCTTCTCAAATAACATTAGATGTAGATGGAGCGAACATAACAGTTCTTGGTAACTTAGGCGGAGCAACTCTAACAACAAGTGGTCAAGCAGAGATAACAGGAACTTTAGAGTCTAAAGGTTTAACAAAACTTTGGCAAGAAGTCAGAACACTTAACACACAATACCATACTTTTTTTCAAGCTATGGGTGGTGTTAGTAATACAGACGCTAGGTTTTATTATGATAGGAATACGGCAGAATTTCAGTTTAGTTATTATGATGGTGGTGTTTGGGAAACTCAGACAATAGCTTTAAATCCTAACACTGGTAGAATTACGACAACAAGCACAATAAAATCAACAGGCGGAGATATATGGGCTGGTTTAGCAGTTCTATCAAGTGGTGGTATGCAAACACTTGCAGACCAAGCTTATTCTTTTAGAGACGCTATAGGTGCAGAAACCGATACTGACGCTCGTATTGAATATAATTCAACTACTTCTATTATGGGGCTTTCTTATTATAATAGTGGGTGGGTAACTTCTAAAATAAATTTTAATATAGAAGATGGAGATATAGATATAGACAGAAATATGACAGCGGGTGGTAAGGTTTTACAAGACGGTATATTCGGAGAGCTATATATCTCAAATGGTTCTACCGCTCAGACAATACCTACAGGCACTACATATACTAAAATGACTAGTTGGGCTTCAATAGGTCAAAGTAGTAATATGGCACCTTCTGGAGTTAACAGTAAGATCGTTATAACAGAAGTAGGCAGATATAAAGTAACTGTATTTATGAACGGACAAATTGATACAGCTAATACAGAAATGGAAATGATTGTTTATCTTGGTGGAACTTTACAAAATACACTTCATTGTGTAAACGAGTTTGTTTTAAACAATACAAACTACTCAACTTGTATATCTGGAATAATAGATGTTACAGATGTTACTGGAACAAACGGAGAAGTAGACACAAGGATAAGACACGATGACGGTGGCGATGTAGATTTTACAATGGTTAATGCCAATATGACAATAGAATACTTGGGAAGAACATAGGAGGATATTGTGGCTAAAGGAATACCAAGCACGACCCTTGGAATAAGTGTAGACGGAGCTACAATAACAGGTGCAGGCACAATCGCAAATCCATTGATAGCTACTAGCCCAACACCTGTTGATCCTGGTACAGCACAAGGACAAATGTTGTTTTGGGATAATGGTAACAGTAAATGGACACATACTGAAACATAAGGAGTTTGAAATGGAATGCAAATGTAACGAACACTCTAAGCTTATATCCAGTATAAGTATAATTGAAACTGATGTTAAGTGGTTAATAGCTGATCGTAAACACCAGATGGCAAGGTACGATAAAAGAAAATCTAATCTTTTTAAAGTAAAACTTGCTGTTGCCAGTATTCTTTTCACAGGGTTTGGGTACTTGTTTAAAAATAAGGACGTTTTAAAGGCTTCTTTAAAAGCTTGGCTTGAGTGCTAGAGGGTATAATATGAAGGATATTAAGTATATTGTAATCCATTGTTCAGATAGTCCAGATGATATGAACGTCCACGCTAAAGATATAGATCGTTGGCATAAAGAGAGGGGTTGGAACGGAATAGGTTATCACTTTGTTATATGCAGAAATGGTAATATTGAAAAGGGCAGGGCAATAGACGTTCCTGGAGCGCATTGTTACGGAGTCAACTCAAAGTCTTTAGGGATTTGTTTAATAGGTAGAAAAAACTTTACAGAGGAACAGTTTATTTCTTTGTATGGGCTATGCACAGACCTAAAGTTTGAATATCCCGGAGCTACTATTAAAGGACATCACTTCTTTAACAAACGTAAAACCTGTCCCAATTTTAAAGTTTTAGAACTACTTGGCAAAGATCTATGCCAGCCGAGTCTATAAAATGAACAGAATATATAACTGGTGTGGCGGTCGCAAAATATTCTTTTTCTTTTTCTTATTCGTTACTAATTTTTTAACCTTACTGAGTGGTAAATGGGAAGAGGGCTTTGGGTATTTTAGTATTGGTTTGTATAGTGTGGTTGTGTTAGGTATAGAAGGAAACAAATACATTATAGGTAAAAATGATAAAGGTAATTCTTAGTAACAAGTATGTTCGGCTAGTCCTGATCCTTTCAGTATCCTTTACCGCCGGGTACTTATATTGCCTTGCTAAAAGGGACACCAAGATCATAACAGTTGAGAAGGAAAAGGTTGTTGTCAAATATCTTAAAGCTAAAAGAATTGAGATAAAGCCTGATGGAACTACTATAGCTACTGGGGGCGTCTCACTTGACAGTAACGAACAGGAGACTACTGACTCTCATACTATTATAAATCCTCATTATACTGTTGTTATGTTTGGAACCAAGATAAATTTGGACGGTATTGCCGGGTATGACGGTAGAGTCCAACACGATATTATAGATAACTTTGGGGTCTATGCTGGGGCTGAATACTTCACAAGAACTAAGTCCTTTTACTTTCCTGTAGGAGTCAGTTTAAAGTTCTAAGTAATATAAATTCTAAATCTATACTAATAAACTTTACAGGGTAATCAGAGGTAGTCAAACCTCCGCCAGCTCTATGTTCCATAAAATCTAAGTCTAGCTTTTCTTTACCTATATAATCTTTTGGGGTGGTTATTATAATATAGTTTCTTAATAGGTAAGTTAAAACCCAGTCAGCAAAAGACAATAAATATTTTATGTCTTCTTTATCTACATCAGGCACAAGTATACGAGAACTCAGTACTAGCGATAGGACTTCTCTTTCTGTTAAACTCACAACTACCTCCACTTCTTGGCTTTGCGGCAGGTTGAGCTGTGAAATGAAGTCATATCCTTGTCCACAAGAACAGACCTCCCTTTCATATCCTTGAACTTATAGACGATCTTATTACAAGAAGGGCAACGGTACCTGGGGATAGTAATATCCCTAAAGACTGATATTCCCAAGATGTTATAACTAATTTGTATTTTCATATATGCCCCCGGATTTACTTCTGACCTTTATTCCTATATTGTCGCAAAACTCCTGCTCTGTTTGTTTGTCTACTGGCTTATTGTGATGACAGTCGTAGCACAAGTTTTGCAAATTACTAGGGTGATGTATTAACCCACCGTACAATTTCTTGGCCCACTTTGTCTGTGAAAATAAATGGTGTCTTTCTGTAGCTACGTTTACTCCGCACTTCTCACAAGGGACCCTCATATTTCCCTGCCTATAAGTATATTGATTACATAGTTTATTGTTACCACTATTACGGCAACTATCATAGCTACAGTTGCAAATATTACATAAGCCACTTTCATTTAGTAAATCCACCAATCCTTTACTGTTTTGTTTTTATAACTATTGATAACGGCGACATCTTCCGGTGATAGTAGATAGTAAGTAAGTCTTACTCTGTCTATTGTAACTGGCTTTATAAGCCTGAACTTAATCATACGGTGGAGCTTGCTGGTTGCTGTTTCTGTAAGCCTTGCCGCCTCTTGTAACGAGATATGATCTGGATAATTTTTCTTAATCTCTGTTAAAGTCATTTTTCCCCCTGTTGTCCTACCTTTCCACACCTTATGCACTCAAGTTTTACATAAGAGAACTTACTACACCCCGGGGCTATAAGGTTAACCGTTACAGTTTCAAACTTATGACCCAAAAAAAAGCAGATTATACTTTTAAAAAACCTCACTACTTCCTTCTACCGGAGCCAGACTTCTTTGTGGTTGCACAGCCGCCTCTACCTTGATTTCCCCTTCTACCCTGTCCTGAACCGTCCTTTTTTGGTGTTCCTTTTTTAGCCATTTGTAATCCCTCCTTTTATTGTCTATAAATACTTCTTCACAAATCCTTAACGGGTGTCTCTTTATCTTTTCCTTCCAGAAGTTGCAGTAGTCTTTGTCAGTCCCAGCGATACGTTCCTTAAAAGAACAGTCCTCGCATTTACCTTCCGGATCGCAAACGTTTCTGAACCTAATCCAAAGGTGTTTGGCCTTATTTGTTTGGGTTGTAGTCAAACAATTTTTTGAACTCATTTTGCTGTCTCCTATTCATAAGATTATAACAAACGCTTCTGCTTCTATTGAGAGTTTTAATTTCACTTTGAAGCCTGGACACAGTTGTTACTAAGAACAAAAAATATAACACAACCCCTATCATTAGAACCGACAGTACATAACCCAGCTTTGTTAAACGCATAACTACCTCCACTCTTTGTGATAGACTCTATATTCTTTTATTTCTCTGTGGAACTTAGGTACGTCCTTCCGAAGTATAAACACAGTTCTCCAGCAGCTATGGCTTATAACCTTTAACCTTAGCTTACTGGTCTTCACTACTTCTTTTATTGTCTTAGGGTCGCATTTGACACTATTGATGTTTACATAATCGTTATGATCTAGCCAACGCTCAAATTCCTGAAGAGCTGTATCTGAGTTTATAGCTTTAGCTTTTATCTCGGCGAGTTTTTCTTTAACGTCTTTAAACTCTACCTTTCCTAGCAAGTTGCTCAACCCACAGTCCCCCTTTAAAATGAATTAATTATTGCTATTATAGCAGAAATCATAACTACTGCATAAAAAATTAAAGCCCACTCAACTAATGTAGGCGGTCTGGTAGTTAAAAACATTACTGATTTTCCTCTACACGAACAGACAACTCTTCAGGTTGACCCCTTTTAATAGTAGTCTTTTTAATTACAACTAAAGTTATCTGCTTATCGTCTCTGTAAACAAGCCCATTCATACTATCCAACACAGCCTTAACAACACAGTCAACGTCCTTGCTTGTCTTAACATCAATGCTTACAGATACTGAACCGAGCAATAACTCTTTAGGTCTCACTATAACCTTCTGAAAGGCTTTGAGTTGTTTTCTGTAATCATTTGACAAGATCAGTATAGGAACTATCCTACCGTTAATTCTTTTTTGGGCTACGGAATAACGTTTATTTATCCCGATTAAGTGAGTATTGGATATATGGATAACTTTCATTTTAGACTCCCTGGGCGATTACATAAAATGTTTAATAATTTCCAAGTTGTTTACTGTTATGTTTTCTTTATCTTTAATCATAGGACTTGTTATCTTCTCAAAATCAAAGGTAACTTTCTTGTTGTAAAGACCGCTTAGTTCTTCCCCTTTATCTTCAATAGATTTCTTAACTTCAGGGTACTTCTTTTCCATTTCTTCTTTTACTTTAGCTTTGTCTTCTTCTTTAATCCCTTCAAAGGCCGCATTGTATTTGTCTTCATTTACAACTTTCCTTTCCATAATCTTTTTCTGCACTGCCTCAACCAGTTTCATTTCTGTTTTGATTAGTTCTGCGTTGGCAAGGATAGCCTCAGCCAATTCAAATCCCTTTAAGTCTCCAGTTTTAGATAAGCCCATTAGCAACTGCCTGGCCTCAATTCTTTTCATTTCTTTTTTAACTTTCATTTCAAAAACTCCTTTTTGTTTGCCTCTTTTTAATTTGGGAAGGGCGCTGCACCCCTTCCCGAGAGGTAAGTTCAACGGTGATATATTACTTTATAATCCAAGTAAGACTTATAAAATATAAAACCTTTTGCCTCTTCGGGCAACTCTTCTTCTATAAATCTAAGACAGTCCTTAATGGCAACCCAGCCGAACCCCTTTGTTTTTAGTAACTGTGTAAAACTCATATTAAGAAGTTGTCCCACTGAGGCTATGCCGTTTCTGTGAAGGTTACAAAAAGTTCGTCCCGTCATTTTGCTATGAGCAAAAGACCAGTCTTCTAACTTGCCAGAGGGTTCGTCGTATAAATGGTTTAATTTGTTTCTCACTTTGTTATCTCCATTACTGGTTTTTCCAGCTTTTTAATAAGATACCAAAGCTTACAAGCGGCTTTAAATATATCATAAGATTTTATACTATCATCTACCCCCCAAGCTTCGCTATCTATTCTTCCAGGTTCGCTTCTGGAAACATACACATTCATAAGAACTACGTCTTTTAGGTTCCCTACTCCTTCAGCAGCAGCATAAGCTGATAACTGATAAGAGTTGTCTGGAGATATAAAGATCTTCCCACCTGGCTTAGTGTTCTTAGTCTTCCAGTCTGCAATTACACGCCTACCACCTTTTAAAAACCCTTTAAAATCTCTTGTACCGGCATAACCTATGTCTAGGTTGACAATACTTCGCTCTGTTTCATAAGGCATTGTTAGGTCAAAATGCTCTGTAACGAACTTCTTAATAGCTTCCTGGGTCTCTTCTGGGATCTTGTCCAGCTCCTCTAGCTCAACGGCTGATAGTTCCTGCCCCAGAACATACTCAAAATATAGATGTATAAGAGTTCCCATCTCTGCTGCTTCCTTTGTGTAAGCTAACGCGTCCTGGGCTATTCTGGTAGCATACTCTTTAGCCCCCTCCCCTTCCTTTATAGGAAGAGTCAAGGCTGCAAGAAGGACTTGTTCCTGCTTCCAGGCCTCAAGTTGTGGTTTGGCTATTATGTTTAGAATACTTGTTACTGAAGGCACTAGGTTTAACTTCCTCGCGTCTCTAAGGTCTACGTTTCTAAGGCCCGACTTGTCTTTCTTTTCTATCTGGTGACAAGGTGTCCCGTCTGTTTTGTACCAATGTGCTGACTGGTTCGTCTTAATATACTCTATCATTTCTGCCTCCTATTTACATATCTCACTTATTTCTACAACAGTAAAGTTTGTTGTTTTTGCCAGATCCTTTCTGCAAGAACGAAGACTCGTCTCGTAAAAAAAGGCCCCTATAACAAAGGCAAACACAGCAACCAATAACAATGCTCCTACTATCTTTTCTGTTCTATCCATACCGCCCCCCTAACATAAACTATCTTTATCTTTGACTGGTGTAGCTTTTACCTCTTCTTCCTTACTAAAATACCCACACTCTACCTTCTTACAAATTGCTTCGTAGTGTTCCTTCTTTATATCCCGGGAGCTATCATAACCATAGGCCGTCTTTATAAAAGCTTTAACCTTATCGTGTGGAGCTTTAACAGAAGAGCAGAGAGCATATAATCTCTTTGCCTGGGCTTCTGATATAAGATCAGCCGGAGCTTGGGACGCTTGGGACGCCTTTTTCTCAGTTGTTTTATCTATTGGTTTTCCTGATGTTGCGTCAGAGACATCATTCTCTGAAATCTCAAACGCGTTGATAAACAGATAACGCCTGAGATACGTTATACAAGCCCCTAAATTCTGTGTAGCATTAGTTCCCCTTAGCTCAGGAATAATGCAAGGAACCTCAAAGCTGACCTGTCCTATGGCATTAGTCTCAGTATCTCTAATCTCTAGGACAGCTTTTTCCATTGTTAGGTTAAATACAGAAATTAACGAGTTGTCCTTCATAAGCTTGTTGATCGTAGGGAGGAAATCGTCTAACTCGTAATACTTAAAATGAGCAAACGGGTTCTCTCCAGACTTCTTTAACTGAGAGTTCTGCAAGGCTACTCTAATACTTTGCAGTCTTTCAAATACACTAATCTTTTCCATTTTGTTTACCTCTCTATTTTATTTGCTTGACCCTAACTTCTATACGCAGGTCGTCTCGTACCCCAACCGCTATCCTTCTCCTTTCTTTTTTTTGTTTAATATAAATAGTTTCTATTTCTCTATCAAAATTAAAACCCAGACGATCATAACCACACATAAGCCTGTCTCTGTCCAGCTCGGACATAAACACAACCCCAGTCTCTAACTGTGATAATCTGCTCTGAGTCATACCGCATTTTCTAGCAACTGCATATTGAGGATACCTAGCCACCTCAGTTCTTAATGTTTTTAAATTCATATTATGTTACCTCCAAAATTGTTTAATATATATGTTATAATCCTTTTAAAAAGCCTTGTAAAGAATAATTTTATATTTTCTATATATATAATGTATGGGTGTAAAATAACGTTTTTTAGCTATTTAACACCCATAGAAGCAATATCAACTACTTACATCACAATATACGATAAAAGGGGCTTTTGTTTTATATAATATATTGCCATCACCCCTTCCTAAGTTTTTTTTATTACTTTTAAAAAAAGGGTTTGACTTTGCAAAAAGAAATCTATATAAATGTAGTATGCTTATAATCCAAAATAAAAACATTTATAAAGTTTGCAATTACGACGTTGAACCTATCAGGGTTATAAGCACAGCGTCGTTTGCCGGGGCTGTTTAGACTTATGGACTAGACAGCCTCGTATATTCTGGGAGGGATATATGGGTATTGCTAATGATTTAGAAAAGACATCAGGTTTAGTAAGGGAACTACTTAGAGACTATCCAGAACTTCGTGACTGTAACACAAAACTAACACTGGCAGTTTTAAACAAAAAAGGTCTAAGGTGTATTCTTGGTTCGTATGCTTACGGTTTATTAAAAGAATTTTTGTTAGATAAAGATACTCCTGACCTTGAGAGTATCAGGAGAAACAGAGCGAAGATCCAAAACACTGAAGGCTTATACAAGAGTCAAAAACAAATCCAAAAGGCTAGGGAAAAAGAAGAGAAGTTGGTTCGTTGTAATTTAGATTATAATTACTAAGGGAGTTAAAATGAAAAAGTTAAAAGCTAAGGTAATGGAGATGATGGAGAACGCAAAGGACGATAACAATGACCACAAGGCTGGTTATTACGAGGCTATCCTGGAACACGTTGTAACAGAGCTAGGCTACCTGACAGACAAGACAGATACAAGAATTGAAGAGCTAGAGGAATGTCTGGAGGCTTTTGTAGAGGACGACAAGGGTGTCCAGACTGTCCTGCTTGCTGGTGATAACTATGACCGTTGCGATAGATGTTCTGGCGTGTACCATAAAGAACAGTTGACAGGCAAGAAGTTTATGAGAGGTGATGATTATGAAGTCAGGCTTTATTGTGAGCACTGCGAATAAAGGAGGTAATATGATATTAGATAAAAATTACAAAGGTTTAGAGTTTAAAAATGGACGCTACTTTTACGATGGCAACATTGAAACAACAGAAAATTTGGAGATTAAGCTAGATAATTTGTTAGAAGTTGCAGGGTATATCAAGGCTGGTTGGTCTATCAAGGCTAGTTGGTCTATCGAGGCTAGTGGGTATATCGAGGCTGGTGGGTCTATCATAGCTGGTGAGTCTATCAAGGCTGGTGGGTCTATCAAGGCTAGTGGGTCTATCGAGGCTGGTTGGTCTATCAAGGCTGGTGGGTCTATCGAGGCTAGTGGGTCTATCGAGGCTAGTGGGTATATCGAGGCTGGTGGGTCTATCATAGCTGGTGAGTCTATTGAGGCTGGTGAGTCTATTGAGGCTGGTGAGTCTTATGGAATATCAGCAGCTCTATACATAACAGCCCAAGACACAATATCTTGTGGTCTTAAAATCTTTGCAGGTATCTGTACTTGGAAAAACACAGAAGATAGTGACAAGACTATTACCTGTTCAAAGCTATTAAGCGGAACTGTGGAGTATGGAATATTAAAGGAAACAGGAGAAGCTAAAAAGAAGATAACAATAGATGGCAAAGAAATAGAAATAAGTCTTGAGAGTTTTGATGCTTTGAAAAGAAGTTTGGAGGAGGGAAGATGAATAAGAGTTGTAATAATTGTGATTGGTTAAATGACGAAAAAGCAAAATGTAAAAAAACATATTTGAGTGGTAACTTAACAGAGTTATGTGATATGTGGCAACCCAAACCTACAGACAAAGGACAGTGTACCGAAAAGGACTGGAGCAAGGCACAGGAAACCTTACAGTATGGAATTGACGAATGTAATAAACTTTTAGATAAGCCAGACAGTCAATTAACTGATACAGATGGCACTGATTGTATTAAACAAATGATTAGTGACGAGGCTT
>Ga0222628_1000171_pt1 | contig 32550 bp, 39 predicted proteins | sample AntAcemetageno95_FD_179860 | JGI IMG/M metagenome (GOLD analysis project Ga0222628, IMG submission 179860) | Saline water microbial communities from Ace Lake, Antarctica - #95 | ecosystem: Environmental > Aquatic > Non-marine Saline and Alkaline > Saline | place: Antarctica: Ace Lake | collected...
TCCCTTTTATCCCCATAAGCCTCATTATTTGCCATCTTTAACAATTCTTTTGCTTTTGTCATTCTAAGCTCCTATAACTGATTTTGTATTATACTCTGTCTTTTTACTTATGCCTTATAAAAATTCTTTGATAAGCGGATTGAATTATTCGGCCTTTACTATTTATAAAGTAATTCTTTTCCCCATCATTCCCAACCAAATTGGCATTTTCATTTGTTTTTCCACCAGAAGATCCGGTTTTCTTACCATTCTTTCTTACTTCCCAGTAATCATCATATTTTTTTGTGTCAGGAACCTCATCGTGACAACTTCTTTGAGTGGCTCCTAAAATTTCAAACTGGCCAGGATTATATTTATCCAAAAAACTAATCGGTACACCCATTACGCCGTCATAATCACCAGGGATATTTTTAACAAAAGAAACCTCTATCGCATTATAATTGTCGTATTTTTCAAACGGCTTTTTTGTACTGAACTTTACAATATCTGTCTTCGTCATTAGCGGTAATGGTTGATGACGACGACCGTGATCTAAGCTAGTAAACCAACATACACCGGGTACACGATTCACTTTTTCACCATTACGCTCACGCTCAAATTTGTATGTTTCCGCATATGTAAAACTCTCGGGAACCTTGAAATACATTCCAGTATTAAAATTCGTTGCACCAAGCCACATTTTATTTTCCTTAATTTTTGGAAAAACTTCTTTGTAAGTAATCGCATTCATGTTGCCAATAATAACGAACTTTTTGTTGTAATCAAAAAGTTGTTTTATATACTCACGAAACAGACTAAACGGCGGATTTGTTACCACGATGTCAGATTGTTCCAGTAATTTTACACACTCGGGACTCCTAAAATCACCGTCGCCCTCTAGCGGTGTCCATTCGTTATGTTTATTCGTCTTTAACTGCATGGCAACATCCTTCAAGTTGAACTCGCCGTCGCCGTTTATGTCGTGTACTTCGTTGATAATAAATATGTTGGCATTTATTTTGGGACGGCCTTTTGCTTTTGCGAGAGTTTCGTCATCGCCAAACAATCTCAGTTGCGTGTTGGCTACTGGCGAGGGCTTGTAGCTGGTGGTGATAAGTTGTTTCAATCCAAGTTTGTTGAAATTGAGCACGAAATAGCGAAAGAAATTGCTTTCGAACGGATCGTCGCAATTGCAATAAACCACCTTGCCGCGGAATACATTGGGGTTGTAATCCAGATACGCTTCAATCTCTTTCTGAATATCGCCATACTGGGTATAAAACTCGTCGTTCTTTACTCTTTTTGCGTTAATAAGATTTTTGTTTGCCATAATTTTATTTCATTAAACCTATAAATCTTGCTAAATCGATGATAATAAATATGTTGGCATTTATTTTGGGACGGCCTTTTGCTTTTGCGAGAGTTTCGTCATCGCCTTTGCTTTTGTACCCTCATACTCCTTTATTATTTCCCCATTTTTAAATAAAGTAATGGACTCTCCACTAGCACTCCCATACCTATATATACTGTTCCTTTGTTTAGAATCTTTAACATAGTTATTAAATGTATTAAGAGCATCCTCATATCCATCACATTTTAAATTACCAATATTACTAATATTTACTACAAACTCATCTAATCCCTCAGTCAACATAGCATCATCCGGGAGTATTAGGTATGAACCCCTCTCATCTTGGTCTACTACCCTTTTGTATTCTTTTGACTCATTTACTAATCTTAACAACTTATTTATTTTACTCACTCTATTTCTCCTATAACTGATTTTGTATTATACTCTGTCTTTTTACTTTAGTACCAACATTATTAAAATTATCAAATATTGGAACACCATTTACATACTGCATTTTATAACCTGTAATAGAATGATATTTACTACTAAACTTAATATTCATATTACCAACGATCTGCATCTCATAACTCTTACTTCTTGCATAATCAGCAAAACCTAAGAAATTCCCAGCCCTACAAAAAATACAATACTTATGAGTTTCCTCACCAAACTTATTCTGTGCTATATATGGCTTATAATCAAAACAAAGCTTATGATTATGACCCATTATGTACATATGTGCTTCTGGGTAGTTGTGCCTTAGTTTTTTAACCTCTAACTCCCAGTTAGAACCACCACTATCACCATGTTGAGTTGCTATTATATATTTCTGCTTTCCAACCTGAAAATTAACATACCCACCAATACCAAGATACTCTAAGTTTAATTCCCTACTTATAGATACTAGTATGTCATAATATGCTCTCTTTCTAGTCCTACTAACATGATTACCTATTATTGAATAAGTAGCCCTATGCTTAATAGGCTTTAACATTGATATTAAGTACTCTGCTTGATCGTGAGGTAACATTGACTGACTATAAGGGTCAGCTACACAATCTGCTGTTACATTCTCTAGACAATCACCATCAAGTGCCCAGTAGACATTTTTATTTTTCTTAATGTAATCTACTGTATTAAGGAAAGCTTTCTCATCAAAGCTATTAGCACCTACATGAATGTCATACAATGGAATAAATCTAATGTCATTCTTAAAACTAAAATTAGGTATTGTTATACTCATTTAAACTCCCAGTTTTTTTTTAGAACCCCTTCTAAAAATTTACTTTATTTTTTCAATAACTTATTTAATCTATCTATCTTAGTCATACTTTCCTTTACTATATCATCTCCACTTGTTAGTTCCTTAAATTTAAAACCCATAATATCCCCAGCTCTTACACCTTTACCAGATGGAATTTTTGTAAACTTAACTTGTGCTTGGCTATCACTAACCTTAACTATAATACCAAAGGCATCCATAGACTGTATATAAACTTTATCTCTAACCTTCCACATATTTGTGTTCCTCATTATACTATTTCCATGCCAGATAGAATTTATTATTAACTTCTCTTAATGTTGTAATAATCTTATCTTCCCAAGCAAGACCATCTGATAGCATTGTTGCACCTGAATTAGTTATATCCAACCCAGTAAGACCAAAGTTGCCTCTAGCACGTCCTAGTAACTGCATAAACTTTGAAACTGTAAGATCAAAGAATATCCTATCATCATAATCGTCATTTATATAATATAGAAAATAGTTATCCTCTATAGGATCCCCAACAGTACCATCTATACTAAACCATAAATAATATGTATCCGTAGGTGAACTTATTGTTATATATTTACTTTGTATGCTTACATTTGATTCATTGCAGGTGAATTCTGTAATCTCAGGAAGAGCTACACCACCTTGTTGTACTATTGTAGGAGCTACCCAAGTAGTATTGCCCTCAGTAGCATCAACTGATACACCATCAGCTATATTAGTTATTCTTAATACACCACTACCCACTGCTACCGCAGTAAAGATAGTAGGTAATTCTCTGTTGATCCAATAGGCTGTTTTCTGTGCTATTGACTCAGCCATATCATCTGTATCTATCTCTATCTTAGAACCTATCATAGAGCTCGTTAAAGCTAGGTTTTTGAGGTGTTTTTGTATTCTATGATAATATACACAGGAAATATTAAACCTGCCAGGATACATAAGATAAAGGGTTGGTTTGTTATACTTCCATATGAACGGAAGTTTCTCTGTATTGAACTTCCACGAGTCATATAAATAAGGTGGAGTTAGACCACTTATGTTTGTTGGGTAAACAGACCTTACTATATCAGGTGGATTCTGGTAAAAATTATAGTTTACGAAATTATCAGTGTTCTCTTTGCTACCAAATGTAGTATTCCACTGTCCTGTGACAATAGGAGTCTCTACAATCTGAGGTCTATAATCATTATATATAGATATAGCTTGACTTACCGCAGACAGAAACGTATCATAATTAGCCTCCAATACTGACGGAGTACAATTATAAACCTGAAACTGTCCACTCAAATTTATTACTTTTTCATAAACATCTTTAATATTAACCATTTATATATTATTTCTCGTCTTTTTTGTTGAATTCTTTAACGTTCTTAACTTCCTCTACTTTCTTGTTTTCAAGTTCAGCTTTAAGTTTAGCTTCTTCTGCTTTCTTATTTTCAATTTCAACTTTAAGCTTGGCTTCTTTCTCGGTCTTAAGTTTAGCCTCAGCTTTAGCCTTAGCAGCTTTTGCCATTATCTTCTTGTCCTCTTCTGTAACTATTTCACCCTGAGGGTAAAGTTTAAGTATCTTTTTCTCTTTAACAAGAACTGAAATTTGGTCTTTGAAAAGATCTATTACCTTTTCACTTATAACTGTTTGTGCCTTTGCTCTCAATTCAAGGGTTGAAGATTCCTTACGTAATACTACAACACCATCACTTATATTCTCTAGTACATAATTCATAGTTTATTTACTCCTTTATCTATATAACATTTTTTGTTGTTTTTTTAATTGGTAGAAAAGAATGAAATGGGGTGATATAAAACCACCCCACAACATATTGAAACGTAATTAGTACGTTAGTACTACTTTCGTTATGAAATTCTGGATCAAAATCTGTACTCCAGCCCAAACTGCAGCAGCTCTCTGGCTCATCAATGGGTTAGGACTCATTGGTAGAAGACCAGTAACTGTTAAAGGCATATACGGAGCATAAACCATAGGAGCTTCAAAAGGACTTGTTCCCTTATAAGCACATATGATTGTAGAGTCATCCAATACTGCTGTCTCAGGAACTCTTACTACAGGAACACCTTTCAATGTACCGAATAGATGAGCACCTATGCTATTACCATCTGTTACAAGTTCAAAACCAGGAAGTGTTGAAAGTGTACCAGCTGCTTTATAACCAGCAACCATTAGATTAACTGTACCACGACCAGCATTGTTCAATAGAACAGCACCAGCATCAGCAAATATCTTATCAACTAACTGTTGTTTGTGTTCAAACCATGAAACACCAGCACCAGGTACTGTGTTAAATGAAGTAGAACCAACTGCAGCAGCAGCCATAAGCCTAATCATATCTCCACCCAATTCTGCATTGATTTCGGAAACAAGATCTTTTGCCATTTCTTCTTCAGCAACATATCCAAACCTTTTCTTTAGAGAATAGGTTTCCATTAGTCCAACAGTTGTCTTAAGAGCATAAATCTTAGCTGTTACTGTTGTAGATGCAAACTGACTCTGAATCTGTGGAATATCTGTGCTTGCTTCATAGTTCTGGCTATAATTAGCATAGATAGTTTCACCAACAAGAGCAACTGCAACTGTAAGAGATACTAGACCAGTACTGTAATTAACTGTACCAGACATTCCAACACCGGAGATAACACCAGCAGAATCATCATTAGCATAAACTGTTACAGGTGTAGCACCAACATAGAAGTACATTGAACCCCTAAGTGGAAGCTGAGTTGTTGTGAATGTAAATGTAGCACCAGGACCAGTAGCACATGTTTCAGCAGAAACTGTGTTATTAGCATATCCCTGAGGAGTTACAAGACCTGTTCTTGGGTCTAACATTGTGTCATTAGCTGTAAAATTACCTCTTGTATCCCAAGCCTTAATCTGCTTGAAATATACAAGACCCTGTTGTTCCTCAACTGGCTGTACGGAAGCTAGTATAGGAAGTATTGAAGCAGCATATGTTATTGCTATAACATCATATGCTATTTTAGGAACTACACCCAACTGGTTGATAGATCCATCATACTCTAACATCTGTCTCATACCATCAAATGCTTCAAGCTGTTTTCCAAGAGCATATCTGTCATAAGACGTTATGCTTCTTGATCTTGCTAGAGGTGAGCTTTTGCTCTCCAATAGACTCATTTGGTCTTTGTATTTCTTGGAATAAAATGCTGCTTTTCTTTCAGCTTTTTCCAATAAAATAGTTTTCTTTTTGTCTTCGTTCATTTTATTTGTTCTCCTTTATTTTTAAATACAATCTCATATCTAAAGTGTAGATTAAGATTATCCAATATACATAAGCCTTATGGCTTTATGTTATTTCTTTGATACCATCTTTCCACTTACGGATTCCATAATGTTTAGAAGTCTTTCAGATTTGTTCCTATTCTCTAGTGTAACGTTATTCTCGTCATCTTCTTCGTCATTCTCACCCTCTTCATCATCAGAAACAAAAGTGTCCATCATTGTATCATCATCTTCTCCTTCCTCATCAGAAAATTCGTCGTCATCAGCATCAACTTCAGAATCAGTAAGAACTAGCCCTACAAATTCCTTTATATCTTCTACTGACATACCCTTATCCATAAACTTCTGAACTGTTTCTTTTGGAATTTCAAGTTCAATGGATACATTCTCTACTTCCAACTCTTCCTCTTCTTTAATTATCCTTGTGGACAATTTGTGTGATTTAGCAAGAGCTTCTGTAAGTTCTTCAACTGTACCAAGTTCAAGATAAGCCTCAAGTTTCTTAGCAGCTAGGTCTATACCCTTATCTAGCTTTGAAATTGAACCAAGTCCTTTATATTTCTTTAGTTCTTCTGTTGCCTTATCTATTGCTTCATTTATTTCTTTTGCAGTTCCAAGTTCCTTATAAGCTTTAAGATCCTCTATTGCTTTATTAACTGTTTCAGAAACAACCTTAGCCTCACCTATTTCTTTATAAGCTTTAAGATCTTCGTCATTCTTAGCTAGAGTTTCATTAGCAACCTTTAGTTCTTCTGTTGCTTTTTCAAAACTTTCTTTCAACTCATTGTTGTCATTAGCTTTTTCTACAAGATTTTCATTTGAAGTCTTAAATTCAGTAGTAACTTTCTTGTTCTCATCTAATGCTTTCTCTAGGTCAATTTTTAGTTTACCATTATCTTCCAATAAGGTATTAAACAATTTCTCATCTATGTTCATAGTATTCTTTTCTCCTTTAATATTATCTTCTACCAATTTGGTAGCAGTTTCTTTTGAAAGTGAAGCTTTTTTTAACTGTTCTGTAATGTTAGGATTAGCCTCCAAAAACCCTGGCTCAATAACTACATCAAATGAATGTAGTGTATAAGAATCCTCATCAACCTTTGGTATAGACTCATCATAGTCTCCATTGTATTCACCATCAGCTCTTGAAGATACAAACAACTTACATCCAGCTCTTAGTATCGAGTTTAAGATTCTACCTGTGGGTGTGTTCAATATAAGTGCCTCTCCCATACCCTTACCACTAGAATCAATATATAGTTTTGTTACTACATGGGAGATTTTACCCTCTAACAATGCAGTATCATCTATCTCTTGCTCATGAGAAATAGTACCAAACATCCTTCTGTTCAGTATTTTCTCTTTTAGTTCTTTCTTATCTAAAGTCTTTTCCCAAAGACCCTTGGAATAATATCTACTATTTCTTGATACCCCATTTGGTACAAAGAACTGTCCAGATAACTTACCTAATATATGAGTACCATCTACTTCTTTAGTAGAGGTCTCATCAATAGATAATAGGGATTCTTGTAGATCTAATAATTTCATTAATTTTTACCTTTGGTTTGTTTTTGAAAATTGAAAACAGTCTTTCCTATAAGGAAAACCTATTTTAGTAAGTATTTATTATCATTATAGAGATTTTAAGCCCTAATAATATCATATAGATATAAAAGATTTTATAACTTCTTGAAATGACTTGTCTTTTTCTTTGTCATAAAGTTCATTAAATAGAGCTTTTTCGTCTAAATCGTTACATTTTTCTTTTAAACAGCTAATTAAAGTATTGGTATCAACCAACCTTAGTAACAAATCTAAGTCCGATTCATTAATATTAAAGTCAGCATAATACATTTTATTTAGGACTTTATATATGATCGGAAATGCCTCATCTAGTAATTCTTCATATGATGCTTGTTGTTCTGTTGTCTTATAATAGGACAATTCAATAAGCATGTGAGTTGGAAGTGACGACAATGACTTTAAGTACTCTACAAGATCATTATACTCTGCTTTTACGTGTTCATTAGTTATTCTTGTTGCTAAAAACCTACCCAAATTCCTATGAAATCTTTTACCGTCAGTAGACCTATGGAAGTCTTTTATACCATCCATATATTTCTTTCTATTATGTTTCCAGCTTTGTTTTGTTTGTTGTGATTTACGGAAATCCTTAATCTTATCAACTAATTTCCTTCTTTTCTTTAAAAAAGACTCTACTAATTCCTCACTCGGTTCATAATTCTCAGATACTACATTAATTTGATCGAACATCCCTACATCAATAAGAAACAGTAAAGTGTCTGTTTTTGTCTTAAATTTCATTAGTTTACCTCTTTTTTTATTTCGTATCTACTTTTTCCAACTCAGACTTTCTTACCATAAGAAAATCACCAGATACCTTACCTAATCTAATTTTTACATAATCAGAATCTGGTTTGAATCCTGTTATAAGACCAGTTAAACCACCACCAACACCAGAGCCAATAATCTTAACTAAATCACCAATTTCTAATTCCTCAAGTAATTTACTTAATTTATCTATCTTAGACATTTTATTTCCCCCTACTTATAACATTTTCAGAACTATTAACACTTTTAATTATCTGTACACTAGAAAATACCTTATGGAATACATTAGGGGCATAAGTATTAATAGCTGCGATAATTAAAGCTATTACTATAATACTGCCATACCTAATTATACGATTTAGATCTCTCTTAATATGACTAAGTTGAGTTGCAAGACCTACTTTCCCATTACCCCTTACTATTTTGTCTAATTCATATACTGTATGAACAGTAACGTCTTCAATAATTTTAATTCTGGCAATAGCACCATGATCTGGGTCTAAAAGACTGTCTGATAAAGCATCTATTTTTTCGTCTGTCTTATCAAGTTTTTCATTAATATCATCCTTGAAATCATCAAAGACTTCTTTAAATGAAATGTAATCTCCTCTACGTTCGTCTGGACTCATGATAATACTCCTTTATTTTATTTTAAAACTAAACTCCACCAAATGCAAACACTGGATTGTTTCCTGTATTTGTATTCTCGTATTGAGGTCTTCCCCAACTAACATTCAAAGAAAATAGCTGTGGATAAACTAATAAACTATATACTGGCCTATCATAACTAGTAATCAAAGCCTTAAGTATAGGTACTTCAGGTAACAACTCCATCTTAGGTTGATTTACAATTAAATTCTTTAGTATAGGTTGTTCAGATTCTACATCTTGTCCCACAAGATGCTAATAATAAAACTAATAATAAATATTTCAATTTATTGGCTCTTCCATTACCTTTGCTTCAGCAGCTATGGCTTCTAGCTTTTGAGTTTTTGCAGCTACAACATATTTATCCGGTAAAGTATTTATGGAGTCTTTGCTAGTCTTGTATGCTTTAAGTTCGTCAGGTGTAAGCCAAATACCTTTCATAAACATACCTATCTCATCATCTATGTACTGTATTGATACAAAACATTCATCTTGCCCTTCTCTATTCTTACCTTCTTCACATCTTACTACTTCACTTGAAAGTATCATAATTTATTCCTCCTTATCTCCAGTATGCGGGTATATCTGCATAATTTGAAATTGATGTAGCATCATTACCAGCTCCACCAAAACAATCAGTAACTACTGTCTCTCTAGTAAATGTAGGCCTTGTTGCTCCTTGGTCTGCTAATTTATCTACATTACCAGTTACACCTATTATCTCGTCCAAGTCAAATACCCCATCGTGCTCCTTAATATAGTACCTAAGAGCATCTATCTTAGCTACAACTACTGCTGTAGCTCCACTTGTCTGCCCCGTTATAATATCATCGGCAGCCCAATCAACAGCAGGACTAACATCAACATTTATATATTCGTAAAAATCACATAACCATAAATCAGGGGCTACACCTTGGTCGCCTGTAAAGGTATCTCTAGCAAAGCACTCAGTAAAATCTTTAATTGTAGTTTGATGGAACCTTGTTGCTTGCTCTCCAGTATCATAAAATATTTTAGCATTAAGTTGTAATTTATTACAGTTTTGAAATGTTTGATAAAAACCTAACTCTGATACTGCTGTATTATATTTAAACAGTAACTCTGGAACAGTCGCTAATGCTGTGCAATTCTTAAAAGTTGATCTAAACGCCCAAATATCAATAAGCGTGTTATACCTAAATGTATCTGTTGGAACTGTTGTTAATGCAGCACAACCATAAAATGTATTAGTAAATCCCCCTTGACCTATAGATATATTATATCTAAACAAATCTGTTGGTATTGATGTAATAGCTGAACAACCAAAAAAACTTAACTGAAACGCACTTGCTGTAACCATCGTATTATACTTAAATAAATCTGTAGGTATTGCTGTTAATAATGGACAAGTCCTAAATACACTATTAAAACCAATATAAGTTACTTCTGTATTATAATCAAATAATCCACTAGGTATTGTTTCTAGCCTAATACAACTTTGGAATGTACAGTAAAAAGCTCTTGTTGTAACCCCCGTATTATACTTAAATAAATCAGCAGGTATTGTTGTAATGCGGCTACAATAAGCAAACGCAGACTGAAAAGCTAATGTTGTTAAGTTAGTACAATACTTAAATAAATCAGCAGGTATTTCTGTAATATAAGCCATACTATAAAATATATGCTTACACCCACTAGCTGCTAAATTAACACAGTTATCAAATAAACCCGCTGGCAATACAGTAAGAGCTACATTAGTTAAACCAGCAAAACAAAACTCTAAATTAGTTAAACCTGCTTTTACTAATATCTTTCCTGTACCTAATGAAGTTAAATTAGTACAGCCATAGAACCCACCAGTTAAATAACCAAACCCACCAAACTTTATAGTGTCTCCCCAATATATTATTTTACTTATTTTAAGTTTATCACCAGCATTATTGAAAGACCAAGAAGGACATTCTCCTGTTATTTCAACTTGGTAGGTTCCGTTTGCAGCATAAGTATGTGCCCTATCAGCGTGGTCGAAGGCGTCTATTGTAGTAGTGGTCCCGTCGCCCCAATTTATTGTACAATTAAATACACCAACATCAACTAAGGGCAGAGTTACTGTCCTTGCAGTAGCGTCACCTGATACTGTCCATTCCGTTGTAAATCCACGATATTTCTTAAAGCCAAGATTTGTACCTATTGATGATATTAACATTATATTCTCCTAAAGAGTCAGGTCTCCAGAAACATACCATTCATCAGCAGCCCTTTTAGTTAAAACTGCACTTGAATATTGAGTCACAAGATTTAAACCAGATGGAGAACGAAGTATTACGCTAGCTTCAGGAGCTATTGTAACTTGTCCTGCTCCTTGTTGCACTATTGCAACTTGAGTACCTATAGGAAAGGCTATAGTTGCGTTAAGTGGAACTGTTAAAGTCTTAGCAGCTACGTGATTTATTTCTACAAGTTTATTTACGTCGGTGAGTACAAGTTGATAACTGTCAACTTGATTATTTATTGATATTATCTCTATAGTATCTCTTACCGCCTTGCTTGTTGGAACTGTCGTATTATCAGTCCCAAGCGTTGTAACTATTGTTTCCTTCTGTCCTTCAGTTGTTATAATCTTGTGCATAATTTATCTCCTCTTTAGTGCCTATTTATCTATTTTGCCAAATTTTAAAATAATCTAATTCTAATCTTCTAGCTGGACCACCTGCAGCTGCAACATTCTTAAGTCCTCTATATGGTTGCATTGCATCTGTACCTGCCATGTTTATTGAATATGTAGCTAAACTCCATATATCAGCTGCATCTGTTACTCCATCTATTGATAGAGCTAAAACAGTAGAAGAAGCCCAATATACTTTAAGAACATTCTCACCACTAATTGCTAATGAAGTTGCAACATCCATTGAATGTGTACCATCACTAACTTGTAATTTCCATACAAGACCTGCATGATCATAAGCTAATCTTATATACTGAGTGTTTGCTACATTTATTAATCCTAAAAATAAGTCTGTATCTGAGTAAGATGTTAATGCACCTAAACCTACTTCAAATTCAGGATATTTACCAGCTTGGAAAAAACATAAGTCATCAAAGTCTTTAGATTCCTCATCATTCAATAAAAGACCTGTTGTATAAGTCACCCAACCATTTACATCTGCAAAAGACACTGAACCTGTTGAAACTCTTGTTGCCCATTCACCTCTTTCAATTCCCAAGAAATCATCCATAAACACTACTGGTGAATTAAGACTTTGCTCAATTACTATATCTATTGCTTCTTGTACATTATCTGCACCTATTGAATAGGTATCTGTATATCCCTCATTAGTAGCTTTAGTTATATAATTTAAAGTTACCGTTCCTGCAAAACCAGTCATCTGTTCTCTGTATATTCCTGTACTATAAATATTTTGAGTTAAAGTACTTGAACCAAACCCGCCTAAAATATCACCACAATGAGAACCTGAATAATAATTAAATATATAAGGTTTAGTTTGAACTAAAACAGGTATACCTTCAAATATTATATACACACCACCTGGAGTTATTTTCCCATGTAAACCTAATGTAACACCTAAATCATCAGCAGCTGATGTATCAAATATTGTTGCTGCACCACCAATTACCTCACACTTATCCCCAATATACCAATAAGGAGACTTAGCTAAAGGAGCACAAGCAGCATGTGTTGCAGATGAATGGTCCCATATTACACCTAAGTATAAATGAGGAAGTTCATCATTAAATACAGCTGCAGTTGCAGTGTAATCTACTGTTAAAGGGCTATTTATATCCCCTACTAATAATAGTTTATCACAATTAGTATAATCAGTACCTGGAGTAGCTGATATAGTATGACCAGTTCCTAGTAATGATACTATAACTGTTCTAGTTAAAGTTGATATACTATTAGCAGTATAAAAAGTTCCAAATTCAACAGCACCATCCCATATTAGTATATCAACACTTAATACTGATAGTTCATCTAATGCTTCTTTTACATTAGTTGAAGATAAACCTGATATTGTCTTATTATAATAAGCATAATTACCTGCAATACCTACCCATCTTGAGTTTGGAAGTGCAACATTATCTCCTGTTATTACTAATTCTTTATCTAAAGTTCCAGTCAATGCTGAAGCATCTGTCAAATACTTATAAAGAGTATTTGTTTCAGCACAATAACATACAATGTTATCTGCACCTAATACAGTACCAGAAATTACTGCCTTTAATTCTATCAGTGTTGCCACTGATAGTTTACTTATTTGTTTTTGGTTAAACATTTATATTTCTCCTTAAATTTCTCTTTCTATTCTTATCACATCACCAACGTCTAAGGCTTTATTTATTGTAACATGTTCTGTATCTACATATGTAAATATAAGAGGACTTGCACCTTTTCTCTCTAATTCACCATTATAAAAACACTTAGCTGTACCATCTAGATAAAATTCACCACTAGTTACATTAAGTTTAACATAGGTTGTACTACCACTATAAGTAGAAGCAGCTAAACCACCAGTCCAAGTATTATTAAGTATATCTAATGTTTCACCAGATGCACAAGCAGCTGTCATTGTAAATATACTAAAGGCTAATACTGGTGGAACATATGCTGGGTAATTTATTACTTCCCATTTTGCAGCATTGGCTGCATTATCAGTACATATATAAGATGTGTTAGTTACTGTATCAGTCCAAATATAACCTATTTCAAACTTAAATCCTAATAAAGCTGTATCTACATCATCATTATTTACTGTAGGAGCCACTGTACTTTCATAAGGTGTTCCTGCATCTGAAGGAGGTTGTAAAACTTGTGATGTTGCTATTACAGAACTATATTGCATATGATACCAACTAGGGTCGGTATCATCGAAATATGGAGCCACATAATCTAGGCATACCCATTTTGCTGGTTCACCAACTATATCCCACTCAGTAACACCAGGAGCTCCTGGTTCTTGACCTGAAGTAGCAGGAGTATTACAGTCATAAACCAATAAGTCTCCACCAGGATACTGATGCTCTATTCTATCACTAACACCATAAATAACACCCGCACCATAACCATCAAAAGTTTCATAATAAGTAACACCAGTAAAAGGAGTCAAACTCCAAGCAGGGTTTTCTGTTGCTCCTGTTATTTGTTGATATGAACCAGTGTGAGGTGTTGACATAAAATTGAAATCGCCTAATACATTTTTAACGCCTTGTCCGTCCCAATGGGCAAAAGAAGTATTTGCTGTCCAAGTCCAATTATAAGGTAAATATACATAAGGAGCACTAGCACTTGTAGATGGAGAAAGAGTAACTTCAGACCAAGTTGTTGCTTGTAATGGTCCAGCTATTGCAGGAGTTGAATGATTATCTAGTATAGTAATTACATTAGCAACACCTGGAGTGTCAAAGTTCTTATAAGACCAAGTTGAAACCAATGGATCTAAATTAACTACACCATCAGCATTAACATAAGGAGGTTTTAGTATGTTATTATCCATAGCATTACTTACAAATAAATCCTTATCTGTTATATGATATACTGAATCATTCATTAAAGCGTTAATTTCTACATTACCACATAATACTGAACCAAAAGATCTTACACCTGTTGATTCTACTCTATCATAATGATTTCCTGCCGTAGTAGTATCACTCATCATCCAATCTGTAACTATTGCAGTACCATCATTTGGTACATTTTTAAAATCAGCTACAAACATTTCCATAACATGGACTTTATTGTCTTGACCATTTTTATAAGTAACAGCTATTGTTGGAATATCTGTATTTGGTTCTCCTAGAGATGTCCAATCTGTAGAACCAGGAGCTCCAGGTTCTTGACTTGTTGAACCACCTGAAGTATTTTCCCAAAGAAGATAATCATCAGTTGGAGTTACTGTAAGAGGATACTCTGTATATCTATGCATAACTTTATCACCAGCAGCATATGTGAGTACGTGGTACCAATCTGGATAACCATTGAACACAGACCCTATTGCATCATACAGACCTACTGATATATCTAATGGTTCCATCATATAAGGAGCAGTACCATAAGTTTGTAATAACCCTACAGGTAAACTACCAAACCCAGGATACATTAAAGCAAGTGAATACCAATAGGATGTACCACCTGAATTTGTTAATCCCACCAAACTTAAATGACCATCAGCGTTTGTACTTGCTACAAATACATTATTAAGAGTTCCCGCAACTCCATATTTTACTATAGCCATTTTAGGTTCATACAATGATGTCTGTTCTATACAACCTGAATCTTGTGCAATAAGACCTACAGTTGACACTCTAATTACAACTGGGTATTTATTTGTGCCATATGAACCACATACAAATAGATTATTACCAGGGAAATTATACTCCATACTAGAAAAACCTTCATTTAAGGCTTGTAGGTCATCTCCTTCCGTTGTGTATGTCTTTAATGTGTTTAAAGCCATAGAAGTTCCAGGTACAACATCAATATCAGCTATAAATCCACCTTTTCTAAAAGTAGGAGCTGCAGTAATAGTACCTACACCACCTATACCCTCTAAAGATGAAGTATCTACAGTTATTGCTGCTGTGATACAATCAGTTGTTACTATCCTAAAACCAGAAGCATAATCACCTGTAACTACAACAGTTCCAGCATATCCTTGTGATATAAATACATTATTTATATCAGTTTGAACCTGTAATGCAGTAGAACCATCTGTTAAAGTTGTTGTTGTATAATTGATATCACCTTTAAGTCTTATTGACCAACTGTATCCATTAGCTATTGGTACTTCTGTAAATTTTATTGTTTGATCTGAAATCTGTTGATATTCACCAGATACATATACTTTAGTTGCTGCTGCTGGAGCACCACTATACGAAAGTTCACCATTATGAGTTATAGATTTTGGTATAAATTTGTCTATAATAGGACTGTCCAATTCCACACCAAAAGTAGTAGGGATAGCTGTTCCTATCCCAACTATTGCACTACAAAGTTTAAATTCTGTAATACCTGTATATAGGGAATAACCACCAGTATAAAAAATAGTATTACTATAAGCATCTGCACAAAGATTTCCATGATATAGATTACTTGAATCTGAAAATATAAGTTGTTGGTCATATCTTACTATTGGGTGTTTAAGTGGAGGGTCTGTTAGATTATAGGCATTAATATAATTACCCTCTTTAACACCATTGACTGTATTACCCATTGTTAAAGCATAAAACTTACCATTTAATAAGTCCCCACCCAAAGAAGAAGCATAGCTAGTAAAAGTATTAGACTCATTTATATCACCAACCATACTTACCCAACCAACATCATTAGCTACTGTAGGAGTAATATTAAGAGGTCCTTGTTTACCTAATTGTATTGTTGGATTTAATACAAAAGTTGCACCATCTATACTATAACCTGCAAAATGTCTTGTTTCTGCAGTTCCTAAAGTACCTGTTGAATCAAACCAGTATCTACCAGCAGTTGTTGGAAAAAATGGATTGCTTTCAAGTGAACCTTTAAGTAAAATTACATTAAAGTATTCTTTATAAAAAGGTATGTATATTCCAATTATTTGAGTTTCATCATTATTAGGTTTTTCCCATATATTTGAATCTTTGTTATATGTTACACCCTCACCAGCTGTAGGAGTAGGTGAACTTACTGGTTGGTCATATAAAAACAATAACTTACCATTTTCATTAGCTAGAAATTCAGTTACATTTTGAATATCTGTAAAAGATAAATCAGTTAAAGTTTTATCAAAAGCTAAATTATTAGAATCATTCTCTAAATTTATGTTCATTGACCCACCAAAATCAAAATGGTCTGGTGCACCATAATAACCCTGAACTGGAGCATTCATTTTAAAGTTTACTTCACCAATTCCAGGTGCACTTTGAAATACATTTTGATCCATTACTGAGCCATCGTTCATATATATTGATATTACAGAATCAGCATGAACAAGTTCTATAAGAGGGTTACCTAAACCACCATGAAAGACAGAACCTGTCATTTTTATATCAAATTTATAAGTAGAAGAATCATTTACTTCAAGTAGCCTGTTAGCTCCTGAACCTGCAGTATAAACCTCAACTCCCGGTCCTAATAGCCAATCAATATCTCCTGCTACATTTGTTACCAAAGGGTTTACTTGAGATGTTATTTGAAATAGAATTAATCCCTCTTGTAATTGAGGAGGTTGATGCCCAAATTGAGCACCTGTGTTTCCTAATGCTGAACCATATATACCATATGAAGGGTCTTTATAAATCTTATTACCTATAAAATTTAACTTATCACAATTTACATAAACTCCTGGGTCAAGGTCAAAAGCTGTACCTGTACCTAAGTTAGAAGCACCAACTAGATATACATCTGTTGGGTGTTCTATTAATGCAACATCATTAGCTGCATAAAATACACTAAAGGCATCAGCTATTTCCCAGATTAGACCACCAGCACCACTACCATAATAGCTATACTGACCTGCAACACCTATCCATCTTGAATCTGGAAGAGTACCACTATCACCTGTTATAACTACATCTTGATCATTAGCAGCATAAGCTGCACCTAGTAAAACATATTCATATATTGTGTTTGTATCTTTACAATAAGCTAACTTATTCTGTGGACCTTTTACTGCTTTTAGTTCTATTAATGTTGTAACTTTTGTTACACCCTGTACCTCTACACCAACTTCACCAGCAGCAGGATGTGTTATTACCTTATCACCAGTAAAGTTTATCTTTTTAGTGTCTGCTTCTATTGATATACCTTCATCTTCTACATCTAAATCATTAGCAGACCAATGTATCCAAGTAGGTGTTGGAGTAGCTGATACTGTACACTTGAAAAAGTCATCTCCATATAATGTACCTGATTGAACTGTTACTAAATCACCATCTACTGATTCGCCTAAAGGGCTTTGTGAAGCATTATAAACAACTCTAGTCCAAGCCGTTACATTACCACCACCATCAACTGTTGCAGTATAAATACCTACATCAGTTCCTAATGTTAAAGCAGTAAATAAGACCGTATCCTGATCTACTACATCTGTTCCATCTGGGGCAAATGAAGCACCTGTTGGTAATACCGCTGTTGTAATATCAGCATAAGTTACAGGATAAGCACCTGCTCCCCCACCTGTACCACCTGTTCTATAAAATACTTCCGTATAATTACGCTGTCTTTGAGCTGTTCCCATTTATACTTCTCCTCTAAAAACTTTCTTAATCTTTATCTTGTCAATTTTACCATTAAAACTTTTTATAATACTGTTTGATACCTCAACTGCACTACCCTCACCTGAACAAGTATAAATATCTAATGATACGTAGTTTGCTTCTGGCCAAGTATGTATTGCAAGATGAGAAGCAGATAAAAGATAAATAGATGTCATTCCACCATTATCATATATGTGGTGGTCTTTCTTAATTACATTTATCTTACACTCTTCTAATGAATCTTCTACTATTGCCACTAGATCAGCAGGTATATTATTATTAAATTTAACATCAACCAGAACACACTCTGAACGAATATCCACTAGACTAACCCTCTCTTATGTTTTATTAAACTAATTCATCACCAGTAGGTGCTTCAACAGGACCTAATTCTGGTTCTGGAGTTTCTACTGGACCTGTGGAAGGTGTTTCTCCTTCCCCTGGCATATCAGATGTTTCCTTGTCTATATTGACCTCTCCACCCTGATCTCCATTAGCAGCTATTGGTTTATTCTTACCATCAAGTTGTATAATATTTAGATTAACTGTAGATAATTGTTCTTTCATCCACTTAACAAATTCAGCCCTATTAACATATTGTGAATAAGGAGAACCCACATCAGCAAGTTCATTAACAAAATCAGTAGTGTTCTTTATAAATGATATAGTAGTATCTAGAAATTCTAACCTATCAAGATTATCTATTTCAATAAGATCGTTAATGAATACTACATCTATATCAGTAGATTTTAAACCCTTCCATTTTTTCTTGTCTTTATTAGCAAGATGTATAAATATAATTTCTTTTAAGGCATTAACAACCATCTGCTGTACGGATTTTAACCTTCTTAAGTATCTAGCATACCTCTTTAATGTAGACGATCCTTTGTTATCACCACCCTCAAAACCATGAAATATAGACTCAGAAGGTATTGGAATACTATCCAATATTGTCATCCTAATCTTATCAACTGATTCAAGTAACTTGTCTGGTTCATCACCAGAATAGTTCATAGGTTTTACGTCACCTATGTTTCCATATATAGGAACAACTTTAAATAGATCGGCAGACTCTATAATATTCTGTGCTGTTATTATACCAGTAGTCTGATCAACACCAACTTTCTTGTTAATGATACCCTCTACTGTTTCACAAAACTTCAAAGCCTCTGTTGGAGAATACCCCTGTGGAACTTGAAGTCCTACAAGTGTACCATTAGAAATCTTTTTTAGTTTAGTTCTAGGAACCAATCTTTCTAGTAAATCCAAATCCTTAATCTTATCTATTACAGGATATACTAATGACTTACCTATTCTTATATATCTAGGAATTTCATCCTTCGTATTTTTATCTATTTCAATATTGTACTGACTAGACAATTCTTTTCTAGTATCTATCCTTATTGTTTCATCATTTAGAGAAAACTTAACATACTTAGCTCTATCAACTACCTTTACTTTACTTTTCTTTTCGTCAAGTATTAAATAACCAACACATCTTGAGTGTTTAACCAAAGGTATAACAGCTTCCTGATCTGTATCATCTATTAAATCTATTAATCCCTCACCTTGTTTTAATCTTGTAGAAATAGTATAATCACCATAATATAATGCTTCCTTAGTAGCATCCTTACTGAACTGGTCAAAGCCAAATAAATCCTCTAAATAATCTACCTCTGCTTGTAATTCTTTGTTCTTTTTGTTATCACCAAGAGCTGCTTTAATACTTAGTATTTCATTAGTCTTTATATCTGGTGCAAAGGCATCATTTATAATCTGATCTACAATAACCTGAGTTAAGTAATATGGCTTTATACCATCTACTGCTCTTATCATCTCCCTTCTGGAATTAATTGTCTTGGAATATATCTGAGAATAAGCTGTGTTTACAGATTGATTATCATTTATAATATCCATCATCTTAATAACAGTATTATAGCTTTCCATTATTTTCTTATTATGTTCGTTTGCTGTTACTTGTGCCGGTGTTAAATTCTCAGTAACAGTAACACTTTCTTTTTTCTCTGACATTTTTCACCTCTTTAGTTTTTTATTTTCCCCAAAATAAATTTCTCATATTCTGTGTGTCTTGTGTTGTATCTGATTGTGAAATCATCTGAGATACTGTCTTAAATGTTGAGGCATCTTTACTTAAGTTTGTAACAACACCAGCAACAGCATCACTTATATCGTTTGACCCCACAGTATTATCTATATTCTTATCTGGATGGTCTATCTTGTTTTTCTTGGTATCCATCTCTAATTCAGAAAACTCTCTATATAGTAACTTATTATTTGGTAATAATAACCTTTCCTGATATAAAGCATCCCTTGTCTGTATATAAGGGGACATTGTTCTTTCCACAGATGTTAAATCTGTTGGATAGTTATTCTGCTTCATTATCTGTATGAAATCAGAACTATTATGAACAAAAACACCTGCCGATAAAGCAAAATTATGATATTTTTCTACTTCTATATCATATACATCTTCAAACCCAGCATCTTCTATCTTCATTACCTTATGATTATTATGTTCTTCTTTACAGAATTCACAATCTTCTTTTATAATGTTACGTTTTATATGCCATCTAATATGATTATGTCTTTGACAATTCTTTCTAAAACTATTATTAGATATTTCAATATCCTTTAATAGCTCAGAAATAGCACCACGTTTAACATTGAAAAATAGAGCAACTTTTTTCATCGACTTTAATTCGTTATATTTTTTTATAACTTCTTCTTTATTAAGAAATCTATATTTACTAGTGCCCAATCTAGGAGGGTTCGAAGACGAGTTTCTTTTTATTGCAGACAATCTAGCTCTTTCTACTCTTTCTTTATCATTTTTCCAGCTTGAAAGTGTAGCTTCAATAAGAATTTTTGTCATTTTCTTTCTATATTCTGGGTCTTCCCATCGTTTTTTCAATTCTTTACTCATCTGACCCTTTCTTTTTTCTACTGCAATTGGATTATCCCATATATATTTCCAACCCGAGCCGGCAGGATTACTATGAAATCTTTTCATATGATCTGCTTGACCAACACATAATTCTAGATTGTTAGGCTCATTATTAAGTTTATTAAAATCTAAATGGTGTATTTTATGACCTTCTCCATCATTTATTCTAGATGGCTTATAGTTGAGATATTTATGTTTAGCAACTATAGTATGTGTCCATCTCCATCTTTTCGTTTTAATGTTAAAATGTTTCCCATAAGTATCAATTTCTTTATATAATGGCATTAAAGAATCATTCTCTTGTAATAATATTGCTTCCTTATAAGACCCATCTCTCATTAAAAACTTATGATCATAAGTACATCTGATTTCTTTTCCATTGTCTAAAGTAACTTTTAATACTGGGGCTTTGACACCTGTTTTTCTACAATTACTACCTCGACCTGGTACTATCTCACCATCTGGTTTACAACTATATACCCAAAACTCTGATTTATCTTGTAAATCCTTAATAGCAACTTCAGTACCATTTAATAATGATATTTTAGTATCGCCTGTAAAGCATTGAAATCCATCTAGAGTAATCTTACCAACGTGATAACCAAGACTTGATAATTCAAATATAAACTCTCTAATCTTAAACAAAGGTACTTGCTTACCTGGGGTTGGCTCTACACCAAAACACCACTCAATCTGTATCTTTGGGAATACCTCAAACTTGTTCTCTAACGTGATATTATTCCTAGACTGATACTCTATATAGTCTATTATACTACCACAAGCTATACCCAATCTATCCCCTGTTAAACCTATGTCTATATGTATGTATCTAGGACTTTTCGTGGTTATTGGGTTTGTAAAGTAATCTGAAACCTTTAACTTATCTATTAACTTATCTTCTGGGTCATCAAAATCTAGCCTTATAACATCTTCAAATATTGGCATTACAACTAATGCCTTATTTAACTTCTCTCTAGACCTTATAAACTTATAAGTAGCAGTAGTAGCTATACCAGCAAGGTCTCTTAAATTAGAATAAAGATCAGCATCAAACTGGTCTTTATGCTCTACTGGTATATCTAATATACTTGCTTCTTCTGATTTATAGTACTCTTCATTATTAGCATCAAGTATCTCTGGTTGCTTACTATCTGTACCCACAAATACCCTAAAAGACTCACCTGAGTACTTCCAAGGTCTAATCTGCCATAATGGGCCAGAATCAACAAACACACCAGGTTTGTTCTTATACATCTCTGCAAGCTTGGTTAGGGAACTACCTTTTTCACTTTCAGAAGATATTACTATCAACTTTCCTGGTACTATTCCACCTGCTTCCATAAACCTTGATTGCATTCTTGTTATTAATGCCTGGAAGTTCTTAACCACCTGATCATTTATAATATCAAATCCTGCTTCATCAAGGGATGCACCAAATATTGCCTGTCCTAAACCATGTTGTATTCTAGAACCTATTGATATATCTATTCTTTTTGGGAATAAAGTATCTCTACCCTTCATCTTCCTGTTTAGATCTATAATGGAACTAAAGAACTTACTCTCACTAAAGTATTGATTTAACTGATCCCATACGACACTTGTTGATAGAGATAGTGTAATGTTCATAAGTGCAAATACTATTCTTGTTGATGGTATTACACCTAACTTACTCTGTGGATTCTTTAAGCAAAGTAGCTTATATATCTCATAAGCCATTATTATGTTAGCACATGTAGATTTTCCTCTACCAATCGAATTATGAGTTACTACTTCACTTGATAAGACAAAGTTATGATTTCTCTCAGTTGTTAAATCAAATACAAGTTCTTCTTCAACTTTCTTAATAGAAACTATATAATGATTATAATTTGGATCTGTCTTTCTAATCAATTCTAATCTTTCTTTAAAAATATCAGAATCTTCACCATGAAATCTTCTTAAATTTGCTAAACCTTTTTTAAGACTGATTATCTTAAGTTCTTCTGAAGATTTAAGTTTAAGTAAATCTCTCATATGAGCAGCACATTTTCTAGAATTATCTCTACCCTTTTCTGATTTATTATATTCTATTAAAGAATCTCTCCCTGGATTTAGTTTACCTGGGTACTTTTTAGCAGACTTTAATCCCATTTCTCGAGCTTGACCATTTAACATATGTTGTCTTAATTTTTCAGCTCTTGCTTCTTTAATATCTAAATTATCAGGATTATCCCAAAATATCCTTGCTCGATGTCTACCAAGTTCTTGAAAATATTCAAGAGGTTGAGATTCAATAAACTCTCTCCATCTCATACCACCCAATCTAGCATGATAGTCCATATGCATATTTGCGGGTATTGTTGTTAAGTTACAAGGTCTATCATCATATCTATTAAAATTCTTATGATGTATATGACAATTTGAAGGTCGACCCCATTTCCACTTAGCTACTTCTCTATATCTTGTCTCCCATTTTTCTGTCTCAGGATTATAAAACTTATGATATTTAGTATTTTCATCATATATATATGGATATAAAGAATCATTTTCCTTTAATCCGGTTTCAATAGATTTCCATTTCTTATCTCTAGTTAAGAATCGATGATTACTAGTACATTTAATCTTGTCACCAGTATCTAAAGTTATTTCATATAATTCTCTAATACCAGTAGTAAATGCATTAGTAACTTTATCTGGCTCATAACTCTTAGTATTAATATTATAAGACATTACCCAAAGTTCTTCACCTTCTTTAAATCTTCTAGCCATCTCATCTATTCTAATGTGACCATTTAAAGTAGACACTAAAGTATCTCCAGCTAAACACCCTCTAAGAAATATAATATAATAAGGACTATAAATAGGTGAAGGATATATTTTCTTTAGTACGTCTAACCAATAAGGGTAAAACCCTACACCACCTGGTAAATCTGAATTAAGTGGGAAACTATGCCCTAAGTAGTCTGAATTAGTAATGAACTCCTCTATACCTATAGGAGTGGTTTCATACTCATCTATAGAGCAATATAGTTCCTCTAATTCCTCAAGAGTTAAATTGTCTATTTGTAATTCTAATTCTTTTGTGTTTATCATTACTATATATAACAGTATTTACTAAGTAAAAATTGGTTAACTTAGTAAAGATTTAAGTTCTTCTATCTTATTATTAAAACCCTCTAATACTTTCCAAGTCATACCCTTTATAGTCTTACCTGTTTCTCCTGTTTTAATTTATCTTCCATTTCTTCTAAAGCTATGTAATATTTTTCAAACTCCTTTATATGATCAGCAGCAATCATTGTACTACCTTGTTTAATAAAGTCTTCTATGCTTATCTTATCACTAGCCATTTCATAAAGATCTCTTAAAGTATCTTCATGTTCCATTTCAATAAACTGACCAATTCTAACTTCATTAGGATCTAAATCCTTTAGTTCTGCAACTGTATCAACAATGTCCTCACAACCACCCCTATTTTGATTATCCCCAGTACCATTACCAGAGCCATCCCTTTTAGGAACACCAATGTCATTATCTATTCCATGCTCATCACCAAAGTCCTCTATTACATCTTTCTTAGCCTTCTTTCTTTTAAGTCTATACTTCTTTCCTTTATGACTAACTTGAGGCATTGGAGCAGTACCCATAGCACTAACACCAGGACCCTCACCATCTTCTAATATATCTAATAAATTCTTTAGCTTACTATTCATATTATTCTCCTGCATTCTCATAATCATTATTAAATATAGCAATAACTTTATCTATATTATCTTCCATTGTATCTATACCTGTATCTTCTGGTAGTATAGTACCAATCGCATTGTTTGTTTCAAGACTTACTCGACCTAAGTTATTATATATATGATAGAAATCTCTATACCCATTCTTAATCTGCTCAAGAGCTGTAATAGCCTTATGTATACTGTTTTGAGATGCCTCATTCTTACCTGTCAAATTAATCAATGTTTTTAATTCATTTATCTTAGTCATTTTAATAAACCTCTTTAATGTATTTGTTATATTCTTTATTCTCTGGGTTGTAACTTAGATCATAAGACCCAAAGAACTTACCTGTTGCATTTATATGTACAATCCTAGTATTATTACTTCTCTCTATACTAACCTTTGTACCAGAATTAGCACCCTTTATAATCCTACCCTCAATTTGGTCATAGAATTCTAATAGTGTATAAAGTTTATCTATTTTACTCATAATGTCTCCATTAGTCTGCTTAATCTAAATTTAAATACACTCACTATGCCTTTATCAGTCTTTACTGTCGGTTGGTTATTCTTATCAATACCAAATCCTTTTATTATTGCAGTTCTATTTTTAAATTTACCGATTTTTAAAATATCGCCCACTTTTAGAGTAAGGTTTAATGTTTGTTTATCTTCTGTTAATCTTAATAGTTTATCTAGTTTAGACATTGTTTACGACCAGATAAGGTATCACTTATTTTTTGTCTTGTTTCTAATGAATGTGGTAAATACTCTCTATTAGTATTATGCTTATGTAAATTATCCATCAACTGTTTAGGTCTCGGTCTACCCTTTAAAGTATTTTTTATTTTTTCTTTATGCTCTTTTGATTTCGGTATACCTTTCTTAGGGCTAACATAACCATTTTCATACTTCAACTTTAAAGTATCACTTATTTTCTGTTTAGTTTTGTCACTTTTATTACCAGTATTCTTACCCTTCATTTTAATACTATTGTTTTGTTTTAATTTATTGGCTTTCTCTATTCCAAACTTTTGCTCATAAGAAATGCCTTTCTTTACTTTACTCATTTTATTCTTAGTTTCTTTTGTATGTTTACAGCCTAAATGAGCAGAACCACCTTCTCCACCTAATGCAAGATTGTAGCCAATTGATCTATCTCTACTATTATAATGAGCTATCCAGTATATTTCTCTTTGATTCAATTCTTCTTTAGTACTACAATGTTCTATAATTTCCTTAATGAAATTCTCTTTACCGTGCTTTTTAATAGAGTTTTGTAAAATTCTGCCACTACCTAAGTAATTCGGATCATTATATTTATCCTTACCAACATAAATCTTATTATTTATTAAATTTGTAGTCTTATAAATTATCATATTGTTATACATTTATAGAATCATTTTTTAGATTTCTCATAAAGTCAACTATCATCTGCATAGTGTTGTTTCTTCTAAGAGCACGGAAGATCAAGTTGCCCATACCATATAGACCATCATTCTTTAAAGATACCTTTCTCATATCTCTAATTGACGACCAGTATTGTTTTATATCATTAAGTGTATTTGAAATGTACTCTTGAGTTTTGTTAGGTTCTGCAAGATAAACATCAGTCATAATTTGAACGTCAGCTAAATATTTATCAGCAGCTACAGTAATGTTTCCATTTGTTTTAATATCTGCACCACTTGGTTCTTTAATCCAATGGTTATGAACTATATCATATATACCAGGTGCTTCATGTTTTTCGTTAACATCCTGAAAATATACCTCTAGGCTTCTGTCATGTAAAATGTATTTGTTTTGGTTCCAACGTTGTGCATAGAGTAATAATGTTTTCTTTACTAATTCTCTCTTATCAAGTTGTATTTGGTTGTAATCAAATACAATATGAAAGTCTACATCGGAATATTCGTCCCAATTGTAACCACATAAGCTACCAGTAACTACTATAAAGGAAGGAGTTATGTTTATGTCATAGTCTTTGTGTATTGAATTAATAACCTCATCAGATAATTCCAATAAAGTATCTCTAATATTAGATCTAAGTTCTAAGTTATCTGTAAAGAAATTAGGATCCAAAGTTAAATTTAAGTTCTCTAGTAATATTAATAGTTTATCTATCTTAATCATTATAATTTATCCCTAAGGTCTTTAAGAGTTCCAATAGATACATATCCACAGTCTAAAATATTCATTACTGGTACGTCATTAATACGACCTAATTCATAATCCATAAATCGATTTTTAAATACTGTCTCTACAACTTTAAAACTTTTAAGTAATTCTTTTACTTCATCTTCTGATTCTTCCTCAGAAAACACAAAAGGTACAGACCCATCTTCTGAATCTATACCAAAAAAGTCAACTACTTCATCATATGGATACAAATCTTCAAGAGTTAATTCATACCAGGTGATATTTGATTCTAATAACTTAAATATTCTACTCACCTTGGTCATTAAGATACTCCTTATAATTTTCTATATAGTATTCCATTGCACCTATTATATTACGTTGATGAAACCCATGAGATAGTAATAAATTAACACAATGTTCTACTAAATTCATAGTATCCTCATCATTAGTTTCAATACTAGTCTTGAGATCAGATACCTCATAATCATCAAAATCACTTTCTAATGTTAATTTATATCTAAACGACATCTTTTCTCCCTTATTAAAAAAAAAATTGGGTCCAACTAAAGGGGTAGTAAAGTTGGAGGGCTGTAAACAACCTCTTCATTAATACCAGTAAAACTAGAAAAACCAATATTAACTATCCCAAGACATTTGTATGACTTTATAAAATACTTATATAGCCATTAACTTTAATTTCAATGTGCTGTCATCTGTTGTTATCGTTAGATAAACATTTGTGTCATCAGCAGGAGTAGACTGTACTATTGTAGTAGCAATATCTCCACCTGTAAGAACAGCTGTATCAGCATGTTGATGGTTAGCAAGAGCACTAAATGTAGCATCTACAACTGTTATAGCAGGAGCAGTTGCAGTATAAGTTGCATCAACTACTGTTATAGCAGGAGCAGTTGCAGTATAAGTTGCAGGAAATACTGTTATAGCAGGTGTATCAGATGTATAAGTAGCATCTACAACTGATATTGAAGCATCTGTCATTGAAGCTGTTTCGCCATGTTGGTGAGTAGCTAGAGCATCATAAGTACCAGGAGTAACTGTTATTGCTGGTGTATCTGATGTATAAGTAGCATCTGTAAATGCAGCCGCTCCGTTACTAACAACTCTATAATTACCACCATCTGTAACTGGAGCAACACCAATTACAGTAAATACTGCTGGAGCACCTGTTACTGCTGTGTTACTTACAATCATAACTGGTGGAGTAGTTGTTAAAGCATCTGCTATAAGCCACATACCAGCACATTCATTAACTAACATTGTCTGATTGTCTGTTGTTGTTACATCTTGAGCAGCTGTTGTTATACCTGTTCCACTAAAGGAAGCTGAAAGATAATTAAGCTGAGTACCAGCACAAGTACCTGCCGCATTAAGTGAAATAACTGGTGTAGTAGCCAAAGCTGCTGTAGCAGGAGTTGCTTCAGATGGTGTTCCACCTGATATACCTGTATCAGAAACTATTATAGCTGAATTACCAAGAGCTGCAGTAGCAACTGTATTAACTGAAATTGAAGGGGCAGTAGCTAGAGATGCAGTAGCAGCATCATTAACTGATATTGCAGGGGCACCATCTAGAGATGCAGTAGCAACTGTATTAACTGATACTACAGGAGCACCATCTAAACTAGCTGTTCCAGAAGCATTTATAGCAGGAGTTCCACCACTTGCACCAGCAGGGGTTATTACTATTGACCCAGCAACTGGTATAGTAGATTCTACTATTGAAGCTATTATGTCTGTTGGTATAACACCAAGACTATGAGGTATTGTAAGTTCAACACCAGATGTAAAGTCTACACCTAATTCTAGTGCAGAAGATACAAATGAAACCGCAGCTACATCTGTACTTGTTATGTATTCAAATTCTAAGTCTGTTCCAAAGGGCTGAATTGCCTCCTGTACATCATCTTCATATGAAGATGGAAAGGTCTGTGTACCTGTTGGTATTAGTGAATACTCTGTATCCCTAATATCAATTGCTATTACGCCAGCACTAACGTTCTTTATTCTAATTGATTGAGCCATTTATTTGTTTCTCCTGTAAATTTAATTTGGGCTGTTTGTTTTATAAGGCCAGCCCTTTTATATATATTACCTTATTTTTTGAAAATCTATTTGTTGTTGTAATCTACATCATCAATAACTACTTCACCAACAGCAGCTATTAAAGCACTGTCTGTCTTTGTAATAGGAGCATAAAACTCCTGATAATCACCTTTAGGTAGAAAAACACCACTATAATCTACCACTAGCTTTGAACCAAATGGGTATATAGCAGCTTGTACAAGGTCTTCAAGTGTAGTATCAAAAGCTTGTACTCCACCTGCAATTATAGTGTATTGAACCTTATCTACGTCAAGTCCTACAACCGTTTTGTAGTTTTATATGTACGATAAACTCAACAAGTGATTGAATTCATTAATCGTTTAGTCTAATTGTCTTACTCTCGTTTGTTATATCTTGAACCCTTACCACATATTGACATACAGGACAGATTACCTCTAATTTATTATCTGTTTCTATTATTGCACCACAATTTGGGCATTTTACTTCTTTCATTATTTTAATACCCTCAATTTCTTTTTCTGTTCTATAGTTAATACATCAGCTATTGTATAATTGATCTTAACCTCTTCTCTCTCCTGTTTGTTCCTATCCTCATTTACTTTGAATTCTTTAAATTCTCTTTTAGTTTTTTCTTTTTTCATTTAATGCACCGTTACCAACCCATTTCTAATATCTTCCATATCACACAGTAAATCTAAATCAGTTTGAGTACAGGCATCATATATATTTGCCTTAGCAATCTTAACTGGATAACCACAATCAGGACATATAACCTGTATTAAGGCATTAGTAGATACCAATGCTAGACAATTAGGGCACTCCACAAGACAATAAACAATCTTTGAAGTACTATCAATTACCTCTGCTTTTGTTTTTTTAATAGAGGTTTTGGCTTTCTTCTTTTTAGTGCTTTTTTCCTTTTCTATTGATTTCATTTAGATTCTTCCACCTTAGTTTTTATTTTAGTCTTTACCAACTCTTTTATAGTCTTTAATACTTGCCCCTCATCTTGAGTTTGTTCTTTACTTAAAATCTTATTTTCCTTATCATTCTTTAGAGTTTCTATCTGATTTAAGACATTTACCCCACCTTCAATTGTCTTATGAAGTGACATCATAAAATCTAGAATATCCTTTACATTCTTGGATGCCAGTTCATATAAACTAATCTTACTTTCGTCTGTTAGTTCATCTATAAACTTAGGATCAAAGATTTCTTCCTCTAAATGAGTCATACCAACCCTAATCTTATCTAATCTTACATTCTGAAACCCTGCTTGCTTATACAAAGACGATTCAGTATTATACATACCAGCCATCATTTCTGTTTTTAACAAGTCAATGTCCATTTCTAAGATTGATTTTGTAGATCCTTGGGTAGGCTCTTCAACAGTAGGAACTGCTATTTGTTTCTTTTTGTTTTCTTCTTCCATTTTTTTAGTTTTTTTAACCCTTCAGAATGATGCTTACTTAAAAGAGTGTAAGCTTTTATCTTCTGTTCTTTAGTTTTACTTTCACTAATTATAGTATCTTCTACTTTCCCTAATGATTTATTTATATTAGAACTAATGCCTTCTATTAAAATTAATAGCTTATCCACTTTCATAAACAGTTTTCCTCATAAGGAAAACCTAAAAACGATTAGATTTATTACAATAAATCTTAAAAAAACTACCTAGTTCACCTATTTTAGTTATACACCCCTTTAAACACCTAATATTATTACTTTTATTAAAAACCAAATTCATACTTAATATCCAATTTTGTGTCCGAAATAGCCATAACTATGTCTGCACAGAATTTTATGTTCTTTTTATTTAGTTTATTTTGATCATTTTTAGGCTGAATATAAATCCAATTTGACAGATCATTATCAGATATAAACTTTTTTATTGTTTTTATAGTAGAATTTAGTTGTTTTTCATAAGTAGCTGGTTTCTTTGGTTTCTCTACAATAATCAAGACTTCCTTAGTTTGTATATCATATATCCTTGAAAGGTCGTCTGGTATTAAAATAACCCACGAAGCACCTACAATATTATTAGGGTAATCTCCATTAGTTTCTACTACAACAAAATATCCCTCCCTTCTAAGATAGTTTATACTAGAAACAAGATTATAATGACTTGGATCATTACCTGTTATTATAACATCCTTACAATCATACTTTTTTAGCTCTAAATAGGGTATATCTAGGCTTTCTTCACCCTTACTAGTATCTTTGGGTGGTACAGATATAAAGATAGCAGGAGTACCTATTATGAACCCAGAGGTCTGTATAGAATAAGATATATCCATATTATTGCATATCCTCTTCCTCTATTTCGGAATCCTCATTATAAAAACTCATATTATCTATAAACTCTAATACATCACCATATTCTACACTAGATATAGAAGATATACACTCGTCCTTAAAATTAGTGTCATTATTATTAAAATCCCTTACAAACTCAGCTAACATACTAATTTCAAAGGCTTTATCTAATTCTAAGACATAACAATACATTCCTCCATAGTAATGAGCGGTATTACCCTCATTAGTCTTATATACCCCTGAAATCATAATATACTCCCTTTTGTAATATCACCCATAAACTTCTTTAAATTTCCCTCATATATAGAATCTATAGATAGATCCAAACGATAAAACGGATAACTATCCCTAAAATTAAATATAACAGATTTTAGTTCCTCTAGGTCTAGCTTAAACCCACCTACTTCATAAGTACAGTTTTCTTCAATAAATTCGTCTAGTAATTTTGCAAAATCAAACATACTAATAATCCTCCACTTCGATTAAATCTTCATCTTCCCTAAGTCTATATAACAAAGCCGTCTCTATAAACTTTGGTTTAAATGTCTTTTTAAGTTCATCATATATTATATCAGGATTGAAATCCTTACAGGAATAACAATCAAAAGTAAAGAAACTAGCATATATCTTTCTCTGTATACCTCTTGGTTTCTTCTTACCATCTTTCTGACCATTTGGAAATGTATGAATAGATATATGAGAAGTTGCTATGATGTGTGTTCCTGTTATACCAAAATCTGGGTGTTCTTCCTTATTTACTCTATAGACAATCGGTAGCCCAAGTGGTTGCATATCAATCTTGACAGGTAACTTCTTTAAAAACTCATATATCTTAGTATAATCATTTAGAGATTTCTTATCACATTGAAACCCTGAACACATTAAATGAGGCCAACCTTTGTAATTAGAATCTACCACTTTATTTCCCCCTCTCTGGTTTACTACAAGTAGAATAATGTTCACAGTCAGCACAATCATTTTTACGAAATGTTTCTGGTGCACACATTTTCTTGTCTCTCTTGACTATTATTATCTTGGATATGTCGTCGGTATCTATGTCTATTAGATGCCCCGCTTCTTCCCGTAAAGTTTCCTGTGCTTTCGTCCAATCTCTGTCTACTGGCTGGTCTTTGGGCTTCTCTTTTTTCCCAAGTGCTTTTTCACAGGCAGGGCATTTAATAATAGTATTACCCTCTGCTGCTGTAACAAACTCTACGCCACAATGGGGACAGTTTATGTCTATGTTC
>Ga0222628_1000173_pt1 | contig 32465 bp, 22 predicted proteins | sample AntAcemetageno95_FD_179860 | JGI IMG/M metagenome (GOLD analysis project Ga0222628, IMG submission 179860) | Saline water microbial communities from Ace Lake, Antarctica - #95 | ecosystem: Environmental > Aquatic > Non-marine Saline and Alkaline > Saline | place: Antarctica: Ace Lake | collected...
TTAACTGAAGAATAACTTCCGGTAGTTCTTCCGCGTGTAGGATCGGTATCCCTTATTGTTCCTGCTATAGAGTCAATTACTCCGGAAACACCAAGGCCAACACCTTTTATCTTAGTTTTGTCGACCTTTGATTTCTCCATTATCTCATAAACCATTTCTATAGAACTAGTTATGACTTCGCTCATAGGTCCGTTAGGACGCGGGCGCTTAGTTTTTCCTACTACTGTATTCGTTAGGTCCGTAATAACGGCAACCATATTAACAGGCCCTACATCAATGCCTATAACATTGCCCATTTTAGCATTCAACTCAACCAAGGTAGGCTTTCTCCCACCTGTAGAAACATCAAATCCTCTCTCGATAATTAAGTTCTTGTCTATATAGTTATTAACATAATTCGAAACCGTAACTATATTAAGTTTTGTAACCTTTGATATCTCAGTTCTTGTAACCGGGCCGCTCTTTCTAATAACATCCAGAATAGCGAGGTTCTTTCTTTCGCGATCAGATAAGACCTGATCTCTAAATAATGTCTGCCTGACTGCCATATTAATACCCCCTTTTTATTCCATGGTTTAAAAACTCTTTTAAAAAAAGTATAACAAAAATACCTTTCAATTGTCAAGGATTATTTCATACCGCCTATTGACTTTTTTATATTATCAGGTATATTTATTATGAGGATGTTTGGATGTGGTAGGGCATCTCCGAACTCAAAAGAAGGACGATTAGACTCACCCTCTGGACATTCTCTTTTTATGCCCTTCATTGCTTCCGAAATAACACTATAGCATGTTCACCCTTCTGATAAACCTTTCGGTTTTAAAAAATAGTAATTTTTAATAGCGCAAGCTAATAAAAGGAAAGGTGCGGGAAGAATGCCATAAAACAAAAAAGGCATAAACTCATCATAACTAACGAACTTATGCCTACTTATGCTTTGCCCCTCGAGACAATTTCTAAAATGTATTCTGCTGAAAATTGGTGACCCCAGCGGGATTGTTCGCTACCGCTCTATCCTTAAGGCAAAACCCTGATAGTTTTTCCTTAACGCTTCGCTGTTCCTATTCCTTCCGCAGGAAGCTTACAGCACCGATAGGGGGAAACTGTCTTTCCCCTAAAACCCCTTTTTGTCCCGTTAAAAATAAATGGTGACCCCAGCGGGATTTTAACGGTTTCGTGCTTAGAATAGGGGTTTCATCACTAATTCCACCACCAAAAAGAGAAGTGAGGCAATCGTTTAATAGAATCTTACCCTATTTCTATTTCTGCTGGGACAGTGAGATCCCTCTGTGGAGCTCTTCGTCCACCTTTAATACATAGTCAGTAATTAGTTCACCAATTCTTCTTGCAATAATTTCACATCCATTTTTGTTCAAGTGACAACATGTATCTGAATATAGAACGTTAGTATTGTTTGAAAAAATCATTGTCATATCATAGAAATTAATATCCTCCTTAAGCTGCGTCCCTACGTTACGCAAATAAGGATACCCTTTTATTACGCTTGCCCGGTATATGTGTTTTTCATCAATTGCTATCGCTGTTTCCTTTGAACTCATCGGCTTCGAACCGTCTACATACTGATTTGGCTGAAGAAAATGGAAGTAGCAAATATTGTTACTTTTACAAATTTTATCTATAAGCTTAGAACATCGCCCCCAATGTATGGCCAAAGTTTTATATAAGCTATCCTCATTAGTAAAAGAAAATTCCGGGCCAGTAACGCTTGGTCTTGAAAAATCTTCTGGTTGTAACTTATGCAATTGAATAGATAGATTATATTCTTCTTTCATAAACTTGAGATCTAATAAACTCCACACCAAACACATTAATACACTTCTTGAAAGGTACTTGCGATCAAAAAACTTTGCTTGTTGGTGTCGTTTTTGTCGTAATACATCTAGCCGGGCCAACTTTATTGCAATTTCCGGCTCATATATATTTGCAACTCTTAATTGCCACTGTCTAGGATAAAATGGGAATACACCTGCAGGTATATTCTCTATTGGCGGCAAAACAATCTCATTGAAACCATCAATATTTATAACAATATCAAAATGTGCATCGAGTGAAAGCAAATAATTTAAAATAAGCAGCTGCTGGGGTTGCTTATACCCTCCTAGGGCTAAATTAGTGATAGTTACATTCGATCCTAACATCTGTAGTGATTCAACAAGAGCATCTTTAGCATACATACAAATATGCGCAGCAAATGAACCGCCCAGTACCGCAATATTTAGGCTATCTGTATCATTCAAAATGGGGGATTTCGGGTCAATAAACCCATATTCTGATATGCGCCACGGCTCTTTTGCAAAGTTATATGTATAGCCAAAATACGGGTGTATTATCTCCTTACCACTTTGGATTTCTCCGGGTTCTAGCTTTTTTTTGTCATCATAGCTATCAGTAGCAACAACATGAATCATTTCCCTGTATTTCCCATATGGGAAAAAATCCCTCTTAACAACTGCGTATCCCAGGGAAAGCACAAGCTCCATTATCAAAAAGATAAAAAAGCTAAGAATTAAACCAAAAATTAATTTTTTTGTGAATAAAATATTCAAGTAAGTATACTTCCTTTTTTACTAATATGTTATCACGCTACAGTAATGTTAACAATATAAAATATATTCCACCACCAAATATATGAGCAACTAACCCATTTTATGTATTTATAACTTGATTAAAATTGATTGAAGTTAGGATATAGATTATCGTTTTGTGGGTATAACAATTAAATGGTGACCCCAACGGGAGTCGAACCCGTGTTACAAGAATGAGAATCTTGCGTCCTAGGCCACTAGACGATGGGGCCAAAAAAGAATTGTGATATATTTTAACTAAAAGTTAGAAAAATAGCAATCTTTTTTTTATATAAATCAAGAACGGTTCTCAAACGCGATCGATTATGCTTGAGAACCGTTCTTAAAACATCTCTACACAAGTATCCGGTATCTAGAATTATGCCCAGATCCTGGCTGCCCTGTCATGCAGTATCTTTATCTCTATTGCGCTAAGTGTTGATACCGGCGCTACTAATATACTTATAACATAAGCAGCGGGGTTAGTAATGAACTGTTCTATATTGCCAATGAATGGATTGCCTGTAACGCCCTTCCATATTGCAAAGAATGCGCTTCTATATGGCCCTGCTTCACTTGATGTTACGCCTATCTTATTCAGTATGAGCTGAACCTTTGCAAGCATCGCAAGCTGTGAAAATGGCACGTATTGTGAAATGGATATGTTACTCATTACAAGCGTGTTACTTGTACCTAGTACAATATTCACATCATCTGCCATGCCTACCTGTCCTTCCGTAAGCACTACAGCGATATCATTACCTAATACCTCTACCTTGTGCCCGTCTCGGTTAACAAGTTTACCACCTTCGAGAATATCTTTAATCGATTGGATAGGATTATTACTGATGACTGTGATAACGCCGAGATTTTCTTCTATCGCCTGAATCTCCTCTTTTGCAAGTAGCGCTTGGTTCGATACAGCTGTTGTGGCTGGTAATATCATTACGCGCGGTGCAATGTCCTCTGATAATTTGCCATCAGCCGCGTACATTATAGTATCTATATTGCTTAAATACTGTTCTGCCTGATACTGTATGCTCACCATATCTCTTAATGCATCTTCGTCGTCCGAAGATATGTTCGAGTTATGCACGCTCAATATGCCCATGATATCACTATCAAGCCTTGTATACAGTTCCTTGTGCACACTTTCTAATATATCTTTAACCTCATTTGCTGCTGCTGCACCTAATCCATCAAGCTTATTTAGCGCCACGTCAAACCTCTCTTTGACATTAACATTGCTTTTAATATTTCTGAGCAATTCTGTTACCTTTTCAGCTGGTGTTACATGGATAGTGCCGCCTGAGGAGGTCTTCCATGTATCAGTAACGGACTCTTGGTCTTTTCTGTTGCCGCTGCCTCCGATAGACATGTTAATGCCATCTTTTACAATAACATATTCGGTTACTACTATTTCACCAAACTCTTGCTTGACCGTATCTACAAAATCTTTTTGTTTGGCAAGAAGCCTGCTAAGTAAATCATTATCTGTTGGCAATGAAAGATTTACCTCAATCTTTTTATTTATGCTTGTTATGGTGCCTGCCCTTCTTAATGCAAGCTGCTCAGCAAGCTGTCTCTCAAGGCTCAATTCCACCGGTGAAAGCTTACTATCGCCGCTTGAGGAACTCTTAGGTGCTACTGCCTCATTATTAAATTGTATTGATACGGACAGAGATACACTACCTTCCTGTTCACCCTCGTCGTATTGAACAGTGGTCACCACCTCTTCACCAAACTCATCTTTGATCTTGTCCTCGAAGGCCTCCAGCTTATTATAAACCTCAAAGTGAAGGTTGTTGTCGTGTGCAAAAAGGTCAAGCCTTGTGTTAAGAATGGCTATTGTGCCTTCTATTGTATGAGCTCTTAGAGCTTGATATAACCTATCAAGCTCTGATTCAATATACGATAATTCCTTGACCTCGTCAAATTCGCTGGTGCCACCTGAAGAGCTCTTGGATTTCAACATAGTGCCAGCATCCTCTATTAAGACGGCCACATTCAATAATCCTTTTTTTCCACCTACAACATCTGAAGCAACTAAGAATACATTTTTACCAAAACTATTCCTAACCTGGCTCTTAAAATCTGTAAGCATGGTTTGAAACTCATCAGATAAGAAATCATTGCCTGACAATGTAAACCCTGTTCTAAGCTGTTCTTTTGAACCTGTTTCCTCACTATCTTTTATTGATAAAAGCAGCCCCTCCAACTGTGCCTGAATAGCTAATTGGGCAGCTGAAGTGAGCTTAGGTTTTATTAATATTGATACAGAAAGATTTGTTTGTGATCCATTTGCATATGCTGAGATCGAAATTACCGTATCATCGCCAAAGTCTTGTTTAATCTTACTGCTAAAAGTCTCCAGCATAGCAGGGATCTCATTCTCGAGGAATTCACCGCCTGATATGACAAATCTTGTTTTAAGCGCCTTAGTTATGTCCCTGAACCCATTGTACCATCTTTCAGAATATAATTTATTAAGATATGACTGAACAATCAATTTCGTAACCTCATTAAGCGCGCTATTGCCGCTTGAAGAGCTCTTGAGTGTTGTTACCTCTGCTACATTGTGATTGACCATAGCTGTCCTTAGCATGGCCTTTGCTCTCTTTAATGCCTCTTGATAACTTCTCTCATTAATATTAATCAAAGGCTCAAAACTTCCGTCCCAGCGTCTTACATCTGTATGATAATCAAGATTGGCCAGCGCGAAGTTCATTAAAAGAAGTGCATCATCAAACTTAACAAATGATATATCTCTTTTACTGAAATAACGATATGCTACTATAAAGTTGTGGGATGTAGACGCGCTCATGCCAAGATTAAAGCCATCTTCTCCGGGCACTAACCCTTTTTGATTAAGAAACTCTATAGCTGTATCAAGGATATTTAGATCCTGCACATAATTAAACTGAATATCCAATCCTTCTTCCTTTACTACCTCAAGAAACATTTCGAATATATCGCCATATCCAGGGGATATGGTCTTGGCAAGACCCCTTAAATCTATAGGCACATTGAACACATTGAGCTCAAGCTCTGTCTCGCGCTTACCCCATTTAAGCTCCTCAAATGCCCAGGCATCCTGTTGTGATGTACCAAAGGCAAGCGTAGTACCTTCTGGCAAAACTTTTCTGTGCATTTCTACGGCTTGCTTAGTAGCCTTGCTTATTAAGGCCCGCACGCTATCAACATTGTACACATCAAGAAGCTCCTTTACATCACTATACATTGCTGGAAATTTATTTTTAGCCAGAGGTATGCGCTGTTGGGAGATTATCTTATCCAGTTTTCTCACAATCTGCCCACCATCTATTGTCTCTACAGTAGAGTTTTCTATCTCACCTGTATGCAGCGCATAAAGGGTTAAAGCCAGGGGATGAATGCCGATCATTTTATAGATATTATCCATATCTACTGTCTCAACAGATGCCTCTTTAGGTTTTGCGTCGTAATCTATATGCGCATACGCTGTCTTATTTTCCATAAATTCTATATCAAAAGATATATTGTTCTCTGTATATATCGCACCTCGCTCAAAATCAAAGACATATTGCTTAAAATCAATCAATTTCGTAAATATGTCTTTCTTTATTATGATGGTAGGAATACTACGTTCTACAAGAAGGGCCTGTAACTCTTTTAGGTATGTGCCATTCTTGCCTGCAAGTACGACGCCGCTTGCCTGAGAATCAAGAGTCTCCAGTAATTTTTTATTATCAGGGGCGATATCCGTTGACAATATCAATACATCGCCTTCTACTGCCTTAGGAGCGTATCTTATGTCTCTATTTTTTCCACCATCTCTATATATTACACGCTCAGTTATAAAGTCATCTTCTGATCTTATAAAGACCGCGGTCCTGTGTGCAGCACCTTTTTCATGCAAAGATTTGCCTTCCGCAAGGACCTCTGCCTTAACCGCAATATTAGTAGGTATATGCTGTTTTGCCAATTGTGAATCCGCGAGAAGCTTTACAGCTTTTGGAAAGACCTTGATACTCGTCCCCGCGGAATCAAGCCTTCCAAAACCATCTCTCGCGCTGTCAATCGATTCAGGATCACCGGCATTTAAAAGATTATTAAAGTATTCACCACAGCTACCTCTTTTGTGACCGTATTTCTTAGCTACAAAAGCACCATGCGCGATAGTATCGCCAACAGCCGGATCGCCCTCATAGAATACTCTTATGCCTTTGGTAATATCACCATTTGGCATCAATATATCCATATTGACATATCTACCTTCATCTCTACTGCCCTTGACAGACTGCGTAAGGTCATTTGTTCCATTTGAAAAATAGGTGGATATATCTTCATTAAATTCTTCCTTAACTTGCTCTCTAAAATCAGCCAATATCTCAGCGAGCTCCTCTGCCAATAGGGCGTTTATTACCAATTCAAACATTACCCCAACCTGCTTTGGTATGCGCTGTATCTTCCCCTCTCTCCTTAGCTTAAGCAACCTGTTAAGGCCTTTTTTAAGATCCGATTCTATGCCCAATTCGGGGTCATCAAGGACTCTTCTGATAAAGACAAACATAAAACCTAAGTCACCCAGGCCTCCTAATTCCTCGGCAGCGATCCTCGCATCTTCAAGAGCAAGAACCTGTAAGTCTATTGCTTCTATATTCTCATCATGGACCTCAAGACCTGTTCCTCTATCGCCTATCATCGATGCCTCTTCATCATTATAAAATAACTCAGCTGTATCCTGGGTCTTTAATATCTCCCTTTTTTTCAAATCCCTTAGCCTTACCTGTACAACCTGTCCCGGTTTTGTAGTAGCAAGCATCTGTTTAAAATGGCTTGCAAGCTCATGGCGCAGATATTCAACTGCCAATATAAAGCCTTTATCATTAATCTTTTTACCTACCTTAGTTACTAAATCACGTCTACTTCGTAACTTAGCTATATCGCTCCTTTGGCGTCTTGATAATGTAGGCTCATCAAGCTCACCAGCCCTTATCGCGAACATTCTGTCATATGCATAAGCACCGCGAAAATCAAGGCCTAATTCTATTAATATCTCCTCTATCCTATCCAAACTTACAGAATAATAACCGACACTTTTCTTTCCTTCCATATAAGGGTACATCTCATGATCTACTGGTATCTGCCAATGATGGTTTTTGGATGCCTTCTCAACTTCATTAGGAGCATTTGTTATAAGTCCTATATCTCCGCCATAGTTGCCCCAGCGCCTTGGCTGAAAAGAACTGAAGAAACTTGTTATCGGTATCTCAATATCATAGACCTGTCCCTTGTTACCATCTACTGTTAAAAGGACTTGTTCGCCATCCTTAATTCTTTCTAGAAGATCTGCATCATTAAATTCCGCGCCGCCTACTACACAATAACCAAATTGAATAGATATGATAATAGCGTGAGCTGACCTGCCTCCCTGCCGCGTAATTGTCGCACCACCGTTCTCATCTACAAACTTCATAATATCATTGAAATTCGGATTTGTTTCAGGCGTAACCATTACCACATTTATGCCGTCTTTGATCATTGCCTTTATCTTATCAAACTGCCTGTTTAAGACATCTCTTTCTAAGACTCCTGCGTGCTCTTCAACAAACGCCTTTTTTAAATCGCCCTTAGGTGAGGAAAATATATTTACCCTGATTATAGAAGATAATATTCTCATTCTATCTTCTAGATTATCCGTACTTCGAAAGAGTTTCATAACTCCCACAGCAATAGAGACTACAGCCTCTTTTTCCAATTTATCTGAATAAGCACTTTCAATCTCTTTTATGGTCTCTTCTGACGTGGAATCTTTGCTAATTATTCTCTCTAAGATACGGGCCTTATCAAAATCAAAACCTTCTACATCAAAATCATCCTGTATCCCGGTATCTACTACAACTTTATCTCTTAGTATCTTCTCTATTATCGCTAATTTATCATTTGGCGTGTAGAGATCAGGGTGCGCCTGCGGTAAAAATTCATTCAACGCATCTTCTCCTGCGCCTGCCCATATATTCTCTACCGCCTTTTTAACTCTGTTGGCAGATGGCTCCTCAACCCATACTGTTACACCACTTGCCGCATTCTGTGTCTCAAAACCTTTTGCCTTCATATGGCCCTGCTCCTGAGCAGCGTCAGCTAACCCAGCTATAGGCTCTTTTCCGGCATGAATAACAAAATCAGGGTCTTCAAAATCGAAACCTGATTTTATAGCAGAATCCCTCTTCTGCACTATGGAATATTGCAATTTTCCTTTTGTGTCATGGTAATAGCAAGCCTCCATATCTACCGGTACAACCTGGGTTCTTCCCGCGTTATGAACCGTATTAGCCTCCAATATCTTATGCGCTATCTCCATGGCTTTCTCATCTGATACAACGAATCTTTGGCGATCTTCCACAGGAGTAACTGCTAGATATTCCTGCCCTTCTTCCGCAATAATTGTCTCTGTTGTCTCGTGCTTGGAATCAGCCCAGACCTTAATCTCTTCACCAGCCTTGACACGTTTTAATGTAGCAAGCTTTGAACCGCATTCTTTAGATAATATAATAGCCTTACCGGTCTTTAGATTCATCAATATCTTATAGTGATCGCTAATTATAGAACCTTGCACAATAAGCTCGCCTCTGCCATAAGAGATATCATAATCTATAACAACCATATCATTCGCGTCACCTGTCCAGCCCGTAGCTTTATTTAGCGCAAAACCCACGATAGAATATTCACTTGAACGCATAGTCTGTGTCTGTATTCCACCGCCTATCCTTGCCGCGTCAAGGCAATCGATGCGGACATCTCTTATTTCTGCTAATGCCTTATCAACAACAACGTCTTTAGCACTCTGCTCTTGCAACAGTTCCAACAATGTAAGAACCCTGAGTGTTGAAACATTGACAAACTCTTTTCTTGAACGCAGATCCTCTGCAAGATTAGCTTCTATGTCTTCTATGATTGTACTGGTATTATAAAAAATCCCACCAACCTCGACCTTGGGAGTAACCTCAGACAAGCCTTTAAGCTTATTAACTATATGTTTAAGCTCATCTAAGTTCATCCTTGAAAGCAACCATGTGCTTATTGCTATCTTATCCCTATATTCTAATGCCCTTCTAAGGTACGCGGATGCGGCGACATCCTTGAAAACATCAAGCATACCATCAGTGCCCATTGTAGGCACACTTGAACCTATACCGGCTGAAGGTATGCCAGGCCTGTCTTCTAAGCCTTGGGAGCTTCTGAATATAATCTCTATGGCCTCCGTCTCAAGCTTATCCGCTTCATCTTTTGAAAGCGCATAACCTTCACGGTCCGCTATCTTGCGTACTTCAACATTAAGCATGGACTGTAGGTCTTGAGGTATATGAGTATCCTTAATCAGCTGTTCAAATCTTGCCTGCGCAGATGATGTCGCTGTATTGTTTTGAGGGTCAACTGTAAATCCTATTTCTCTCATCTTAGGCAGGAGATCATTGTATAACCATACATATTTCTGAAACATTGATGTAATGCCAAAAAACGGAGGAACTTCTAATTTGCCCTTTGAAAGCATGAGAGAGTTATCTATCTTTCCTCCTAAGAGGCTTATGTTGCCTATCCAATCGAATTCACTGTCATGTACTATAAGCGCGTCCGCGATCTTAGCGAAGAATATTACTGACTTATAAAGATTGGTGGCCTCTTTTTCTTTGCCCTCTTTAAAGAGGTCATTAGCGTCTTCCTCAAGCTTCTGAAAGAGCGCTACTATGCCTTTTCTGCCTATCTCCTGTAAAAGCACACCTTTATACTTATCTGAAAACTCTTTATAGGCTGTCGGAAGGTCTTTAAGCTCTACTGTCGCCAATGCCTTATCTATAAATACAACTGTATTATTCTCCATAAAGCTCTGAACTATAATATCACTGACTGCATCTGAGTCAGCACCTGCAGAGCTTGCCTTTGCTGTTTCCTGCTCCGGTGCCGTAAGCTGAGACTTCATTGCACCTATATCTAAGCCAAGGATTGCTGCCTGAGACCTTAATGTATCAGTCTGGCTTTGGAATTCCTGCTGTGATAGATATGATAGATTAGTGGATGTTGATAAAAACGTTATGACAATTAGATATGATAGGAATTTGTTAATATTTCTTAACATCTGCTGCCCCCTTTTGTTTTTGCATTGATTAGGCAATCAATACTAATGAAGATATTTAATATTGTTTTAAAAAGTACTTATCATAAATTGATAATTGTTTTAAATAATACAACAAATTCGCTACTGTGTCAAGAAAAAAGCGAAATTTAGAAAAATTATTTCAGGGCTGGGCCTTGAACTGCTAGGGAGATGTGGATAACTTATATCAGGAATTATTAGCTTTTGTAATGACTTTTCTTAGTATTGCCATCATAGGGCACCGGTTTGTAAAGGCTGATTGCAGTAGGTTTGCCCCTACAAATGCGGTAAACCAAAGCCAATGGGGGCTCACAAACCTTGCTAATGCTAAACTTAACAGGACAAAAAAGCCCGCTATGCCTCTTAAGTATCTTTCTATCATGTATCCTCCTCTAAAAGCTATATCTTAGCCTTGTAAAAATATTTTTGTTATTTTTCATATTGCCAAGCTCTGTAGTGTCATCCTTGCCCCATATCAAGTTTGCCCCTGTTGTCCATGTCCAGGCGTCTGTAATATTCCATGTAACTGATGGCCTGGTATAGGCATCCATGTCTGAAGGTGAAAAAAATGTAAAAACACTCAATTTTACAGTCTGGTTCACAAAATATTTGGTTATCCTGTTAGTTAGAATGTGCCTGAACTCATCCCAGCTATAATCAGTTGCTAACAACGCATTGCGGTATTGCTTGTAATCAAGTATCTGTTCAAGCATATATTGGAAACCTAAACGCAGATCGTTGCCCATGTCCTTTTCATAACCCAAAAGGTACTTAATCATGGAATTCTGAACTGTCCTGATATTACCCTTACTATCATCAGGTGAATAATAATAAGAGACTTCGCCATTACCTATGCCATCTAAGATTGGGCCCCTTATACTTGAACCATATGCATCCAATCTCTCATAATACAGCTGCCGGGCCGCTTCATTCTTATAGCTTTTGGGACTTGGATTAAACCCCCTGTAAAAATACATTGCCCCTTCATAGCTACCAAAGTTTTTATACGCCCTCGCGGCATATACGGAGTTTTTAATCTGTCTGGGGGGCTTGGAGATATCTCTGTCTGAATCGCACCCTGCAATGCCTCCCTGAAAACTGTCAAAAAAACTTAAGCGGTCTCCTTTGGGTGTCTCATTCGGCTCAAATATAGGGATAAATACTAAATCCATATTAAAATACTTCGGGTAAACCATAAAACGCGCTGCGTCAGATGGCTTTTTAAGGTACTCGTCATCCCTACCGGTAAAAAATGATATATAATCCTTTGGGAATAAATCATTAAGAAAAAGATAGTCACCTGTTCCCCAGGTGAGTATTTGATGTCCCAATTTCGTATCCATAAAGTCAAAAGGCGTAAGAGAGACATTCAGCTCCCTTAAATCAAAGCTTGTCTTTCCTGAATAATACTCATCTACAACAAAGTCTCCTTTGAAATTAATCGCGGTGCTCTTTTGCGATAGCAGATTGTCGCCTTCAAAGAAATACATCGACTTAAGCTGCAGGCGCTGCTCAAGGAGATTATAATCATCTCTTTTTGTAGTATCATCAGTTAGCTTTAATCCAAGATCAGCCTCTATAAAACCATGCATCTCCGGCATCTTAGCAGAGGCCTTACCTGCAAAGACAGGACTTATAATTGATAATACTGTTACAGATAGTATAATAAACTTTACCTTACCCATTTAACAGGCGCTCTCCTTAGGTATCTCTCTGTAAATATATCATCTGTCAGCCCTACGTTATACTCAACGTCACTAAATTCCATCATGGTCTCGCCGCTTCTTTCCATATCCTTTGCTACTGATTTTACAACCGTTGGGTAGCCTTCAACATCAGCAACCTCTAATGCCTCAATAGAACGAATTAACTTGCCTTGCTCATTATAGTATTCCGCCTTCATAGGCATAAAATTATCTTTATCTACCCATACAATATAATAAGCAAACTCTACGCCCTTAGAGCTCTTTGGGATGTTCTTTATCTTATAATAATCACCGCTTGAGTCTATAAGTTCGTGCGTATCGACATCAATGTTACGGCCTGAAACATCTTCATAAAGAAAATGAGAACCAACAAAACTAGACCGTTTATCACCAGCAGCTATGCGCCTTACCAAGTCAAGGGCAGGAAGATATAGCCAGCGGTCATCATCAGGCCCTGAGTGCTTCCACACCATAAATACCATCTTTGATACATCAGACGGTTTATTAAAATAAACATAGAATTTCTGTTCTTTGCCTTCTTCGGTAGTAAGACGCAAAATCTTAAATTCACGGTTTCTAACGCGACCCTGCGAATCGGTTATTGTCATCTTTACATTAGACTTACCATCATTTCCCGCGTAATAAGACGCCAGGTTAGCTTTTTGCACAATCTCCTCAACTGCTAATTCCTGAGCAGATAATAGACCTGGAGCCAGGATAACCATACACCCTACTAATACCAGATAATTTATCAGTCTCTTCATGTCTTCTCCTTATTCTGTTAAACAGATCTTTTGTTTTGAGATAAAATGGCATATTGCCGCAGCCACCACTACTACACCTATAGTAATAAATGTTATAGGCTGCCATCCTGTTGTTGTATACCCAAATAATACATAAGCGATAGCAAATGCTACAAATAACGCAATAAGTACGCAATTACTACACTTACAGGCCAATCTTTTCTCACTCTCCTCTGAGATTATCTTTGGATTAAGAGATACTAATGCGGGCAATATAAATAGTGTCGCGAAGCTTGAGACCGCCATTATGGTAAACATGAAAAATCCTACAGTCTTATATGGAACCAAAGGCGCTGCTAAAAGAGGTAAAAAACCTATCGCCACAACCAGAGCGTTACGTATAATAGCCCTGCCGGGACCTGCAAACATCTCATCTGATGTCTCTTTCCACGTCTTCTTTACACTGCTTATCTCCGTTGCCCTTTGCATAAAATGTATAGCAAAGTCAATTGATAGGCCCAAGGTCAAGGCAGATAAAACCGCCACAGGCATATCATAGTCCTTGCCAAAAAAGCCCAGCATGCTATAGCTAAAGAGTATAGTTACTGTTAATGGTATCATTGATATGAGTGCTTTAACAGGCGACCTGAAAAGAAAAAGCATCATAAACAACACTATAACAAAACTACCTATAAAGTTCTTAAGCATACCGACAACCATATTGTTCTGCCAAACCACATTTATATATGTAAGCCCGGCCCAGTTATATGTAATCTCAAAAGGAGGTGGGTTATTTTTTATATACCAGGCTACGCGCTTTACCACTTTGTCCATATCCTTATTATCGCCGCTTTTTAGCTGGGTCCAGATATTCAATTTAGAATAATCCGGAGTTGTCATGTGCCAGAGGTCATCAGGCTTATGTGAATTTTCAAATGATATAAGGCACTGCGCGATAGCAGCCTTTGTCTTTGGTATCACACTATCGGCTTTATCCCCTCCTAATAACTCATAATATATCTTCTTGACTATATCTGCCAAGGATGTTGTCTTGCCTACAAAGCCACTATACATTAAGTCTTTTTGAAGGCCTTCTACGTATCTTAACATCTCTGGCATGATAAAAATCTCATCTTTATTCTTTTTAGCTTCTAATACCAAATACGCCTCGTATGTACCTGCGAAGTGTTTATTCAATATGCGGTCTGCGACTCTTATAGGATGGGACTTTGAAAACCATCTAACAGGATTATCATTTACGCTGATGCGTGTTATACCATATACCGATATGCCAACAAGAACAATAGTGACCATGAGAACTATCTTAAAGTGCTTAACAGAAACTATCTTTACCACTCCAAGAATCCTGTCTAAAATAATCGAATCTCCCTTATTATGAAATAAGCCAAAGTTTTCAAAATCTTTTGGTTTCATCAACATAATATATGCCGGTATGAATAGGATCGTAAGCACCCAAGCAAGCATTATGCCTGTAGCGACAAAGACTCCGAATACCTGAACAGGTGGTATCGGTGAAAATGAAAGCGAAAAAAATCCAACGGCCGATGTCAAGGATGTAAAAAGCATAGGCTTAAAAAGCTCTTTTATAACAAAGCTGATAGCCTTCTCCCTATCCTTAAATATCTGATACTTGTCAAAAAACTCACTTAATATATGAACCGAATCGAGAACAGCGATAGGCATTAAAAATATAGGTATCATAGAACTCATTATATGTACTGGAAATCCAAAACCTATAAGCAGCCCCATTGTAGTTATTACTGTCGCCATGGCTACCAGCATGGGTGCTATAATAAGCCTTACAGACTTAAAAAAGAACCACATGAGCAAAAATATCACCAACCCTGCCAAAGGAGCGGATACGGCCATCTGCTTAAACATCTCTGTACCGAATTGGTCATTAGCGATAGGGAGGCCTGTAAAATGGTACTCGTCTTTACTTGGATATTTATTTACAATGGCTTTTATTTTTTGCGAAATCTCATAACTTAGGTCTTTTCTTTCAATCGGTATATATAATGCAAGCGCCTTACCGTCTTCAGAGACAAGCGTTCCATAAAACATGGGGTGATCCTGTGCCTCATCGCGTATATGCAGAGCGCTTTTTCTTGTTTGCGGCGGCTTCTCCATTAGCCAGTTAAACCGCACCGTGCCTATGCCGGCCTGCTCTATGTTGTCTTTTGTTGATAGGGCTATAATCTCTGCTGGTATAACGCCTTTTATTTTTTTAATCTCATTTGTTATCTTATATATATTAGATAAGGTCGTTACATTGAAAACGCCGTCCGGATTATCATTATTTACAACGCCTATTACAATAAGATCATAAAGAGCGAACTCTTTCTTCATCTCTCTGTTAAAGATCCGTGCAGGGGCGGATTCGGATAGCATATTCTCGGGATCGGTATCTACTTTTATCTTTGGAAATTGTGTCAATGCAAGAATAGCCGTTACCAAAGTCAGCACCATAATTACCTTTGGACGCCTGATGGAATATTCAATTATTTTTTTAAACATTATATAGGTCTCCTACTTTAAGATTTTAAGTATCGCTTTAACTTCTCGGCTTACCACATTATAGCATGTCCTTACACCATCCTTTTTTGGGACAATAATACCCTGAGCCCGCAATATACCTAAATGCTGTGAAACAGTCGACTGCGGCATATCAAGCTTTTTTACAATCTCGTTTACATTGCACCTGTTATTCATTAAGCCTAACACCATCTTTAAGCGAACCGGGTGCGCCAATGCTTTAAAGAGGTTGCTTCTCCTTTCGTAATCCATTCTGCAAATTCCTTTCGCTGTATTTATCGTAATATTGCGATATTACGATATTTTTACGTAAATGTCAAGCTTTTTTATTTTTTTATGCCTCTTACTTATATTTGTGATTTTTAAAGGCTGGCAGGAATGGGTCGGACCCTTTATTAAAATCAAACATCAGCAGTCAATTATTTTTCTCGTATACTAATATTCGATTCTTTCCTTCTTTTTTTGCCCGGTAAAGAGCCTTGTCCGCGTTATCTATCAAGCTATTAACGCTAGGCGTGTTATCCGATGAATACGCGGCTAAACCGGCGCTGAATGTCAACGAAACATGGCCCTTATCAAGCAAGAAGGGGGATGTTATCTTAATAGTAGAGAGGGCTGTTTTTACTCGCGTTAATACACTGGCCCCTTGTTCACAGGTAGACTCCGGGAACATCAAAAGAAACTCATCCCCTCCGTATCTGCCGATCATATCTGTCTCGCGAAGGCTATTCTTTATAATATCCGAAAAAGTTTTTAGAGCTTCATTGCCAATAAGATGTCCGCGCGTATCATTTATGCTCTTAAAATTGTCAATATCAACTATCGCTATGGTGAAGTTCTCCTTATATCTCTTGCTGCGTTCAAATTCCTTTTTTAAAAGCATAAGCGTGAATTTTAAATTTAAGGCCCCTGTAAGTTCATCGTGCCCAGCCAAAAATTCTAATTTCTTCTGTATCTTCTTTTCTGATTTGGCCAGATACCCTATGACAATACCACTTAAAAAATAGATCGCAAACCTCAAGAAAATAGTCTTTACAACAATATTCCTGTCAGCCCAGGCATTAAAAAGGTTTACTTCCGCTACAAATACTATAAACGCGATAAGGGCAGCTGCAAGACCACCTTTTATCTCAAACCAAAATCCCGCTAACGCGATAAGCGTTATGTAAAGATACCCCAAAGATATACCAAAGGCCTTAAATGTCTGCCTTAGGATAATAAGCACGACAAATCCGCAGACAATAACCAGCACGCGAAATACGGCATGCTTACTAATATCGGCTGTTTTTATCTTAAGAATGTTTAAAGCCGCGAGTATTTTTTCCAAAAATGTGATATTTGTGTTTATCCGAATATAGTATTTCGCTTCTTCGAATGTTTTATATGTATGTATCTTTACATGTTTCGAATAATGAAATATAGACATAATATTAAAGCCCATGTCTTTTGCCTCATCCGGAATGATGCGAAATATCTTTGAAACGCCATACTTATTACAAATTGTCATCATCTGCTGGATATATTGCTGAGCTGAATTATCAAAGGAATCCAAGTCAGAGAGGTCTGTCAATACCATGAAATTCTTTTTTGCCTTTAACAGGCAATCTTCAAGCCTTTTGCATAAAAGCTCTCCCTGTTGAATGTCAAAGTGATCCCGGAATGTAATAGTTAAAAGGTTTCGCTTTTTGTCGAATTTTATAGAAAACATACCTTGTCCAACCTCCTTTACATAACTAATCTCACCGAAACATGCCTCAGCGATCTCCGTCTATTGTTTCATCCTTCAACTTCTCTTAAAAAATCTCTTTGCAAGCTTATAAGTTCCAAAGGATTATCCACCGGGCTCATGTGTGCGCTTGCCTGTATAACATGGGACCTAATATCCTTGGCAAATTCAGTTTGCCATTTAGTAAAAGCAGGTGTACATAGGTCATCTTCTCCGCAGGTCATAAGAACAGGCACATCTATCTGATATAATTGCAATGTAACATCTGCTGTTCTTAGGTTTCCCAATACATTCAACTCTGAACCACTTCTAACCATAATATCATGAATTGCGGTATTTCTATTGGCAATTAATCTTTTCATGGCCTCTGGTAACGGCCATGTATGCGTAACATGTTTTTTAATAAATTCCATGCAAGCCTTATCGTAGTCGCTCTTCTTTCCTATTCTTTTTAATTCATAATCATCTATTATCTGCGCGAATTTTTTATCCGGACGGTTCAATCCCTTTTTAAGTTTTTCCGCTACATGCTTAATATAATATGGAAAACTCAATATAGGACTATGGAGAGAAACTGAGAGTATCTCCTTTGAATATTTAGCAGCAAAACCAACAGCCTGCATGGTGCCCCATGAATGGCCAATCAGATGGTATCTCTTTAACCTCAGCCCGTCTTGTATCGCTAGCACCTCGTCAAAATATCGATTAGCGGTCCACAAAGATTGCTTATCCGGACGATCCGACTTTCCACAGCCAAGTTGATCATAAAAGATTACATCCCGCTCATCAGCTAATGCCTGGAACGCCACTAGATTGTGATGATTACCTCCCGGGCCGCCATGCAAAACTAATACAGGTGCCTTGCGTCCGGAACCTATAATACCGTACCACAGTTTATAAGTTTGGTCTCTATAGATATAATCGATGAAGCCTTCGCTGTCATAGTGAGGCTCACGTAGGATATCTTTCGCGGATTTTTGCTCTTTATTCATGAGGCCTTAAAAAGTCTGGGGAGTTGCAGTCTCGTCAAACAATCAACATTATGCGTTCTTAAATGCCTATACGAACTATGATATGTTATTTCTTATCGCTTTCTTGTTCTTGCCTTGTACCTCTCGCTAGCGATAGTACTTTTTAATAGCGCGGGTACCACTGATATCAACGGGATTATATCTTTTGCCGTAAGCCAATGTATATTTATAAATTTTTTTACTATTTGAAGAACCTTGTAGGGCGTGTAGAACATCCTCTTTGTTTCTTTATTTATTCTCTTTAAATCAGAATGGCTGTAAGCGTCAGAATAGATTTCTCCTTTTTCAGTAACATAATGACTCGGCGATTCATCGACAAACTTCTTAAGCGGTGAGAATTTGCTGACCCTAAGCTTGCTGCATGCTATGGTATCAACTCCTATCTCTCTGGCAAATTTTCCGATATAAAGCATCTCTTCTTCTGTTTCACCTATATTGCCGTATATAAAGTAGCCGTGATAAAATATCGGATATTTTCTGAAAACTTTAAAAGCCTCTCTTATCTTCTTAGAATCAAAGCCCTTGTTAAGCTCTTTAAGTATGTGGTCATGCGGACTCTCAATACCTAATGAAAGCATCTTAAAACCTGCCTTGACCATCTTATCCAATAATTGAGGATGATTAGCGATCTCAATGCGTACCTGCGCGAGAAAACGCTTCTTAATATTCTTCGCTATTATCAGATCACATATCTTTTCTGCTCTTTTGACATTAGTTGCGAAATTTTCATCGCTAAAAAGGACGATATCCGCCTCTATGGAGGCTATCTCTTCTATGACAGAATCCACGCTCCTTTCCGCGTATGGCCTTTTTTGGCCAAGAGGATTCAAGGTAAAGGTGCAGAATTTGCAATTAAATGGGCAGCCTCTCGCGCTTAAGATAGTATCATATGTCAGGTTCGTAATATTGTTTCCCTGCACTGTTAATCGGTATTGATTGCGCCTCAAGCTGCGGTCAGGTGAACTGATTATATCAATCCCCGGAAGCGGCCTATTATCACTATGTAATACCTTATCACCTTGCCTATAAGAGATGCCCAGTATATCCTTAAGCGGAAGGCCTTGCATGATATCTCTTATCGTCTCTTCACCCTCTCCTCTTACAATAATATCTATATTCGGACATAACTCAAGGAGATTATCTGCCTCTTCTGTAGCCTTATGTCCACCGATTATCAATGGTATATTAGCGGGCATAACGTTTAAAAGAGCGCAAACATCTTTAAACTCCCTATCCCATCCTATGCCAACACATATTACGTCTATGCCCTTATTATTTATAAACTCCAGCAAATTATCGATATCCGAGAGTTCTTCTTCATAGCGCAGGTCAAGGAGGGTAAGTTTTTCAACATAATCCTTGGCGCTTGTAGCGACAAATTCAAGGCCTGTTGGCGGAAAAAGCCTTGTAATAGACGCGGACTTGGTCTTACGAATAGCATATGGGTTTAAAAATAAGGCGTGTTTGTATTTCATTTGTGCATTGTATCACATCGGAATATTAAATACCAGTAAAATAGAGTTAATGCAGGGTGGATCTTCTAAAAACTAACGTTTACGGCTTTTATAGCGGGAATCATTGCGACTTTTATAAGTATGCGGCCCCTTAGATGCTGGTCGCCTACTTTGATAAGGTCTTGAATTCTGCTGAGATTTTACTTCTTTGACAAATTTTTCTTTTGGAAATCCGGGGTGCTCGATTATCGGCAATGCGGTCTTAATCAGTTTTTCGATGTTTTTCACATCATCACCCTGTTCAGGTGTAGCGAAAGATACAGCGCGGCCTTCATGTCCTGCACGTGCTGTACGACCGATACGATGCACATAATTTTCCGTATCATCCGGAAGATCATAATTTACAACAAGTTCTATGCCCGTAACATCAATGCCCCTGGCAGCAATATCAGTAGCAACAAGTATCTTATATTTTCCTGATTTAAAACCCTCAAGCGCCTCTTTCCTCTGGGGCAATGATCTGTCAGAATGAATCTCCGCGGCCTTATATCTTGTCCGTTGCAAATTACGCGTTATGTATTTAGCACCTATCTTTGTCCTGGAAAATATCAGAACAGGGCCGTGATACTGATCGAGCAATTTTGTCAAAAGCCGAGGTTTTGAGCTTTTCCTAATTATAAAGACTTCCTGTACAATACGTTCCGCGGTAGTTCCTGATGGAGCAACTTCAACATGTATAGGCAGTTTCATATGCGCTGCTGCCATTTTTACTATCTCTGTTGGAATAGTAGCTGAAAAAAACATCGCCTGCTTATTTGGTGGGATAAATTTGATAATTTTCTCTATCTGCGGCAGGAAACCCATGTCAAGCATGCGATCTGCTTCATCCAGAACCAGTACACTTATATCAGCCAGAAGCACTGTGCGCCGCTCCATGTGATCAACAAGGCGACCGGGAGTAGCTACCAAAATACGCGGATTTGCCCTCAATGCTTTTAGTTGTAGCTGCATAGACGCACCGCCTATAATAACAGCTGTTTTTATGCCGAAGGATGGCGCTATCTTCTGGAACGTTTCATCAACCTGTATAGCAAGCTCCCTAGTAGGGACAAGGATGAGCGCACGTCCTCTTCTCAAGGAAAGGCGCTGCATAATAGGGATAGCAAAGGCAAGTGTCTTACCGGTGCCTGTTTGCGCGACACCGATTACATCTTTACCTTCAATAGCTATGGGTATAGTCTTGTGCTGAATAGGCGTAGGGATAGTAAACTTCATTCGGTCCAGGATATCGAGTATTCTTGGCGCTATCCCAAGGCCATAAAAGGAAGTATTTGTCTGTTGTGGCGTCTGTGTCATTATGGCTCATATTACCACTATTACGTGATATTGTATACAACTATTATTCTTGTATAGGCATGTCGGTAAATATTGTGTTATTCAAGATGATATATCCGCTTGGCATTATCGCATGCTACCTTGCGTTTTACATCCAATGGCAGTTCTTCTATAACGCCATAAGTCCCTTCCATACATACGCTTACCCCTTGCCAATCTCATTACAACCTATTAAGAATATTAATGCAACCATATCCTTAATCTGTAAAGACCTTCGAAAAATATTATTTTTCGTGCTAGCTACCTTATTCACGATATTCAATTGGCTTGATTGCGCTACTAGGACCTTTGTATCTTCTATATTTATTATCATCAATGCTCTTATCACTGATCAAGACCGCGTTAACAGGACAAAGGTTATAACATTTTGCGCAGAGGATGCATTTCTTTCCAAAAATTGTATCGCCATTTTCGGTTTTAGAGATATTTCCAACTGGGCAAACACGATAACATAAGCCGCATTTAACACAACGTTCTTTATCTACTGAAAATCGAGATTTATACCAATCTGCTGTCCAATAGAAGGTTCTCTGCATAAACCCGCCAAATCTGGAGATAAGCCCTCTTCCTTCAACCTTTTTATCGCCTCTTAGGATAGAATCACATACCGCTTTTATTTTTTCCTCAGCCTTTAGGAGTATATTCTTAAACTCTTCACCTACAGGGACTTTCTTCCAAACATTTTCAGGTAAGTATGGAATATTAAGATTTGTAGGCATAATGATATGGTCCATATAAAAAACATCGTAGCCTTTTTTCTCTAGTATCTTTTTCCACCTAAGGCCCGTATCTCCTGTAAAGGCACAGCAATTTCCTACAAAAAAAATCTTTTCTCCACCGCCTTCCGGCATACTCAATAAATAGTCCACCATAACATCAGGGGGGTTAGACCCCCATACGGGATATAGAAAACCTGTCATTTCACAATCTGCCTGGGAAAACGCGGCGCTATCCTTTATTATTTCATACAACTCTACCGCGTGGCCCTGTTCTTCCATGATTTTCTTAGCTTTCAAGCCAAGCCATAGAGTATTTCCCGTGGATGTAAAATATCCGATATTTATACGCATATAATATCCCTTCCTTTTGTATTCCTGATACAACCCGTACTTTTAAGAGTATTCGCTTAGAATCTCTGAAATCCTCTCTCCTTCTGCTGGATGCTTAGTTGCAAACTCATTCAGCGCATCCATAAATCTATTCACAACACTCATAGACGCGTTCATAGATTCCGCTACCTTCGAATCTGACATAGCCTTTTCCGCTTCTGCAATCGCGGATTCTAAGTCCTTGCCACTCATATTCTCATATTTTTGCGTATTATTACGCGTCATCTCTCTTCCTGCTTCAGTAGCTTTGTGCAATGTTTTAATATTACTTTTGATATAACTCTCTGCCTGTGACACACAGGCTTTCGGGCTATCCATATTTTTATTTATAATCTCTGTTAGTCCGCTATAAAAATCAAGCATGGGATTATCGCTTGCCCAGGATGATAGCGATAAAGTATTAACAAGCAATATAATAGCTATCAGTACCCTTAATAATACACGCATAGTTATATCTCCTTTTTAGTTAACTCGAATACAACAATTATTTTAACGCTGCGAAATTGCTGACATGTAACTTTATCTTATCTCTTGCCGCTCTAAATGCCTTAAAAGAGCCTCTGCCATCTGGCTCCTGCAAGAGTTACCTGTACATAAGAATAATGCGCTCTCCACCAGTATTTTTACTCCTGTTTGGTTTATTTTACGCCTATGAATAGCGAGGACAAGAAAAAAAGATTGCGTAGTATTCTTAGCCGAATTTTAGGCATAAAAAAAAGAGTCTCTTACCCTATATGATAAGAGACTCTTGTATCTAGTAAATTCAATTCTGGTTACCTTGACTATTAACGTCTATTTGCGCAACAGTTCCCTGGCCTTTATCGCCTCTTACTTTTCCACCACCGGCAAAGGCAGAGCTAGTTGCTACACAAAAAACTATTAAACAAAATGCTGCTGCTAAAAGCTTCTTCATCATTAACTCCTTTTTTATACTTTGAAACCAATGCTCATGTAATTTTTCGCTATAAACTAACGGGAACCAACCAAAGTACTACCATACCAACTATACTTACTTCTTGCTTGTCTTGTAAATCCCATATCCTGCCGCAACAAGGCCCGCTATTGTGGTTAGCCCACTTAATGTAGTACACCCACTTAAAAAAAGAGTTGATATTAACACTGCCGTAATAAGTAATTTCTGCATTATACGCCTTTCCTGAAAATGTCTCTTAAGAATATATATGATTCTACGACATTTACGGCCTGCTGTCAATCAGCATATATAAGAGCGTGGATTATGTCTTAGAAAGGATTTTTTCATACAGACTAACGTAGTTTTCAGCCATCTTTTCTCTGGAATAATTTTCCTTTATATGCCTACGGCAATCTTCAGGTTTTATTTTATCTATACCCTTTATAGCTTGGATCATTTCATCTTCATTATCAACTACAAAGCCGGTTTTTCCATCCACTATTACCTCTGGCACCGCCCCACGCCTCAAGCCAATTACGGGTGTCCCACATGCCATAGATTCTATCATAACAAGTCCAAACGGTTCTTCCCATTGACTAGTGAATAGGGTGCATTTAGCGCGCTCATAAAGATCTAATATCATTTCCCTGGGTAAATCCTCATGAAGTTTAAGAAGCAGGCCTTTCGGGTATTGGTCTATCAGGGGTTTTATTTCAGCCCTATAAAATTCCTTTTCGAACTCCTCGCTCATTTTAACAGCCATCACTAGGTTAATATTTGCTTTGCTCGCTGCCCTTATGGCCATCTCAAGCCCTTTTTCCCAATTTACGCGCCCTACAAAAAGAAAAAAATCTTCTTTTTTAGCGTTCCACTTAATTGATTTTACATCAATAGAATTATGCACAGTACCGATAAAATTAATCCTGCTGCTTATTGTGGCGTAATTTTTCTTTTGCTTATTTGATATAGTTACAAAGTGGTGATTGGAAAACTTTGATAATTCAACGCATTTTTTTATTGTTGCTTCGTTTGCAGGACCATGCAGTGTATGAACAATCGGTATATCAATATTTACCGGAGATTGCGACAACATGTGGTTATGAATTATATCGGCTTTTTGATATGCTGCCATTGAGTATGCATATTTACTTGCCAACTCCCCTATAAATACCTTCTCTCTGAGAGGGGAATCCAATCCACAATAAAATTCGCTCTGCTCTAAATAAGGGAAAACCCGGCAGGAAACACTTGAATCCTTTGGGGCAAAAAGAAAAACTTCATGGCCTAAAGCCGCTAAGCCTTCAGTGAGATTATGAACAACAAGTTCTGTTCCTCCATACCGCGGAGGTGGCACTGGAATCCATGGAGGTGCGATAATCGCTATTTTCATAACTTTCCTATTTAAGTTTCATAAGATTAACAGAGAGGCAAGGAGTCAATTAAGCACAAAGCTGTAACTCTCTTATTTATAACATATTACGTCGTAAATTCTTAAATGTCAAGAAATTAGATATTCCGATCATTTGCAATGATTAACTATGTTTGAGGCATTGCGTGGACACCTTTTGGGCACCATAAAAAAGGGGACGTTAAAAACATCCCCTTTTTTATCACTGCATTGTGAAAATTATCAGTTACATTCACATGGCGAGCATGCGCATGGTGAGCACTTACAACCATCTATTCCAGATGCGCTAACCGCATACGTGCCAAGCAATGCTGCAACCACTACAACTAAACTTATAGCAAAATATTTCATGACATTTCCTCCTTTTCTTACATTTTTTTGAGCAACTGAAAAATCTCATTCAGTTTTTTGTCTTTTTCAATCGCTGATTTTCCCTTAACCGCGTTAACAACACAATTTTCGATGTGCTTTTGCAAAATATGCCTTTCTACCCTTTTAAGCGCTGCTCCTACTGACTGAATCTGTGTTAGGATATCAACGCAATACTTATTTTCCGCTACCATTTTTTGGATACCTCTAATCTGTCCTTCGACGCGCCTTAATGAGACTATATTATCTTTATGCTCTGGATATTTTTTCATCTTTTCCTCCTTTTGTATTAAGTATACCATACCCCCCTATGGTATGTCAAGAGGAAAGCAAAAAATGACCTTTCTTTTTGCTCTGGGTACTGCTTTCTCTGATTTATAGGGCGCTTAATAGGTCGGGGCAAAAAAGCCTCTGGCAAGTAAAATAGGTCAGGATGGTATCATCACATTAGATATGTCTTCCGGACTCTTTTGTGCAGAATAATTATCTTAGGTTTTGTGTTTATTGCTAATTTATTTCACTGAACTTTGTGCCTGGGACACTGCAAATAGGACATTTAACTGGAGCTGCCTCTAACACAGTATTGCCACAGACAGGACATACGAATATCTTAGTAGGCTCTAGGTCTTCCCCGGAGTTAAGTGCCTCTGCTGCTTTACTATATAAGTCATAATGTATCTTCTCTACTGCTATCGCGAATTCAAATGACTTTAACGCTGCCTGATTATTCTCCTTCTTCGCTTCCGCTATAAAATCTGGATACATTACATTAAACTCATGTCCTTCACCTTCAATAGCAGCTTTCACATTGTCTTGTGTAGTTGCAACAGCCCCCATTGCGCGAAGGTGAGCATGAGCGTGAACAGTCTCTGCTTCTGCTGCTGCGCGAAAGAGTTTTGCTACCTGTGGCTTGCTATCGGCTTCTGCCTGTTTTGCGAACGCTAAATACTTACGATTAGCTTGGCTCTCTCCTGCAAAAGCCTCTTGAAGATTATCAGCTGTTGACATATTATAATTCCTCTCTTTTTAATAGTCAGATATTTAAAAAACGATTATACCACAGATTGTGCAAACTTTTAAAAATAAAAATTTACTAGTATGCGGGACAAACTAAATGGTGAGGTCGCATTAAACACTATTTTATAGCTGCCTTATTAGCAACGTATCATAACACAACTTGCTTCCATCTCAAAAACTTACGATTCTACCTGCTTTCCTGCGCTTTCCTCTATCGATACACATTATCTCTTTTTTATGTCCCAAATATGCCACAATCTGGCTCCCTTTCTTGGACGCTTTTAGCAACCGATTATTGTTGCTCTAAAAAGACAGATAAGAATAATTTATATGGTAAGGCATGAATCGTGAAAAGTTAATCTCCCTATGATGATTGATAGTATTCCCGCCCCAAAATTCGCCAAGCACAACCCCGTAAACAACCCGGCTAACCCTCCCAGCCAACTACCGATTATTGCCATCGGAATATACAGTATAAACATCCGCATCAAATTCAATCCGATAGCCAACATGGGCCTATTCATAGCGTTGAACACTGAGGCTACCAAAAATGTGCAGCCACGCGGGCCATAACTTACAGGGGTAATTAATAAATATAAAGTAATATACCGCGCAACCTCGGCGTCTTTTCCAAACAAGTGGCCTAAAGGTACTGCAAGTATTAAAAACATGATAAAACTACCGGCACCCCACCATAGAGAAAATAGACCTGATTTTTCTACCGCTTCTTTTACACGGCTGAACTTTTTTGCGCCCCAGTTCTGGCCCACGAAAGGAATCAAAGCTGTACTTAAAGCCATGATAACTAGGAACACGAACATTTCAATCTTTATGGTAACGCCAAAGGCGGCTACAGCAGAAGAACCATACCCTGCGACTAAGCGCATAATCACTGCTACAGTGATTGGCATAAGTACTCGGGACGCCACCGAAGGAATACCAATATAAAAAATTTGTTTCATTGAATTTATGAGTTCCCGAATAGGCGGCAAAGAAAAATCAAGTAATTTTTCTTTGAAATGTAAAATTAGCAGGGAAAATACCATGGCTACAGCACGAGCAATCACTGTGGCAATTGCTGCACCTTCTAACTCCAAGCGTGGAAAACCCCAAAGCCCAAAAATTAGTATAGGGTCTAAAATGATATTCACAATAGTTGCGATAATCATAATCAGGCTGGGGATGAGCGTATCGCCACAGGCCCTAATAGCATTGTTACCTACCATGGGAATAGCAATAAAAGCAACTCCCAGGTACCAGATGTGCATATATTGCTTGACCAGGGGCAAGATCTTGCCGTCAGCACCGAGTAGGCGAAATAGCCAATCTATGGAAAGCAGTCCCAACACCGCAAAAATAACAACAAGAAAAAGAGAAATAACAAGACTGTCGGTGGTCAACCGCTGAACCTGATGATGGTCTCCTCTACCGATAGCGCGTGAAACCACTGACGAAGTCGCAACACCTAAACCTAAAGCGATACTGCTAATGAATAGAACCGCAGGAAAAGTAAACCCCATTGCTGCTAATTCCGTTGTGCCAAGCCGCGAAATAAAAAAGGTATCAACGAGGTTGAACGCTACCATTGAAAGCATGCCAAATACCATGGGGATAGCTAGCAAGGTAAGCTTTTTTGTAACAGGGCCTTCTGTAAGATGGTTCTTTTGATTCATAACAATGCGTTTTATTATACCACGGTAAACAATAATAACAAACGATAGCAAAGGGGACGGTTCTGTTTTTCAAAAAAAGTGGGAGCACTATTTTTAATGCTCCCACCGCGAACAATTTGGCTCCCTTCACCTGAAGAAAACCCAAAACGCTAATTTTTATAGAACGAAATTTTCATTATTAGAATACTACATAAGAAAATAAAAAACAAGAGAAATTCTACACACCTCGGCCTACCCAAATTTCTTTGAGGTTAACCGTTCAACATGGCTCCGCGTATCGGACGCGAACTAATTTTTAGTATATCTTCTAAAAATTCAAACCTCTTTTTGAGGCACGAAATGAGCACCAGAGAATTTTAATTTTTCACTATGTCTATAACCTATTGATATGAGATAAGTTGTGATGCGTGAGAATTACTGGCGTTGAGGCAGGGAGTCGTCTAAGCAAAAAGTTGTAACTCTCGTTATTGCAAGATATTATGACATAAGCTGTTTTATTTCAAAGGCTTGCGATTCTACCTGTTTTCGTCTACCTTCCTCTGTTTTCCTGTGTTTTCACCTTTGATGGGCACCTTTTGGACACCAAAAATTATTTAATCTACTCTTTTTTCTTCGCTTCTTTTTTACTATTTAATCAGCTATCTTCTATTTCTATAAAACTGATTTTTCCACCAAGAACACACCCTTTTTGGCCTGCCTTGCATTTCTTATTTAGCCTATTACAATAGTCCTCTTCTTTATAAGGGCAAATCCACGACATTTGAATTATCCCTTTCTGTCCTCCAGCAAAGGAACAAGGAAAGAACTTACATAAAGATTCCCTTCGGTATTAAGCGAGTGCATTGTTCCTGCGGGAACAATAAATGCTTTTCCTCCGCTTAACTCTACTTGTCCATCTTCTAAAACTCCAAAGCCAGAGCCTTTCATGCAATAAAATATCTCATCTTGCTTATCGTGCTTATGCAAAGGAACTTTTGTGTCTGAGTTGATATGATATACCTTTACCACAACAGATTCTTTAATAGCGTTTAGTTCCATATTTTTCTCCTTTTCTGCCTACTATTATTTCTTTATGCCGAAAGCAAGTAACTATGTGGTCATTTACCATTCCTGCTGCTTGCATAAAGGCGTAGCAAATAGTTGAACCTACGAATTTAAATCCTTTTTTTTTCATATCTTTGCTCATAGCATCAGATTCTTTGGTTTTGGCTGGCAATTCCTTTAAGGTTTTAAATTTGTTTTGAATCGTCTTGTAATCAGTAAATTGCCAAATGTATTTACTGAAACTTTTGAACTCTTTTTTTATCTTCAGAAATTCCCGAGCATTAGTGATAGTTGCATTAATCTTTAACCGATTTCTGACAATACCTTCATTAGACAAGAGTTTTTTGACATCCGTTTGAACATATTTAGCAATTCTCTCGGGATTAAAATTATTAAAAGCCTTACGAAAATTTTCTCGTTTTTTTAAAATAATTGACCAACTAAGTCCGGCCTGGAAAGCATCAAGAACAAAAAATTCAAATAACTTACAATCATCATAAACCGGAACACCCCATTCTGAATCATGATATTTAATCATTAATGGGTTATCACTCAGCCATGGACATCTTATCTTTTCTTTCATTTTTTCTCCAGTGTTTTTATTCTACTATAAATAAAAACCCCTTGCAACTTATTTAGTTACAAGGGGTTTCAAAAACGACTCCTCGTATCTGACACGTTTCTACGCCCAGATGCCTAATTTAGGCTAATAGTATCATCTTTAGGCAAAATTATAAAGCCAATTTTTGCTTTGGCTTTCTTATTCTAAGCTCGCGCAAAAAAGAACCAATCAGTAAATGATTCATCGTTAATTGGATACACTCATATTATTGTCCTAAAGTATTTTCTTCATTATCAAATTTTAGCTTCTCGGTATCGTATGCCTGCATTGCTATGTCGAGCTCGGCGCAACAGGAATCAATCTTATCTGAGAGCTCTCCAAGTTTTTCCGAAAGCTCGCTTCTTCGAATCGCGCCAAGACCTCCCCCTTTAGCATCCCTCATTAATTCTTTATTCTTCTCCTTTGCCCTGGCCTCGGAAGAGATTATCTCATCCTCCAAGCTCTTGATTCTTGCCTTTAGTGGCTTTAAGCAATTCAATCTCCTCACGATAAACTCTGCGCGGGCCTTTCTTTTCATTTTCTTATTTTGCCCCTTTTCTACGCGTCCGATGCTGGGTTTTAGCTGCGGGGAAAGAGTTGGTTTGGGCGTAGCGGCTGGCGGGCTGTACAGATTGGATGATTCAACATCCAAAGCTATTTGCGCATCCCCTTGAGGTATATTTTCGTCATCTTCCCATCCGATCCTCTCCAGGAACTTCTGGTAATTGCCTGGGTAAAAAAAGACCCTATTATTCTTAAACACTATAAGCTTTGTCGCCACTTCGTTCAGAAAATGTTCGTCGTGAGCTACCACAAGCGCCGCACCCTTGAAATCTCTTACGGCATCCATTATCGCCTGACAGGATTCAATGTCAAGATGGTGCGTGGGCTCATCCAAAAAGAGGACATTGGAAGGCGCCACAAGGAGCTTTCCGATAAGCACCCGGCTTCGCTCGCCTCCGGAAAGGACATTGATCTTCTTTTCGGCGTCGTTTCCTGAAAACATCATAGCGCCGCATATCCCGCGCACGCGTGATTTATCGATGGAGGCATTACCTCGAGATATTTCTTCTTCTACAGTAAGATCATCGTTAAGATTAGCTGTATTCGCCTGCTCATAATATGCCGGAATCGCCGCCGCGTGAGTCTTAACACTGCCACCCACGGGCTTAAGCAAGCCTGCAAGTAATTTTGAGAGCGTGGTCTTTCCCTTACCATTCTTACCGATAATACATATCTTATCATGTCTGTTTAAAGTAAAATTCAATCCGTTTATCAAATATGGCTCCTTACCATTATATGAAAACTTAAGGTCTTTAACTTCCATGATCTGCTGGGGGCGGAATGGCGTATGATTAAATGAAAAAGAGAGCGAGCGAACATCCTCAAGCTTCTCCTGTTTCTCCATCTTCTCGAGCTTCTTAAGGGCGGACTGAACACCCTTTGCGTGGCTTGCCTTTGATTTAAACCTGGTCGCGTACTTCATGACATGCTTGCGCTTATTCTCATCCTCTATGCGTCTCTTCTCGTATGTCACTTCGTCGCTATATAACTGAGCATAATACTTCTTGGTAGGCCCCTTGATCTTCCGCACCGAGCCTCGATTTATCCCTACAATGTGTGTTGTCACGCTGTCGACAAAATCCCTATCATGGCTTATCACGATCAACTCATTCTTCCACGACCGCAGAAACTTTTCGAGCCATCGTATCGTGACGATATCTAGGAAGTTTGTAGGCTCGTCCAGGAGAAGCATATTGGGCTCAGAGACCAAAACCTTCGTCAGAGCGATACGCATCTGGAATCCCCCGGAAAATTCCGAAGGCTTCTGATAAAGGTCTTCTTCGCGAAAACCAAGCCCGAAAAGGATCTTCTCAACCTTCCATTCGCTTCCGATATCTTCCGGCCTCAAACCAACACAACCCTCCTCCAGCACCGTAGGCTTTGTAAAATTCAAGTGTTGCCCGAGATGTCCTATGACGTAATTTTTTGGCCGGAAAACCTTGCCTTCTTCGGGCTCTTCTTCGCCAACGATAATTCTAAATAGAGTGGTCTTCCCGTGGCCGTTACGACCCACGAGCCCGATCTTTTCACCGGCGCAAACATCAACACTCACACCCGAGAAGAGCGTTCGCATGCCGTAGCGTATGGATATATTTCTTATAGATATCATATAATATCTATATTCCTTTATAGTGCAGGTTCTCTACTTTTTTTCTGGCCCACGGGGTTCGCCTCAAAAAAACCAGGCTGGACTTGATACTAGGGTCCTTTGCAAAGCAGTTTATCCTGATTCTTCTAGACATCTCTTCCCACCCGTACTTTTCAACCAGATGTGTGAGGATCATCTTAAGGGTGACGCCATGAAGCGGGTCTTTATGTTTATTGCCAATCATTGCAGTCCTTTCCAGGTACTCTAGTATTTAAACTTTCACAGTGCTTTGGCTCCAGCTGTCTGAGGCATTCACACAACCAGATACCGGATTTGAGCTAATAATACCGTCTTTAGGTGAGATTGTAAAGCCAGTTCTTGCTTTAGCTTCATAGATGCAAAGATAGGCTGGGATTTCACTATCTATTCCATTAACGCCGCATTTCCATTGTAAGATATAGCATGGCTAGTGAAATCATCCTTAACCTTCCGTACAACCTTTTCTGATTTCTTCTTTTTGAGGCACGGAATGAGCACCAGAGAATTTTAGTTTTTCACTATGATTATAACTTATTGATATGAAATGAGTTGTAATGCGTGAAAATAATGGCGGAGAGGCAGGGAGTCCTCTAAGCGCGTTTTGTAACTTCTTTAACGATAACGAGTTATGGCTTTAACCTATTTTGCTACTTGGAGTTACGTCTTACAATATCTTACAAGATTTTACAACTTTACACTGAGATATTGTCAAATGTTGTGGAATAAAGATTTTGCAACGTATCCTCATTCCGCGTATTCTACCTAAGCAGCATCCTCTTTCACAATAATACCGTCTTCAAACTTTAT
>Ga0222628_1000174_pt1 | contig 32447 bp, 58 predicted proteins | sample AntAcemetageno95_FD_179860 | JGI IMG/M metagenome (GOLD analysis project Ga0222628, IMG submission 179860) | Saline water microbial communities from Ace Lake, Antarctica - #95 | ecosystem: Environmental > Aquatic > Non-marine Saline and Alkaline > Saline | place: Antarctica: Ace Lake | collected...
TCGTTTGTTCTATTGGCGAAGCATCACCTGATACTATTCGTGAGTATATCCTCAATCAGGGTTAAATGGTCGCTTACATCCCATCCACGCAAAAGCGATGAATGGGTTTTACGCTCCGTTTTATAAAGAATTTGAAAAAAGATTCCCAGAAATTGTAGAGTCTTTACATATAGAAAAAAAAGAAGATGGATTTCGGATATTTTCTATACCAACTCAACATTTTGAAGTGAAAGAATTAAGTGAACTTACTTTTGAAAGGTTTGAAAAAGAGATTAAAGGTCAGAATTTATCAGAGCGTCTTCAGTCAAACATAATGAGGGCAATATATGGGGAAAATATTGATGGATAATTGCGAGATTCATCATATAAAGCATGATTTGTGCTTTTTCATATACAATTGTTATATAAGGGGACTAGACACTAGTCAAATTTACCATAGCATTGAATTGTTTTATGATGAAAACATAAATCTTAAATTTGACGAGATAAACGATATAATAGATTATTATAATTCAATATTATAAAAATGGAAACAATAAGAATAGATACAACAGATGTGATTTTGAGAGATGATGCTCCAGGTAAAGGAAAGATAATGATTTCCGATGATGGTTGGGGCTATAATTTTTCTTATTATTGGGGTGCAATGGGTTCGGGAATCAAAGAGTTCTACACCATTTAAAGAAAGACCGTGCAAGATTAAATTGTTGACTACTGAAATAAAAAGTATCTTTGAAAATTATTAAAATTAAAGGAATATTAATGAGCATAATATCAAAAAAAGCAATTTTAACACGAGAGTCTTGGATTGAAGAAATAAAGAATATAAATGGGAATTTTGCCGATGAAGCTCAACGCCTTGAAAATAAACTTGAACTTGAAATCAAAAAATATGGTAATTCTACCTTAATTGACCATTTGCGTCTTTGTGGTAATATTCCTGAAATGTATGGACACGACACAAGTGAAGAAAAGCAATATTCAAAATATACTGACGCACTTTTAGCATTTGCATATAAAGCAATGGGTCTAAAAAGTGCAGTTTTAACAGAAAGAGCAGATGTTGCAGATGTTGATGTTTATGCAAAGAAATATAGTTTTGTTGCAGACGCAAAAGCATTTAGACTAAGTCGTACAGCTAAAAATCAAAAAGATTTTAAAGTTCAAGCAATGGATAGTTGGAAACACGGTAAACCATACGCTATGGTTGTAGCCCCTATTTATCAATTGCCAAGTCGTTCAAGTCAAATATATCAACAAGCATCAACAAGAAATGTGTGTGTTTTTACATATTCTCATTTGTCTCTTTTGGTAAATTATGCAATTGAAGACAGTCATTCAAAAGCAGAAGAATTGTTACATAGAATATTTGAGATTATTTCAGCATTAAATCCTTCAAAAAGTGCAAATGATTATTGGCTTACAATTAATAAAACAATATTAGATTTTTCAAATATTTTAAATGAATTATGGAAAATCGAAAAAATGGCTTCAATCGAAGCAATTAGTATTGCAAAAAATGAAGGATTGAAATTTTTGGCATCTGAGAGAGAAAAAATAATGCGAATGACGCACGATGAAGCATTAAAGGAATTAATAAAATTGAGTAAAATTGAAAGTAAAATCAAAATCATTGAAAGTATAAAAGACAATGGTTTGTTTGAAATAAAATAATATGACAAAGAATTATATAAATACTGTAACAGTCGGTAATTGTGTTGAAATTTTAAAAGATTTTGACGAAAAATCGATTGATTTAACAGTTACTTCACCTCCTTATGATAACCTTAGAACATATAAAGGGTTTGTGTTTCCTTTTAAAGAAATAGCAAAGGAATTGTATAGAGTTACAAAAGAAGGTGGTGTAGTTGTTTGGGTTGTAGCAGACGCAACGATAAAAGGCTCAGAAACTGGAACAAGTTTTGAACAAGCTCTTTATTTTAAAGAAATCGGATTTAATTTACACGATACAATGATTTTTCAAAAACAAAATCCTATTCCTCAAATATATAGGAAACGATACAGTAACGTATTTGAATATATGTTTGTGTTTAGCAAAGGGACAGTAAAGACCCATAATTCAATTATGATAGATACTTTGCACGGTGGTTTAAAATTAAACGGAACAACCTATAAGAATTATTCAAAAGGTGAACAGAAAAGAGAAAAATTAGCAAAACCTGTAAAAGACAAAAAAATTAAAGGAAACATTTGGGAGTATGTTGTTGGTAAAAAAGCAGAAGACCAAGAAGCAAAAGGACACCCTGCACCATTTCCAAGTGCATTAGTAAGAGACCATATTATTTCTTGGACGAATAAAGATGATATTGTTTTAGACCCAATGTGCGGTAGTGGAACTACTTGCAAAGTTGCGGTTCAGCATAATAGAAATTACATAGGAATAGATATGAGTGAAGAGTATTGTGAAATGGCAAAGAATAGAATTGAAATCTATGAAAGTCAACCAACGCTTGAATTTGAATAAAAAACGGTGTAGAACAATGTATATAAAAAATAAGCGAGATAGTAGTAGTATCAAGGCTTGTAGCCCGCTCGAACTTTCTTGTAAGTTGAAATTTTTGTGCTTCGAAATCGCTTACTTTTCATATACTAACCGTTCATCGCATCAACTGAACGTGGGTATTTTGTTAGAGCACTATCTAATAGTATAAGAGATGATTTAGATGTAAAGAAAACATTTACTAATATTAGAAAGACCATTAAAGAATATTTACAAGAGAGTGGATATGGATGGTATTCTCATCCTGAGTTTCAAAAGGATATGAGAAAAAAACTAAATTCTTTAGAGCGATATACCGATAATGAAAATCAACTTGTGAATTTATTAGGGAATTTTTATAATAGTTTAGATTTTCATTTAATTGATGATTGGTATGATAAAGAAATAATAGAGTCTATTTTTGAAGATTTAGGCTGTGAGTGTTGGCATATGTTTCTATATAAAGAACCTAGAGAAAATATTTTCCTATCAAAATTACATAAAAAATTAAAAAAACATATAGAAAATGAAAACAATAGATATAAATAAAACAAATGCAAAATTAATTTTTGAGTTTGAAAACTTGAAAGCATTAAAATATAATATTGATAATGTTATTTTTAATGGAAACGATGATATAACTTTAATAATCACATCTTATACTGATTTTGTAATACAAAGACTTAATACAAAAAGTTTTAAGTCTTTTGAAAAGCTTTTCTTAGAATTTAACCAAGAAAAACCTAAGTTCAGAGATTATGTATATGAAAACAACGTAATGAAATTTGAGGCAATTCGATGTGTTGAAACTGATTTAATGTATCCAACAATGAGTTGGGGTGAGGATTGTGATGATGGAGGAATTCAAGTAAGAGCATCAATGATAAAAATCCATATTAAGAATTATAAGAATTTTATAAAAAAATATGAAACAAGAATCGTTTTAAGTAGAAACATTAAATTTGACTAATTATATATTAAAGAAGAAAATATGAAAATTTTAGAAGAACATGTGAATAATCAGAATATTAACTTTACATTTTGGAGTGGTTATGATGAAAAAATTATTGCTGCTCATCCTGTGGACGGGTCAAAAGGAATGATGATAGTGTTTATTGAAACAGATACTTTAAAAGAGATGATTAAAGATGAGGCTATTAAAAAAATTGAAGATTTAAATAGTAGTTATGTTGGATTTTGGGAAGTTCCAACTGGATACCATAATTGGAAACCGCTGCTTCAAAAATTTAAAACAAAGTACAATCAACCATTTAAAGGATTGTTCGGAGTTAAAGGGGGTGATTAATATATGGCAGAAAAAGATAAATCTTTAATTCCCGTAGGACATTACTGTTATTTGTCCGATGCTTTATATGAAGGACCAACTCTTAAAGATGGTTCTATTCCAATTGTTTATTGTCCTTACGGCATCTATAAAGAATTTAAAGATACAGAAGTTCAACTTCCTTATTGCTCATACTTGGAAGAATATGGTCTAAGTAATAATATGACTGACGAGGAGTTTGAAAAGTTGGTAAAACACTTTGGTTCTGACGATGCTGTATTTGATGCTTTTCCTGGATGTGACCTTCTTTGGGATGGCTGTAAAGAATGTGGAGAAAATTACGATGAAGATTTAAATCTAGATATTGATGATGAGGCTGATAGGGAAATCATAAAAAAGCTTAATTTAGATTGGATGAAAAGAGTTAAACATTTAAAATTATTTAAAAATGGGAGCTAATTATAATAGAAAACAAGATGTGGAACATACAATTGTTTCTTTAGGAGATGTTTGTGTTCCTTTAGAAAAAATACTTGAAATATTAAACAAGGCTAAAGAAGATGGAAATGTTAGTGTTAGTTTTGATGGTCTTTATAGAGATTTAAGGTTTTATAAAATAACCGAAGAAACTGATGAAGAATATAATAGACGTATTGCCCGTGAAGAGAAAATGTATGCCGAATTTGAAAAAAGGAAAGAAAAAGATGAGCGAGATGCACTTAAAAGGCTTAAGGCAAAATATGAATCAAATTAAAATTATTTAAAAATGGCACCAGATAGTCATACGACAGTAGAAAGTGCTAGGGTAACTCATTCCAATAGGTTTTGTGTAACAAACTTTATAGACCCCAACAGTACTTCGACTGAGGTTACTCGTTTTGGAGGTTGGTCAGACTCTACTGATGCTCCAACGAGGGGGCGTAGATGTCGTCAAAATTCTTCTACAACCTTTACTGTAATGAGAACACAGAGTCCAAGGTCAGAAAAACTACGAGCTTTAGCAAAAAAGTTTATTAAAGACATTCAAGTTGAATCTCTACAAAGTTCATGGAGCGATGGAGTAGATGCATTGAAGAAAGATACTTCCAAAACAAAACAACCAATGTGGAAAAATCATAAAATTAATTCAAAAAGATGAAACATTTTAAGGTTTAATACGTATAAAACAATAAAAATCAGATAATGGAGAAAAATTTAAAAAAAAGAATGTACTTTCTTACAATGTATAATATTAGTGACATTCAAAAATCTTTACAATGTGGACATGCTGCGTTAGAATATGCTTATAAATATAAGGATACCGAAGAAGTTTGGGATTTTATAAAAAATCATAAAACTTGGGTAATCTTAAATGGAGGAACATCAAATGATGCAACTCAGTCTTTTTATGGTTTAGAGAAAGAAAATGGTTCTATGGAGCAACACGCTTTAGCTCTATTTGAAAATAAAGTACAGTTTTCAAAATTCTATGAACCTGATTTAAACTATTCTTTAAGTGCTATTTGTCTTATTGTAGACGAAAGAGTATTTAATAAAGAGGATTATCCTGAATTCCCTCAATATCTTGCTCAGGCAAGGGAGGATTTTACTTTTAACTTTGGAGGTGCTCCTTTAGAGGAAGAATACCCAGAAGACTATAAAAAATGGGTGGAATTAATGGGCGGAAAGAAAAACGTTTTCTTAAAAGAGTTCTTGAGTAGTTTTAGATTAGCATAATTATGAAATTTAAATATTTAGACATATCTCGAAGAACTGCTAGAAGAAATCCAGAAATGGTTAAAAGGGAATATAAGCGAATTATAGAAGAGCAAGAGCGTAAAATTGAAAATATTTCTAAACAAGCAGATAAACTTCAAATTGAAGTTTTAATAGAAAAAGGAGCAATAGTCCCTACTATAGAATTTAATGAATTTATTAAATTATATTTTGATAAAGAATCTCTTGATGTGGCAAAATATCAGCAATTAAACGTGGAAAATTTAGTTTTGAGTTTAAGTATAAGCGATTTTTCCGTGATAAATTCAAAAAACGAGATTTCTATTGATAGATTTTGTCATATGTCTAGACTGCAAAGACAAATGGATAATTTACAAAGAGGTTTTGAGGGTCTAGAAATATTATTTAGAAATCAAAAAGACACTTTTGAAATTTTTAAAAAAGAAAAGAAAATTCTTGATGAAATGAAAGGTGAGCATGAAAGGTTTAGGAAATTTAGTAATAAAAAAGTATAATTATAAAATAACTTTTTTTAACTTTTCACGTATAATCTAATATGCGTAATACAAAAATTTACATACAATTTAAAGAAATCCAACACAAGAAATGGCATTTTGCGTCTTGTATTGTCGATAGTGATGTTGAAACCATTGAAGAAGCTGAGGTTCTTTTGGAATGTGGAAATATGTTAAATCATTTCATTAAGGAATTGGTAGATATTTCAGAGAGACAAGCGCTATTTGCATGGGAAGTCATAGAGGTAGATAAAACAACAGCTAAAGCTGCTAAAGGCGTAATTATTGGGGATAAACCAAAGTCTTTAGTTGAGTTTGAAAAAGAATTAAAGCGTAAGAAAAGACAACTTAAAGCTGCCATAGAAGAATCGAAGAAAGCAGACCAGAGACTTGAAGATGCTAAAACTAAACATGCTTCTTTAACAAAGAAATTAGAAGAGGTTAATGCAGATAACATTAGAATGTGGGTTGAAGATTGGGGATTAACTCATGCAAAAGCTGTTTGGGCTAGTGAAAACTATGAGTTCCTTATGAAGAGGAGTAGACATTTTAAATTAACTCCAGACGCTGTTCGTGGATATTATGCAAAAGCTCATGGGGTGAAAGCATCTCCAAGCCCAGAGGCATTTCTTCCTATTAGAGAAGTTAAGACAAATGGGGAATTTATTAAAGTGTTAGATACTTTGGTGCCAAAACAACTTTTTGTTGACTATGTTTCTCATTTAGATAAAACTGCTGGATGCAAAATTTGGGATTCTGATGAATATGAAAATAAAAGAGCTATTCTTCATGAAAGACTATTTAAAGCTCTTGGATGCGACAGATTTAAAAGAGATAAAGGTCGAGGACGTGAAGCTCACGATGCAATAATACGAATTGTAAAAAGTGTGGAACGTTGTATGTGCGGTGGTAGAATGGATGCATATAAAAGATGTTTTTCTTGCGGGAAAGAAATTGGATTAAAAGATTTTTTGTTTAACTTAGAAATTATGTCTAAAAAAGATTCTAAAAATGGGAAAAAATAAACCGAGACAAAATCCAGATAAACCACAAAACCAATATGGTGGTGATTACGATTGTCCTAATTATGATTCTACTGAACATGGTGGAGAGTTTTGTCATGATGAGGAGCAAATTGGTTGGAAAGAATTTGTAAAATGGATGAAAATGGAGAATGGCAAATTAAGATGCAAAGGCAATCGTTATAACTGTAATAAGGAACGTCTTAAATGGCTAGCTTCTCTCTCTGAAGAAAAAAGGGAGCAATATAAATCAGGAAAGAAATAACTTTTTCCTGATTTATTCGTATATAATAGAAAAGCAAATTATGAGTGAAAATAAAAAGAGCAATATAAACCTTGAATTATTAGAATTTGACATGAAAGTTAGAGGTTGGGCTTCTTTTTCATCTGAAGGATTTACAATGGTGTTTAATTATGAAAACCCATATGACTCCACTCCTGTAATGATAAATAATTTAATTACACTCATGGAAAATCGAAAAGAATATGCAATAAGATATTTAGCTGCTCAACCTGAACAAGAAGAATTAAGAGAGGTTTGTTTGCAAGGAATAACTTATATAAATAAAAATATAAAGCAATTATTGAGACTTTAATATAAACTTAAAAGAAAAAGAATTAGAAATAATGATAACAAAAAAGAAAGAGCAACGCACTACACTTGTTGCTAGACGTAGTGCGGTTTTAATAGTAGAACCAACTTGGAATGTATTTAATAAAATACCAATTTGGGTGAACGAAATAACTGACGGATTGTTCCCTGTAAAATTTGAATACAAGCAAAGAGGGTATAAAGGATTGGTATTTTCTGAAAGGCTTAATAAAATAGAGTTTGATTAATAAAAATAAATAATTATGAAAATAGAACTTGATAGAAAAGGATTAAAAACATTGGCTAGTGGTAGTCAACCATATTATAACGAATTTGATAATCCTTTAGTGATAAAGGCGGGGCATGATTATAGTGACCAATACGGAAAAACAACTTGGAGAAAATTGGATAAACTAACAGGTGATGAACTTTATGAATTGTATAAAATTTGTAGGAATAGTTGGCCTGATAATGATAATTAAAAATATAAAATAACATGGCAAAATTTGTAGTACCTAAGAAATTAACACAGCCTGCAGAATGGAATGGCGGAGTTGAAAACCGTGCGTGGTTATTTCAATATAAAAGTTTTGACCAGGATTTGATGGTTCAGCTTGAGGCAGATAGTTTAAATGATGTATTAATATTGTTTGCAACGAACTATCATATGATTGATGAGATTTATGAAATTGCAGAAGTTTTTTAAGATGGAAAAGAAAATTTTATATTTGATTCTCAAGAAAAAATGGTTTGACAAGATTGCTAGTGGTGAAAAGTTAGAAGAATATAGGCAGTTTAAAGAATATTGGTACACAAGACTTATTAATAGAGAAAACCTAAGGGCTATGAAGAAAGCTCATCTTGCTTTTATTTTATTAATGGGGAAACACTCGGATAACCCGAAAGAGTTTTGGGAAAACGCTAAAAATACCTATGAGGGATGCTTTAAGGAGTTCGATGAGATTGAGTTCCGTAATGGATACTCAAAAGATTGTCGGAAAATGAGAGTTGAACTTAAAGGAATTGAACTTAGTCAAGGAAAAGTTGAGTGGGGTGCTGAAGATGGTGCTTATTATTTTGTTTTGAAATTGGGGAGGCTCATAACGGTCGATGTTTAAATATTAAAGAGGAAAAATCTTATGAAAAAAGCAATAAGTCATATTAAACGCATTGTGGGAACTTTGTTGTATACATTATTAATCATCACACTTTTATGGATAGTAACTAGTACGATGATACAAGCTTTTAAATGTCCAAAAATGAGTCAAACAGAATTGCTTTTGCACATTCCAAAATCTTTTGTTTGTGCGTGGGATTATTGAATAAGATTTGTTTTTATATTTGTTGTTGTGAAATGATTTTTGTAACTTTCTTTTAATTAACCCGTATATAATAAAAAAACATATTATGAAAAAAATTAGTTGGTATAACATAAAATGGGGATTTTGGGCTTTAAAACACTTCTTTAAAGTGGTAAAAAATGATGTTCGTCCATGGGATTATAATGGTAGTTTAGTTTTTCTAAAAAAACATCTTGAAACTATTTTAAATGCATTTGAAACAAATCAAAGAGAAGTTGACGAAACAAGAATTCCAAAGGAAAATGATATTAAAAGATGCATTGAACTTATTGATAATGTGTTGGAAGATGAATATTGGGAAAGATGCGGATATGATTTTAAAAGAAATAAATATAACTTTGTTCCTTGTAAAGATAAACCAGGTCATTCACAATTAGTATGGGAAATAGAGGGCGCACAAACTAAAGAAGAAATTGACGACATTAAAACAAGAGCCGACAAGCTTGAGAAAGACGAATGGGATGAGTTGTGGGATACAATAAAAAACGGAAATCAGTCTAATTGTGGAATGAAAGGGTGGTGGGATTAAAAAACAAATATTATGAAAAAAGAAATAAAAAAATGTATTATAGCGAGGTATGATGAAACAATAAAGGAACCTCCATTTCTAACTATAGCAATTGATACTACGGAAGTTGTAGGGCCTGAAACTGACCATTTAGGTGAAGAATTTTCAGAAAGATTGCGATGTGCATGTAGAGCAAAAGGATATGTATTCAAATTTTACACAACATCAAAAGAAAATGGTTTTGATTATCAAATTGTAGTATATTAATAAGGAGTTGTGAAAATGTTAAACTATTTAAGAAAAGAATAATTTAAAATTCAGATATGGTAGCTGATGATGAATATCGTAATAGAAACTTACATAAGTTATGTGCTTTCTTGGGATTTATAATTTGGTTTATTCCAGTTGTTTTAATAACATCGGTAACTTTATCACTATTTATTTAAAAAAATACAATAATTTTTCATTTTAAGCATATTTTTCTTATATTTGTAAAAAAATATAATTATGCAAAATGCTTATCTAAAGCTTAAAGAAATTATTTGGGAAATTACTGGAGAGTGTAATAACAACTGTAAGTACTGTGGCTCAAAAGAAATCTCAAGAACATCAACTCCAGATTATGGTTCTCTAATGAAAATTGCAGATAAAATCTGTGAATATCCACCAGAGCAAATAGACATAAGCGGAGGGGACCCCCTACTCATACCTTTCTCAACACATGCATCTATAGTTAGAAAATTTACAGAAAAAGGCATTGTATGTAAAATTTTAGTTAACCCTAAGTCTTTAGAGTCTTTGCTAAGCAATGCAGTAGATGGGAAGCTTAAGGTTTTAAAATTATATGACTGGATAGGTGTTTCTATTAGTACACCAGAAGAACTTGAGTTATTTAAAAAAATTAACAAAGTAGTTTTTGGCAATATGTTTGCCCTATATAAATTTACGATAATCTCAAATTTTAACATTCTAAATTTTCATGATTATGATGAGATTGAAGAATATATTATAAGTTTGGGGAAAATTAATCCCTGGATGGTGCAATTTACAATGTATGAAGATGAAAACAATCCACTTGCACTCTATGATAAAGATAGTGCCGTTAAAGGTTTAAGAGAAAAAATCAAAAAAAGCCAAGAGGAAGGGATAAAAGTTGTTGTTGCTGATAATGCTAGTAATAGCGCCTGTGGGGCAGGAAAATCTTCACTGGGCATCTTACACAATGGAAGCGTAGTTCCTTGTTTAAGCATGAGGAGTTGGCTAAAGAGGGCTATTACTGACAAGGTTCAAGGGAATCTCTTAACACCGTCAGATGAATCGCTTGGAAATATCTGGAAAAACAGCTTTAAAGAATATCGTTTTGAGAACTTTAAATGTTGTAAAGATGTATGTAAATATAAGCTTTTAGTTAATGATGAGAGTTTTTGTAGCTCAACGAAACCCAAGGAAGAGCTCACAATTGAGCTAGAAGAAGCAATAAAAGAAATTGGAAAACCAATCGAAGTCGAGAGATTTTCACGACCTCCAATGCCGTCAGGTGCTATAATGGTGTATGGTGTTTTTATGGATGATAACGTAGGATATAAAGATTTTACTTATTTAAAATCGCCTACTCCAAAAGACTATACAGCTAGTAATTGTGATATTGTCGATGAAAATTTAAATATCACCAAGAAAGGTGAAGTTGATTAGGTTATTTTGTTAAAGCTTTTAATTTATACATTAAATTCATCTAATGATTCGCCAACATCTTCAATTACTTCATCAATTTCTTGATAATATTCTACTTTATCTTCTCTTGCTACCCCAGTAGAATAATCAATACCTAAATATATTTCATTACCAAATATAAAATTATCATGTATTCTCTGAAATACTTTTCCTTCTTTTGCTGTTATTTTCATATTATGGTCTTTCTGATAGTGGATAAATAAATTTATATCCTTTTGTACTTTTTAATCGCCCTTTAGCACAAGCACAAATATTAGATACATTTACATTTAATTCTTTTGCTGCATCAGACATGCAATCATATTCTTTTATAAAGTTATCATTGATATCATATGCTAATATTTTTTTAGACATTGGATTGTTTTTACCTATAAATTTAGCTACAACTTCTGGTCGTTTCATTGGGTTTTTATCTCCACTATTATATCCTTTTAATCCTTTATTCCAAGTTGGTTTACCTTTCTTTGCCTCTGACATTTTTTGTAATGTTTCTGGTGCAAATGTATGACCTTTTTTATATTCAGAATCAATTGAACATCTTTTACTTTTATTTCTACCTTTTCTACTAATTGACATTTGTAATTTTTGTTCTTCTGTAAATCTATATCCTAACATAAATGCTTCACCACCATTAGATATATTATATCCCCTAGTGGTTGTATCGTATAGAGCAATCATTTTTATTTCCATATTAATAGCCTCTTCTTTTGATAATCCATCAAATAATACAATATGTTCAAAATTATTCCATCCATACTTTTTAATTGCGTTGTAAAACTTTATACATCTTTTATAAGTACTTCCTTTTCCACAAAATCTTTTCATAGGGTTAGATGTTAATCCTATATAAGACTTGTTATTTATCTTATTTCTATGTGAATATATTATAAAATCGTTCATAACTACGGTCTTTCAGATAAAGGATATATGTAATCAGAATAAACAGTCCAATTTGTCGCTGCTTGATAGGCTGCTACCGAAGCATCTGGAACATATATTTTGCAAGTAGGATTGATTCCTGTAAATGCGTTCACATTTGCTAATGTTGGTGGAGTAACAGAATGAAAAACTAAATCATTTAATGAATAACAATAAATAAAAGTATTTGCCCCAACGGTTATTACTGTATCAGGAACATCTATATGTACAATAGCATAACATCTTACGAATGTTGCAGTCAAGTAAGTTGTTCCGATTGGAATTAGGCATTCTTCAAGACAGTCACAATCAGAAAATGTAATTGTACCAAAAGTAGCAGTTGTTGGCATTGTTATTTTTTGAATACCACTAGCTGCCATTAAGTTTGCTCCACTCATAGATATTACACTTTGAGGGATTACGATAGAATGCAGAGACCTTGCACCTCCAACAAAGCGAGCCCCAGTTAAATAGATGATATTTTCTGTTAAAACTAGAGCTGTTAAGGACCTGCAGCTATCTAATAAATATGTTGTTATTGTTGTTTCTACTGTGGGCACTATTAAGGCTTTTAAAGAATAACATACATTAAATCCATATGTAGCGGTGTTAATTCTACAATCTTTATGCAACATTACATATTGCAATGACCGAGCAGAACGAAATGCAAAAGTACCTAAAGCAGTACAAGTATTTCCAGCATAAAACTTTGTAATTGACTTTTGGTAATTTAAACCTGCATCTAATATGTAGCTATTATTTATTTCATAATCCCCATCACACTCGATACTAATATCGTAATCACCAGCACTAGCATAAACTGCTGTTTTGGTTATTGCAATTACCCCACTGGCTGCTGTTGTCTGTGAAGTTCCATCACCCCAACGAATAGTCATTGTTTGGGTATCTAGTTTCTTCAAATGGATAGTTGGTTGATAGCCCGTTACAGGTGTTAGTGTTACAAATAAATGGCTATGACCATCCGTAGTTTCATACAATGCACCAACATCAATATTTCTTGTTATGTTGGTAAAAACATTATTCCAAATATCAAAAGTTAAATTTGTATGCGTTGGTAGAGTTGGTGCTGTTGCATCATTGCCACTATTTACCCATTCTGACTTTAAAATAGTACCATCAAAGTCAATAAATCTAACAAGATAGTCACCTGTTGTTGAACTTCCCGATTGTACTATTATTGTTTCTCTACCACTTGCAGTATTTCCTGATGTAATTAAACTCCCTTCACCATCTATAATTATGTAACTTGCATCTGATGCAAAAATCTCTTGAGAACCGCTTGAAGGAATTGTGCTTGCACTCAAGGTATCTCCTGATGAATTTATTAATGTGTAACTTGCATTTGGAGCAGTTATTTCTTCTGATGAATTTGAAGATATTGTATTTGCGCTCAGTGTAACTCCTGATGAATTCAATAATATATAACTTGAATCTGGTGCTAATATATCAAAAGATAAGTTTGAAGGAATTGTTCCTGCACTCAAAGTGTCTCCCGATGAATTTAACAATATATAACTTGCATCTGGTGCAAAAATCTCTTGAGATGAACTTGAAGGAATTGTACTTGCACTCAAGGTGTCTCCTGAAGAGTTAATTAGTGTGTAATTTGAATCTGGTGCTGTTATCTCGCTTGTTTGTTCATATAATGTTGCTCCGCTTGAAATAAACAAATTATCGGAATTCTTTAAAATATAATAAGAGTCTGATAATGTAATATATTCAGATGTGTTAGAAGGTATTTGTCCGCTTAAGGATAATGTCCCCTCACTGTTTCTTAGATAGTAATAAGCGTCTGGAGCTGTTATTGTGGCAGTTTGCCCACTTTCTATTATACCTTGCGAAATCAAATCGCCTTCAGAGTTTATTAGAGTATATTCCGAATAAGAAACACTACGAATTATAACTTTACCCAAATCAACATTAACAACATTTTCGTCCACACTAACATTTACAGTGTTTCGACCTAAATGAACTTCAATTGGTTCCATAATTTTAAATTTTTAAAGTATATATTTTTTTTAACTATTTCTTGTCTTCATAAATATCATTAGAAACAATTTTTTTGATAATATTGATTAATATACTCGCAATCACCTAAATCTATTGATATGGGTGATTGATTTATTTCTATGTTAAATTTTTTGGCCATTTATTTATTGTATTAAATCATTTTCAGGGAATTCTTCAATGACTGTTTCTTCTCGTTCAGCCCAATTATTGGGAAAATCGTTTATTCCCAACGTGATTGTTTTGCCGTATATGTCTGGATTGGAAACATTAAATATTTCCACCCCTTCGTCTGCTGTTAATTTATTTTCTTTTATTTTCATAATATTAACTTACTATTGTCCAGTTTTTATTTGTCCAAATTGTCGTATCTATTCCTGCTGTCCTATTCCCTGTTAAAGTTACTGTTGCTGATGGTAGTGCTGTTAAGTCTGCCACTGAGTTTCCCAAGTTATCTATTTCTGCTGCTGAAAGGTTAGACCAAGCCAATGAAAATGATACCTTAGCACCTTCAAATGTAAATTTCCTAAGGTCTATAAGGTTTACGAAGGCTGTCCACGGTATCGTTGTAATGTTCCCTGCGCCTACTATATTTAAGATTAGTAACCGTTTACAGTAATAAAGAATATATGCTAACGATGTCGCACTGCTTACTGTGATTGTAAGAGATTTCAAGCTGTTACAATCTCTAAACATGTATGTGACATTAGTAGAAGATGAGAAATCAAAATTTGGAATTGTAGACAATGCAGAACAAAAAGTAAACATATAGGCACTTGATGTTACATTTGATGTGTCAAACAATGGAATTTCCACTAATGATTGCATAGCATTAAATAAATTTACTGTATTCGTTAATATTCCAACTTCTTTAATCCAAACTCTTTGTGTTCTAGCGTGATAGGAACTACCCCCTCCTATAATCATTTGTGCTGTATTGTTTGGAATATTTAAAACCATGTCAACAAACAGCGATGATTCAGCATTTGGCATTCCTGTATAGACTTCTTGCAAATCAACCAAAGTCAAATTACTCCCTCCTTGTGGTGTAACCTTTATCAATGCTTGTCTATAACCCTCTGACGTTACATCGCCAACATCACCCCAAGCATAAGAGTGTTCAGCTTTCACATTATCTGCAACATTCTCAATATTTCCATCACCCCAATCAACAGTATATGCACCTCTAAACTTAAAAGCTGCAAAATTACCATCTATCACATTATATATGGCACATAAGAGATAAATAACTTCTTCACCAGTTGCAATTGCAGGAATTGGTAACCAATCAAAAGGTCTTGTCCATCCAGTGCTCGCTGGAACAGTCCTCGTTATTTTAACTATTTTATTATTTCCTCTAATTAGTGACATGTTATTCGTATATTACTGTTATTTTTGCGTTACTCTCAATATATAATCCATCACTAAATGGAGCACCAAACTCCAATGAACCCAATACTTTTACAGCATCTACATCAGCCATTAAAACACCTGTATTATCTATTCCATCATATACTTGATAACTTCCTACATTTTGGTCTACATAAACTGTACAATCTACATCAGCTGAGTGAAATACTTGAATACCATTAATACCTAATGTTTCATCAGTACCACCAGTCCAAGTTGCTCCACTCAATATATTTGCTTCGGAGTAATTATTGTTTGATGTTTCTATGTCTTGTTTTATGCTTTTGAAATAACTCATATTTTTATTTTTTATATTATTTTTATATTATAAACCAATTAGAAACATTAGAAACTAATTTCATATTTTCATAATTGTTTAATGTTTGTGTTGTCTCACCATCTATTGTTTCAGCACCTTCTGTTACAACAGTTATACTATAATTTCCTGCAGCTTTTATATTTATCAATGATGAATTAGATAATTGGTCTGTATCTATTGTTATTGTGCAATCCGCTGAAACTAATAAAATAATTTCATCATAAATTGATGTTTCATTTAATGTATAAGTTGAGCCTGTAACTGGTATTTTATGTTTTGATGCTCTATCATCAACATAACCTTTTGTGACAATGTAATCGTTATCAGTTGTTCCTGTAGCAACTTTATCAATAGTTTCAAATGTACTTATTGTAATTCCACTTGTTTGAATTGTTGCTGCCGTAAGGTTTATTACGTTAAATTCTAAAAAAACTTCATCTTCCAAATCAACAACTTCCTCTGTTTGCCATGTGTTTCCACTAGATATTAATACTTGAACATCTGATGTAGCGCTAAAAGCGATATCTGTCAAACCAGTCAATGCAGTTTGATGAGGGTTATTGGTGTCACCTGTGTGAGCATTAAAAACTGAGCCTAATGTAAATGCAGATAAACTAACGCTATAAGCTGATAGCAAATCATTCCTATCAAATATTAGATTTTCATTTGATAAAGTCACTCCTGTTGTGTAGGTGTTTGTATCACTACCAGCTGCAGCAAATATATCGTATAAATTTGTACTTCCAGAGAATAAAGCGCTGGCAGAAAACCCTCCGCTTATAAATGTAGAGCCATCAACATACAATTTTTCGTTTGGAATATAACCGCCTGCATTGCCAATGTAAACATTGCCATTTCTTATCCTATGCGTAGCATTTGCCGTATTTATTTCATATGATGGCAAATTATAGGCATCAGCATAATCTCCAATTCCAATTCTTAAATCACCACCTGATAAAGAGCCTACAAATAAAAACACATCCTCACCACTAACATCTCTATATGTAGCAATGAAATTATCAACAGCTTGAACAGCAAGTGGAAAGCTAGATGAGCCTGGTGCGTTTATATTTATTTTATTAGCATTTAGACCATCCGTGAAAACAGTTAAACCAGTAACTGTTCCCCCAGATAAAGGTAAATAATCTCCTGAGACAGTTAGGTCAGATATTGGAGCTAAGACCAAGCCTTCGCTTGTTCCGCTTAGAAATAGGTTTGATAGGTCAGAGACTCCACCGTATGTAATTATTTCTCCTGTACTTCCCGTAACAATAAACATATTATTTAGGTTAATTGCACTGTAAACCATTAAAGTACTCACGTTGCCCCCAACTTCAAAAACGTTTGCTTGTCCTTCTATGCTTCCATATGTACCACCAGGAGTACCTGAGAAGAACATTCGCCCTTCAAATGTATTAACAAAAGGTTCTGCCAACATTGAATTGAATGGCAGTGTGCTTCCAGAAGTTTCTTTCTTTCTAAATCTATATCTTATATCTCTTTTTGCGGACATCGTTGGTTCTTTTAATTAAATAGTTTCAAAAAAAAAGGATAGGCATTATGATATGTCAAAAAAAATGTTTATTTTTGCATTGAAAACCAGGTCAATATGAGTTCAAATAGAATAGAAATTAAAACCAAGTCGCTTTTTGAAATCAATCAAAAATGCAAAAGCAATGGTTGGGATATTAAAAAAGTCTTTGTTGAGACGGAATTTTGGGAAGATATTGCTCGTCCAGATGAACTATATGTTAAAGTGATGAGTATACGGAATTCATGGAAGAATATAGACGAATGCATGGCCTGTGTCCAGAATGTGGAGCAAGGGGTCACTCATTTACTTTGGTTGGATATGTTTTAAACATGGACGACAAGGAAAGCTATAAAGACAAAAACATATGTCATTGTACTCAATGTGGATTGACACACACTACTCACGATAGAGCAGAGGATAAAAACCCGCCAGTAAAAATAGAGAAGGTTGATGATATTCCAGATAATCTAGAAAGCAGATATTCAAAAAAAACAATTAATAAAAATTTTTATGGTCATGTTGAAATCAAAGGAGACTCTTTGGCAAATAAGGAATAAGATTTCTTCTAAAGCATGGTACAAATATTTCTTTAAGAAGAAAAAAGAGATTAAATTTGAATCGGTGAAATTTCCAAATGTTAATAGAAAATTTAAATAATTATTTGAAATTTTTTCATATTTATTTATATGAATCCTAAAAATTTTAAAATAAGGCAATTAGTAAGAAAAGAAGTTAGGAGGTTGTTTGAAAACGTTCAGCTTGCTGATAAGGTTTATTTTAAGCCTGGAAAATTATCACCTAAGATTAGGGAAATCATCATAAACAAGATAACTAATGGTGATAACTATACGAAAATCATTACAGATATCTATTGGGCTTATCTACAGCAAAGTGAAAAACAAGGAAATTGGGCGCTTGCTGCTATGGATGGTGAGGATTATGATATGCCATCTGGAAATATAGAAGTGCAAGACGATATGTTGACTCTTGAAAGATGGAAAGAAGTAAAAGAGCTTTATCGACAATTAAAATCATACAATAAGAACGTTTTTCCTATTAAAGGACTTGATGCTTATAAACCAAAAGATATGTGGAATATCATAAGCGGTTTAAAGCAACGAAAACAAATCATTGACCATTTTAAAAAACTCCCTTCTATTGCTGCTCGTAATATGAAAGATGATATTCGCCAACCAAGAACATATCCTGAACTGCAAGACTATAGAAGTAAACTAGATTATTTCATGCAACATTTTTCATATTTGGCAAATAGAGATAAAGATATGCAAAGAAAAGTTTTGCAAAAGATTTTTAAATCAGGCGCAACAATGGATATGATTTACCAATTTGTTGATGATAAAGAAAGTTTTTTGGGAGGAGCAGATTTCACAAAAGAGACATTAACAAAAATGTCAGAGGAAGAAGATTTTGAAATCATATATGAACAAGGAAAAATAGTAATAGCCAAAGTAGAATCATTTGAAGGTATTAAAGCAATAGGATGCAATTCTTTGTGGTGTTTTACTTATGGAGATGCAAACTACCAGCAGTGGAATCAATATAGCTACAATGATATTGTTTATGTTTTCATTGATTTTAATGAAACTCCAGATTCTCAAGATTTCATGCATGTATTAATTAGTCCTCTTAAAGATGATGATGGTAATTATATAGAATATTCTGAGGAATTAGATAATGAAGACGAAATTCCGATGTATAATATGGCCAATGAAAATTATTATAACCCATATTCAATTATGAAAAATTGGTTTGGCGATAACTATCAAGATATAATTGATAAATACTTAGACTTCGATTATTAAACAAACAATATTTTTACATTTTATAACATGAAACCGATGGGGAATTGAAACTTTTCTGTCGGTTTTGCGTATAATATAATAGGAGTAGGAACCTTAAAAAAATACAGAGATGATAAAAAGTAAAACATATTCGGAAGTTAAGCACACAGCAGAGGCGGTTTTAAAAACAGGTGATGTTGTACTTGACGAATTTATTAGTAATGACAACGGTTTTGTTGTTTGTAGTTCAATATTTTTAACTGGTACCTCAGGTGCAGGTAAGACCACATTTGCTTATACTTTACAAAAAATATTTGAAAATTTTGTAACAGCATTATACTCAAGAGAAATGAGTGCAGGTTCTGTAAAACACCAAATGAAACGTTACGAAATGCCTCACAACAATGCTTACATAGCAGATAGAGAAAGTCACCCAACATTAAATGACTTCATGATAGAGCTTGATATTTTAAAACCTAGAGTTGTTGTAGTTGACTCTTTACAAGTAATTGTTAAAGAGGACTATGATGGTATTATGACTGAAGAGAAATCTTGTTATGATGTAATTAAGAAGTTAAGAGAATGGACAGAAAACAACAATGCAGTTCTTATAGTTGTTGGTCATGTAAACAAAGATGATTCTTTTGAGGGTAAAAACACTATTGCTCACATGTTCGATGCTCACCTTCAAATGATTTTTGACAAAAAGAAAAACACAAGAACAATTTCTTGGGAAAAGAACAGAAAAGGTGAAATGGGAGAATTGTTTTATGATTTTGGAAAAGAGAAAATTGAGTTTTTCACACCTGCTCAATGGGAAATGAAGAACCAAGGCAAAGATTTAAGCTCTTTTATTTTTGATACATTGACTAATTTTATTAAAATTTATAAAAGCAAACCTTACTATAAAGAGCTAAGAAAAGAATTAACTTCAGAATGGGATAAGCTAGCTTTAATGACTGCATGTAAAACACAATTAGATTTTGTTTTAAAAATGACAGCAATGACTCAAATAATTATTAATAAATATGAAGCATAATGGTAAGGTATGAATTTGAAAAATGGGATGTCTTTAGATTATATGATGATGAAGATAGTAGAAAATGGCATCGAATTGCTATTCCCGAAGGAACAAATAGGACTGATATTATTCCTTTAGGTGCAATTACCGATGGGTATGAATATAAATCAAATGCTATGGTGATTTTTTCCAATGAAAATGAGAGAACCGCATATCTTCATGGAAAATTAGTAGCTTCAATTAAAAGGTAGTAGATGAAAAAAACAGTAAAGAAAGTTTCAAGAACAGGTGCTGTAACAGTACAGGAAACTGTATTTTGTGAAAATGATGCTAATATTAAGTCTAGGGCGGCTTATGTTCTTTTATGTGATAAGCTATACTTCCAAGATGAAGATTATCTAAGCAGAACAGAGAGTTTGTGGAAGTGGTTGGATGCTCGAGAAACATTTTTAACACGTAGGCAAAATGAAAACAATGGAAATTTAAAGTGTGACTATTGTGGAAAAGAACATTTGGAAATTGGAGGTAAAAGACCTGAGGACCTAAGTTATAATAATAGAAATAAGAACCTGGCAACCGTTGACCATATTCAATCTCTTTATAATGAGGGGGCAAAATTTAATGAAGAAAACATGTGTGTTTCTTGTAAAAAATGCAATAGAGCAAAAGGGTCAAGAGCTCTTGAAGATTATTTAGATTCTTTGTCAATTGAAACACTACAAAAAACAGCTCAATTTCTTATTGACAAAGCTGTTAATAGTAAGAAGATTGAAAGTGAACGAGAAAATGTCTTTAAAGCAGTGAAGCAATAAGAATTTTTCATATATTTGTATAAATTTTAATAAATGGAAGAAAACTTAAGAATAATTAAAAAGGAATTTGAGAATTTAAAAGGACAACATGTTATAATTGATAATATTGTTTTAAGATTTATTGCAATAGCAGAAGATGAATGGGATTTTATATATATAATGTGGAATGGAAAGAAACTTATAAGCCATACTGTTTTAGAGGGTATTATTCCATTAAAAGGCAAGATTGACGATAAGTATTATGAACGTATAGTTCGAGGAGCTCGATGGAATCATCATGATAGTTTAGATTATATGTGTCCCAGAACAGAAGATGTTAAAGAAGCGGTAAAAAACTTTTCTAAAGAAGTAAAACAAGAAGCAGAGGAAGAATTGAAAGACAGAGAAAAGCTTAAGTTATTAAGCGAAATTTGCTGGGACTTTAATTAAAAATAACTTTTTTAACAATTTAACGTATATAACATTATGAAATACTATCCAACAAAAAAAGTCAATGCACTGGAAAAGATATATTCTGATTTAGAAGATATTGTAGATGAACGTTTTGAAGCATTTGATGAAACTTGGTTTACAAAAGAAAATTCAGCATTTGCGACCTCTCAAGAAGGATGGGAGACATATCAAAAAAAGAGATTAGAGTTGGGCGGCAAAGAATGGGAAATCATGAAAAAAACAGAGTTGGATATTCGAATGAATAAAAAACCTGTTTTAAGAGAATCTTCTAATATAGGAGATATTATGACTCTTAAAGAATTTATTGTAAACGTTGAATGTGGTGGATTTATTAACTATGATGGGTTTGGAACATACATGAAAGATGGTAAAGAGTCAGATATTCATATTAATCCATCAGATGTTAAAACAGGAAATCTTCGTAAAGATTTTGATACAATAATGTGGTATAATCGTTAAAAACAAAAATATGATAGAGAAAATTTTAGATAGAGTTTTAAAGAATCAAAAAAAATCAAATAATGTTAAACGTATAATATTGATTTTTATAATTTTATGTTTTTCCGCAACTGCATTTACAGGCCTTTCGTGGGCGGTAATGACTGGGATGACATGTGTTATATTATGGATTGTCTTGATGATTTTTGTCGAATCCAAGTATGGTAAGTTATTATTGAGAATATATGCTCTCTCAAATAAAAGAGAAACTATTCATTGCCAGACTTTTTTAAGATTTTCAAAAGAAAAAACTGGTCGTGAACTAGGAGAATTCTTTGAAAACAGTGCAATTGAGACAAATAGCAGAAAAGGCTTGTGTCTTGGAGTTATAGCAGGAAAAATGCTATATGAAGAAAATGAATTAGGTATTGAGCTAATAGAAACACTTGAAAGAAAATTCATAAAAGATACAATAGAAAAAAATCAAAACAAAAGAAACTTGCTATAAAGGAACTAGAATTGTGGTAGGAAACTCAAAGAGAGAATATATTACCAAAATGGCAGACTTCCTGATAGATAGAGGATTTGAGGAAATTGCAATCCCCATAATCCAAATGCAATCAACATTTAAAGATAAAGTTGGAGATGAGAACAACAATATGATGTTCAACTTTAAAGGCAGAGGCAACAGAGACCTTTGTTTAGCTCCAGAATATACTGCGGTTGTTCAACAGCTTGCTAAAACTGTTTATAAATCTCAGAAAGATGTAAAATTGTTTTATGTTCAAGAATGCTTTAGAGGCGAAAGACCACAAGCGGGAAGATATAGACAATTTACTCAATTTGGAGTTGAAATAGCAAACCCCACAAAGGATTATACAAAAACATTGATTGATTTGTCCGTTGGGCTAATTAAGATTTTTGGCATAATAGATTATGACATAAATAAAGATGTTACCAGAGGTTTAGATTATTATGAAGGTGGTAAAGGTTTTGAAATTATTTATGAAAAACTTGGAAGCTCTAAGCAGATATGTGGCGGAGGTCAATATGATGGAGGTGCTGGGTTTGCAATTGGAGTAGATAGACTTTTATCAGCTCCAGACTTTAAAAACTACGCACAGTTCAACCAAAAAGCGAAAGAAGAACCATATCTTATAACAAAGAGCACAGTTTACGAAAAAAGTTATAATAAAAATTATGGAGATGATAGGATTTGTAAATGTGGACATTCTTATTATAGACACTTTGATTCTTATGAATTTATGGATGCTATAGGATGTAAATATTGTAATTGTGATACATTTGAAGCTGCTGAAAAAATTAAGGCGGTGATAGATGGAAAAGAAACTGTTATTGGTTATCGTTTAGAAGGCGATAGATTTACGTTAGCTAAGGGGATAGATTTTTTAACGTTTTCTCCTAAAATTAATCAATTTATCTTGGAAAAATTTAACATAAATGAAATAGATTTTTTTGAATTAAACAAAAACGTTAATGTGAAGATTAGACAAATGGCTATGAAAGAATTTGAAAAATTATAAAATGGTAGCAACTTTTTTTGGTGGTGCGATAAATGACACTACAACTAATGAATATAAGGATTCAATTTTAATCGGTACCTTCTTGGCTGAAAACAATTATAGAGTTTTTAATGGGGGATATCGAGGTTTAATGGAGGCTGTTTCCAAGGGTGCAGTTGAGGCTGGCGGAAAAGCATACGGATTTACTTGTTCTAGTTTTGGAAATAGAGCAGGAAATGAATATTTAACATATGAGAGGTGTTTGCCTACTATTTATGATAGGCTAGAGCATTTAATTGAAGATATTAGAGTTTTCATAGTTCAAAAAGGTGGAATTGGAACTTTATCTGAACTGTTTTTAACTTGGGATGTATATAGAAAGAAAAAAGATAAGCCGAAAATCTTTTTAATCGGAGAACATTGGAATGCAATAATATCATCAATTGAGGTTATTTCAAGTCTGAAAGAAAGAGAAATGTTGATTCTTTGCAAGGATTTCGAAGATTTTAAAACTAAATTTAATTAGTCAAAATATTATGTGGGTTGTACAGTTTAAGTGTTCAGAAAAGCTTTTTGTTGAATTAGCTAAAATTAAGAAAGGACTTTCTTTTAAAGAAAAAACTAATGTAACTTTTTCAGAAATGATTGAAGATGCACTAATGGGACATTTTGGCATTAAGTTAAGTGATATGAACCAGGAAACGCAAACTCAAACGATTAAAGAGCAGCAAACCATATTGATTTTAAGGGCTTTATATGCAGCAAAAAACTTAAAGGAAGCGGCGAAAAAACTGGGGCTCAACCCTGATGCTCTAAGCAAAAGAATAAAAAGTCTAGGAATTATTAAAGAAGAAGGAAATTATAAAATTAAATAAAATGAATAAGATAGAAGTTAATGGGCTTATACTTTATTACTCAATTGAGTTCGATTGTAGTGAATATGATGAATGGGAATGGACTGAATTCTTTTTAAAAACAACAAAGAAGACGTATAAAAAATATTGGCTCTTTGGACCTTTAAAAGAAAAAATCATTGGAAACCCCGAAAGTCACATGTTTAACATAAATTTTAGCATTAAAGATAAGCGATTCACTAAAGTTGAGGTTCGAAATGCCATTGAACATGCTATAGAAATCTGGCAAAGACCAGATGAGCTTAAAAGAGGCGAAATAATTTAAAAACAAAAAGATGAAGAATAAGATTATATTAGGAGTTGAAGGTACACTTTTTAATGCTCGTTTATTGGAAAAAGATTTCATACTTATTGAACCTGACGTTCGAATAGAAAATAATGAGGTGAAAACAAATTTTGATTTTTATCTCTGCATGGATAGTGAACCAAACAGAAAGTTGCGTGGCATAATTGGTCAGGGTATGGTGGAACATTTTGGAACAAATAGATTTTCAAAACCTATTCAAAGTTTAATTTTAAAAAAACTAAATATTCCAACTCCCAAAATTTATGCTAGTGTTATTTCCAAAAAAGACCATTGTCAAGGATTAGACCAAGTGGTACTTCAATCTTTAGATGATGACGTAGAAGTTTTAGTTAAATCAAATAATGGGGCGAAAGGTTTAGGTCAAGCGATAATAACAAGGCAAAAAATATTTGACCTTTATGAAGAAATTGGTGGAAGTTATAATGAAACTAAATTAGAAAGCATAAATGAAAATTATCGTCCTGGAGGTGATGAGTCGAAAAACAATGAATATAAATCTTATTTTTATGATACTATTCGAGGTCATGATTATCATTTTGCAGAACTAAAAAATAAAGATGAAGAGTATAGAATTATAGCGTTATATGGAAGTGACCCAATAATTATTCAGCGAAAAGTTAGCAAACAACATTGGCAATCTAATAGTGCTATTACAAATGAGGGAATTTTTATAAAAAAACACCCAAAAGTAAAAGAATTTAAGCAAATTTCAGATAAATTATTATCTCATTTAAAAACACCATGGTTAAGCATTGATGTTTACATTAGTGATAAGGGGGAAATAGGGGTATTTGAATTTCAAATGGAATTTGGATTTAAAAAAGTACCTAAAAAATTGTTGGTAGATTCCATAAATAATGCTGTCCATAATTATATTAAAAAAGAATTATTATGAAAGATTTTTTTAATTATGTTAAGGCAAATAGACAAGTTGGCCACACTAAGCTTTTAAAAGAAGGCATTAATAATTATAAAGGTGAATTTGTTATTCTTGGAGCAACCATGGAACATGCTCAAAGGTTAAAAAAAGAAAGCAAAAACAAGAATGCAATTCCAGTAAGCATTCAGACATTTTCCAAAAAAACAATGGGAGGTCACTACCCTATTGCGTTCGACAATTATACAATCACGGAAATTTTTGAAAATGATGTAAGAAAAATTGAAAATCTTGAAAATGATATAATTAAACTAAATCGCAAAGTTAAAAAAGCTAAAGATAGAATTAAATTTCTTGAAAGTGACGAATGTATTAGTAGTTTTATCGGCAAGATTCAAACTCTTTCACGTAACATTTTAAACCTTAAAACACAAGTTGCACGACAAAAAAACGAAATAGGTACGCTAAACATACAAAGAAACAGTTTGATATTAAGACATTTAGAATATGAAAAAGCTATTGATAATATCAAATGGTGGGAAAGATGGTTCTTTTATAAAAAAGTAGTGAATCGAATTAAAGTTAATTACACAAAAAAATCTTTTAAATCATGAATATAGGAAGCGGAAAGTAAAATAATTGAGCTTTTCACTCACTCTATTGTTGACACTCCCACGGTTAAAACGTATGGGATTCTTTTCCTACGCACAAGCCACTGCTTCACGTTGACGGAAACGAGAGATGCCCTCCCTCTTAATATTTTCTGCTGCATTATAATCAGCATTTTGTTGGTGACCACATTTAACACATAAAAATTTACTTTGTGTTTTTCTGTTTTCTTTGTCGATATGTCCACAAACAGAACATTTCTGGCTTGTATATTGCGGAGAAATTTGGATAAATATTTTTCCATTCCACACCGACTTATATTTTAACAAGTCAAAAAACATTCCAAATCCGACATCCAACAATGAGCGATTTAAGCCACTTTTTTGTTTAACGTTTTTTCCAGGATTCTCCATTGTTCCTTTTGTAGATTTTGTCATATTTTTTACTTGCAGCTTTTCTGCAGAGATAAAATCATAATGTTTAATGAAAGAGTTTGCTGTTTTGTGCAAGAAGTCTTTTCTTTGGCTTTTTGTTTTAAGATGCAGTTTTGCAATCTTATCTTTTGTTTTATACCACTTATTTGACTTCTTGACTTGACGTGCAAGTCCTCTTTGCAAAATTCTCATTTTTCTCCTGTTATTCTGCATAAACCTTGGGTTATCGACAAATTCACCATCAGAACTAACAACAAAATAATTAACTCCCACGTCAATTCCTATAACTTGGTTTTCGTTATAGAACTCGATTGGTTTAATGTTAATTTCTTGACTTGTTAATATGCTGATATAATACCCATTTATTTCTTTTGTTATTGTTGCTCGTTTTAAATCACCTAGAATTTCTCTTGACCAGAAAAATTTCACGCTTCCTAGCTTTGGCAAAACAATCCTATCCAACCCATTTGCTTTAATTGATTTAAATGTTATGGAGTTATAATTGTCTCTTCTTTTAAATTTAGGAAATCCTCCGCCTCGAAAAAAACTCTGATATGCAAAATCCATTCTCTCAATCACACTCTGAAGACTTTGCGATGGAACTTCTTTTATCCACTTAAATTCTTCCTCAGCCTTAAGTTCTGTTAATTGCTTCTGAAGGTCAAAGTTGGAAAGTGATTGGTGTGCCGACTTATAAGCATATATTTTTGTATCCAAAGCAAGATTATATATCGCACGGCATGTGTGCAACCACGAGTCAATCGTAGCCTCTTGACTCCTCGTTAATTTTAACTTCTGCTTATATGTCTTGCTTATTTTCACCTATTTTGTTTCGTCATTTATAAATCCAAAATGTTGCTCCAATAACCAATTAAATAGCTTAGATTTATTTTTAATGTCTTTTTCTTCTAGTTTTTCATAAAGCTCCTCTGGAACATGAATCTTAACAACTCTTGTTTTTTCTTCTGGATTAATTTTTTTTCTTCCCATTGTAATAATTTTTTCGTGTTTATTATAAATAGTAAGAAAAAAAATAAAATTAGCCATTTGACTAAAAATTTATTCATCTTTTTTTAAATATTTTTCCAAAAGACTGATAATGAGCTTGTTTTTGTTGTATTTTCCATTTTCTAATTTACTGTAAACCTTTGCCGAAACTGAAATGCTCATATCTCTTGTTTTCTTTTTTGTCATAACTTATTTTTCTATAAATATAAACAAAAACACCACAATTTTCAAGTTATTTGAAGTTTAATTTAAATTCTTAAGTATGAATTCTAAAAGCTCATATAATCCGTATGTGAACTACCCACCCACGCCAAAGGCGATGGGATGGGCTTCGGAGGTCATAGACTCACCTAATGGCAACGCCTTACTCCGTTTTTGTTTATCCTGCGAGTCAATTCCTGAACCACAGCTTAATATTTTTAAACCTTGTTTTTTAATGTTAATGCTTGCATTAAAATCTCTGTCGTGCGTGGTATTACAATTTGGACAAGTCCATTCTCTATCTTTTAGAGTTAAGTCTTGGTTAATGTAATTGCACACATTACAAGTTTTACTACTTGGAAAGAATCTATCAATTTTAACAACTACTTTATCGTTCCAATTAGCTTTATATTCAAGCATTGTGTAAAAAGTACCCAACGAAACATCAGAAAAGGCTTGTGCTAATTTATGATTTTTCATCATATTTTTCACAGCCAAATCTTCAATACAAATTACATCGTGGTTTTTGACGATTTCTGTACTGACCTTATGCAAATAGTCTTTTCTGATATTGGTTACTTTTTCGTGTACTCTTGCAAGTTTTGATTTTTGTTTTAATCTGGAATTGCTTCCTTTTGTTTTTTTAGATAATTGTCTTTGTTCGTATTTTAATTTTTTTAAGTTGGTTTTAAGTGTTTTGATATTCTCATACACTTTACCATCGGATAGTATCGCTAAATCCTTAATACCTGTATCAATACCTATCTTTGAATTTGTTTTTTCAAATGGAGTGTATTCAACCTCACAAGTAATACTTACATAATAATTTCCTGTTGTTGATTTAGATATTGTGGCAAACAAGAGTTTACCTTCAATTTCTCTGTGAATATTAATATCAATTCCTTTCTTAAATTTAGGAATAGACAGTTTACCTTCTTCAATATATACTGATTGAGGTATCGTGAAACTTTGCTTGTCGTATTTGCTCTTAAATCTTGGAAACTGGGTTTGTTTTCTGAAAAACTTATTGTAAGCCGTGTCAAGATTTCTTAAAGAAGATTGCAAACTCTGACTATTGATTTCTTTCAACCAAACAAAATCTTCTTCTTTTTTAAGTTTTGTTAAGTCATTCGCATTATCATAGTAATTAAGTGATTTCTTTTCTTCGAGATAAGTTTCTTTTCTACTATTCAGGTAACGATTAAACACAAATCTAGTTGCTCCAAAATGCTTGGAGAGAAGTATCTTCTGCTCATTGTCAGGAGAAATTCTAAACTTATATGACTTGTGTATTAACTTCATTCTATTATTAAATAGTCTAATATTTTGTAAAGATACAATTATTTTTACAATTCGTAAAGTTTTTTGTAAATATTTCCATTCATTTTGAGAAACATTCACAAAAAACTTTACTACTATGTCTAAAAAATCTAATTACATCAGTACAAATCGGTCTAAACATTATCTTAAATGTCATTTAATCTTTGTCTGCAAGTACCGTAAACCAATATTAGTTGGTCAGTTAAATGATGATATTAAGCAAATCTTCCAGTCCATAGCAAATAATTCTGATTTTGATATTGAAGTGATGGAAACAGACCAAAATCACGTACATTTTCTAATTCGTTACATTCCTCGTTGGTCTATTTCTCAAATTGTCCGTAGGTTAAAACAAGAATCTACTCGTCAAATATGGTTATTACATTCTACATCACTTCGTAAAGAATATTGGTACAAAGATATGTTATGGAGTGATGGGTATTTCGTTTGTTCTATTGGCGAAGCATCACCTGATACTATTCGTGAGTATATCCTCAATCAGGGTTAAATGGTCGCTTACATCCCATCCACGCAAAAGCGATGAATGGGTTTTACGCTCCGTTTTATAAAAACATTATGTATAGATTTCCTTATGAATGCAAAGTAAAAAAAACTGGAAGAAGTTTTGTTCCAACAGTGATTGATTATGATAATCGTCAAGTGTGGAATCAAGTAGCACAAACATCAGGTGCTGGAGAATGGTATGGTTTTGAAGAGGTTGATTTCTCCAAGAGAGATGAATTTATTGATTTGACTGAGCTGGAAAGTAAAGATAAGAGATAAAACAAAAATGAAAAATAAATTTTTATATAGCATTCATTTTGCAAAGGAATATGTTCTGGAACCAACCTTTACTTCTCCTAACAGAAAGCATGAAAAAGTAGAAAAACGTACTGTTGTCATTGGCAGGTGGAGCAGAGAGCATCATCAAATAGAGGATAAAAAAAGGAAAGAACTAAATGAACAAGGCCATGATATTCCACATTATCACCCCGTTAACTTAACGGAAGAGGACCTAACAGTTGAGGAAACGGTTAATTTCGTTAAACTATATCCAGAAAACCTAAAGATTGAATTTAAACCAGGGGTTAATTTGATTGTTGGGGGAAATGGATGTGGAAAATCTACATTGTTAAATATTATCAATCAATTTATTACTGGTCAAGAAGATTATTTAAAAAAGATAGGTATTGAAATAAAGTCTGAGAATTTAACAAAGGATAATTTTTTTGGTTGGGATTTTGAAAAAGATAATCCTCAGTCAAACAAAAAAATGAGACCAGACCCAAATAGCTCAGATTTTATAGGACAAACTTTGTTTTTAATGAGTTGCAACGAAGAATCGCACGGAGAGACCACCAGGGGCGTTTTAAATAGCTTTATGTGCGCTAAAAATAGCTTATTGATATTTGATGAGCCTGAGACTGCTTTGTCCTTAAAAGCCCAATATAAATACTGGAGCAAGATTAAGAAAATCTCTAAAAACAATCAGGTTATTTTAATATCTCATTCAAAGATTTTCATGGAAGAGCAAAAAGAAGTCTTCGATATGGAATCTAAACAATGGATGAATGTTGAAGAATATTTTAAAAGTATAAAAGGATGAGAAAAATGTTGAGATTTATTAAGCTCATAATTCTTAGTTTTTAAGGATAAACCTCAATTAAAAATGCAGTATTATAAAGCACCCCATCCTTTGCTACTAATGTCATGTCATTCGTCCATATTAGAATATCATTTACAGAGTTCCATCCTGTTCGAATAATACCAGTACTATTACAAGAAGTACCGTTATGAAAAAACGTTTTTTCTTCTACAAATAGACCTCCACTAATTGTTAGTTCGTAATAGCCAGGAGAGCCTCCTCTTGTTAATACTGGCACTTCACCTAAAGTGTTTTCTAAAATTACTGCTGTAGGAGCGTTAGTTCCACTTTGTGATATAATAGCCTTATAAACTAAAATACTACTTCCGCCTGACATATTGTCATATAAATATTCAAGTTGTCCGTTTATTTTTCCCCTTCCTTCATTTGGAGAATCTCCGCTAGTAATTTCTGTATATCCGATGTACATAGTTTTTGTTTTTAAATAAATAGTTACAAATTTAATTTCTTAATATGTAAATTTTTTGTTATATTTGCATAAATTAAATAGAATATGATAGAGCATAAACTTTCTTGTGTTCTTTTGAAACATTTTTAAAAAAATTACGTATATTATAATAAATTTTAAAATTATGCCAAATTATATTAAAAACAGAATAGAGCTAATTGGAACGGAAAAAGAAATTGCCAAAGTTTTAAAAAAATTCAGTACACATTTTGAAAGAGCGCCAAACAAGTCTTTTGATGGTCGATTAATATATGTAACTACTAACGACAATTATAGAGTTGGATGGTTAGATGAAAAAACAGGTGAATTTGAAGAGAGAGATAGGCCTAAAACAAAAGACATTCCAAAAGAGTTTAAACAAGATTTCAATGAAGCTTGGGTGAGATTTCCAGATTTTGGAAAAATTATCCCAATGCCAGAATCTTTAAATATTGAAAATGGCACATCAGGAGAAATGGACTTTAGTATGATTATGGGAGCAAGTCAAAGTGATTTTATGAGTATGGAAGACAATGTTTCACGATTTTATGATATGTCATTAAAAGATAAAATTAAATCCTTGGAACTAGGCATTAAATATGCTAAAAACGTAAAAGAGTATGGACATACAACGTGGTATGAATGGTGTAGTGAAAAATGGGGTACAAAATGGAATAGTAGTTCTTGTGAAGAATTATCTAAAAATTTATACGAATTTCAAACTGCTTGGTCTGGAGTTCCAGGTTTAATCAAAAAGATGAGCTTGGAGTTTCCTGAAGTTAAATTTTTATATGAATGGTCTGATGAAAATACGGGCTCTAATTGTGGATTTGGAATGTGTTTAAATGGAGAAGCTGAGTTTAGACAACTTGAAAATGAAAGTACAGAAGCTTATGAGTTAGCATTTAAACTAAGACCAGATAGTAAAGAATACTATAAGTTAGTTGATGGTGCATATGAATATATTGAAGAAGGACAAAAAGATGGAACTAAGGAAATAGGGATTTTTACCCTTAAAGGTGCTGATTTAACCGAGAAACAGATATTGCAATTATTCTTGCGTGAAGCACTTTAATTACCGCTAACGGTTTGTATACGATTTCGGTTGTTTTTCACAACTGAATTATATACGGTGTTAGGCTTATGTACGGATTATTAAACTACAAATATTACTTATAAAAACAAACAAAATGGAT
>Ga0222628_1000175_pt1 | contig 32415 bp, 35 predicted proteins | sample AntAcemetageno95_FD_179860 | JGI IMG/M metagenome (GOLD analysis project Ga0222628, IMG submission 179860) | Saline water microbial communities from Ace Lake, Antarctica - #95 | ecosystem: Environmental > Aquatic > Non-marine Saline and Alkaline > Saline | place: Antarctica: Ace Lake | collected...
CTTACGTACTCACTCATCACTAAACTACAAAACTCCAATTCAATTAGACTGTCTACGAAATGATGAATTAATGCCAAACAAATGGATAAGATTACTTAGTTATACAAATGATATGTTTTTACACTCTGTTTATCAGTTAGAATCGTAGTTCTTCATAAAACTTTTGACACTACCTTTATGAAGCTTTCAATAATTGTAGCCACAGTTTCTCTATTTGTTTTTAAAACTGAAGAATATGGTACAAAGAAATCATCAGCATGAAGATTAAGTTCACCCTTAATTAACTTTTCATGTTTTCCTCGTTGATTTTTTGATATTTTATCTGATTTAGTTCCAACAACTAAACAAGGAATACTATAAGACTTTAAGAAATTATACATTAAAAAATCATCTTCTGAAGGTTTATGTCTAAAATCGACTAGTAATATCACTAATCTTAAATTATCTCTGTTTAATAAGTAGTTTTCTATCATTTCTCCAAATTTCTGTCTATCAGTTTTACTTACTTTTGCATATCCATAGCCAGGAACATCAACAAAATGAAATAATTCATTCACTAAATAAAAGTTTAATGTTTGGGTTTTCCCAGGTTTACCAGATGTATGAGCAACATTCTTTCTATTCAAAAAAGAATTAATAAAACTGCTTTTTCCAACGTTACTTCTACCTGCGATTACTATCTCAGGGAGATTTCCTAATGGACAATTATCAAGCTCTGTGTGGCTACCATTAAAATCAACACTATGTATAATCATCAAATCACCGTTTTCTCATATTAATAATATAACATATTTTAGTAATTTTTTTTAAGTTATTGAGTCTTTTTCGATAAATTAGTATAATATTCAATAGGGAAGTGATTACATGAATGAATTAATAAATGAAAATATGGCTTTGGACCCTGATGCGGTTTTTGTTCAAGAACAGCTATTAGCTGAAAGAAGGATTCGAATAACAATATTAGGATTATTGTTATCCGCTCTTTTATTTACCTTTGTTTACGGTACAATTCAAGACCCTTTTAAATATACATTTAGTAAAATAGGGAATAGATTTGATAATCGTGCTTTGTTCGTTGTTTGGGCACTTTATACTGGGATTTCAATTCAAACTTGTATTCTTGCATTATTCAAATTAGAAAACTATAAGTTTAAATTGGCTTATTACGCTATTTTTGCAGCAACTGTATTCTTAGTAACATCTGCAATAACTCCTTCTATCGCAGAAACTTACCCTCTTTGGACATGGATTCATATCATTACTGCTGGACTATATGGTTTATTCTTAACACTAGGATTAATTCCATTTTTGATGAATGTCTCAAGGCAAAATCCTCGATTAAAGCTTGCTATAAAAGTCTGGGCAGGAATAATCTGGGCAGGATCAGTTGGTTGGATGTTTTTACTAGGTAACACTGGAATCTTTGAACTATGGGGATTTGCTAGTGTTATTGTCTTCTTGTTGTATTTGAGTTTAACATTGTTTGAAGAAGCAATTGTAAAAAGAAGTGTAACCCTCTTAAAAGGTGATACAGATCTTAATTTAGGGATAGAAAGAATTTTCTTTAAGAAAAAAGAAAAAAGGATAAAGAGAAAATAATTATATCCAAGAAGGACCATCATAGTATATATAAAACAAGACAATATGCTAGAAATAGGTGATAAAATGAATGCAAATAGATTATCAACATATTCTGAAAAATCAACTGATCATGTAACTTATATAATGACTTCTTCTTTTAGAGTCCTTGATAACCATAGTTTATTTTATGCGATAAACACATATAAAACATGTAATATAATTATTTATAGAAGACTTGAAAATAAAAGGCAAAATGATTATTTTGATGCTTTTGTTTTTAATTTAATAAATACATTAAAACAATTTGGTGATGTATCTATCGTATATACAGTAAAAGATATCAAAATTGATAATGATGTAGTTATAGACAAAGGATACTTAAAAGAAGAAAAAGAAACTGAAGAGTATATCAAACAAATAAGCTCATATCCTATCACTATAATAGAAAGCAATGTATCAGTTCCTGTCACATTTGTATCTCAAAAAGAAGAATATTCCGCTAGAACAATCAGACCAAAGATACATAAAATTTTAAATAATTTTATAGATCCAGTAATGGAAGAATATAAAATATCTTCTTTTGAGAAAAAAGCATTGAAAGATTTAAATGATTTTATAGATAACAAACTTAAAAATTATCATCTGAAAAATCATCCAGAAAACGAATATACATCTAATATCTCAACATATTTAAAATATGGTATAATTTCTCCAATAAGGATATTACTTTTATTAGAAGACAATAGGCTTCAAAACAAGGAAGTTTTCATTGAAGAATTGATTGTTAGAAGAGAATTAGCATTTAATTTTGTATATTATAATGAACAATATTATAACTTCAAATATATTACCTACGAATGGGCTTACCTTACAATGAGTCTCCATCAGTTTGACCCCAAAGAGTATTTATACACTGTAGATGACTATATTAATTTCAGAACTCATGATAAATATTTTAATACTGCGATGAAAGAAATGGTTTATCTAGGTAAAATGCATGGATACATGCGAATGTATTGGTGTAAAAAAATAATTGAGTGGAGCAGCACATTTAAAGAAGCGTACGAAACTAGTATATTCTTAAACAATAAATACTTCTTTGATGGTAATACTCCAAATGGTTATACTGGTGTAGCCTGGTGCTTTGGAAAGCATGATAGAGCTTGGACCGAACGTTTGATATTTGGTAAACTCAGATATATGAATTCAAATGGATTAAAAAGAAAATTTGATATTGAAAAATACGTTGAAAAAATCGAAAAGGAAGTGCGTAAATATGAATCATCCAAAACCTAAAATACTAGTTAGTGCGTGCATGGAATTTAAAGCAGCAAGATATGACGGAACAATGATTAGTGATCAAATAATTAAAGATATGAAAGATGTTGTTGATTTTATTCCAGTTTGCCCTGAAATGGCTATTGGAATGCCAGCGCCAAGAGACGCGGTAAGATTAATCCAACGAAAAGGAGAATCACTCAAACTTGTCTCTTCTATCAAAGGAGTAGATTATACAAAAGACATGTTATCATTTAGTAAAAAATACATCGACAAAACATTTGATAAAGACTTTGATGGATTTATCTTAAAAGCAAAATCACCTACTTGCGGTACTGACAACGTAAAAATATATGCCGATACTGGAAAAAGCATGTCAATAGGTGCTGTCAAAAACGGTATGTTCGCTGAAGAAATAGTCTCAAGATATCCTAAACATCCAATTGAATCTGAAAGAAGGATGTCTAATTTCTCAATAAGAGAGCATTTCTATATAAGAGTATTTACAGCAGCAAGATTTAAAGAGATAAAATATTCACCTATAAAAAATCTTGTTTCGTTCCATTCTACTCACAAATATTTATTTATGACTTTCAATCAAACAATTTTAAGAAAATTAGGTGGAATTGTTGCAAATCATGACCATCATCCATTAGAAAGTGTTTATAATTCTTATGAGGAGGAGTTGTTTGAACTGTTCAAGAATCCAGCATCAAAACAAAAAAGGATTAATGTACTAACACACATCTATGGGTATTTTAAAAATAAATTAACAGATCATGAAAAAGCATATTATTTTGAAACTCAGAATGATTACCTACAAAACCATCTCCCATTTTCAAATCCACTAAGAATATTACAAGGATTTGCGATTAGGTTTAATGAAAAATATTTAATTGATCAAATTATATTTGAAGCATATCCAAAAAAACTTCTAGTTCAGCTAGATAGCGGTAAGAAGATATAGAATAATGTATAAGTGTTATGTATTTGTTTATTTGCACTTTCAAATATATATTCAAAATAAAAAGAGCTAAAAATAGCTCTTTTTTAAAACATTTTTCCAATTTCTATTAGAAAATCTCTTATTACATCAAATAAGTCGTATCTTTCCTCTTCAATAACAATAACATGTCCAGATTTTTCAAAATCTAATCTAGATTTATATAAAGATGAAGTATACTCCATCAACATACTTGAACTAATCTTAAATTCATCTCTATCTTTAGCTCCTTGAATAACTAATAATGGGGCTTTTACTTTTTCTAAATTTACAATTTGACCAATTTCAACAACTAATCTACTAAATTTTGTTAACTGTTTTTGAAATTTTTCAGCATCATATTTAGTATTTACAATATTGTCAAATTCCTCCTTTAAAGGAAGTCCTATCACTGTTGCGTTCATTGTTACAAGTCCAAGTATTTCTCTTTCTTCAGCAAGTTTTACTGTGAAAGATCCTCCCATTGATAACCCCATAACATAAATCCCTTCAACATCTTTTTCTAGTTCATCATAAGCAGATTCTAATTCAGAATACCAAACATAAATATCCGTTTCTAAAAAATTAGCTTCATCAGTTCCATGCCCTGAATACTGTGGGCATGATACTGTATACCCAAGCTTATTAAGAAACCTTCCAAGTTCTTTCATCTCATCAGGTGAACCAGTAAAACCATGACATAGTAAAATACCAAGGTTATTTGTACCTTTAAAATAGAATTTTCCTGCTCTTTTATTCATGATACTAGCCCCTTTCGATATACTCCTTAATCAAGACTGTAAGTGTATCAATATGTTCTTTAGTTATATCATTATGACAAGCAATTCTTAAGTATTTTCCTTTATATCCACCAATTAAAACTCCTTGTTGTTTTAGAAAGTCTTCTAAATCAGTATTAAACATTTCACTTTTTACAAAAACCATATTAATATCAAGATGATCATAATCTACTTCTAAACTATCTATAAGAGATAGTTTATCAGCTAAATGCCTAGCATTATCATGGTCAATTTGTAGTCTTTTGACCATCTTTTTTAGTGAAATAAGACCTGGTGCACCTAGTACTCCAACTTGTCTCATTCCTCCACCAAGCATTTTTCTTCCTCTTCTTGCTTTTTCAATAAACTCTCTTGTCCCACATAACATACTTCCAATAGGACTAGCAAGCCCTTTGGATAAACAGAATGTTACGCTATCAGCGTATTTAGTTATCTCTTTAGCATCTACTCCTAAAAAGACTGCAGCATTAAATAATCTTGCTCCATCAAGGTGAACAGATAATCCATTATATTTTGCTAAGTTATAAACACTTTCCATATAACTCAGCGGTAACACTTTACCATTACCGTGTGCATTTTCTAAACATATTAAACTTGTGTCAGGATAGTGAACATCATTCCCTCTTATTCCTTTTTCTATTTCATCTAAAGGCATCATTCCATCAATTTCTTCAATCAAATGATAACTTACAGAGCTAATAACAGCACTAGCTCCTACTTCATAATTTTTTATATGTGAAGATTTACCAACTATTATCTCATCTCCTCTAGATGTTAGAGTATAGATTGATAATTGGTTTCCCATAGTTCCACTAGTCACAAATAAAGATGCTTCTTTCCCTGTCATTTTTGCAGCTAATTCTTCAAGTTCTATAATTGTTGGATCATCTTGATAAACATCATCTCCAACAATAGCATTAGCCATTGCTTCTCTCATTTCTTTTGTTGGTTTTGTAACAGTATCACTTCTAAAATCAATCATAGTAATCACCTCTCCTATCATTATATCACTCATATCAATATATACGTAAAAAAAGTTGGCAGTTGCCAACTTTTTATTTTGTAAGTTCCAAAAACATATCTATTTCTTTCACAATTACATCTAAACTACTATTCCAAAACTCTTTTTTAGAAACATCTATTCCAACAAGTAATGCAACATCTTCAACTGACATTTGACCAGTTTTTCTAAGTAATAGATTTACTTTTTCAACAAATGGTTGTCCTTGTTTTATAAATTCTGCGTAAATTCCTTTAGCAAATAATAATCCAAATGCATATGGGAAGTTATAGAAAGAAAGACTTCCTCTATAATAATGTGATTTATTAAGCCATGCATAAGGCATTAAGTAGTTTTCATCAAGTGATGTCCCATATGCCTCTTTTTGAGCATCTGTCATCATTTCATTTAACATTCTAGTATTAAGTGGTGTTGTTTTTCGTTTATCAAATACATTATTTTCAAAAATGAATCTTGATAAGATATCAACAACAACTTGTGTTGATCCTTTTAAAGATTGTTCTAAAATGAAGATTTTCTCTTCTTTATCAGCATCTTTTAATGCTGCATTTTTAACAATAGTTTCGCAAAATGTAGAAGCTGTTTCAGCTACTGGCATTGTATAACGAGAATTAAATGTTCTTTCTTTAAATATTTGATCACCATGATATGCATGCCCTAGTTCATGGGATAATGTAATAACACTAGAGAATGACCCACTAAAGTTTGTGAGTACTCTACTTTGTGCTATTGGGTGAATATTTGAACAGAATGCTCCTCCTCTTTTACCAGGTCTTGGAGTAAAATCAATCCATTCTTCGTCATATGCTCTTTTAGCAAGATTTTCAAGTCCAGGACTAAATGTTCTAAAATTCTTAAAGATATATTCCATTGCTTCTTCAATACTAAATTCTTTTGAAGATGCACCAACAGGTGCAAAAATATCAAAATATGGTAATCCATTCTTATGTCCAAGCATTTCTGCTTTTCTATTTAAATATTTATGGAAATGGGGTAAATAGTCCTTCATTGAGCTAATTAATGCATCTAAGGTACTTCTTTTCATTCTTGAATCATATACTGCTTCATCTAAAGCAGATTCAAATCCTCTTAATTCACAAATTTCATTTACTTCTCCCTTAACTCCGTTAAGAGCATAAGCAACTGCTTGTGCTATTTTAGGATAAGCAAGTAATTCTGCTTCATAGGCTTCTTTTCTGACCTTAGGGTCTTTATCACTACTGAGGTTTCTAACCTCAGATAGCGTGATTTCTTTCCCATTATAATCTACTTTAAGTGTTGAAGTTAACTCACCTTGAAGTTGTCCCCATGCAGTTGAGCCAGTTGCTTGCATTTTAGCTATAACCATTTCAACATCATCAGCTAACACATATTTTGATCCTTCAACTATTCTATTTAAGAAGTATGAAGCTTCATGAAGCAACTCATCTTGTTCTATCAGCTCTTTTAAGTTTGTGACTTTTGGTAACCATTTTGAAAATTTAGTGCTTGATAATGTTGTTTTTGCAGATAGTTGTTGCATTGTATTCATGTATTTTCTAGCTTCTTCATTCATCGCATCAACACTTATGTTTAACATACAAAACACAATTGAACGAGTAAATAATGAACTAAGATTTTCAGATCTAAGTAAATAATGTTTGATTTTTTCTAATGCATTCTCTGTATCATTAAATTCAGCCATTGCATATTTAGTATTTTCATCGATTAGTTTCCCGATTTTAACTATTGAGCCCTGAAACTCTGGTGAATCAAAAGATGTATAAAGTGCGTCTAAACTCCATTTTTTCATTTTTTTGTCCTCCGTCTCTGCTTTAATCTTAACATATCAAGATATTATACAGTATAATCAATACTGTTTTTTTTGTCACAAAAAAAAGAGTTGCAAATTTGCAACTCTCTATTTAAGTACTCTTGTAATTATTTGATCAATTGTTGAAACAGGTACGATTTCTAGTTGTTCTTGAATGTCTTTTGGTATATCTTCCAGATCCTTTGTGTTATCAAATGGAATCATAATTGTTTTTAATCCACTACGGTGAGCTGCGATTGATTTCTCTTTAAGCCCGCCAATTGGTAAGATTCTACCACGTAGTGTGATTTCACCTGTCATTCCAATATGGTGGTCAACTTTTCTATCTGTAAGAGCTGATACAATAGCTGTTGCCATAGTAACTCCAGCACTTGGACCATCCTTTGGTACAGCGCCCTCAGGCACATGAACATGAATATCATTTTCTATATAGAAGTCTGGACCAATACCAAATTTATCACTATTAGATTTAACATATGAAAGAGCAGCCATGGCTGATTCTTTCATAACGTCTCCTAGTTTACCTGTTAGTACAAGTTTACCAGTTCCTTTATAGTACGTTACTTCCACAGGTAAAGTGTCTCCACCGTACTGTGTATAAGCAAGTCCTGTAACTACTCCTACTTGGTCTTCTGTTTCACTTTTTGTATTTGAGAAACGTGGTTTACCAAGGAAATCTACAACACTATCTTTGGTAATTGAAACATTAGTTTTTTTATCTCCAAGAATGATCTTGATTGATTTTCTAACAAGTGTTCCAAATATTCTATCTAATTGTCTAACTCCTGCTTCTCTTGTATATGATCTTATAAGTTCCATTACAGCTTCATCTGTTATTTTAAATTTCTTTGGATCAAGTCCATGTGTATCTAATTGTTTTGCAATTAAATGTTCACGCGCTATATGGAATTTTTCAATTTCAGTGTAACTAGATAATTCAATAATTTCCATTCTATCACGAAGTGCAGCTGGTATATTACCTAGATAATTAGCTGTAGCTATAAACAATACTTGACTAAGGTCATATTGTTCTTCTAAGTAATGATCACTAAATTTAGCATTTTGTTCTGGATCTAATACTTCAAGTAATGCAGCACTAGGATCTCCTTTATAGTCACTACCAAGTTTATCAACTTCGTCTAATAAGAATACAGGATTAACAACTTGAGCTTTTTTAATTCCTTGTAAGATTCTACCAGGTAGTGCTCCTAAATAAGTTCTACGGTGTCCTCTAATCTCTGCTTCATCTTTTATTCCACCAAGTGATTGTTTTACAAAGCTTCTCTTTAAAGCTAGAGCTATACTTTGAGCTAGTGTTGTTTTACCAACACCAGGTGGCCCTACTAAACAAAGAATTGTTTGTGGGTTTTTACCAGTTAATATCTTAACTGCTAAGTACTCAATAATTCTCTCTTTGACTTTTTCAAGTCCAAAGTGAGTTGAATCAAGTGCTTTTTCAGCTTTATTAATATCTTTTTCATCAATTGTAACTTCAAACCATGGTAAATCAACGAGGAAATCAAGATATGTTCTAATAACACCACTTTCTCCTGAAGATGCTGGGAGAGATTGATATCTAGAAAGTTCATACATTGCTTTTTCTTCGATATGTTTCGGCATTTTTTTAGCCAATATTTTTTCCTTAAGATCTTCAATGTCGCTTTCCTTTTTAACTTTGTCTCCAAGTTCTTCTTGGATAGCTCGCATCTTTTCTCTTAAATAGTATTCTTTTTGATTTTCATCAATATTCTTTTTAACTGTTCTGTTTATTTCTGATTCAATTTCACTCATATGTTTTTCTTTTTCGATATCAGATAATAAAAATGTAAGTCTTTCGTTTAATAAATCAGTTTGAAGATATTTAAATTTCAAACTTTCACTAATCTTTAAACTATCTGTGACTATGTCACACAATTTATCACTTGAAACACCTTTTTGAATAGCTTCTAAGCTAGCTTTAGGGTTTTTTAATATCATTTTATTGTTTTCAAGAACTTGTTTTGCTAGCATTCTAACTAAAGCTAGTTCCTGGTCAATATCTTCTTGAACTGTTGGCATAGTTTTGAATCTTGTGATAAAAAATGGCGTTACTTGATCAATACTAGTTACTTCAGCGCGAACAATAGGATCAAATTTAACTTTAAAATTACCATTTGGTAATTTTATTCTCATTCCTATTTTAGCTACAACACCATGTCTAAGTACATTTTCTGGTGTAGGTTTATCGTGCATCGGGTTTTCTTGAATTAATAATAATACATGATTCCCGTAATTTTTTTCTGCTTCAAGTAAAGCATTTCTTGATACAATACGTCCTACTTCAATTCGAAGATCTGTATGAGGAAAAGGCGCAATTCCACGAATTGCGATACTCGGTAACAATCCTTCTGTTAGTACATTTGCTTGGTACATATAAATCACCTCTTCTTATATCTCTTCTGTATATGTATATTATACCTTTGTTTTTGTTTATTATCAATCATAAAGCAAAGAGACTATTGCTTATATTTTGTTTGTTTATTATATATTAATCGGTTTACTAAATAAAGTAATATGATTAGTTATCCTATTTTACAAACTTATAAATTGCATGTGCAATTCCGTCTTCGTCATTTGAGAGTGTTACAAAGTTTGCAGCTTGTTTCACAACTTCTTCTGCATTATCCATAGCTACACCCATTCCAGCATATTCAATCATTGACAAATCATTATGATTATCACCAAAAGCCATTACTTCATCCTTTGAAACTCCATAATGTTTACAAAGCTTTTCAACAGCGCTACCTTTCGTATCTCCTATTGGAGATAAATCTAATGCACCTTTCCAGCTTTGTGCGTATTCTACTGTTCCAAATTGACTTACTTTTTTAACCATTTCCTGATATCTTAAAGGATCACTTTCAGTTAATAAAATCTTATTTGGAGCAAAATTATGCTTAATATGATTTGAATCTTCAATTTCAACTAAATTAGCATGATAGCGTTTAATACTAGCACTACCTATTTTTTTATATAGTCTTAATCTAGGATTATCTTTAGATACCACTGCATCTTTCGTATAAAGTAAATAACCATAATTGTTTTCTTCACACATATCAACAACTTTTATAACTGTTTCCTTATCTATAGTGTTTTCATGAAGAACTTCATCCTTAAAAGGATAAGCTATAACACTTCCGTTACATGTTACAACGTATTCATCTATCATTAATTCATTCGTATGTTTTTTTAATAGTTCACTAGGTCTACCTGTAGCAATTATTATTCTTATCCCTTTTTGCTTTAAGTAATCTAAAGCTTTTAAGTTTTCTTGGCTGATTTCTCCACTACTATTTAATAGTGTTCCATCCATATCAAATACTGCGAGTTTATACATAGTATTCCTCCATTCAGTTTATAAAAAAACATCACTGGTGTGATGTTTTAATAAGTCATTATTCAATTATTAAACTATCCACTAAGAAATCTAACGTTTTCTTGTACTCAACTTCTTGAGCTATTGCATCATCGTTAATAGATGCTTTCACTTGGTTGATATCCATTTTGTATTGAACAGCTAGTTCAGCTAGCATTACGTCTTTTTCTTCAGTAGTAGCTTTAATATCTTCCACTTTCGAAACTGCTTGCACAACGATTCTTGTCGCAATTGATTTCTCTGCATCTTTCATTAAGTTCTTATCAAAGTCTTCTTTAGAAATACCAGTATATTGTAAGTAAGTTTCTAAATCTAAGTTATATTGTTTCGCTTGTTGTGTTACATTGTCAACTAAACGATTTTTTTCTTCAGTAATCATTTCTTCAGCAATTTCATATGTTGAATTTTCAACAGCTGTGTTAATTGCATAATCGATTCTTGAATTTTTATTTTTAAGTATTAATTGGTCTTTTAGTTTAGTAAGAGTATCTTCTTTAAGTTCTTCAACTGTCTTAATACCTTCTTTTTCTAACTCTATAACAAATTGTTCATTTAATTCCGGTAATTCTTTTCTTTTCATTTCGTGAAGTGTTACTTTGAAAACTGCGTCTTTCCCTTTTAACATTTCAGCTTGATAATCTTCTGGGAATTTAACATCTAGGTTTTTCACTTCATCAAGTTTCATTCCAAGCATTTGAACTTCAAATCCTGGGATGAATTGGCCACTACCAATTAATAATTCGTAGTTTTCAGCTTTTCCACCTTCAAATGGTACAGAATCAACACTACCTTCAAAATCAAAAATTGCAGTGTCTCCATTTTCAAGAGTACCTTCTTCTTTCAAAACTAGTTCAGCGTTTTGTTCAAGTAATTTAGTAATTTCTAAGTCAAGTGCTTGAGGTAATACTTCATCACTTAATTTCTTAAATTTAAGTCCTTTATATTCTCCTAAAGTTACAATTGGTTCAACTGCTACTTCAGCAACATAATTGAATCCTTTGCCTTTTACTACTTTGGTAATATCAAGGTCGATTTTAGGTTGTGCAACAACTTTAATATCATTAGTTTTTACTGCTTCAACATATGTATCTTGGATACAATGGTTAATTGCTTCTTCATATAAAGATTCAATACCATAATGTTGTTCAAAGATTGATCTTGTTACTTTACCTTTTCTAAATCCTTTAATTTCTACATCGTCTTTCACTGCGTTAAATGAATGTGTAAGACCATGATCAAATAATTCTTTTGTTACTTCAATTTCGATTCTAACTTTAGAACCTGATAAAACATCTACTTTTGCCATTATTATTCCTCCTATTAAAAAACACAAGTTTTATTATATCATATTAATATGATTTGTAAACTAATTAACTATATCTTTCTTAACTTATCTAAGATTTCTACCATTGCCCAAGTGTCTTGTTGACAATATAGTTTTAATGAGTTTCTAGTTTCAGCTAATTCTGCTTTGTTAAGGTTATCATATCCAGCATATGCATACACTGCTTCCATCCCATTACCTACTGTTAAATTATTGTAAGATAAATCGCTAAAAAGCGGTAATACTTTCTTAATGCTAAATGAGCCACTTAAGTCTTCATGGTAGTAATTAAGTGTTTTAGCTCTTTCTTCATCAAACCCAAGGCTTGTGAAGAGTTTTGTATTTGTTTTAACAACGTGTAATAAATCAAATAATCGTTCATTTATAGATAGTAATTTTTCACTATATTCTGGAAACATGACAGATAGTTCTTTGATTCTTGTTTTTTCAAATGATTCATTAAAAACAAGAACACTTCCATCATCATCTTTTATATACTCACATAGCTTTTTAACAAGTTCTTCTCGTTGATCAGTTGAATCAGATGCGAGAAACTCTAAATGGTCTAATTCTTTATCACAAACACCAGGAGTTCTTTCAATGTGCAAACTAAACTGGAATAGACTTTGAAAATATGGTTTTTCTCCTCTAAATCTTGGTAACGGACAAGGAAAACTCTCAAAATCAAGGTGATATATTGGATAAGTAAGTGTTTCTATTGCTGATTCTATTTTAGAGTTATCTAAATGAATTTTTGATGTTTGAGCAACATATCTTTGAATACGATTATTCTTACGAGTTAACCAAGAATCAGGAATATCTTCCATTGATAGATAACCTTCTTCTATTAAATCAAAATAATCGTGTTTTTCACCTTCTGGATCTTTAAATCCATGATGTTTATCCATATACATTAATAAGCTATTCTTTTTAGGAAATCTATCATAGCATAAATCTTTATAAATACATTCTCTCATCTTTTTCAGTTGACAATGTTTCCCAAGCTTTACACGTGATTCGTCATCATTCAAGATTCTATCAACTACTATCTGAATATCACGCTCTATCTTTGATTGCATCTCTTCTGTTATTTTTGTAAGGTCAACAAGCCTAGCAATGTCAGTATTATATAGTGGTTCACCATCGATATATTGACCATCAAAAGTATATTCATGATTCAACACTCCAAGATAATATTTAGCGTCCTTTAGCTCTTCTTCAATCACAAATCTTTGAAAAGCTAAATCGTAAACATAAACTCCACTACCCTCAAGTCGGTCAAATAACTTATTTCTTTGTTTCAGGTATTTTTTATTGTTTAGAAGTTCAAGGTTTAACTCTTCACTAAGTTTTAAGATACCAAAGTCATCTAAATAAAATAGATCATATCTTACTTTGTCTTCTGTATATCCCATCTTCATAAATTTATTACTTGTTGTCGCTTTTGCTTCAATTATATTAACTTGAGATTCATTTTTGTTATAAATATCAACATAACACATTAAATTAAAGTTATTAAACTCTTTTAAGAATAGTTTCTGTGTCCCATATTTTAACCCATACTGTGTTTCTCCACCAAAAAGGCTCATTACCTTTCTCGCAGCTAATACTTCTACTTTCTCGAAATATGGCATCATTACTTCTAAATGAGTTAGGTCTGGTTCTAAAAAGTCATCTTCAAAAACAGTATCATTTGCTTGTTCTAAAGAATCAAGCAAATCATAATACCGATCTTTTAAAGCATCATCTAAATCTCTTCGTTTATGAATGTTATTAAGTGCAGGATATCTATTACATCTAATGTATTCCATAAACTTACTTTTAGTGATGTTCATATTCGACATAATACCCCCCCTAAATACTATTAATAAACCCTAAAAACTCTCTATTATGGACATTTGGTCCATATTCATGAATTGTTTCATAGTTTTCAAATATATCCATTATTTCATCAAACGTTTTCCAAGTAGTTTCCATTCCAATAGATATTTCTTCTTCTGTTAGATTTCTATCAAATCCACCTTCAATATATTCACAAATGAAATAGTGGTTAGTCCAAACGCTTTCAACGAAATATTCAGTAATTGAGACTTTCTTCTTTAGTACTTTTACCTTTATTCCAGTCTCTTCCATCATTTCTCTAGCAGTACACTCTTCTAACGTTTCACCGTCTTCTTGTCCTCCACCAGGAAAAGTGAAGATTCCCATCTTTTTCACAAAAACCATTAAGTATAACTCATCTTTTTTGACGATACCTCTGCAGGCAACTCGGTGATTTTCTAGATTAGCGTCACTCTTACTGATGTCATCTGATAATATCTCAATTTCCATAGTTACTACCTCTTTAAAAAATGCAGTTTAGGCTGCATTTTTAATCATTTCTTCAATTTTATCTTGCAATTCACTAACACTAAAAGGCTTTAATACATACATATTAGCGCCCATTCCAATTGCTTTTATTACATCTTCTTTATTTTCTATTCTAATCAGTACTAAAATAAGTGAGTCGTTATACTTCACGTTACTACGGAAATAGTTTAATGTATCTCTACCACTAAGCCCCGGCATATTCCAGTCAATAATTATCATTTTAAGATGTTCAATTTCCTTAGCTAGTTCTATTCCTGCGTTTCCACCTTCAGCTTCAAAAAAGCCGTAGTTTAAGTCTAAAACGCAATCCTTAACTACTTGTCTAATTGTCTTTGAATTATCGATACATAAAATATTGACCATAAGTACTCCTCCTAAAAAGATTTAATAATTTTCTTTTTTAGCCCAAGTAATTTTACGTTTATCTTTCATATGTTCTTCACAATTACTAACGATAAATCTATTTATTTCTGTACTAAAATCTCTTTTAACTAATAACATACCGTGATTCTTATTGAAATAGATAAAGAAATAGTCTTCTGTTTCTTTAATACTGTAAAATTCATTCCACGGTTTTGTAAGTTCACCCTCAACATTTAAATATGTGAGACCCTCAGAATCTAATCGAAAGTTTACAACCATTAGATCTTTGTTTTTTTCATACGCTCTTCCTGCTCCTACTTTTGTGAACATTAAGAACAATACTAAGAAAAAGAAAATTCCGATTCCTAGGTAGAAAAATGTCCATTTATCAGTAAAAATTGGCGTAAGTAATAAATATCCAATACTACCCGTAAATAGTATAATATTTGAAAGCTTAAATACGCTTGTCATCATATGGTTTGATGTAAATGCAATATAATCCTCTTTTGTCCATTCTTGTTTAAATTCATAACTCATAATAACTCTCCTCTCGTCTACACAAGTATTTTATCATATTATAACATAAATACTATATCTAAATTCCTTTTAACATAAATATTTGTGAGTTAATAATATAGTAAAGAATTCCTGAATATCCTAAGGCAATAACTACTAAAGTAATATTCTTCTTTAACTGTTCCATATCCAGTTTGTATACCATAAACAAAGATATATACAAAAACGCTACACAAAGGACAGTCAATACAGTACCTGTTATTTCATTCCATGTTGTATATACAATTCCAAAATCAATACCACTGTTTAAAAATGCAAAATAAGCAACATTCGCAAATGCATAGATTATAAAAACTATTAATAATTGTATAATTACTTTCATCATTTCTCCTTTATGTAACTCTTAATCACTAAATACTTTCGTGATTTCGATTACTTGTTCTAAATCAGTTATTGTGAATATGTCATTTTCAATCACATATTCAATTGTTTGTTCCTCAAATCCATTTTTAACCATTAAATTACCTTCATTAGAACATTGATAGTAATAATCATATGTTTCATCTGTATAAAACGGTCCAGTTTGGGGTTCACAAGTTTCTTCACCATTATAATAAATAGTATATTCTTCAACTCTACCTATTTTTTCATACCCTCTAAGTTGCATTTGAAAAACACTTAATAGAAATATTGCTAGAACAATAACAAAAGTAACTCCAATTCTAAGTCCGTTCATTTAATCACAACCTTCTATTCAAGCTTACTATAAGACATTAGTTTGCCATCCATTAATTCAACTAATTCTTCAATTGTTATTTTGTTTTTTTCAAGTCCATCACTCATGTTAAATTGGTCAATCCCATCAGTAATAAGATAATAATGAGCGCTTAAACAAGGCATAAAATAGACATTATCATTATCTTGATATATTTCTTCTTCCATTGAAAGACATGAAGAATAGTTCATTTTGTATAGAATAAATTCATCAACAGTATTTATTCTATAATAGAAATGAGAGTCCTTTATTATTACAGGTTTAAAAACTGTTCCTATAAGAACAATAAGTATTATTATTCCAATAATTAAGCCAATGATCTTTTTCATAATCCGAACCCTCTTTTATTTAAAATAACATATAAACCTATCTCTATTATAGCATACAGTATAACAACTTATACTACTCATTAACCAATGTTACTTTAAAAACTCAATGACTTCCTCATATATTTCAAACTTATTCGTCTCTTGGAAAGAATCATGTCTACCTTCAAAATTCAGATATAAAGTAGAATCTATGTCTAATGATACAAAGATATCATTTAACTCTTTTGTTTCTTTAGAGAAATTAGTCGCAGGATCATGTGTTCCACTCATCAAAAGGAATACATTATCCTTGCTAATTTTCTTTATATTCTTTTTAGTATTCACATATTTAAATAGCTTTATCATATCTACAAAAACACTCACACTTAATCTAATATATAAATACTTATCAAGTTTATCTATTTCATTTTGTTCTTTATCTCTTGTGAGCCATTCAATAAAATGGTCCATCTCCACCTTTTCTTTTAATTTGTATTGAGTAGATCTAAACATATTATCAAAAAGATTACTTGGCTTTTTAGCCCCAAATAATTTTATAATACCTCCAATAAAGATAATAAACCCCATACCTTTAGTAGATGATTTCCCTGTTCCGTTTAAGACAACTTTCTTATAACTAACTACATCATCAATTAAACAAGCCCTAAGTACTCCTGCACCTAAGCTGTGTCCTATTGCGTATATATCTAAATCAGGATAATCATCAACTATCTCGTCATAAACAGCTATAACACCAAATTTTAGACTATCTACACCATTTTTATCAAAGTAAACAACATCGTTATCATTTTCAGTTCTACTTTTCCCTTGTGATAATTGATCATGAAGGTAAACAATATAACCTTCTTTGTTCAAATACTCAGCAAAAGAGCAATATCTTAATCCATGTTCGTTAATCCCATGAACAATTTGAATAACACCTTTTGGATTTTCTACATCATTCCATATATAAAGATGTAATTCGTTTATAAATACATCTTTAATCTTTTTCTCTATCATATTTTTTCTCCTTCATAATCTATGTTGTTAATTCATATAATACAGCACTTATTATACCAAGAAAAAAGAAGAAATGAAAAAAAATATCTGAAAGTAGCTAAAACGTTGAATTCAAAAAAAACTGACCTGTGGCGTAAAAAGTTGATAACAATTAGGAAAAGTGTTCTAGCCAATACAATTGTGGCAACTTTTATGTTTAACCTATTTTTTTTAGTAATAAAAGGCTATCAATTAGACACCAACACCATCTTGAGGTTTCCTATCAACTTTTTGCGCCACACGTCAGAAAAAAAAGACACTTATATAATATAGGTCTTTTAGATGGCAGTTATAAATCCAAGTACACGAAATAGCAATATATTTATTAACATATCGTATCTAATCAAAAGAATCTAAATTACTAATCTTACTTGCTGCATCCTCATCAAGTATAAGAGTTAAATCTGGATGAAGCTGCAATATTGAAGCAGGAATAGCTTTTGTAATTTTTTCATTGATCGTTTTATTTACGATTTCAGCTTTGTTTTTTCCAGTTGCAATCAAAATGATTTTTTTTGCGTTCATAATATTTTTAATTCCCATTGTAATTGCGAATTTAGGTACTTCTTCTAAACTATTGAAAAATCTTGAATTATCTTTTCTAGTTTCTTCACTTAGTTTAGCAATAAATGTCTCATTACTTAATGTAGTACCAGGTTCATTAAAACCGATATGTCCATTTGATCCAATGCCAAGTATTTGTATATCTCTTTGATTCCCAAGTAGTCTTGCATTATATTCACTAGCTAACTGGTCAATCCTTGATATATCATTATCGGGTATATTTATATTATTCTTATCAATATCAATATATTTAAATAAATTTTCATACATAAAAAAGTAATAGCTCTGAGGATGAGCTCTATCAATACCAACATACTCATCAAGATTAAAAGTAGTCACTTGTTTAAATGAGATAAGAGATTTTTGATATGCTTCTATTAAATTCTTATATAAACCCACAGGTGATGACCCAGTAGCCAAACCAATTATTAGTTTTTTATTAACTATCATTTCTTTAATTACAATAGCTGCGGTCTTTTTTGATACTTCATCATAGTCTTTACAAACAATCACTTTCAAATTACTCACCTCTATCTATATAAAATACATTAATATTTATATTATTATAGTAAATCATCTATTTTTTTAGAAACACTGTCTAAAAATCTAATAATATGCGAAATTATAAATGATGATATATCAATATGATCATCCAAAATCAATGGAGTTAAGTCCATTGCACAAATAATCGATTTTGCTTGATCGGCTGAATGAGCTGATGAATACGTAGCGTTAGCATATCTTCTTCCAATTGCTGCAAGATCGTATCGTTTACCTCCAGAAATTTGAGAATCATATACTGAAATTAAATCATTTGCTAAATCAGGATTTTCAGATACATCAAAACTTACTTTTTCAGAATCTAGCATCCAATCCAAATCTCTCCAAACCTCACATCCATAGACTTTTTTCGGTCTTAATTCCTTGTCCAACAACCTAATTGCTAGAATAGTTTTAACTGCAACTCCTAAGTGTGATTCATGCTTATCAGCTAAATTATGAGTATACAAAATATCAGGTTTTGAAAATGAGATTAAGTTTGAAAGTTCTTTAATAATTTCAGAATTATTTGGGTCTTTAGCTTCTGCACTTGTATAATCTAAAAGTACCAAGGCTCCAAACTCTCCAATTACTGCAGCTTTCTTTTGTTCCATTTTTCGAACAGCTTGCATCTTCAAATCTGAAAAATCTTTGTATTTACCTATTCTCGCACTTCCAGCTCCATTAGTTACAATAACTCCAAAAAACCAGTCCTCAGATTTTTTATAACATTTTAAGATGCCATCAAATGCCATAATCTCTAAGTCGTCTGGGTGTGTCCCAATTGACATATGAGTTGTTCTCTTTAATGCTTTTTCAAGTTGCACTCTATCTGGTACTAAAAATTCTGCAGTTGAATTATGTAATTTCATAAAAACACCTCTTTTAATTAATCTATATTTTTCCTTCAAGATTCTTTAAAACAAATTCTTTAACATTATGGTTACTTTCCATATCTAGAGCTTTTTCTGCTAAAGCAATCATATCTTTTCTATTCAAAGTACTAAATAATCTTCTTATTGGTAAAATACTCGATGGACTCATACTGAATTCATCTAAACCTAATCCAAGTAATAATGGAGCAGCAACTATATCTCCTGCCATTTCTCCACACATTCCAGTCCAAATTTTTTGCTTTTTTGACGCATCAATAACCATTTTAACTAATCTTAAAATAGACGGATTATATGGTTGATATAAATATGATACTTTTTGATTCATTCTATCTGCGGCCATTGTGTATTGAATAAGATCGTTTGTACCAATACTAAAGAAATCAACTTCTTTAGCAAATTTATCTGCAAGTATTGCCACAGCTGGAACTTCTACCATTATTCCAATTTTATAAGTGGTTGACACTTCAATTTTTTCGCTAACTAGCTCAGTCTGACAATCATGTAAAAATTCTTTCACTTCTCGTAACTCGCTTATTGTAGCTACCATAGGAAACATAATATGAAGGTTTCCATAAACACTTGCTCTTAATAACGCACGCAATTGAGTTTTAAAAAGGTCTTTTCTTTGTAAACAAAGACGTACTGCACGAACACCTAAAAATGGATTTAATTCATTATCAATTTCCATATACGAAAGATCTTTATCTCCTCCGATATCTAGAGTTCTAATAATTACTTTTTTATCTCCCATCACTTCAAGAACTTTTCTATATGCTAAAAATTGTTCTTCCTCTGTAGGAAAATCATTACTATTCATATATAAAAACTCTGTACGATACAGGCCAATTCCTTCTGCACCTTGTTCTATTACATTTTCAATATCTTTATATGAACCGATATTTGCAGCGAGTTCAACTTTATGATTATCTAAAGTTATAGTCTGCAAATCTTTGTATTTTTGATTGAGTATTTTATCTTTTTCAATGGTTTTAATTTTTATTGAATACTCACTAATCAAATCATCTGTTGGAGATAAAATTGCTAATCCATTTGTGCCATCAAGAATCATTAAATCTCCATTTTGCACAATATCCATAACATCACCAGAGCCCACTACTGCTGGTATTTCCATACTTCTTGCCATAATTGCAGAGTGAGATGTTTTACCACCAATATTTGTTATAAAACCTTTTATGAAACTCCTATTTAGTTGTGCAGTATCACTTGGTGTTAGATCATGTGCGACTAGTATTACTTCTTCATCAATTAATCTTAGATCATTAACTGTAACGCCTAGTATATTAGTAATAACTCTATTTGAGACATCTTTAATATCTACTACTCTCTCTCTCATATATTTGTTATCCATAGATTCAAATATTAAAATAAAACTAAGAACAACTTTATTATAAGCCATTGCAGCATTGTTTTTATCAATGTTTATAAGGTCATAACATTGTTTTTTGATTTCAGGATCGTTAGCAATTTGAATATGTGCATCAAATATTAAAGCGTTTTCTTCGTTAATATTTGATGCAGTAATTTCTCTTATTTTTTTAAGAGTTTTTACTGTTTCATCAATAGCATTATCTAATTTCAATAGTTCGTCTTGAATATTTTCTATTAAATCATTACTGATATGTAATACAGGTTTTTCAAGCCTATATACCTTGGCAATACATATACCATTACTAGCTGCTATTCCTTTAATCCTCATATTGTTTCCTCCTTAATCATTTTAACTTTTTACTAAAAAAATGTTGTTAAATAGCTATTAAAATTTCTTGATTGCTTAAAGATCTAATGAACTCTGTAATTACCTCTTCAGAGTTTAGTCCCTCAACCCTTATCAAAAATTCTTGGTCAGCTTCGATAGCACAACTTAAAACTCCCATAATTCCTTTAGCATCTATAATTTTAGTATCACTCATTATCATTTTAATGTCGTTTCCAACGTACTTTGATGCAGTTGTAACTAATATTGATGCAGGTCTTGCATGCAGACCTATTGGATCAATTATTTTCACTAATTTTTCCGTCATCTTCTTCACCTACTCTTTCAGTTATTAAACAGCTATTCATATAAAATAATAACATATTTTAGTACGCTGTGGAATAAAAGCGATGCTTTTCTAAATAACACATCATATGTTGTATTCGATTCATTCTAATAGTTTATTTAATACCCGCAAAGCAAAGGACGAGTAACACTCGTCCTATTGGTAATGTATGATATCTTTGTATTCTGCGAGTATTTTTTTATTGTGTTCATCCCCACCATCTAAGTTTGCACTAAAGAAAACTGGGGGAACAATATTTTGAGATATTAGTTCTTTTGCTGTTTCAGAAACAATAATGTTTAATATTGTTGCTCCTATTACAGTTGATGTGGGAGCAACATTTTGTGTTAATCCTTTTATTTCTACACAAGCGTCTCCAATATCTCCATGATTATCAATAACTAAGTCAGCAATTTCAAATAATCTTTTCCCAGTACTATGTCTAGAAGTAACAGTGGACGAGTATTTAACATTTGTAATTGCAATAACTGTGACACCTTTTTCTTTTGCTGTTAAAGCTAAATCAATAGCAACAGGGTTTCTTCCTGATACAGAATGAATAATGACAAGATCCCCCATTTTCATTTTAGTATTGTTAGCTATTATTGTTCCAAAACCTTCAACTCTTTCCATTTGAGATGTCATTGTTACTGGTCTCAAATTAAGCATTAATGATGGTTCAAAAATAGGATTTATAACAACTAGCCCTCCAGCTCTGTAAAACAGTTCTTCCGATAAAATTCCAGCATGTGAAGCTCCAAAAGCGAAAATTTGATTCTTATTCTTAATTTTATTTGAAATCATCTTCACTGCTGAATTTATGTTTTTTTCTTCTTTCTTTGATATCTCTTCTAAAATGGAATGTATTTTATCTATATATATATATGACATTTATTAAAAGACAAATGAGAATAAATCTGCAATCCATTTTGCGATTGAACCAAAGAATGACATTCCATTACCCCCAAAGATTAATAACCAATCTTGAATAGTTGAAGAATAAACAAGAGCAGAAACACCCATAAACAGTACCATAAATACAGCAGCTACTGATGTTCCGATAATTGCACCTTTAACTCCACCTTGACCTTCTCCGATTACTGCAGCTGTACCACATTCGAAGAAACTTGTGATTACTAATGGGATTAAAATAACTCCAAATAATCCTGTTACATTAGAGATTAAAATTAATGCAGTTGAAATTACCATTGCAACAACAAAACCAATAATTGCAGCTTGAGGTTTGTAGTTGAATAAGATAGGACAATCTAATGCAGGAATTGCATCAGGCACTAATTTTTCTGAGATTCCCTGGAATGCTGGAATGATTTGATTTACTAACATTCTAACACCAAGTAACATAACAACTAATCCTGCACCGAACATTAATGCTTGTTCTAATGAATAAAAGAATAGTGGTTGAGAAACGTCAGCGAATGCTCCATCAACAGTTAACCCTGTTACTAAAAATAAAATGAATATTACAATACCACCTGAAATTGAAACTTCTTTAAAGAAAGATAATCCTTTTGGTATATTTAAAGATTCAGTAGAATTTTCTTTATTACCAACTTTTTTAGCAACAAATCCACTAATTAAAGATAAAATCCCTGATGGATGTCCTAAAGTAAATGTATCTTCTCCAGTTACATCGCTTACATATTTGCGTAAGAACCAAGGCATTAATGACCAGTATAATGCAGATGCTACTGCACCAAATATAATTAGTGGTACACCTGATAATCCACCCTCAACACCAGCTGCCACAAAGATAAATGGGAACCACCATAAAAAGTGTCCTGTTAAAAATATAATCTTGATTTTTGTAAATCTAGCAATTAATACATGGATTACAAACCCTAGTACCATGGCTAATCCTACATCTCCACCATGATTTTCAGTAAAAACAGTAGTTAACGCTTCTGTAGCTCCAGCGTCTGAAAAGTTTTGAAACAAAATATTAATTGGTAAAATTGCCATTACAAGTAAATTAGTACCTACTTGTAAAATGTACATACCGAATGCTGCAAGTAATGTACCCTTAATAATGTCTCCGATTGATTTTCTTAGTAAAATCAATCCCAACATTGCTATCAATCCTAATAAAATCGGTGGATTTCTAAAAATGTTGTCAATAATAAAGTCCAAAAATTCCGTCATTTAATGTTTCCTCCTATATTTATTTTTAATATACTTTCTGTTACTTCTTCTATACTCATGTACCTTTTTATCGGATAAACCGGTACTTGAACACCTTTTCTAATTGAATCTTGTAAATCAAATGATGTAAATATTGCGTCACATTTCATTCCTCTTACTGATGCTGTATCAGTATTTTCTACTTCTGCTTCTATTCCAAGTTTTCTACATGCTTTCTCTATGGTCATTTTAAGCACCATTGAAGAACCAACTCCAAATCCACAAACTGCTAAAATCTTCAATTTTGTACCTCCTTAAGAATATTTTTCTATAAGTTCTACAACTGTTTGAATCGATTTTGCATTAATAATACGATCTAAATTTTCTCTTTCCATAAATAATTCAGTTAATGATGCTAATGCTTGTAAATGTTTCTTATTATCTGTAGCAGCTAATACAACAATTACTTTTACTTCTTTTCCTAAAAAATCTACAGAATTATTAATTTTAAGTAATGACATTGATAATCTATTTACTCCTTGACTAGGTCTTGCGTGTGCTAGAGCAAAATAATCATCTATAACTATATATGGTCCATTTAAATGAACACTGTCAATCATTGCTTGAATATACTCTTCTTCTATTGCTCCTTGTTCAAGTAATGGTAATGAAGCTTCTTTTATTGCAACTTCCCAATTTTCGCATTTATCTAAGAATTTTATTCTATCTGGTAATAAAGTCTCTTTTAGCATGAGAGATCCTCCTATTTGAATGTTTGTTTCGTAAATTATATTGTAGAGATACTTCTTAAGGTTTTTCTCATCTTTTATAGTTGAGTATTTGTTTATCCCTTCAATTAAGTCCTCTATGTTAATCTCATTTAGTCCCCTTGCACTTTTAAAAATCACTTTACTTATTGTATCTAAATCAAAATTTCTTAATATAGTGTTTACAACTATGATATTATCTATTCCCTTTATCTCGATAGTAGATATTAAATAGTCATATTCTTTTTCATAGTCGTTAATTTCTGAAATTGATATAGTATCTATGATATCTAATTCTGGAAAATGTTTTTCAAGTTGATATTGGATTGTTTTTGAAATAGTTATTCCATTTGGACACGCGATTAAAACCTTATAAGAGTTGCTATTTGCTACATCATCCTTGAAAATATATGAGCCTAGGTATGAGACTATAAAAGCAACTTCCTCATCTCTAATGCCTTTTAATGAAATTGATAGCTCTCCACTATTGAATAAATTCTTTGTAATTATGAATAATGATCCAAACTTATACTTTATTTCTTCTAATAATGGGTTGTGAATTGGAAATTTATACTTAATTCGATAATATGATGATGCAATATGTCTCAACATATTTTTTTTACATTCATCTTTATTCTTAAAATAAATCATCAATTTTTTCTCAATATTATCAATAAGTCTATCCACTAAATCTTCTATTTTCTTTTTTGATACAAGTGTATTCAGACAAGAGAGTGAACTAACGAATGCAGCAGTATAGATTTGTTCATTCAATGGGATATCAATGTCAAAAAGTTTTGGAACTTCCTTATAATACTTAAAGTCTTCTACTTCTTCGTAAATTGATACGTCCTTTATAACGTTACCTTTTTTCACTCTGTCAGTAACAAAATATGTAAATGCAGTTAATGAATTTTTAGAATAATCAGTTAATCTTAATGAGCAGCTTTTATCAAAAGTATTTACAACCTCACTTATACTTAAATCTCTTTTGCTATCATAATAAGTTTCCAAAAATAATTCTCTAATAGCTTTTTCAGATCCATTTAATCGATAGCCATTTTGATATGTTAAATAGACACCTTTTTCTAATAACTCATCTTTCATTCTCTTAATAGTATTTTTAATAGTAATCTCACTAATATACATGGAACTTGCTAATGAACATGAATTAACATTAAAGCCTCTTAGGATTTTCTCAATTATGAAGCTCTTTCTATTTAAGTATATAAGATAGAGATCGTAATTATTACTTTCTATTTTATTGATAGCTCTGTACATCTTATCAAAATCTCCAGAAATTGTGATATCCTTTTTCTTAATAATAATTGTGCCAATGCCTTTTAAATAATCATTAATACGCTCAATGTCATAGTAAAGTGTTCTTCTTGAGATATTTAATTCTTCTTTTAAAATATCAAAATTCACTTTTTTACTATTAAGTAATTGAGTAGCAATCTTCTTTTCTCTTTTTTTCATTTTTTACTCCTCACTATAATTATTCTACAAAACTAATTTTACTTCAAGAATGTTTAATTGCATAACTAATTAAAAAAATTGCACAAAATGGAAACACTTACATTATAAAGCAAATAATTGAAACACTAGAAATAGATCCTTATGATGTAAATTTAGAAAAACAATTGTTTCTAATTAAATGCTAGTAATCATGCATAATAAAAACATTGCAAATTAATGTAATGTTTTTATTATATTGACATGTTTCCCTTTATTTTGCTTTGTTCTAATAATCATACATCCAATTTCTTTTGGTTTTTAACTAAAATATAAATTCCTGTGAAGAATTCAAATGGGACATAAGGAACAAGAAGAATGACTGGTGCTGCGATTCCAAAAGCCATTAGTGTACACCCTATCAATATAAATGGTGCTGTTATTATTCCCCACAGTGCTAACCACTTAGGAATGACCATAGCCTTTAATAAAAGGTAATAGAATAGTACTGCCCCTATCCCAAATGGAATCATATTGATCTGACCAACGAATTCCTTACATGCGAGAAAAACTTTACCGATTGCTATCAAATTTGTATCTGGACTTGCTGAATATAAATTGCTGACTTCTACTAACCCAAATACAAATACTTGTCCTACTCCTAAAAATGTTGCTTCAAATATGTATAGACTTAGTGCAGTTATAGCTATTGTTTTATTTATATGCCCTGCAGCTCTATACATCGTTACTCCAAGCATGATAATTACAACTGCAGTTATTATTTGTAATAGAATACTGATATACGCTATACCACTGCTATCACTTATACTTCTTAAGGTTATATCAGTAATTTCAGACGAGTCAAAAGGTCCAAGAAATATTGATCCTCCTATAAGTGATGTTACTGCCTGAACCAAAAGTGTAATTCCAAGAAACCTAATTAATTTTCTATCTTTTTTTATTATATCTTTGGTGTCTTCATAAATAATCATTGTTTTTCCCTCCTTAATTAATTATACTATACAGTGTAAACAAATTAATGTCAAAGGTTATTTGCACTATACAGTGTAATTTAGTTTTTCATAGGAGGTAATTTCGTTGTCAGAATATAAAGAAAGAGATAAAAGTAAGAAAAGAGCCGCTATTATTAGCGGCGCTGAAGATATTTTTATAAGCATGGGATATAAAGAAGCAAGTATGGATAAGATTGCTGAGAAAGCAGGTATTTCAAAGAAAACTGTATATAACCACTTTCAAAGTAAAGAGAACTTATTTGAAGTTATTGTATATGGGCTTACAAAACAACAACAACATATAAAAACTTGCACATATGATTCAAATAAATCATTAGAAGAACAATTACTTGTATTTGCAGAATCTGAAATTTCTTTAATTGATTCTGCAAAGAAACTAGAACTTTCAAAATTCTTAACTTTAACATTTTTAAATGATCCTGAACTTCAGATGAAGATACTTTCAAAGTATCCACCAATGCATTTTACTTTAGTTACTTGGCTTAATAAAGCAGTTGATGACAATAGAATCAAAACAGATAATCCAGAATTAGCGGCAAGAATATTCTATGCTTTAGTCGTTGGAGCTATTACATGGCCTGTCCTTTTCATAGGTAGACTTGACAAAGAAGCATCAAAACCAATGTTAGATGAAATCATTGCTCTATTTTTAGCAAGATATGGAAATAGTTAACAAAAAAACCATCATATATTCAAATATATGGTGGTTTCTTTAATTATGATTTTTTAAATTCTAATTATTTTGCAATTTTACCGTATTGGTTTAATACAAGAGCAACGATACCATATATTGCTCCTAATGTTGCTACAAATAATCCTAATCCCATTGTGATTTCAGTTCCATCTTTCATCATAGTTCCCATAATAGCTGGAAATGCTGGATTTATTGCGTTTAGACTATTATACATTGATTCTACGCCTGTTAATTTTGTAGGAGCAGTGAACCAAATTGTCCATACACTTACAAAAACAAGTCCTAATGATCCGTATAATAACCATTTTTTTAGATCTTCTTTAAATGATAAGAATACTATACCTACAAGACCAGCAATAGTTCCTAAAATAGGTAATAATCCTAAAAGTCCTGATAGTAATGAATTACCTGTTCCATTTTCTTCAATTAAGTCAAGTGCCATTGTTTCAGGTAACCCTAATCCAACTAACGTATCACGAACATCATTTGTAGGGATTTTAGTAAAAAGATTTTCCCACATTAAGTTCCAAATAGTTGTAGTTGACTCTTTATCAACACCAAGTGCAGGCACTGCTGTTGCTGATACAACTGATGTTAAAAATAATGCGACGATAATAATTCCAAATGCAATCATTAAATGATAATTAAGCTTCATATAATCTCTCCTCTATTTTTTTCACTAAAGTCAGTGTAAACGATTTCAATATAAATGTCAATTCCTTTGAAGTTCAAACTAGCAAATATTATTTTTGTCTCTCAGGATAAAACACATGGATTCTTAATCAAAAAATTGCAAAAATCAATCATTTTGAAGTGTTACAAAAAAGTGATATAAATTAATAAAGGAAAATATCACATATGGTATTAAAAATATCAATTACAGGATTAGTAATTGATATTTTTTATACATTTCTTTATTTACTATGTCATTATCAATAATTCTTTCATAAATTCACTGATTTGATTGATTCTATAATTGTCCTTGTTTAATGTTTCCATAATACTCCTAGATTACCGTTATATGTGTTTTAAAGTAATAGTGTTTATATATAAATAGTACTACCATAACAGCTTTTAGAATTGCATTATTCAATTGTAAAAATGATACAAGGAGCATAACATCAACTGTGATTAATAGAATCCACTTATGTTTAAAAGACATCTCCTTATTCTCATAAAATGATTGGATATATTTCTTATATAAAGATGATTTTGTAATCCAATCATAAAACCTATCTGAACTTTTACTAAAAAGATATAACGAAAACAGGAAAAAAGGTGTTGTCGGTAAGATTGGTAAAATGATTCCAATCGTTCCGACTCCTAATGATAAGAAAGACATAAGGATTAATAAGATTTTCATTTTGTATCTAGTAGCCTTTTTTCACCTTGCAACTCTCTTATTGGTTTGATGTTTTGTGTGATTTCTAAGCAACCTAAATATTCTTTGTCTTTTCCTTTTACTGCGAAGTATCTGATATAGACAAACATCGGTCCCATATTAATGTAAAAGTCTTCATACTCTTTTTCACCGCTTTTAAAACTGTTTAATATATCAGTAACAACGTGAACACTTTGCGGTGGATGACACATTGAAACATCTCGTCCTAAAACTGTTTTAGGTCTATCAAATATTCTTTCTGTTCCTTGTGTGAAATATTTTACTTTATCATCTTTATCCACAAAGGTCATATCAAGAGGCAGTGTATTAAGCATTGCATTTACTTCAATTTGACTTAAGAATCCTGCATCGAATTTGATTAATCCATTTAGAGTCTCACTCTCTTGATTTTCTTCTTTGGTTTCTTTTTTACTCCAACTTTCAACTGGAGCATCTAGGAAATAACCAATCTCATCGCTACCTTCATCCGCTAGAATCCAATCATACAGTGATAGTTTCTCAAGAAGTAATGGAGTAAGAATTTGGTTTTCTTTCATGATCATATCAGCAACTCTATTTAATACGTGGACTAAATCAGTGTGTAATGAAGAATAGTCTTCACGAATTTCATCTAAACCTTTTTTAATTTTTTTCAAAGATTCTCTGATTTCATTGTCTACACCCCACATAACTTTAGGAATAGATGTTAATCCTCTTTTTTCTATTCCTGGGAAGAATAAATTCTCTTTTCTAGAATAGTGTTTTGAAATTTCTTGTAGACGCTCAATTCCAATTCTTAACATCAAATGAGATGTTTTATCGTACTTTTTAATATACGGTCTTACTTCTTCTAATAATAAATGTTCTAGTCTAATATTTTCATCAAGAAATACCTTGATAGGGTGCCCGGGGATTTCTGTTTTATCGTTTTGTTTATGTATATCAGATATAGAACCCTCAAATACAGCCGAATGCACATCACATAATTTTTGTACCTCTTCTATTGGCATTCCTTCTTCCATTAAAGATTGTTCCATTTTAGTAATTTCATCTGTTGAAACAGTATCAAACTGTGATTTAAACAGTTTTTTTGCATCCGCTAAATTCATTCCATTATGTATTTGTTTTATAATTGCCTTTAATTGTTCTTTTCTTGTTTCACTATTATTTATTATTTCGCTCATTTATTTCACTCCTTATACCTTCATTATTACATAAGAAAAAATGATCGTATGTGATATCAGTCACATACGATCAAATGTATACTTATTCTTATCCATTTTTATAATGCCTAAATCCTGCATTTTGGATAATTTTCTTGATAGTGTTTCTCTTCTTACACCGATAATCGAAGCTAGTGTTGTTTTTGATATAGGCAAATCTAAGATATATTCTCCATTAGAGTAAGTTCCAAACTTTTTTGTGAGGTGTTCTAGAATAATCATAATCTTATCTTCTAGATGTGCACTTGTTGTATTGAATAGATGTGATTGAAATAAATTTGTTCTTGTTACAGTACATTTAAAACACATATCTTTAAATGATTCATTAGAATGAAAGACTGTAAGTACATCTTCTACTAAAATTTGTTTGACCTTTACGTCATTTAAAGCATACGCAGAAGCTATATAGTTTTTATCTTCCCGTAGTGCTACAACTAGTCCAATAAAATCATTTGTGCTTAAGATATCAAAAATACGTTCTTCTCCATTTTGAAATGTTTTGCATACTTTGACAAACCCTTCAGAAATAAGATACACAGAAGTTAATTTGTCGCCATCTAAAAAGATTTTATCTCCCTCTTTATATAAAATATCATTCCCTTTTAAAGTATGATAGATACAGTTCATACAGTATTTCTTCATCTTTTCACCACCTTTAAATGATTTCAAATCCATGATCTCTGAATGCTTTGGCTAATTTATCTATGTGAATGCCTTTCATCGTGCAACCTTTTCTTAAATTCGTTATTCTACCAACTGATTGTAAAACCACAGGTTTTAAAATATTGTTAAATCCAAGATTAATCATTATTATTTTAATTTCAGGATATTTTGATACTAAACTGAAGATAGAGTCTTCTTTACTAATAGTAATGATTATAATCCCCTCTTACTTCATCTTCATTATACATTAAAATCTCTTATTTCACTTAATATAGCAATACTATCGACACTATTTATCACAATAGTTTAAGAAAACTCCCACTTCAAGCAAAACAAAGTTATGGTAAGTGGGGGAGTGTTCACCGAGATGCTTTATCAACAAATAGCAATGAGGAAGCAAACAGACCAGGAGAAACCTTTTTAAAGTAAAATAATGAATCAGTATTTATTCACTGTTTTTTATTAAATAGACCGATGCAACAAAATGAACTCACAACAAATTCATAACTATTTTGTTTTAGACCAATATAATATATTTATCTAAATGTGACTGAAATCGCATCCAAAATTAAATATTTATCATACAATATAGTTCAGAAAGTGTTTGTTAAAACAAGAAAGGATGAAAATAATGGAACATTATAATTTAGATGACTTAAAAGCAGAAATAAATATGAGAGGTATCCAAGCAAAAACAATTGTTAATCATCAGCATGCAGCAATTAAAAATTTATTACTAAAAGCTGGTGAAGCTATTCCGACTCACTATATGCCAGTTGATGTGACATTCTTCATTTTAGATGGAACAGGAAAAATTACAATAGGTGAAAAAACTTATCCAGTAAAAAAGCATGATATCGTTTTGTGTCCTATTAATGTGGGTATGTCGGTGATAGCAGATGAACATTCTCCGCTATCATTTATAAACATTAAAACTCCAGGAATTTAATTTTTATAATTATAAAAATGCATTTGTGATATAATCGGTCAATAACTCTTATTTATAATGGTTTGGCTTAATTATAATCTTCTAATTGTAATTTTTTCTTTTCCATGCTCACTAATTATAAATATAGTCGATAATTATCGTATTAGTTGCAAATGCATAATCAAATTGCTAGTATAGTTTTAAAAACAAACTAAAGGAGATTTGATATGAAAAAAATATTTATTCTAGGTCTATTATTATTTGCAGCGTTTTCTTTAACTGCATGTTCAAAAACAGTTGAGGTTGAAGTTGAAAAAATTGTTGAAGTTGAAGTTGAAAAAATTCTCGAGTTTCTCACTAATTTTGAACATAAAACACTATCCACAGCCTTAATAAGCCGTAGATAGTGTTTTTTTATCGTTTTATTTTGTAGTACACCAAGATTTATTGAAGTTTTTTATGTCTT
>Ga0222628_1000176_pt1 | contig 32399 bp, 62 predicted proteins | sample AntAcemetageno95_FD_179860 | JGI IMG/M metagenome (GOLD analysis project Ga0222628, IMG submission 179860) | Saline water microbial communities from Ace Lake, Antarctica - #95 | ecosystem: Environmental > Aquatic > Non-marine Saline and Alkaline > Saline | place: Antarctica: Ace Lake | collected...
ATATTCTCCCTATTCTACTTCATAAGTGCAATAATTGCATTAATGTTTTCCCACACAGTTACAGCTCCAATTTCAACAATATTCGGATTGGATTCATTTGCAACAGAAGTTTTAGATCTTCCGATAACTGATTTCATTGTGACTAACTTTGATTTGTTATTACTTGGAATAATAATCCTTACTGGAATTATAATGTATGGAAAGTTTAGAAGCGGGAGTAGTTTTGAAAGATGAATAAGAAATTTTTAATCTTAATGATTATGGGAATATTGTTATTAGCAACTGTAAGTGCATTTGAATTTGATAACGTTGGACAGTATGACCCAAACACAAGAACAATGACAATCGTTAATGGGTTTGGTTTAGGCGCAGATATTGCTACAATACAATTAACTTCTTCATTACATGAAAAGGTTCCTGCTGGATATGGACAAGTAGCACAATTTAATATGGCTGTCTTTGACGATTATAATCAAGCATTTAAAGAATTAGAATTATATCATAGAGGAAATGGTAATGGTGGAAATGGTAATGGTGGAAATGGTAATGGTGGAAATGGTAATGGACAATTTAATCGTGATTATGAATGGAAATTTAAAACAACAGAAAAAACAAAAGTAGACGATTGGGTTGAAGAATGTTATACAAATCAAACAACAGGAAATGAAACTTGCATAATGGTTATTGATGGATGGCATTGGGAATGGTTACCTGTCTGGGAAACAATACATAATTCAGATTGGATGGAGGGGGATGTTTTAACAGTTGGATTATTTACAATTGTTGAAGTAAATGATAGTGTTGAATGGATTCCAAATTTCTTTGGAGTAAGGATTGATGAATGGGCAACTTGGACTGCAGATTTGAATGTAGATTTAGTTTCTTACTGGAAATTAAATGTTGGTAGTTCAAATCAAATTGATAGTGTAAATTCAAATGATGGAACTGTCGATGGGGCTACTTATACTGCAAGTGGAAAAATAGGAGGAGCATATAATTTTGATGGAACTAATGATAGGATAAATATTTCAAATGATGCAAGTTTTAATTCTCTATCTGCTTATTCGATAAGTGCTTGGATTTATAGGGATGGAACTTCAGATGATTTTATTTTCTCAAAATTAAATGATTTCACAGAACATAATAAAAATTATGAGTTTGGAATTGAATCCAATAAAATATTTCTATTAAATGGAAATGGAGGAGGATATAATAAAGTTTTAGGCACTTCTACTTTATCTTCTTCTACTTGGTATTTTGTTGTTGGGGTATGGGATGGAACAGATATTAAGGTTTATTTAGATGGAAGTTTGGATTGTTCTCCTATTTCTTCTACAGTTGTTTCTTTTGGAACAACTGCTATTGCTTTAGGAACAAGGCAGACAGGATACGCTTTTTTTGATGGAAAGATTGATGAAGTTGGTTTTTGGGATAGGGCTTTAACTTCAACAGAAATCACACAACTTTACAACGGTGGAACAGGAATTACTTATGATTCTTTAGATAATGATGCTCCAATAGTAACTCAAATTTCTCCTGCAAATAACGCAAAAGAATCTACAACAGGAAGTAAAAATTTTACTTGTTACGGTTCAGACGACACAAACTTTACTTCAATGGAATTTTATATTGACGGAAGTTTAAATCAAACAAATTCAAGTGGATTAAACAATACAAATTATACTTTCACAACTTCATTAACAGAAGAAACTTATCTTTGGAGTTGTTTAGGTAACGACAACGACGGAGAAAGCACTTCAACAGTAAACAGAACTTTAACAATTGATACAACACCATTTATAGAATTTGTTTCTCCAACTTTTGCAAATGCATCAAATCTTTTAGTTAGTTATATTCCTGTTAATATTTCCTTAACAGAAACATATTTTGAAAATTTAACAATAAACTTTTACAAAGATGGAGTTTTAAATGAAAGTTATTTTATTGATGATGATACAAGATTTTATAATAAATCAGGATGTACCTGTGCAGAATGGGAAGTAAATGCAACTGTATGGACTACAACAGATCAAAGCAATTCAACAGAAACAAGGATCTTTACAATTGACACAATCTCACCAACTCTTTCAGGTGCAAATAATTTAATAGATCTTCTTACACCAACATTCCCTGTTAATTCAACATGGAATTATACTGCCAATGATCCTCATATTGATAGTTGTTATTATAACACAAGTGATAATGCAACTTATACTATAATCACCTGCAATGCAAGTGAAAATACAGGGTGGACAACATCAGGCCAAAAATCAATACAGTTTTGTGCCAATGATACTTTTGGTAATGAGGCCTGTTCAACAGAAAGTATTTGGATTGTAGAATATTTACAAACAGATAATCCTGATCCAAGTGTAGAGGGATTTGATACAACATTTATTTTGAATTTAAATGCAACAAATATTCCAACATCAACGGCAACATTTAATATTAATGGATCTGCTTATTCTCCAACTACAACAACATTAAGTACAAATGCTAATGTCTTTGATCTTGTCTTGAATATTCCTGCAACTTTTGGAAACACAACAGGAGTTTTACATGATTGGTATTGGAATTATACAATTGATGGAGTTGTATCAAACTTATCAACAGCAACAGAAAATGTTACAGTTTATGAATTGGCCATTGATGATTGTAGTACATACGGAGAATTGATCCTTAATTTCAGTTTGAATGATGAGGAATTGAATACTCTTGTTAATGCAACAGCAGGATCCAATGTTGAAGTTGATCTTACTTTAACATCTTTAACAAATAGCACATTTACTCTTGATTATTCAAATACATGGACAGATGACAATAATCCACAAATTTGTATTCCTGCAAATGTTTTGAATAACACCCAATGGCAAATTGATCTTACAGTTGGATTTTCAAGTACAGATCGTGTTTGGGAATTTTGGTACATGGATCAAGGCACATTAAATGCAACAAAAATTTATGAAAGTTTTAATGGCCAAACAGAAATGAATATTGATTTAATGGATCTTGAAACAACAGAAAGCACATCCTTTTTATTCAATTATTTTGATAATAGTGGTTTAGCAGTTGATGGTGCAATGATCCATCCAATGAGAAAATATATTGGTGATGGAGTTTTCAGAGAAGTTGAAAGAGCAAAGGCAGATCAAAATGGAGATACAATTGTGCATTTAGTAGAGGAGGATGTAATTTATTTCTTTTACATAACAAAGAATGGAGAATTACTTTACACATCAAGTACTTATACAGCATTGTGCCAAGCAACTCCATGTACAATTCAAATTGAGGCAAGTGGATCAAGTGCAGTATTTCCTACTGATTGGGATGGAATTGATGGAGGAGGATATTCTTTATTTGCAAGTTCAGATACAAGAATTGTAAATTTAACTTATGCAGTTGATACTATCCAAACATTTAATTTAACTGTTTATAGATATGAAAGTGATGGATCTTATTCTCCAATTGATAGTGCAATAAGTACCGGCACATCAGAGAGTATTGTTATAACAGTTCCTGTAATTTATGGGAATGTTTCTTTGTTTGCAAGTGTGTTTGTAGAGGATGAATTTGTTACATCAGATTGGATTGATTTTAGTGATAAATTAGGAGATCGTATTGGTACAAATTTGGCATTATTTTTAGCATCATTGATCATATTAACTTTGGGATTGATGGCAGTAAGTAGTGGAATTGGAGTAATTGTATTTGTAATATTGGGAGTTGCAGTATCAGGATTTTTGGGATTGATGACAACTGCATTAAGTACGGGAATAAGTATTGTAATTTATTTGATTGTTGCAGGTGGGATCCTATTAATAAAATTATCAAGGGGGAGGAGATAATGGCAGAAGATTCATTTAAAAATTTACTTGTAGGATTGGTTTTATTTGTAGGTTTTACATTATTAATTTTAACTGTGGCAGTTGATTTTGGATCTCAATATGATAGGAGTAGTAATGAAATTGGAGAGGGTGGCCTTGATGTTGCAAAATTTATCGAAGTTGGAAATTCAGTTGAGGGAAATGCGAGTGCAATGAGATCTTCTTTTGAAAGTGGAAATGTTGATGATATTGATGATGCATCAGGTATGTTTGGTACAATAAAGAAATTTGTTAATTTAATTACAGCACCATTTACATTACTGTCAGAGATCCTTATAAAAGTTTTGAAATTTCCAAAGATAATTGTGAATATTATGTTGGGATTATTATCAGTATTATTAATATTGGGTATGTGGCGAGTACTCCGTTCAGGTTCGTGATTAATGGAAATAAAAAAAATGAAAATAATAAATAAAAGAATGGCAATGAAAGAGGAAATAAAACAAAAGATAGCAATAGCAAAAAAAGGAATTAGAGTATCTCCAAAAACAGAATTTAAAAAAGGTTGTACTCCTTGGAATAAAGGAAAAACATTTCCAAAATTGCAAGGAGAAAATAGTTCAGGTTGGAAAGGTGGAAAATCAAGATCTTGGAGTTACAAAGTATTGGAAAGAAGTAATAAAATTAAGGATCAATGCCAAATTTGTAAAGAGAAAGGAAAAATACAAATTCACCACATTGATGGAAATAAAAATAATAATCAATTAAAAAATCTTGGAGTTGTTTGTTCATATTGCCACTTTGCAATTCATGACAATGGAAAAAATACAAGATTTGTGGAGGTTAAAATATAATGGCATGGCATACATCACCAACAACAATTAATGCAAGTGCAGGGATGGATAGTTTTCTGCCATATTTATCAGAGGTAACTAACTTTTGGTTTGGGAGAATGGTAATGATCGCAATATTTGTAATCTTTATGTTTGGATATATGAGAAAGAATGAGGATGATATTATTGGAGGTTTAGCAATTTCCTCCTATGTAACTTTTGTAATCGGATTATTATTTTGGGTAATTGGCCTTGTATCCGGAATTGATTTTGCTGTGATCATTGGAATTACTGCATTAACATCTGTATTTTTATTAACACAAAAGAAACAAAGTTAAAGTGGATACCCTGTATCCATTGATTTATTAATGAAAAGTGTGTGTATATTTTACTAAAAAGAGATGTAAATCTTTTTTTTCAACATATTATGACAAAGGAGGATAAAAAAGAAAGTGAAATTCGGTAAGCAAGATAAAGGAGTTGCAGGTTTAACAATTTTGTTAAGTTTGGTAACTATGCTGTTCGTGATTGGATTATTAGTAATGATTTTTGCCTTAATGGGAGGAGAATTACAAGATAGTACAACTGATACTACTGCAATTCAAGTAATTAATGATACTTCAAGTGCAATTAGTTCAGTAACGGATTGGTTCCCTATATTTATTGTAATCGGTGCAATGGTTGTTTTGATTCTTTTAACTGTGATAATTATATCTGCAATTAGAGGATCAGGTTTAATGGCCGGAGGATCGGCATAAGCATACTGAAAGGATCTCTTTTAATTTATTAAATGAGAGTAAAAGCAAAAACAGATAGAGGAGTTGCAGGTTTAACAATTTTGTTAAGTTTAGTAACTATGTTATTTGTGATTGGCCTTTTAGTTATGATCTTTTCCCTAATGGGAGGAGAGATGCGAGATGCAACTTACACAAGTACGGCAGGTGCTGTTAATTCAGAGAATGTTGTTGAGGCAGATTTCATTGATGGTACAGGATTTACATTGTTGGAGAGTGATTTACACTCCTCATCACATGTGATCGTGGCATTATACAATGATAGTGTTTTACAATTGGCAGGAAATTATACCTTAACAGGTGATGTTTTGGCCAATGCAACAGTATTTGAGGGTGCAACATCTCTGACAGTTAATTATACATATACCTATGATGCAAGTAATACTGCAACAGATGTTATGAATGATACAACATCAAGTATTGCAACAGTAAGTGATTGGTTCCCAATATTTGTCGTGATCGGTGCTATGGTTGTTTTAATATTACTAACAGTAATTATTATTTCAAGCATCAGAGGATCGGGATTGATGGGAGGCGAAAGTGCATAAGTACATAAATATAGATTATTTTTTTAGTTTTTGGAGAAAAGGCCTGAAAAGGCCTTTTTTCTGTTTTTTTCCCGTCGATAAAATTAAATAAGCCATTCTGACAGGTTTTTTTAATAAAGTTGATTAATCCCCTTATTGATTTGTAACATTTGTAACATTTGTAACATTTTTCTGTTACAAACTCCGTATCCAAAGTTTTATATATAACTTATACATCAATTATACATGACAATAAGTAAAGCATTGAAAAAATCATACGATCTAAAACATAAAGTTAAGAAAAAAGCAAATTCAAAAAAAGTTTGTGATTATTGTGGTAAGCAATTTGCAGGTGAAAGTTATTCTGAAATTAGTTTAAATAAATGTAGATCATGTGATCTAAAAGGATATTAAAATGGCAAGAACAACTATTAATATTGATAAAGAAGTTAGAGAGCAATTAAAGGCGATCAGGAAATATAAGAGAGAAACTTATGATGATGTTTTGAGAGATCTAATTATTGATAAATGGAATAATTCTGGAAAGGGGAAAAAGAAAAAATAAAATGGTAACAAGAAAAACAACATTAAAAAGTAAGATCAAGAAAAAGCATCCAAAGACAAGAGAGGTTTATGTTGTTAAATCAAATCATGGTTATGGATGGGATGATGTATCACAAGAAAATACTTATATGAATGGAAAGATCAGGGCAAGAGAGTACAGAGAGAATGAAAAAAATGCATCTCATAAATTGATCACAAGGAGAGTGCCTTATTTTTCTGTTCCTGCAAGAGATGTAAAAAGTGATAGGAAAGAAGTTATTGCCTATATGTTAAAACAAAGAAAAGCAAGAGCAAGGAGGTTAAATAAATAAAATGAAATTAACAGCAAGTGAAATTTTGAGAAAACAATATGGCAGGAGTAAGAATTTTATTACTCCAAATAAATTAAAAGTTGGAAAATTAAATTCTAATGTTGCATTTGAATTATCCTCCGGATCAGGTTTTAGTGGTGCAGGGAGTAGAGTATATGGAGTTAGTGTTGTAAGTGCCGGTAAGACAGGAAAAACACATCCACAATATGATCTCTCAAAATCTTTTGATAATAAGAATGAGGCAGAGGCCTATGTTAATAAATTGAAAAACAGATTGGCAAAAAACAAGAGAGGTAAGAAATAAAATGGTAAGAAAAAAGAAACAAGTTAGGAGAATTGCAAACAGGCCTGATCATAATTCAATGTGGGGATATAAAGATACTCCGTTCCAAAATTATGATGAAGTTGAAGTTATGCCAAGTTTTTCCTTGTATGATGGAAAAGGATCAAGTGTTCAATTAGATGAAGTTAAGAAAGTTTTGAAAGTTGGGAGATCATATAATGTAAAACCCTCAATGCTTAATAAATCTCAAAAAGCAAAATTAGTTGGTGTTTATTCTGATCCAATTGGTTTTGGTAACAGAGGAAAAAATACAGATGTTAGATTGAAAACTGAATGGGTTTTCCAAGATGCAGTTGGGAGTTATCCAAAAGGCAGACATGAAATCATTGAGGATATAAATTTGGATTATGCAACAAGAAATAAGAAAAGGCAAAAGGTTGAGGATCGTTTATGGAAAAAGCATGGAATGAGTAAAGGAAATGCATTGATTGAATTAAAGAAATTAATCAGAGAGGGTAAATACTAAAATGGGATATTATGATGAATTAAAAGGGATCAGAAAAGAGTTAAGATCAGAATTAAGAAAAGCAGGTGTGAAAGCAAGTGTAACAGGAAATCAAGGCACATCATTATTTTGGACTAATGTTTCTCCCAAAGCAAAACAATGGAGTGCAAAAGAATTAAATACATTACAAAATGATTTTGGGATCCGTGTTGGCCATCCATCAAATTCTCCAACAATTCCAATGGAAAAGTTAAAAGCAAATTTGGGTGGTTATCAAGCAAGGGGATTTAAAAGATCAAAAAAATATCAAGATTTTAGAAATGAGTTTGTGCAAGTTGGATCAAAACAAATTGATAGTGGTACATGCTGTTTAGGTGCAGGTACAGTTGTGCAAAAAGGAAATAAAGATATTGATTTTATAAGACAATTAGGCCAAAGTGAAACAAGAAATTCAGTTACACAAAGATTGATGCAGAAAAGAGCAGAAAAATTGGGATTAAAATTAAAATTAGAATATGGGAGAATGGATTAAATGGTAAAAAAAGATATATTATTAAGAAAATTGAAAAGAAATCAGAAACAATTAACAAAATTAGATGTGTTATTTTTAACTTCAACAATGAAAAAAGGAGAATATAAAGCAAGGAGAAAAAGTTTGGAGTTAGTTTTTAGAAAATTAGAAAAAGATGCAATTGAATTAAAAAAGAAAATCAAAACAAAAGGGAGGAAAAAATAAGATGATTAAACACACAAGTAGAGGATTAAAACAAGATGTTAGGCAGAGATCAAAGGAAAATTGGGAAAGAGGCAGAGGTGCTAAAAAGAAAGGAAACCCAAGATATAAACCTGTAAAAAGACGAGATAAGAATAATGTTTTGAGAAAACTCTATGTATTAAGGAGTAGGAAATAAAATGAATTTTGCAGATCAGTTTAAAGATGTAACCGTTGGCAGTTTAACTAAGAAGATCAAGAAAAAAGGTTATTGGATAGTTTGCATGGAATGTGGCCGTACAGTTAGTAAAGTGAATAAAGATGGTGAATGTGAAAAATGTGCAAGAGAAACAAAACAATATCGTGATCAAACGAGAATGTTTGGATATTAAAATGAATAAAAATCCAAAACGGCACAAAGATATTAATAAAACTATTTCTCAATTATTAAATCCAAAGGAAACTCAATCTCAAAAAAATAAAAGGATCAAGAAAGAGATCAATGAGATGATCAAATGGTAACAAGAAAATTCTTTCTCATGGAGGGCTATGGCCTGAAAAGTAATAGGCCAAAATGGAATAAATTGGATAGTGCAAAACAATTGAAAACTGTTATGAAAAAGATGGATGAATATAATCGTACATGGGATGGTGGCCGTAATTTTGCAATTGTTAAGAGTGATGATGCAGTTAGAGGAAAAATGGCATTGAGAGATGCAGACAGTAAAAGGAGAGATCGTTCATGGGCAAAAGAAAGGAATGATGCATCATGGAGATTTGATTTACAAGAGAAAATTAGGCATGGTAAAAAGAAAAAGAATTATTGGGGAGATGTTGTGAGGATGCAACTTAATGGTACATGGTAAATTCTAAATCACAAATTATTTAAATAAATAGTGTGTGTTATAATTATGGTAACTAATCAAGAAAAAATTGCAGAATTACAAAAAGAGTTTGATCAGTTAAATAAAAAGGATGTTAAAAGAGAAAAAATCATGAAAGAAACACAAGAGATCAAGGCATTGCAAAAACAGATCAAGGCAAAGAAATATGGAGATCTCAAAAGAGTAGGATCAAATTTAAAGGCCATAGGAAAGAACATTGGGAAAATTAGTACAGAGATAGGAAAAGGGATGGAAAAGTTCATTGGTGATGATCAAAAAGGGAAAACAAAAGGTAATGTAAAATCATTCGAGGATACATTAAAGGATCTCCCACAATAAAAAGTGTGTGTTATTTTAAAATAGTACAATATGTTTAAATACTAATTATTATTTTAGTAATCATGGAACACGAACATGAATATGAAAGGGCAAAGTTATTTTTTGAAAGAAAAATTATGGTGCATGTTATCAAGGAGGATGGTGCATTTTATAATGGATTGATCACAGAATTAAGTGAGAAATTTTTTACAATTAAAGATCGTTATGATGGAGATCAATTTATATTTTTTAGGGAATTAGCAAAACCAATTAAGGCATACATCAAGGAGGATCGTAAATGAACCCAGAGGAAAAAACTGAAATAATCCTTTGGGATTGGTTAAAAATAAATTCTAAAAATATTATCGAAATTTATTTTAATCGAAAAAACAAAATAAATTCTCCTGTTTTTCAAACAAGAGGGTTAAATAAAAAACCTGATTTTTTAATAAAAATTAATATTAATGGATTTGATGAATTTATTGCAATGGAGATAAAAAATTCTTTTAAATCAAAAAATATTTTAGATGCAGGAAAAATTTTGGATGTTTATTATAAAAATTATATTGAAGATAAAACAGAATATTTCATTAATGATGAAAAAATTGAGATAAATTATTTTATTGTTGGATCAGACAATTCAATGAAAGGTTTTTTATTTAAAAATGAAGATTTAATTTTGGCAAAAGATAGTGAAAATAAATCAAAAAAATATGTTGCAGAAATTGGATTAATACCAAAAATTGAGGGGAAAAGTAGTCATCAATTTGTAAGAGAATTGTGGGCAAGACAAGGGAGAATGAATTTAAATGAGAAAAAAATTGGAATTGGTATTTTAATTTCAAAAGGCATCCACCCATATTTATTTTGTAAAAAATATTCAGAAAATAAAAAGAGATGGGGGCAAAGATTTTTTGAATTGTAAAATGGAAATTAATCAAGATCAAATAAAAAAACTTTTTGATTTTTTGAAGATAAAAGGATTTATTGAATTAAGGCCAATTAGAGCAAAATGGCATGAAAAAAATGGAAATCCTCCTCCATCATATTTTATTGATAATTTAAATGATCTAATTTCTTCTATAAAAAAATTGGATAATGATTGGAATGTTTATATTGGAATGAATGGGAGAGGGGAAAAAGGAAAATCAGATGAGGATGTAGAATTTATCCAAAACATAGGCCATGATATTGATGCCCACGATACAGGAGAAACCATTGAAAAAGCAGAAGAAGTTGCAAAAGAAATGTGTGAAAATGCAATTAAAAATGGTTATCAAGAACCATTAATGATTAAGTCAGGGAGAGGTTATTGGGTTATTCATCATATTAAACCAATACAAAACACAGAAGAAAATCGTAAAAAGGTAAAAGAATTTGGAGATGATATATGTAAATTATATCAAAAAGATGGAATAAAAATGGATACTTCTGTTTATAATCCATCAAGAATTATGAGAGTTGCAGGAACACAAAATGTTAATGATCAAGGTAATTATGTTTTTGCAAAGTGTAAAAATTCTCCAATGGGAATTGAAGATGTTAAATTAACAGAACAAATTTTAGAAATTGAAATAAAAAAACAAACAAAAATAAATCTTTCTCCGGAAAAAACTCAAACAAGTATTGATCTTTTTATGAATTATTGTTTAACAAACAAATTGCCAAAAGGAGATGTAAATCGTGTTATCTCAAAAAACATGGCAATATATCTTTTTAACCATGAAAGGAGAGAGGAATTTGAAGAATTATATTTGAAAACACAAGAGGGATCTTCAACAGAATTAACAAATTGGTTTTCTCAAATTGAATTAAATGGTTATAATAAATATAAATATGGTATTGGAGAACTCGTAAATTTCTCAAAAAAATATAAAATTCCTTTTAATTGGAAAGTTACTCCTGAATATAAACAATGGAAAGATGAGGAAAAAGCAAAAAAACTTCTTGAAAAAGAAATTAATAAAGAAATCAAAGAGGGTGATATAAAAGATGTTATCTCAAATTATTTTGATAAATCAGATTTAGCAGAGCAAATTTGGAAAAGAAATCCTTACTTTTTTGATAAATCAAGAATTTGGTGGTTATGGGATTTAAAAGATAAAAAATGGCAAGTTGTAGATGAAACAGATATTTTGAACATGGTTAAGAATGGATCAAGAGCAAATACAATTCAAGGAAAAGAAAAAACTGAAATCATTGAGGCCATGAGGCAACATGGGAGAGAGCAAAAACCAAAAGAGATCAAGAAAACATGGATCCAATTTAAAAATAAAATTTATGATTATGCCACAGAGGAAAGTTTTGAGGTTACTCCTGAATATTTTGTTACAAATCCCATTCCTTATGAGGTTAATGGTGATGAGGAAACTCCTGTAATGGATAAAATTTTTGAGGAGTGGGTTGGAAAAGAGGATGTTAGAAAACTTTATGAGATTTTGGCCTATTGTTGTATTCCTGATTATCCTTTACATAGGATTTTTTGTTTTATTGGTGCAGGGATGAATGGAAAATCAAAATATTTGGATTTATTAAGAAAATTTATTGGCACATCAAATTGTGCATCAACAGAGTTAGATCGTCTTTTAGTATCAAGGTTTGAGGTTACAAGATTGCATAAAAAGTTAGTTTGCCAAATGGGTGAAACAGATTTTAATGAAATGGGAAAAACATCAACTCTGAAACAATTAAGTGGTGGAGATTTAATTGGAATGGAGTATAAGAATAAGGATCCTTTTGAGGATACAAATTATGCCAAGATTTTAATTGCCACAAATAATCTCCCTGCAACATCTGATAAAACAATTGGGTTTTACAGGAGATGGATGATTATTGATTTTCCAAATCAATTTACAGAGAAAAAAGATATTTTGGCAGACATCCCTGAAACAGAATATGATGCATTGGCCACAAAAAGTTTGAGGATCCTGAAAGAATTAATGATTAAAAGAGAATTTCATAATGAAGGTTCAATTGAGGAAAGAATGAAAAATTATGAAGATCACTCAAATCCAATTTTAAAATTCATAAAAGAAACATGTTCCACAGGAAATGCAGGTAACTATGAAACCAAGAATAGTTTTGAAAAACGATTAAATCAATGGATGAAAATAAATAAACACAGAGAAATGACATCTCCTGCAATTTACAAATTGATGCTTTCTAACGGATTTGAACAAGGCAAGGAATACATTGATTGGTATAATAATGATCTTGTAACCAAAAAACAGGCAAGAGTTTGGTACGGAATTAAATATTTGGACTAAAAAATGGCAAAAAACACGAAAAAACACCAAAATAAGACACCCAAGACACCAAAGACACGTATCTCACTCAAATTCACTATGTGGCTATCAAGTGAAACTCCTGTCTTTCATGTCTTACATGTCTTACAGGATTTTAGGCCTGATTTTTCCTTTTTTGGAGATTTAAATTTTTCTTTTAATTCAAGGATCAGGAAAGTTCCACAGGAAATGGAGGTGTCGTAAAAAACAATAAAAAATGGCAATAACAGAAAAAAAATATGAAATATCCAAAGAAAAATCGGATGAACTCATTGAATTGAGAAAAAAAGTAAAATATTTCAATGGATTTATAACCGGAATATCTGAAAAAGAATATAAAATAAAAAGAAAGATCAGGGAGATTTTGGATGCATGATAAAAATAAAAGATAAATATGATCTCAAAGGAATGTGGGCATCACAAGAATATAAGAAACTTTTAGGAGAAAAGGATTATAATAAACTTTTAGTAGAGGTGAATAATCACAGAAAAACCAAAGATATAAAAAGAAAAATGCCATCTGATAGTATGGCTAAATTCAGAAAAGTAAAAAGATACAGCAATGTTAATGTAATTACTCTAAAACCAATTGATATGGAGGATCTCAATCTCAAAACAGATGATGAGGTTGATATTTCCCAAATTAAAAAGAAAGAGGTAAAAAAATGAAAAAATATAAACTATTTGCAGTTGCATGGATCATAGGATATTTTGTTATATTTTTTCCTTTATACTATTCTCAAAATGTTGGATCATTAATGGATGGGTTGTTACATTCAATTTTTGGAGTTGCAATGGCAATTTTAATTTTAAATTTTGGAGATAAGTGGGAGGATCGTATATGGAATTAAAAAGTAATGGAAAATTCAAATCAGATTATAATAGTTTTGAGAAAAGATTGGATCTCTTTTCAAAACCTACACATTGGGAAATAAATCATGGAGTTACAATAAAAGAAAAGAAAGTTATTGATTTAACAGAGGATCTAAAAATTGCAATAATCAGTAAATCAGATAATACAAATACAATGGTTATTTTTTATAATGGATCAAAGAGGGCAGATCCATGTTGGTTTGGGTGGATGCCATCAGAAGATCAAATTAATTCTTTTCCAAAAATAAAAGAAATTTATGATGAGATTAATCAGGAAAATTCAAAAAATAAAATAGGTGGAGATCAAAGTGAAAAACAAGAATAAAAAAGGATCCATTGGCCAAACAATATTTTATGTTTCATTAACAATTCTTTTAGTTTTTGGATTAACAAAATTGGGAGTATTTGATGATATTGTTTCAATGATTATGGGATGGTTTTCATAATGTTGGATTGGTTAATTTGGGTTGTGTTGGGTGCAATAATCATTGCATCTTTTCTTGATATAAAATATAAAGCAGTTCCATCAGTTTTCTTAACAGGCCTTTTATTTTTAGTTGCAGTAATGAGAATTGAAAATATGGGGTATGGAATTTTAGCAGGAATTTTTGCATGGGTGATAAGAGATCTAATTTATGAATACAATGGATTGGATTTTGGAATGGCAGATATTAAGATCATGGCAATAATGGGATTGATGATCCCAACAATGAACATGTTTTTGATTTTCATAGGGATTTTCTCTGTATTTCAGTTTGCTTATACTCTTGTATGGCAATGGAAATTCCCAAAAGAAAAAGAAAGGCCATTTATTCCATGCCTCTTGGCAGTTTTAATTGCCTTGATTCTTATTGGAGGAGTTGCATAATGGAAATTGAAAAAAGGATCCATAATGGTTACAGGGAATTTATTGAGGCCAAAAAGAAAGGAATTAATATTGAACAATGTTTTGGAGAATTTCAATATATTTATTCAGATAAAGGCAAAAAGATCTCTTTGGTGCAATTGAATGGTTTGTTTAATAATGTGTTTTTTTGGGAAATATTTTGTTTGGAGGGAAATCTTTTTGAGGATGTTGAGAGATTTGAAACAAAAGAATTGGCAGATAAAAGAATTAAGGAGTTAATGAAATAATGGCAATAAAAAAAGAGAATGATATGGAACCAATCAAAGATACTTTTTGGTTAGATGGTTGGGAGGGTAAATGCAAGAGTGGTTATTTTTTCAGAGCAGATATTGGATTAAAAATAAATAATTTTGAGAAAGAGTTTGGTAAGAAAATTGTTGGATTTACAATTGATCGTGAGGGTTGGCAGATTGATTTTATTGTGGAGTGTGAAAAATAATGGCAATAAAAAAAGAGAATGATATGGAAACAATGAAAAAGACAATGCAAGATTTAATTAGTAAAAGATACAAAAGGCCTGTGTGGGATCAAATAAAAGATGCTTTTGGAATTTTCTTGTTGGGGTTAGGACTTTTACTTTTATTGGCAGTTATTGTTGTTTTGGTAATAACTCTTATTGAAAATTCTGTAAGTTTGGCAATTCTTTGTGTAACAATATTCTTAATTTGGATGTGGAGTACAAGATAATGGCAACAGTAAGAGAACAATTGTTATTGGATGAGTATAAGGTATTTAGAAAAACAAAATTTATTTCAATTGATCAAGTTGAAAATTTGATGTATCAAATTGAAAAAGTATTAATGAATATTCGTAATATTACAGAGAGTAGGGATCAATGGAAAAATAAATATGAGAAATTAAAAACGGAGGTGAAAAAATAATGGCAAGTGCAAAGAGAAAAGCACAAAGGCAGATGGCAAGAGAACAAGCAAAGAGGGATAAGAGATATTCAGATAAACCTGAAAAAAAATCATCTAATGAAATTTTAGGGATTAAGAGTATTGCAGATTATAATAAAAAAAGTGGAATACAAAATTACACAGCAAATTTAAAGGTTGCATGGTATTTTGAAAAGTTTTATGAAAAATTGATCCTTGTAGTTTTGTGTGCATTAGGATTTTGGAAAATAATTGGGTTTTTTTAAAATGAATAAATACAGAAAAATGTTTGAAAAGTTTTGGATAGTTTACCAAATGGAAAATAAATTTAAAGGAAAAGACGATAAAGATTTTATTTATCAATTATTTTTAGAGGGTGCAATGTATAATCAATTGGAGAACACAAAATGAAATATATAAAATCAAAAAAAATAAGTAAACAAAGATATGAATTAACTTTAGAAGTTAGTGATTATGATTTAGAAATGTTTGAAGACTTTGCAACAACCTATGCACCAAATGAAATTGTTGAAGATGCTTCTGAGAAGAATGATTGGAATGAAGTTTATTCTCCAGACTATAAATATAAATACAGAAAATGGATGTTAAAAGTTTGGAGTACTTTTTGGGAATGTTGGCATAAACAAGACGAGATTTCACAAACTATCCCAAGCACGGAGAATAAAAAATGAAACCAATTGAAAAACAAATACTAAAAAATCAATTTTGGATAATGAGAACTTTAAAAGAAAAGACAAACATGACAAACAATTTTCAATTATCTGAAATGATGAAAAAGACTAAGATGTTTTTAATTGAACAAAAAGAAGAAACATGTTGTGAAATGCCTGAAAGATTCGCAAAACAGAAAAAAGAGGTCAAAAAAGAATGACTTATGCTAATTGGTTTGGAGTTGTAGCATATCCTTTATTAGTTTGGGGGATAATTTATATTGCTAATGATAAAATAAATATAGGATTTCCATTTTTAATAATTGCAGTAATCTTTTTAACAATTAAAGATATAATCTTTGCTCAAAAAATAAGACAATTCACAATCAAACAGGATGACGCATCCTCTGGAGATGGTGAACAATGAATAAAGGAAAGTATTACAAGTTGATGGAAGTAAAGTGCAGTCAAGAAGGATGTTTTAATTATAGTGCAGAGGGATATTCTTTATGTGAAAGTTGTATACACGGTTCTCCAATGAGGATGGATGAAAAAGATATTGAATTTTTAAAAGATTATAATTTTGAATTGGAGGAAAGGGAAGTATGTAAGAAATGTAAACAAACAAGAAAGGATCATAACAATTGGAGTAGTGCAAGAAATCCAAAATGTTGTAATAACTTCGCACTTTCAATGAGAGGTGAAGAAAAATGAACTGGACAATGATTATCCCAGAATCAACTTGGTTCATTATATTTTGTTTCCAAGCAGGAATAAGTATTGGACTTGTAGCTATATGGAATTACAGGTGCATACAGGTGAATGAGTTGAGAGAAGAAAAACGAAGATTTGAGAAAAATAATATGGAGAAAATCAAAAAGAAAATGAATTATGAAGATATTAAATTAAGACAATGTAAAAGGTGTGGAGAGTTTTTTAAATCAAACTATCGTGCATCTTATTGTAAGAAATGTAATAGAAATAATAAGTGGAGAAAAGAAAAGGAGGATAAAAAATAATGAATAAAAAAGAATTTGTAGAAGAATTAAAAAAAATTATTAAAAAAATAATAGAAAAAATATCATGGTTACCTTATGAAACAATAAATAGAAGAATGTGCAGACAAACAAAAATAGTTGAAGTTAATAATTGGAATTTTTTTAATCCAATAAGATTTCATATGGAATTAATTGAAGATGATGATTTTCATTCATTAACAAGGAACTTACAAGCATATAAAATGAGAGAACCAAGATACTCAAGAGAATATATTAATTTTATAGAAGATAAAGATGTTGTTTTGGATGTTGGTGCAAATATAGGTTTTTTCACAATACTTTCAAATGATGCAAAGAAAATTATTGCAATAGAACCTGTAAAAAGATGTATTCCAATTTTAAAAAATAATATTTATATTAATGATATGAAAAATGTTGAAATATTAAATGTTGCTTTAGGGAATGGAGATCAATTATACATTGAAGAAACAAAAGCAGTAAATTTATCTAAAATAGTAAATAAAAAAGGAAAAAATACAAAAGAAATTAATTCCTATACTTTAGATTATTTTGTAAAAATGTATAATATAAACTTTGTAAAAATTGATGCAGAGGGATATGAGTATGAAATATTTGGAAAAGGAAAAATCCCAAAAGAAATAAATAAAATATCAATGGAATTTCATACTGGATTAATGGGAAAAGAAAAATCAGAGGCAATAATTAATAATTTTTATGATAATGGATTTTATGTTTCAAAGATGATTGAAGATTTACCTTTACGATTATATCCTTTTATGAAATTATTAACTCACCCTATGACATGGATTAAAAAAGATTTAACAATAGGACAAACATTAAAACATTTATTCAAGGGAAGAAGTGTAAGATATTTACAATTAAAAAGGAGGATAAAAAATGAATAAAACAAAAGAAAAATTAATGGAAGAAAATAATCATTTAAAGATTGCAGGAGCAATAATTATATCTTGTTTATTGATTGTAGCAATAGGACTAACATTTAAATTAAACAATGAAAATAAAAATGTTTGTTATGATATAAAAACATTAAATGAATCAATAAATAAAATACAAGAGAATTGTGGTTCAACTCAAATAACTCATACATGGAATGATGAATTAAATTGGTATGTTTTTAAAACAACTTATGAAGGAAATAAACCAAATTATAATTATTATAAATTAGAGGATTGTATTGCTAAAAAGCAATAATTCATAATTTATCACTATCACGAATAGTTAATTTTAAATATTATTAATACTTGGAAACAACATGGTAAAAAGATATGACAAGGGAGGATTAAATTAAATGGTAAAAAAATATACTGAAAGAAAACTAAGTGATAAAGTTTTTGAGAAATTATCTAGAAGAAAAGGAATTACAACAATTTCAAGAGGCTATCCTTTTATAGATATATTTAAAGGAAAGACAAAAATTGGAAGATATAATACTTCTAGAAATGTTCTTCAAACAAGATAATCTTTCTTAATTCTAAAACCTACTTCTAAATAGCGTAAGCTAAAACACTTCTGAAAATATCACTATCACGAACAAACCACAAAGTATATAAAGACTAAGTAACTTACTTATTTACAATGAAAACAATAAACGAAACATTCACAGATGACGAGCATAAAGATCTAGTTAATTTAAAAAATGGATTATCTTGGCATGACTTTATTATGCTTATGCAAATCCATTGTAAAGAAGCAAAAAAGAAAGGGGATTTTGAGGTAATTAAAAGATGATATTTGAAATAGGAGGATTCATAATTGGATTAATTGTTGGTGGAGTAATAGTATATTTAGTAATGAAATGGAAATAATAAGTGGAGAAAAGAAAAGGAGGATAAAAAATAATGAATAAAAAAGAATGTCATCATTGTAAAGAAAGGATCAATATAGATCAAGAGATGTATGTTACTTTAGGTACTCATCAAGGGAAAGAGATCACAGATATGACTTATTTTCATTGGAATTGTTGGAGAAAACATTTTGAGGAAAAGACAAGGCAAAAAGCAGAGAATATTACAAATAAAATGCAAGAAAAGATGATGCCTATTGCAAAACAAATGATTGAAAAATTAAAAGGTGCAATTGGATCAGGTGGAGATAAAGTGTATAATATCAAATAAAATGGGATTTTTAGATAAAATATTTAGGAAAGAAACCCAAGAGGAAGTTAAAGCACAAGAAAAAATTGAGGGAATGCAAGGAAAAGGGATTGATCCGGATGCATCATTAATCGAGAATAAAATTTTATGTAATGCATGTGGAAAAGAAATTGAAAATACTCCAAAATTTTTCAATCTTCAAGGGAGAAAAATGATTTTTCATAAAAGTTGTTTTAGAAAATTGAAAAATGGGAATTTACAATTTTAAACAATAACTTTAAAAAGAAATAGTGTGTGTGATAATCATGGATGAAAAAAAAGGTGTCAGTAACGGAACAAAAAGATGTGTGAAATGTAATTCTAAATTTACTTATGTGAGAATAAAAGATCAAGAAAGAGTTTGCAGATCCTGTGGCCATATTGAAAAGTTGGAGAATCAAGAATGAAAATGTATGAAAATATGGATCATGGAAATATTCTCCAAAGAGGAATTGAGGAATTTTTAGCAATGTTCGTATTAGCCCTTGTTGGTTTTGGATATTTAATTGCCTGTTTTAGTAAAACATTGGCCGGAGGATATTATATTTTTTTAATGGTTGGATCATTAGTTTTAATTTTATTGAGAAAGATCCGGAAAAAGAGATTTGAAAAACAAAAAGAGAAAGATGTTGATAAACTTATGAATAAATTAAGATGTGAGGATAAAGAATAATGGCAGATCCGGTAAGTTTAGGGGATGTAAATCCTGTTGGAAAACTTGATTTAGGATCAGTTGGAATGGGGTTGTTAATTTTCTTTTTAGTAATTTTAGTTTTAGGGTTAATTGGATTTGCAGTTTATATGAGGATCCAAAAGAAACAATTGAAATATAAAATCCCATTATACAAGATGATTGGTGCAAGGCCAATTAAGATTGCAACATATATGGCAAAAGATTTCAAAGTTGGATTTGCAGGAGATGTATTGTGGTATGTACCAAAAGTGAAAAAGTATATTTCAATGGGTACAATTCAAACAGCACCATCAGAATACCCACATTTTGTGAGAGAGGATGGAGAGTGGATCAATTTTGGTTTAGGTGATATTGATGAACAGATGAAATTGGCCAAAGTGAAATATGTACATTCAGATATGAGATCCCAAAGAATTGCGATCTCCAACATGCTTGAAAACAGATTTAAAGGAAAACAATCATGGTGGGAAAAATATGGGCAGATGGTTACAATGGTGATCTTTTATTTGGTTGTTGCAGTTGCATTGGTTGTGATCTTTTATCAATGGGGAAACATTGTTGATAGTACAAGTGGATTAATTGATAAAATTGAGATTTTGCAAAACGGGAAATGTCCTGTTGTGGATCAAGGGGTTGTACCGGCATTAATACTATTTTTAATTAAACCATTCAAGAGAAAAAGGTAAAAATGGCAATTAAAATATTTATGTATGGGGAAAAATGGAGAATGAAAATTGATGAGTGTTTTGAATTTGATAAAAAATCAGATTTTGATCAAGTTTTAAAATCTCTTATTAACAGAAAAGAGAAACATGGGAAAATAAATAAAAAAAATAAGTATGGAGATGATTTTTAATGGACTTTCCTGATCCCGAAACATTCTTTAAAGCATTTGGATTAATGTTTTTTGGTACTGTGGTTGTTTTGGGTGCATTTTCATGGGGAATATTGGGATTTAGAAAATTATTTCCAAATTTCAAACATTGGTTCAAGTATAGTGTTATGAAAAAGAAATATGATGAGGAGGATGTTGCACAATTATTGCAATATCGTGATGCAGGAAAATCAAAGGTTGAGGTACAAAAATTAATCCTTTTAGCAGGGATCCATAAAAAAAGAGCAGATGAATTTATTTATATTTATGATCAGATATTAAGGAAAGGAGGTAAAAAAGATGAGTAAAGAATTAGATATGTTAATGGCAAAAATGGAACAAAACAAAGTAAAGGTAAAATCAAAACCATTGGATGAAGTAACTGATGAGGATCTTGAAAAATTAGAAACTGATGAGGATGAATTTGAAGATGAGGAAGATGAAGTTGAGGAAACTCCTGAACCAACACCTGTACCTGCCCAAAAACCCGTTGAAACTCCAAAAGTTGAGAAATTAGGAGTAAAAGCACCTGCCCAAAATGAAGTTCCACAAGAAAATCCAATTGAGGCAGAAGTTGGGATCTTACAAAATGATGGAATTTTTAGGAGAGAATTACTTTTAACACTAAAAGATTTAGTTGATGTTCAAAAGGCACATGCAGAGTTATTGATTAAATTAGTAAAGGAGAAAAAGTAATATGGTAAAGATGAATGATTTTGAGGAAAAGAAAAAGTTAATTGAATTGCAGAAAAAAGTGGATCTCGAAAAGCATAAACAGAAGATGGAGGAATTAGAATACAACAGAGAAAGTAATCGGTTATTCCATGAAAGAGAATTGGAAAGAGGCCGGATAAAAAGTGCAGAGATCAGAAAAACACAGATGAGAAAACAGGATGCATACAAATATTAAAATGGATCAAAAAGAAAAACAAAAACTTTTTACTATCATGTACATTGTGATGATCATAGTTGTAATTGCAACATGCATTGGACTTTACATTTATTTAACCGGAGAGGGTACAGCATGTTTAAAGGATCCTATTCAATATTATTCAAATCAAACAAATCAGATGTGTTATTGTAATGATGGCATTGGATGGTTAAAACCATGATCAAGTATTATTTTTTTACATTTTTACAGGGGATCATTAATTTTTTGATGCCATTGATCAGATAAAAGAAAAGTTTAAAAAGAAATAGTGTGTAATAATATTAACCTTTTGCAAAATCGGTAATAGGGGAGTAATTCCTTATTTTATAGTCAAGCCATAAGGCAAAGACAGGAAATGAAAACAAATGAAAAGGAGGAAAAATAAATATGACAGGAAATGAAAATTTAGATAGTTGGGATGGTTTTTTAGGATCTAATTGGTTAAGTGTTGATGATGTTAAATCTGATGCAGATATTTTTATTTGTATCAAAGTTGAATTAGATGCAGAAAATACAAGGCCAATGTTAGTTTTGGAAAAAGATCAAGTATCACATAAGATGTCTTTGAATGTAACTAATGCAAACTTTGTAAAAGATGCAGGAATTGTTGCACCAAAAGATCTTATTGGTAAGAAAATCTTTTTTAGAAAATCAATAGCATTTTCACCAAGTGCTAAAAAAGATGTACCAACATTAAGGATTGCAAAGATTGAATAAAATTTGTATCCATTAATTTATTAAGTTTAATTTATTATTATTTACAACAAAGAGAGATCGTGCATACCCCTCCCAATATTGCGAGGAACAGATACACGATCTTTCTTTTGGCCTTTTTAGAAATATTACATTCTAAAAAAAAGAGGTGATTCATTTTTAAATAGATTATTTCTTATAAATCTTTTGTTAATATGTTTTGAATGTTCTTTAATGATTGTTTTTCTGTACTGTGTAAATATATCTCTGTGATCTGTGGATTTGTGTGGCCAAGAAAATGTTGAATATCCCTGATCCCAATTCCAAGATCCTGCAATTGTGTTGCCCTTGCATGTCTTAACTCATGTGGCCTTATTTCAATCCCTATGGCCTGTGAGGAGATCTTTTTGATAAAACCCCATATATACTTGCCGGAGAGATCTTTTCCGTTAGGTTGCTTGAAAATCCCTCCTTTTGCATTATTTAAAATATATGCATACTCCTTTAATGTTGTTGGTTTTAAACCACTCCTTTCAATATAAAATCCGGCGAGTTCCTTAACTACTTGTGCAGGGATCAAAACAATTCGATCCTTATTTCCTTTTCCCATCACGATTGTTAATTCACATTGTTTTGTTGGATCATTAAACCATGCCTCCCAATTAAATGAATTGATTTTTAGTTTTCCAATTTCAGATCTTCTTAATGCACCATAGTAAAGTAGATCAAAAAGGAAACCACTCATCTTACTTTTCTCATAACAGGTGTTACGGATCTCTGTAATTTGATCTGATGAGATAGGCCGGATGATCTTTTTCTTTTTTGAACCGGTGGGTTTAGGAGGCAATTTGAATTGATCCTCCATCTCCAAAAATTCTAAAAGGGATTTGATAAATGCACGAGAGATATAATTATTAACTTTCCTCTTGGAAAAAAATTGATTCATTCCCTCTTGTGAAAAGGGATACAATTCAAACCTCTTATAATAACTCATGTAAAGATAGATAGTATTATCTGATAGGCCTCTTGCTATAAGATATTTTTCATACGGATTTATTTTGATCTCTTTTTTTTCTAAACTGTTTGCCATGATTTTTTTTAAAGGTTGGATTTTAATAACATATTAAAGACGGGCTATATGTATTTAACCTTTTATCTCTCCTATTGTCAAAAAATTAATTATGTTTTCTCAAAACAGGATTTCCTTGCACTAAGCTCAACTTAGTTAAAGGGTAAATCCTCCATTGTCGTCGGTGCTTTTCTTTAATTTTTTATCCCAATAATATTCAGAGATCTTATAATTCACTCCTCTCTTTTTTAAATTGGCTATCACTTTCCTCTTTAAAGAGTAGGGATCAAGATTATGGCCAACTGCAAACCCATCAACATAAACTGCATTTCTTATTTTCCCATCAATCAACATCTTTGCTAATATCTCAACAGGATCCTTTTCTTTCTTTTCCTCATTGGTGATCCCCATCTCATCTTTTGCAATCACATTTCTTTTATCATCTTTTACTTTCTGATACTTTTCCTCTTGTTGCTCTGTTAATGCAGGAAATCTCATGATCCCTCTGAATGTAGTTAATCGTGAATATTGTGGATTTTTAATTCCTTTTAACATCCATGATCTTTCAATCTTTTCATTGGTGGCCTGATCCCATTTATCTTTTAAATAAATACTATCTTGTTTTGTTTGAATAATACACAACCCACGACGGACAACTGTTAATCTAATCTTGCATAAGTTCTTGATTTGGTTATCTAATGTTTGAAATGATGGAACACATAAAAGGAAGAAATTAGAGTGATCACGATTGGTGTTAATCTGTTTAATAATGTCTTTCTGATCCTCATTATAAAAATCTCTGTTAAAGGTTACTCCAATGGCCTCATCAACAATCCCTGTGGATTTCCATTTATGTAAGAATTTTTTTGTTTCTTTTTTATCGTAGATCAAACTATTTCTCCAATGAAATTTATATTGATCTAATCCCTGTTTTTTTATTTCTCTTGCAACTCCTCTTGCTAAATGAATTGCCAAAGTAGATTTTCCTAAACCTCTGTTTCCCTCTGCAATGATAACACAATCAAATTTATTTTGGAGTGTTTTGGTGATCATCCAAATCATTTTTTTCATACTCCAAGTAATTACAGGTTTTCCCATTATGCCATTTCCTCCCACAAGAAAAATAATTTATCTGTATGCCACTTTTTTCCAAGAGCATAAATGCCTATAAAAAAAGTTGGATCAAAACCACTATGATGTAAATTTAAACAATATTCCATAAATTTATCGTCGGTGATGTTTGGATCAATTCTTATTTGCATTTTCATCCTCCGGAAATTATTTTACCCATAATTTTATCAAGATCAACTTCTTCTGATTGCCTGAAAATTAAACCGGAATTATTTAGTGGTGTATTTAATGAATCTTTAATATCCTGAAAAATATCCAAGATCTTTTTGAATACTCTTTCATCAATTTTAAATTCATCCTCGTGAGAAAGTTCATCCTGTGAAACTTTATAAGTATTATTCATAAATTCATCAACATTATTTAACCGATCAATTAATCCTCGTACAATTTCCTGATCCTTTTTTGTTAATGCAAAAAGAGTATTCCCAAGTAATTGCCTTAATGTAGATTGAAATCTTTGCAATCCCTCAATTCTTCTTTTTTTTATTTGATTTTCATTATAGATGTTATCTTCATCCATTTCATCTGTACCAAATTGTGCAAGAGTATCCCAACGATCTAAAAGATGTAAATGTTTTAGTATTTTTAATTGAGTATATCCAACAGCAACATTCCAAGCCTCTGTGCCTGTATTAATTTCTGATCCTCCATCACTCTTTTTGAATACCATATTGTTTTATACACACACTATATTATAAATGTATTTAACAATAAATTTATATATAACTTATACATCAATTATACATGGCTAAATTAGGATCCCAATTAAAATCACAGACACAAGAGGTTAGAGAAACAAGAACACAAAGAGTTAGGAATGTTCAAGCACAACAAAAAGCAAAAAGAGATTATGAAAGTGAAGTTGCAAGATTTGAAAATTTAAAGGTACAGGCCAAAGCAATTCAAGAGGAACAGTTTAAAGATCAAACTGTGGAATTTGATCAATCATATAATATTTACAGGCCAAAAAGTTATTCTGCAAAATCATGGAATAGATTAAGTGCAAAGAGAAAAGCAAATGCATTAAAGCAATATCAAAAAGGCAGGGGTATTGAATATTATGCAAGAAAAGGATATGTTGTTGTACATTCAACAGCAACAAAAAAAGCAACAAAAGTTGTGCCATTTACATTGGAGGATGGAGAAAATTCTTATAAGAAAGTTTATGATAATTTATCTCCGGATTTACAACAATTTTTTGATACTCCTGATGTTGTGTTGGAAAATAAAGCAACAAGTATTGCAACAACAAAACAAACAGTACAGGATAAATTGGCAGAGGCAGATATAAAGATTGCAGAAAGAACAGCAAAATACAAAGAAAGAGAAATTAAATTGCAAGAATGGTGGAGTAATAAATCAAGCAAGTACAGATCAAATTCAAAGAACAGAGAGAAAAGAAAAGAAAAGAAAAATGATTATGAGGATGATTATGATGAGGATATTGCAAAATTAAAAGGTTACAAAAAAGGGTTAGTAAAAGGATCACAACAATTAGATCAAAATAAAGATGTTGATATTAAATCAATTGAGGATTATGCATGGGATGTTGGGAGATATCAGGAGGATAAAGAGGAGGCAAAGAATGATAGCAGAAATGATTTTTACGATAAAGCAAAATCAGGAGAGTTGGATGAAACTTTTGAAAAATTAGGATTGGATAAAAATAAACCATCTTATTATGGTTTTAATAAAAAAGTTGATGCTTTTAACAAAGGTGTTGCGTACAAAAATTCATTGATCAAGTGGAGTGATAAAGTTGGTTTTGATAAGATCTCCAAACAAGCACAAGAAGTTTTGAACCCAAGCATTACAAAATGGAGATCAGAAAAACCAACGGAGAAATTAATGTTTGATAAAGTTGGAAATGTTGCAGGAGTAGAAAGTGGAAAGTTACAGCAATCAATTGCAATAGGAAATTATGATCAAGCAATTTCAAGTTATAAATCAATTAAGACAACTCCTAAAACTACTTTTAAATTACCTCCTCCTGTGAATGTAAATACTTTTTTTAGTGATTATCAAAAAAATAATTCTCTTAATATTAAAAGTATAACTCCTCCTGCACAATATGGAGATTGGAGTTATAATTCAAAATCAGGATCTTTTCAAACTCCATCAGAACCATCAGGCCAAGCAACTGCATTTATGAGGCCTCCAACACAAACAGAGCAAAAACAATTTGATATTGCAGAGGCAAAAGCATTGAAAGTTGAGGAGTTTACATGGGGAAATGTAAAAAAAAGTTACAATTATGTTGATGATCGTGTTCATTGGGATTTAGCAGGAGGGGGATTAACACCAACAGCAACATTAAGTTTTGGGTTAAAAAAGGAACCAACAATTGTTGAGAGCATAATTGATGAGGCAATTATTGGAGTTGAAAAAAAGAAAGGAGATCTTTTGATTAATGCAATTGGAAAAGAAAAAATTGATAAATTTGAAACAGGATTGGATGAGAAATATCAAACAAAATATCAAGAGGAATTTGATAAAAAATATTTAACTTCATTAACAGCAGGAGAAATTGATTTTGATACTGCATCAGATAATTTTGGAAAGAGTACAACAGCGAGGAGTATTCAAAAAGAATATCAAACAGAATACGGAGAGGGCTATACAGAATTACAACAATCACCAAAGATGCTTACAAAATGGGGAGCAGGTGCAGGGAGAACAGGTTTGGGATTGGCATCATTCGGATTAAAAACATTTAGAACTCCAACAAGGGCAGTAGCAACAGTAGGTGCAGTTTATACAGGAACAAAAGTTTTGGGTGCAATACCAAGTGTAATTACTTATACAGGAACAGGAGGATTATTTGTTTATGGTACTTATCAAGCATTTAATCCATTAAGCACAGTAGATGAGGCAGGATCAGGATTAGTTACAGCAGTTTTATCCGGTGCAACATTAGGTTATGCAGGATACAGATATTTGAAATCACCGGTTATAAAAAGAGTTGGAATTAAGGCACCAAAGATGGATCTAAAAACACAACAAACAATTGGAAAAGATGTTAAATTTTTAACAGATCAAAAAGAAATTAACAAAGTAATTCTAAAAACTCAAAAATTAAGTCAAGTTGGAAAAGAGGGATCAAGGGCAGTTGTAACAACAAAGTGGAGGGCATTATCAAATAAATATTTAGGAACTAATTTAAAAAATCTTTATGAGGGAGTGCCAACTGCACAATTAGGAAAAGTAACAACTTATACAAGCACAAGAGGATCTTTTACATTTAAAGAACCAAGTGCATACGATAATGCTAAAAAATTGTTAATGAATTATGGATATTCAAATTATGAGGCAACTGCAACATTAAGATACACAGCACCAAGAGTTTATGTTCAGAGTTTAGAAAAAGGAATTTTAACTATCAATGGCCAAAAAGCAACAGGATATTTTTCCAATACTGTTTCAAGGCCAATAATTGATGTGGATAAAAGTTTAGGGATCAAGACAAGTGGTGCATCAACAAAAACAGATCTAACTTTTGTGGAAAGACAACTCATGACAACAAAAAAAGGATTTTCTTATGCACAATCAAGCAATACAAGAGTGTCAGGAGTTTTGGATAAATATGGAAATTGGAAAAGTGTAAAAGAAATTGAACTGACATCAGGAAAAACCATTGCTCTTTCATCAAAAGAAATGAAAGGTTTAGAGTTTGTTGGAAAGGATAAATTTGGATCTCTTTACAAAGAAAGTACTTACAAAAGATTATTTTCAATTACAAAACAAGATCCATTTAGTTTAAAGATCACAAAGAAAGGTTTTAATTTTAATTATGATCCGAAAACTATTAAGATAGATACATCAGATACATTTTTGTGGGATGATGTTGTGGATTTAAAATCAAAACAAGGATTTAAAATCATAGGAGGAAAGAAAACTTCTTTTTCAGATACATTTACATCAGATAAAGATATTGTAAAACAATTTATAGATAAACCAAAAAGTACAGGATCAAATAAAATAAATAAGATTGTGGATAAAGTTGATGATTTTGCAGGATCTTCACAACAAAGTAAATATTATGGAACAGGACAATATGAAAAATCAGATGTTTTTGGTGCAATGCCAAAAGAATATCAAAATGCAATTTTTAAAACAGTACCAAAAGATGTTAATCAAATGATTCTAAAAGATCAATTAAGAACATTTACACAACCAAAAAATTTGGTAATTCCAAAAATTAAACCTTTTACAATGGGGAAAGAATTAAATCTTTTAACAGGAGTTAAATTACAAACAGCCTTAGGGATTAAATCTTTGATAAAGTTAAAAGATAATGTGGGGATTAAAAGTGATCTTAATTTAAAATCAGATACAAAGTATGGATTAAAAGAATTAATTAAATTGGATACTGTATTGGAAACACAAACAGCATTGAAAACATCTCCTGTTTTGAAATCACAATTGAAATCTATCTTGAAATTGGATACTCCGTTGCCTCCTTTAAATATTAATGCACCAATCTTTGATACTCCAATAATTACATCATATACTCCTCCTAAATCAATTCCTTTTGCAATTTTATTCCCTGATGCAAAGAAAGGAAAGAAAGGAAAGAAAGGAAAGAAAGGATTTAATGAACAAGCATATCTCCCTGACTTTACATCAAGAGCATTAGGATTAAAAGCAGAAGTTGTAACAGGAAAACAAGCACAGGCCAAGATCAAAAAACTATTGTCCGGTTTAGAAGTTAGGAGAGGTGTGAAAGTTAAATGGTAAATCTAAAATTATATAAACAATTATCTTTTAATTTGGATACAATGGATACAAAAAGGTGTGATCAATGGCTGTTAAATTAAGTCAAAGTGATATTGCAGATTTAAAAAAGCAAGGTTATTCTGAACAAGAAATTGCAAAGGCAGTTGGTGAAATTGAAAAAGAGGATTTACAAGGGAGTACAGGTGGAGAAAGAGATGATCCAAGAGCAAATTCTCAAACAAGTGCATTTAGTACAGGCCGGATGGATGATATTGCCCGTTATCAATTAGAGTTAAATGATTTATTAGAACAAACAGAACATATCCTAAAAGGAGATATTGTTGTTTGGAAAAATGGTTCAAAAATTTGGGATGCAAATCCTAAACCTGAAAAAAATCCATTGAATAAAGAGGGAATAAGAAAGATCATGTTGGATCTACAAAATTACATTAACAGGCATATTATTTTAGGAGATTATGAGGAGGATGATATTAACAGCATTATGAAAGATTATGGTAAGAAAGTTAATGATCTGATCTTTATGAAGTATGAGGAGATGGGAATGGATACAGAGGAAAAAAGACAAGAATATGCATCTCTTGTAATGAATGTTGTTAATTTAGTTTATGGATCTTATGCAAGAGCAAAGGATGGAGGAGAGAGAAGATCATTAAGAGAGATGATAAGTATTCAAGGAAATTATCAAGCAGGATCAATGGCAAATGGATCCATGATGGCTAATCAACAACCTAAAACAAGAGGAATACTTAACCCACTCCGATATGTTGCTGGAAAATATGCATAAAATATGATTAATAAAAAACTTAACTTTTTGATCGTTGGAATGTTTCTTTTAGTTGTGATGCTGTCTTTTGTTAGTGCAAAACCTCCTGTAACCACAGAATTTATTGGGGATACTAATTTGGTTGTTGAGGCCAATGTTTTTGAGTATTATAAGATCAATGAGGGTGCAATGGTTTATATCCATGTATTTAATAAAACAAATGGTAAAATGTTAGATGATACAACTGTTGATTGTGATGTTGAATTAACAAATTCTAATGGTACGGTAATGATGAATGGAGTGCCAACATTTGATGATGAACATTGGGTTATGAGTAGGCCATCAACTCTTATTACAGATAGAGGGAAATATGCATTGATCATTCATTGTAATGCAACAAATACAGATGGATATAAAACATTTTTCTTTGAGGCCAATGGTTATGGAGAGGAATTGGATACGGCACACAGTATTAAATTTAATTCTGCGATGCTTTTCATGTTGATTTTATTTCTTATGGCATTAGTTGGATTATTTGTAACTGAAAATTATATTGGAAAATTAGCATTGTATTGGGTAAGCCATGTATTATTTGTAGTTGGTACATTTAGCATGTGGCAATTTAATTTAGGTTATACAACAACATTTTTGGGAATGGCAGGTGCATGGAAAGTAATGTTTTATGTTGGAATTGGTGCAGTAATCCCAATGGTGATCTTATCAATGGCATGGATATTCTACATACATTTATTCAATGAACACTTTGAAAAGTTGATCAGTAAAGGCCATGATACAGAAAGTGCTTTTGCAATGGCCAATAAAAAGAGCAAAGGATGGTTTGGAGGTAAATCAAGTGGGAGGTAAGAGCAGGGTGCCAATGCAGGTATCTCCGGAGTTTGAAATGAGGATAAAGAAATTACAATCATTGATTATGAAATCACAAGGGAAAAATGTAAGTTTGAGGGATCTAACAGAAAAGGTATGTAAGGATCCAACTTTTGATGATCTTGAAAAATCAATATTAAAAGTTACAGATTTTGATTTAAAAATAAATTTTGATAGGAGAAATAAAAAATGAAGTTTGTACCAAAAAGAAATAAGAAAGGTGCATTTAGTGATCTCTTTTTATTGATGATCTTTGCATTAGTAATTGTTTTCATTTCTGTACTTTGGATTTACATGGGAGGCCAAGTAAGTGATCAATTACATGAGAGTATGGGTGGAATGGATCAACTCCATGATACAAATGGGAATAATGCAACACAAGTAATTGATAACACCATTGGAGATTTTAACAATTCAATTCAAGCATTAACATGGATCTCAATTTTCTTAATTGTGGGAATGATATTATCCATATTTATTGGATCGTATTTAGTAACCACTAAACCTGTATTCTTTATCCCTTATCTTTTCATAGTGATCATTGCAGTAATTGTAAGTATTCCTTTATCAAATAGTTATGAAAAAGTTATGAGTACAGAAACATTGGCAAGTACTTTTCAATTGTTTGGTGGTGCAAATTGGTTCTTTTATAACCTCCCTGTTTGGATCACAATCATTGGATTAACAGGTGCAATTATTATGTTTTCTCAAATGGGGAAAAAGGAGGATCCTTATGGCCAATTCTAAAAAGATATTTGTATTTCTCTTGATGGGAATTTTCTTGATCTCAATGGCAAGTGCATGGGAATTTGATAATGTTGGGCAATACGATCCAAACACAAGAACAATGACAATCGTTAATGGATTTGGATTAGGAAACACCGTCGCAACAATTCAATTAACTTCCTCTCTACACGAAAGAGTTGGATTAGGTTATCAACAAGTAGCACAATTTAATATGGCAGTATTTCAAGATTATAATCAAGCATTTAAAGAATTAGAATTATATCATAGAGGAAATGGTAATGGTGGAAATGGTAATGGTGGAAACGGTAGTGGTGGAAACGGTGGTGGAAACGGTGGTGGAAACGGTGGTGGAAACGGTGGTGGAAATGGTAATGGACAATTTAATCGTGATTATGAATGGAAATTTAAAACAACAGAAAAAACAAAAGTAGATGATTGGGTTGAAGAATGTTATACAAATCAAACAACAGGAAATGAAACTTGCATAATGGTTATTGATGGATGGCATTGGGAATGGTTACCTGTCTGGGAAACA
>Ga0222628_1000177_pt1 | contig 32351 bp, 63 predicted proteins | sample AntAcemetageno95_FD_179860 | JGI IMG/M metagenome (GOLD analysis project Ga0222628, IMG submission 179860) | Saline water microbial communities from Ace Lake, Antarctica - #95 | ecosystem: Environmental > Aquatic > Non-marine Saline and Alkaline > Saline | place: Antarctica: Ace Lake | collected...
CTTCGGTTAAATCTAAATAGTATTCTTTTCCTACCTCAAAAGCATTTACAGCTTCTGTTTCATAAGAAATCGTAAGGTTCAAACTACCAGAAGGTGTGTATTTAGAAAACGATTTGTTTTCATCACTACCTTGAAGAACAGGTACGAAACTTACTTCTTTTTGTTCGGAATCTGGTTGGTCTTCAATGCCAACACATTCAAATTTTGCTCTTACTTTACTCATTTTAAAAATTATTAAGTTACGTGCAGTAATTCTATCCCCACCGCACAAAAGGGGTTTTACATATTTATAGCCCCGATACGTTAGGCTTAATACTAAGCAGGTCGAGAGGGGTTCGAGAATACACGTAATGTTTCACTTGCTGCTGCAAATTTTTCTACAAAGTGCATTCCACTAATTAAAACTTCCTCTCCTTTCATATCGCATAAGTATTTGTGACATCGCCAATTTGGCACAGTAAGTACTTTATCTTCTTTTACTTTTATTATCTTGTTATTGTCCGCACCAGATAGTTTTGTAATATTTACGTGCCAATGTTCATTTTTTTTTGGTTTATCCATTTTGTTTGTTTTTATAAGTAATATTTGTAGTTTAATAATCCGTACATAAGCCTAACACCGTATATAATTCAGTTGTGAAAAACAACCGAAATCATATACAAACCGTTATGCTCCATGCCTTAGTTCAGTATATCAATTTGAGTTTCGTGATGAAAAACAATAATTTTTCCACTTTAAAATGATGAAACAACTTTACTCATATCATAGTTAGCAGAATCTTCATCATTAATATTAACAACATATTCTTTACTATCAAATTGTTCTCTACTTGCATCAATAATATAATCTCCGACAACAACCCATGTATGACCATAATAATCAGGTTCAGAATCTTCATATTGATGATAATATTCACCATATACTATTTTTCCACTAATTGCTTTTAATGATAATAATTCTGCCACTTTTTCTGCAATTACATCACAATAATCACCAAAAGAGCCATTTAAATTATGTTCTTTATCAACATAACCTCTAGCTTGTTTAGCAACATTAAAAAGAATTTGTTTTGTGTTAATATTATTTTCATTCACAAATTGTTTAAAGTTCTTAACTTTATCAATCATTTCTCGTATATCTTTACTCATAATAGTTTATATATAAATACTCAAGTTTTAAAAATCCATCCTAAAATTCTTTTTGTTTTCTTTCTGGTTACAAATCAAGTTTTGTGCTAAATAAGTCGGCACGAGAGTATAACAAGGTGTATAAGAAAGTTTGCTATCAACATTAGTGGTAATTTAAAAGTTCGGTTAAGCAAACCTTCTCATACACCCAACCGTTAGCTACAATAAGCTATCTATAACAATGTCAAGTATCTTTTTACTTGTTTTATAATCATTCCACGCTTTTAGTACTTCGGGTTTTTCCTTTTCAAGAATAGGTATAAGTCTTTCAAAAGTACTTAGTCTTTCTAAATCTTCCTTTTCTTGCCAAAAGTATTGTAGGTCATTTAAATCTTGTTCTGTTAATTCCATAATAAAAATGGGTTTTACAAAGCCCGCCCAAGGCATTATTATTTTTGTACTCGTATCAAATTCAGTGGTTAATTCCCGTACTTTTCATATTGCCACCGTTATATTTAATGCTACTTATGTAATTCAGAACAACGGTATCTGTAATTGTATTCATCATACCAAAAGCTTCTGCAATTCCACATATTTATAGCATCTCCGTAAACATTATTATCAAACTTCAATCCTCTTTCTTCTGCTTGTTTACAACTATCTATCACTTTAAATCTGTGATAAAAACATACTGTTAAAAATCTTAATATCTTTTTCATATTACCTTTTCTTTAATTAACCGCACTAAAATATAACACGGTATATATTTTATTTCGTTCCTCAACAAATCATATACTATCCGTTATGTGTAATAAAAAATAACTATCAAACCTCGTTTCCATCATCAAAGATTGTAAAACACGATTTGTCTGATAAAATTACCTTATATCCAACATATCCAGCATCTGCGAAAATATGCAAATCTGTTATCCATTCGTCTGTTGCTCCTTTTTCGTCTAATTTACTTTGTATCTTCGCTTTTGCTGCATCATGTTTTACAAAGTCTAATGTTATTCTATTTGCCCACATATTATTAAGTTTTAATTAATGTTATTTTTTTACTACACATAACAACAAATATAAAACATTGCTGTCGTGGTTTCTATTTACTTATACGTTTAATTTCAGGTTTAGTTTCATTTATACTTCAGTGTTGCAACGTCTTATATTTGCAACCGTTATATGCAATTAGAGTTTGAGTAGTTTTTTAATCTCAGAATAACTAAACGTGCTACTTTTAAATTGATTTTTATCAGTGATATTGTATTTGCTTATTTTGTGGCAATCTCTTTGTATGTGATATAACACGTCACCTGTAGCGTACAAACTCCCATCTTTGTTTATGCCGTAAACTAATCCATCTTTTACCGTGTACAAATCACGTCTTGCAACATAATCTCTACCGCAATAATTTATACTTATTTCAGCAAACAAACCACCTTCAAGCTCTCCACTTCTCTTTAAGTTATCTGATAATTCTTTGTCTATTTTATCCATTTTATAAAATTTTAGTTCATTAATAATAAAAGCATATAACAATGTATAAAAATCATTGTTCGTACCTCTCAACGCTTCTTATACGGTACGTTAGGCATAATACTATTTAAGTGCTTCGATTTCACTTTTCACATCATTCCAATAATCAGACGCTCCAATTTCATCAAGTAGATGTCCCGAAAAATCTTCATTAAATATTGTATTCAAAATTTCATCAACTGTAACCAATGCGTGTTGTTTTACACAATATAAATTACCTTGTGCTCTCCAATCATAATCATTAATTTTGAATTTTTCGATTAATTCTAACGCTTTTTCTTGTGGTGTCATAATTTTACCGTACTGTGCCTAACATAATTAGGTTATTATTAAACTTAAAGCGTCTTATAAGACAATCGCTTCATATTGCCGACTGTTACCACCAATTAAAGCGGAGTTCCATCTATTGTGCATCGTAATAGCCCAGGGATTATATCTGGATTCCAATATTGCATCTTTCCGCAATTAGAACATTTGTAATCAAAAACAAAGTGCTTTTCTGTTTTACGCTCTCGCAAATAAGAATTACTATGTATCAACTCGTTTCCGCATTCGCAAAATGCTTGCGTGTTCCATTTTCCATCAACGCTTGTGATTTTACCTTTTTTGTAATTCTTTAGGTCAATCCAAACATTATCAGATTTTACAAATGTTCGAGATGTAAATAAATTCCTGTACCATTTTTTATTTAATAACATAATTTCTAAATTTTCCATCAATTGTTGTTTTGAGTTTATAAGTTAAATCATCATACACTAAACCATAAACTTATCTTCTGACATAGTTTTAAACACTATTTTATGTTGATGACCATCCATTGAATTACTGGGACTTCCATCTGCTCCTATTGTTGCATGGTTATCCGCTTCATTTTGAAATAGCATTCTTAGCTCTTTTTCATTTTTCATATTCTTAGACTTTTAAATTTTATTCAATAAATTTTTTCTTAAAATCAAGTAATCTTTCTTTTATATTTTCACAATCTTCTTCACCGTAGTCTTCTTCAATTTTCACACTTTGTACATATTCTTCAATTTCTTCATCAGATAATTTATCATCCAACATACCTCTAAAGGCATCGAACAACACATCTCTTGCAAGTCCATAATCATCTGCACAAGCAATCAACGAAAGAATATTATCTACCGTAGTCTCAATTTTTCTACTCTTCATAAAATTTCATATTTGTAGCCATAACACTAATGGTCTCTATTGCATCATTTTCCATAGCTTCACTAATGGTATTAATGTCTATTTCAATCTTAGAATAACCATAGTCATCACATTTTTCCTTAATAGACTCAATTGGAATTGAAGTAGAGATTGTTTTTTCTGCAACACTATGACAAATCTCTAATAACTGGTCTTCGGTATATAGTTTTACCATTTTCTCCTTCTTGCTATTTATAAGGTCTTTTGCCCACTTCATATAATCATCAAAGTCATCATCAGAATAATTCCAAACGATTTCAATGTAAAGTCCAGACATAATTTCTGGATAGCCAAACTGAGCAAAACTAACCTCTGTCATGCCACAATCAACAATTTCAGTAAGCCTTTTTCTAGTTCTTTCTTTTAGTTCTGGCTTATCATACATATAGTAGTCAGGCCTATCAATAATTTTATCTTCCATTTCAATTTTCTTTTATTTCACTGTTATTTTTATAATTAAACTCGAACCATTCATCAAAAGAAGAAAAACTAGAAACTCTAGATTGCTCAAATGCAGTCTTCAATTCTCCAAAAGAAAATTTCTGAGGTTGAGTCTCTTCCCACTCTTGCAATTCTTTTAATAAATCATCTTTATGTTTTTCTACAAGTTTCATGAGTTTCTGGAGTTGAGCATCCTCTTCCTTAGTCCACATTTTTTCTTCTCGATAACCCAATTCAGTTATTAAGTCTATAAAAGCAAATTCGCTTGCTACTCTAAATCTTATATCAAGAGGAATGTCTTTTAATATTTCTTCAAACACTTTACTTTTAACCATTATATTCTAAAATTCTTATTTATTAATTATTATGATTTTAGCACCGACTAAAGTTCCACTCTTTTTAAAAGTTCCTTCAGGAACATCTTTAACTTCAGCACCAACTTCTATTAGCCAATCTTTAAATTCCGTTTCTTTTTTTCTGTTACTATTAACCCAGTGCTTTGAAGCAACTGAAACCATTCTACCACCTTCATCTAGGTGAATGTACATTTTTCTTATGTGGTCAATGTCTTGATTTTTAGAAAAAGGAGGATTGGCAATGATTTTATCGAAGATATTGGTTGCTTTATGTAATTTTAAAAAGTCATCACATATTATATCTACATTTTTAATATCTTGTAAAATCAATTTATTTGCTTCCATAAGTTCACAACAAAAAATTAAACTGTCATAGCCCGCTCTTTTTATTGCTTGAACAATTGCTCCTTGACCAGCTTGCGGCTCTAAAATTATATCAGTTTTCTTAATATTTGCTAATAAAACTAAATAATCAGCTAGTTTATCAGGTGTTGCAAAAAACTGAAACTCTTTTTTTAAATTTCTATTTTCACCATTAGCAACATTACTCAACAGCTCTGTTGGGTCAGAAGAAAATACAAACCCAAATACTTTGCCGCCTTTCCACTTGCCACCGATTAACTCCAATGACTTCTTAACTTCTAGATAAACTTTTCTGTCAAGATGACCTTCAGGTAACTTAACTACATTTTCACTTACCGTACACTGTTGTAAAACTTCTTCTTTTGTCATTATTGCTTTATTTTTACTTGACTATTAAATTCAATACACCTTCCGCTTGGCCATCTCACGTCTACTTCACCACTTAATTATATACGGCCATTTAACAAAAAAGTTATAAATCATGATATGTTTTTTTATATTTATATATAGTACTCAAACTGATATTATATTTTTGTATTATTTCACAATTTTTCAATCCTTCACTCAAGCCTTTAAAAACCTTTTGTTTATTTAATTCTTTTTTCTCTTCTTTTGACATTTTCTTTTCTTGAATTCTATCCCATTTCCTATTTAAGATTGGTAAATTTAATTCGTTGCATTTTAATTTTACCCTTCTCATTGTCTCAAAGTTACTTATACAACCTAAACACAAACCCTCTGAATTAATCTTACAACTATAATAAAATTTCTCACTTAAAAACTTTAACATATAATCTATATTATTCTGCCAGGATTTATGACACTTTATTGCTAAATGTCCCCTTTTACTAATCGAACCATCGCCATCAATAAATCCTATTATAAAACTAAAAAAATCTTTACCACTCAATTGTTTTAAATTACATGGTTTATATGTTTTATTATTACTTATAGACAACATTTCATTTAATGTAGTTTCAATTGTACCATACCCAACATACAAAGAAGGTTTTGTCAAAACATTGTTATATTCTACAAAATTTGCAAATTTTTGTAAATGATTTAAATCTTTTTTTGCTAAATTAATTTGAATTTGTTTCCCTTTACTAAAATGACCATCTGCCATGATAAAACCTAACCAATAAAAAGATTCACAACTTTTATTTACTAAATTTTTTATATTACAATTTAAAACATTTCGTTTTATATTGAGTAAAAATGCTTTATTTTGAATTGAACTCCAGGTTCTATTTAAAATAAACATGATTTCTTTTTTACTTGTATTTTGATAATTATTTTTTAAAAAATAAATTTCTTCTTGATTCCAAGCACTAACCTCCCTTCCTTTTATATTAATATTTATCTTTTTTATTTTTAATCTAGCACTTCTACATTGAATAGATGACCAACTGCGTTTTAATGTATTTATTAAAAAACTTTTTTCTCTAGAACTGTAATTTTTAAATAAAAACGCATCCTCTTCTTTAGTCCAACTTTTTCTCATAATATTTACTTTTATATAAATATTACAGAAAACCCAAAAAACGATTTTATTCTAAATCTCTCATCTGTTTTTTATCAGTTTTTAACCTTTCCGAAAATCTTTTATCGTATAGTTTTTTCCCTTTTGCCAAAACAATAGTCACTTTAGCCAATCCCCTATCGTTAATAAATAAGATATAAGGAATAATAGTTAATCCATCATCTTGAGATTTAGCTTCAAGTTTTCTTAGTTCCCGTTTAGTTAGTAAAAGATTTCTGTCTCTTTTTGCTTCATGCTGTTCAAAGCTAGCTTTTTGATATTCTGCGATACTTAAATTTTTTAAAAATAGTTCACCATCCTTAAAATAACAAAAAGAATCTGAAAAACTAACCTTTCCTTCTCGAATAGATTTTATTTCAGTTCCTACCAATTTAATTCCAGCTACATATTCTTCTAAAAAAGAATACTCAAATCTTGCTTTCTTATTTTTAAAACTAATGTTTTTTTTCATAATTTCTTATATTCTTGGTATAAAAAGTCCACTGGATGCTTAGGCTGAAGGTTTACATATATAGCATGAATACCTAATAAACGCTTTGACATTGATTCATATATTCTATAATGTGTAGATTCTGGTAAAACAGTATTCATATTATCAGCAATCCTCTTTGGCAGCTCTAACATACACAATTCAAACCAATGAAACTCATGATATTCTTTATTTGCTCCCATAAAAGAAATTACATTATCATCAACAAAAGATATTTCATTTACTTCTGGAAATAAATCTTCACACATTTCCAAAAGTATTTTTCTTTGTTCTTTATTTAATTTTAACTGTTTCATTTAATTATCGCCTTTCTTTAATTTTAAGGAAGCATGCAAAATACTATCCTGCAACAACGGCGCTACTTCTTTAAATTTATCTCCCAATTTTGACTTAACCGAATTAGAAATAAGAGATGCATTAATAACGGCAATGAAATTTACTCTATATTTCCCTTCAAGAATAAGAGCCATTTTTTTTCTAATAAGTTCTTCATTTTCAGAAAATTCTTTTTGTACCTCTTCCGCCTCATCCTTTGTTATAAACAATGCCTCATAATCAATTTTTTTTTCCAAAGTATCTTGAGTTATTTTATAAGCCATTTTACAAAAATCATCATACTTAAATAACTCAATACCTTTGTCAACAGAACCAATTATGTCATTTATACTTTTCATTTGTGCATTCCAAAAATTAAAATCATCAACAAATCCATCTACTGTCGCTTTAATTGTTTCATTTTTTAAATTTAAAATAAAACTTTTCTTTTTCTCCTCACTCTCCATATGTTTAATTGTTTTAGATTATACTGTTATTATACGGTAAAACAAGAAAAAAGTTTCAAACTTTATTCATGAAAATCAATATTACTCTCCTTTAAAATTGCCTTTTGCTCATCAGTTAACTTGGACTCTTTTATGATTTGTATATTTAAACGATTACCGTTATCATCTATTCCTTCCCAAAAAGTATATTTTCTTTCTGGATATTCAATAAATAATCTTTGTGGTTGAATGCCGCTGTCAAAAGTCCACACAGAACTATAAATGTTTGCTCCAAATAATATTTTAACTCTCTCTTTAAAAGTTAATCCCCAACAAGAAATGACCTCCCGTTCATCATTATTGCGTTTTTCTATAGGAAAAGGCAAATATTCCTCCTGGTCTTTAGCTGCAACTGCTGTTTGTTGCTTAAACTCTATTGGTTCCATATTATTTAAATTTAAATTTAAATTTTAAGTTTTCATATATATTTCCTATTACTTCTAATTCTTCTGGCTTAGCGCCATGTACTCCAATGGGAATTAAACCATCTTCATCTTTATTATATGATTCTAAAGTATATCCCAAAAATTCCACATCATCAAATAAAACCCGACATGTATGAGAAAATCCACTACCCTCCCATCTCACAACATCACCCTCAAAAATTTTTTCTTCATTTTTATCGTAAGCTCGAATAAATTGCATTATTACATATCTATTAAATGCAGGAGAGATTGTATATGCGCCCTCTGAATTTTCAGTATAACCTTCATCTTCAGCACCATGATATACTATCATATGTGGATGTACGCCAACGTTATGAAGCATCCGAGAGCCATTCCATGCTCTAAACTCTAATTTATTCATATTTAAAAGATTTAATAATTCTATCATCATTTAATACATTATACAACAGGTCTATTGCAGACTTAACATCTTCTTTATGAACAGTTTCAACTGTTGTGTGCATATATCGCATTCCCATTTCAATTAGCCCTGTTGGAATTCCATGAGGATAAGCATATGCATCAGCATTTGTTCCCGAACTTCTTCCACTGGTAGTTATTTGATAAGGTATTTTATACTTTTTAGCAGTATCAACAATAAATTTAAAAAGATTTTTTTGAATAGATGGAGCACTCATTATTGCAGCGCCCTTTCCAGCAACTATTGTTCCTTGTTTCTTTTTGTCATATGCAGGACTTACAGTATCATGAGTTACATCAATTACTATTGCCACATCAGGCTTTATTTTTCTTGCAGCCATTTGAGCACCATGCAAACCAACTTCTTCTTGAACTGCGTTTACTACAACCAAATTGAAAGGTAAGTCTACTTCACCTTCACGTAATCTCCTTAAAATCTGAGCATTAATAAAACCTCCGATTTTATCATCAAGTGAACGGCCACAGTGATAATCACCAAGTTCCATATAGCCATCCACCATAGTAATTGGTGTACCGATTATAATTCCTTTATTCTCTACTTCTTCTCTAGATGATACACCAATATCAATAAATGTATCTTCAACTTTAGCTTTAAAGTCTTTTTGAATGTGGATTGCTGGATGTCCAAAAACACCACTTACAGCTCCTTTTTCACCCCAAACATTCACTCTAGATGAAGGTGCTATAGTTATATCTGCACCACCTAACCTTGCAATTTTAATAAAACCATCTTCGGTAATATCAAACACAACAAACCCAATTTCATCACAATGAGCATCAAGCAAGACTGTTTTAGATGAAGAGAATAAAGTTTCTCCCACACCTTCAAGAACATGAGAATGTTGTGAAAAATTATAATAAGCATAAGCATTGCCATACTCATCAATTTCTACTTTTTCACAAAACTGTTTAACATAGTTCATCCATACTTTTTGGCCACCTAATTCTACCTCATATCCACTTGGAGATGGCGTTTTTACATATTCTTTTAAGAATTTAATTTCTGATTTCATATTTTATTCTTTATTTGGTTTATAATATTCAATATAACTCGGATTGTCATATATTAATTTAATGTCACTATTTTTCATCCTAATAACCCACTCACCATCCTCAAACACTACAGCATGAATCAAAACGGCCTTTGGGTCATTGTCACGTAAAAATGACTTGTATTCATTCCACTTAATAGTTTCCATACACTTAGAAAAAGTTGCAAGTTGTTTATTTTCATCTTCGCAGAAACATAAACAAGCTGGCAATGAAGAAACACCATAAAAGTAATGATGAAATTCCAGATAGTTAATTAAAGTTTCAATTTTTTCTTTAATTTCATTTAGATTTTTGGGGTCTATTAAACGATTTTCAATTGAACATTCAACCAAAGCATCAATTGCCTCTTTTCTCTCATGAGCCCCAACGTCTCCTATCATAACAAAATCTTGCCTTAACTCTCTTCCACTTCTAAAGGCATCAAGATTAAATTCAAAATCAGTTAATCGGTCAAATATTTCTTTCTTTATTCTTCTCATTACTTCAATTTAAGTTTTATTTGCTTTACAATTTCTTTGGACATAGCATCAAGACTCGTTAAAAGTTCAAAATTCTCATCAGTTTCTGTAAATTTTTTCTCAATGTACTTTGTACCATCGAACCCACTTTGAGCACCCACAACCATCTTAAAATCGTTTATTGACTGTCCTTTAGCCCACCATTCGCCAATTTCAAATCTTGTAGTCCTTGCAAAAGTTCTACCTTCAATTTTTTCTTGCTCTTTAGCCAACCAAAACACTACAATGCCTTGTTGAGCTGCTTTATCTAAATAAAAAGATTCCCAATTAACTTGTTCTTCATAAATAAAGTTTTTAGGCTTTTCTAATCTTCTAGGAGAAGCTAATACAATATTACGATTTGTTTTGAATCCTTCGAGTTTAGATTCAATTTTCTTAATTAACTCTTCTTGCCACATTTTCTCTTTGCTAGTTCCATCAATAGGTCCTGCAAGAAACACAACAACATCTTTGAATTCAACGAAAGTTGCAACTGTATCATATTCTGGAGCTCTAAGTGTTTTAATGATTCCTTTTCTGTGTGCTATATTGGCTATTAGTTCACCTGCAAAGACATGCTGGTCATAATGATTTCTAATTCCACCCATTTGAAAAACAATTAAATCCTCACTAACAGGAGTGAAATGCCAAGCGTCTAATGAAACATTAATCGAATTATGTTGACACTTCCATAATCCGTGAACATGAGCGCAGATATTCATCACATCAGCTCTAGCATTTTCTGGGAAATGATTAATATATACAGTTTCTCCGCCAATCTCAAGTTCTAAATCATCAACAACTTTCGTAAAGTACTTAGAAAGTATTTTATCATTAATTTCATACTTTGCAGTTCCACCTTCAGAAGCTGGAATGTCATAATTTCCCTTTACAAGCCATTTCTCTCCATTGCATCGGTTTAATGTATCTAATCCCTCTCTGGTCATTGAAATGTCTCCACAGAGTATTACCAAATCATCATTGCCCACAGTCTCATTCCATCTCTTTACAATATATTCATCAACCTCATTAGCATTCTTAAACATAAGGTCTCGACCATATAAATTAAGTCTCGAATCTTGAAAATGGGGGTCGCTTAAGAAAAACCTTTTCCTTTTTTCTCCTTTTTGTTCTTTTAAAATACTCTTTCCAATTTCCACTTTAATTCGTTCAACAATTTCGTCTTTTTTTTCCATATTTTATCTTTTTTGTAAAAGTAAGAAAAATTTATGTAATTTCAAAATAAAAGTGTTTTTATTTTTACAAAAATTGTTTATATTTATTATTATAAAACTTTATTATATTATGAGACGATTTAGAAACTACATTTTTAAGACACTGTTAGAGAATGAATTATTAAAAGAACACTTTCTCGATGAAGAACTAGATATTAAAGCAGACACATCAAGACAATGGATAATTTTAACATCAGATACAAATGGAGAACTATTTAATGGTTTTGCAAAGAATGGTCCTCTCCAGACATTAGCAAAACAATATAGTTTAAAATTCTTTTTTAACGCTCCAACAAAACAATGGTTCTTAAGCTATAAGCCAGAAACCTTAGAAAAAACAAAAAGTTTTACGGGCATAACTACCAAAGAAGAATTAAAAGATAAAGTTTTAGAATTTATTCAGGCGGCCAATAAACAACTAGATGCAAACTACGAAGAGAAATCTTCAGAAGATTTAAAAGAAAAATACAAAAACCTTTTTGATATCGTTGAAAAAATTGAAGATAAAATAAATACAGTTTCTTCAACCAATGTTGGAGGTGATGAAGAAGAAAGAAAAGTAACAGACATTATTAAAAGAAAATCAAAACAAGCTGTTGTTGATTATTATAAATATCTTGAAGAGTTGGCGAACTCTATGGAGGATGAAAAGTTAGCAGAAGAAATTATGAAAATTGAAAGCATGAAAAAGAAAATGCATGGTTTCTCACTATACAACTCTTTCCTTATCTTCATTCAATCTCAAGGCACCGCATCAAAATGTATGAATAAAAAAGATTGGAAAAAATATTTCAACAGAGAAGTTGTTAACGAAAGCAATGGTTTCTTTGTTCAATATCCATCTTTTGAGGACTCGAAAACAAACCCCCTTGCTATTAGAAAAATGATTGCACACGCTGAATCTAAGGGAGATTTCAAAAAAGCAAAAGAAATAAAAGAAAAAGCCGCAAAAGGACAACCTGTATTAAGGGGATTTTCTTGGGGAATAACTTATGATATTTCCAACACAAAGGTTATTGAAGGTAAAGAAGACCTTGTATATGACTATAAGTGGCATGAGGAAGATACTCCAAACGTATTGGCAGACAAATTGTTTTCATATGCTATCGAATTTGCTCAAAAAGAAGGAATTAAAGTTGATGTTGAAGAAGCTATGCAAGCAAGAGGTTTAAGTGGGGGAGGAAAAATAAAACTCCAATCAACACTTCAAGGAGTCGGAGCCCTATCAACAATAGTTCATGAAATGGCACACGAACTTATGCACTGGGACGGGAGTAAGTTTTTCAGCAAAGATGGGGGAACCAGAACAACTGAAGGTTATGATGTAGGAGAGTTACAAGCCGAAGCTGTCGCCTTTGCGGTTCTAAGAAGCTATGATTTTGAACTCTCTGGAGCACACCAATTATACATTAAGCTTTATAGAGGAAATAAAGATAAAATAAAAAAATATACACCGCTCCTTTCTAATGTAGCTCACTTTATTGAAAGTGGTATAAATAAGATTGCAATGGAAAATCATGGAGAGGGAAAAAAACAATAAAGCTATGCAAGATAACAAAGCAAAAGAAATAATTCGGAAGCATATACGAGAAAGTTTAGATAAGAAAGACAATATGGAAAATTCATACGATAGCAGAGAAGATACAGAAAAACACATTGCAAGAGTTAATGAACTTGCTGAGATATTCTCAGAAAAATTTAAAAAGCAAACTGAAAAGCATGACAGTTCAAAATTAACACCTCAAGAAAAGCCGTTTTTTGACTCTGAAACACCTAAATTAAAAAATTTAACATACAATACTCCAGAGTATAAAGAATCACTTAAAACTCTTGGAAAAGCTTTAGATAACCATTACAAATTAAACAGTCACCATCCAGAGCATTATAAGAATGGAATTGATGATATGAACTTGTTTGACGTAGTTGAAATGTTCTTAGATTGGAAAGCAGCGGGCGAAAGACATAACGATGGAAATATTTATGATAGCATTGATAAAAACAAAGATAGATTCAAAATGTCAAAGCAATTAGAAAACATTTTTAAGAATACAGCAGAGAAGATGGGCTGGAAAAAAAAGTAAACAATGGAAAAGACTAAAACTAAAGAAAAACCGTTGGTTACTCCTAAGATTAAAGAAAAAACCAAACCGAGAAGAAAGCGCCAGTTAGTTCCTGATACATGGCCAGAGAATGCTCCTGGTCCTAATCCTAAAGCTTAAATTATGGCAATGAACATGGATAATTCTAATCATGAACAACCTCAAAAGTTTGTAAAAGATGGTATAGAAGGTAAAAAGAAAACGCCATTTTCAAAAACAATATTTTTTTGTGGGGGAGAAGAAGATTATTCTACATTAGAAAAAATAGGCAGCGAAGAATTTAATAAAATTGCTGAAGATACCGAGTCAGCTGGAAAAATGGACTACTCACTAATAGTCCAATCTATGAGCTTTATATTTAACATAGAACAAAAACACACAAAGGAACTCGAGGAGTTGGCTATAAAAAAAGTCAAAGAACAATTTGGATTAACTGATGAAATTGCAGATAAAATAAAAACCAAATTAAAAAGACCTGCAGCAAATTCAGTAGAACCTGACAAAATGTTACACCCTAGAACAAGGTATTCTCAATTTACAGAAGAAGAAAGAGAAATCATCAAACAACATACAGAAAAAAGAAAGATGCAAAATGCTCTAATGATGGGCGCAGGATTCCGAGCACATTCAACATTTAATTCAATAAAAAAAGACCTGGACGCCATAGATAAAAGGTTATACTATCTTTATAATCAACTAATGCCAAGCATTGCTTTGTTTATGTGGGAAAACGCTATGACCCACAGCATGAACCATGCTTCTCTATTGGGCATTTCAAAACTAGTAAAGAAAAACAACAATAATGTAGAGACAGATGTTTCAGCAGCCATTTTTCCTATATTGCTTCATGAAACAACCAAAGCTGCACTTGAACTATTGTCATCACAATACATATTTGACCTTACCAAAAAATTTGGAACCAAAGTCTCTGCAGAAATAATTCGCCAGGCAGATGTGTTTGAAGATGAAATATGGATGAAAAGAATAGGCCCAACCCTCTGGAAATATTTACATGACCTCATTAATTATATTGTTGACCACGAACGGGGGGGAGATTATACCATAGTTTCATATTTACTAAATGATATTTTTCTCATGGAACCAGATAAGTTTACAGAATTCATGAACACTGTAATTTATGACGGAGAAACAGCTTGCAACACAATAAATCATATGATTGAGGAAATTAAAAAAGACTTAGAATATTATGACGATTCTCCAAAGGACAAAGAAGATACTAATGATTTACAGGCAAAATTAGACCTTGCAACAAAAGAAGAAAGATACGAAGATGCTTCAGAGATTTTAAAATTAATAAAGAAAAAGAACTAATCTCTAGGAAGCGTCAAACTCCCAGTCTTCGGGGAAGTCTTCCTCCAAAATTGAATCAACGTCAAAGTTCTTTAGAATATCTACCATTTCATCTATTTCAAGATTTATAAAACCTGAAAGATACATACAAATGCCCTCATCTTTCTTTACATTATGAAAGTCAGCACTTTTAATTTTAGTCATTTCATCCAAGTAGATTTCGCTCATTGTAAATCCATGAAATTTCAACTCAGACCTAAGGTTTCTTGCTTTTTCTTCAATTTCCTTTTCATACATACCAACTTGGTAGTCGAAGTCCTTTTTTAATTCTCTTACTTTCGCCTTAACCTCTATAGTTTCAGTTTTAAGGTTTATTTCTGGTACTTTATCTTCTTTCATATTTGTTTCTCATTAAAATATGCTTCCATTAATTCTTTATCTAAACCTGCATCAAGCAATTCCATCCATAACATTTTGACGATTTTACCATCGCAACACCGTTTAACCTCAACACCTCCACCACGACTTTCCTCAGACACATATCCCCAAAATTTAAGATTGTTCCTAATTTCTTCCCAGTTTTTTTCTACTGACTTTATCTTAGGAAAATTAACTAATCCGTTTTGTTCTTCCATAATCTTACATCTTTTTTATAATTGATAACCTAGGCTCAGCACATCCAGTACCATATGCCCACTTAAATATATTTTTATACTTTCTAATACCATATGAACCGTTCAAAAAAACCTACGTAAAACTACGCATGTTTTTATTTCCTAATTCATCAACCGTGTAACCACTGGTCTCCAAAGGCGTTAATTTCCCACAACGGGTGGGTATTTTATTGTTTAATATTTTTTTTCCTTCGTTAAGGATATTTGTTGCTGCATTATGGTCTCTGTCATGAATGACTCCACATTCTGGACAAATCCATTCTCTGTCTTTTAGTGTTAAGTGAACATTTTTATAACCACAACAGTTACATAACTTAGATGAAGGGAAGAATCTATCCACTTGTACAATATGATTTCCATACCATTCAGCTTTATATGTCAGCATTTCTTTAAATCTATATAAAGAAAGCTCTTGGATGCTTCTTGCTAAATTATGGTTTTTCATCATACCTTTCACATTTAAATCCTCAATTACAATAACTTGGTTTTCGTTAATTAATTGGTTTGTAACATGGTGTAGATAGTTCTCTTTTTGGTTATTTAGTTTCTCATAGAATTTGGCCAGCTTTATTCTAGCCTTTTCTCTATTTTTGGATGGTCTCTTTATTTCCACCTCTTTATCGTATTTCTTATTAAACTTAAACTCTCCAGTTGACAACATATCCTTTCTAGATAATTCTCTATGCAATTTCGCCAATTTCTTTTTATTGTTTCTCTTTATCTTAATATTCTCAACCGTATTTCCATTGGAATCAATAATGAAATCTTTTATTCCCAAATCCAAGCCAATAAAATCATTCGATGGATTTGACGCTCCTTTCATTAAATCACCGTCAACCAAAATACTTAAAAAATATTTACCAGATTTTGTTTTGGTTAATGTCGCTGACCTAATATTGCTTTTAAACTCATTTAAATAAGACTTATATCTATCTGAACACTTAAACTTAATACCTTTAAGTTGCTTAATTAAAGTCAAACGACCAGACTCATAATCATTCCTTTTAGAAATTGCCTCTGATGGAAATCTACATGATTGGCTATTATCATGCTTTGACTTAAACTTAGGAAATCCTGCACCATTAACAAAAAATCGCTTATATGAATCCAATAAATTGACAACAGATTGCTTAAGAACTTTCGTATTATGTTCTTTTAACCATAAATATTCCTCGTTTTTTGTTAAATCTTGATGGAAGTAATTACCAAGGTCTTTTAATCCGTAGTTTATGCCCTCCTCAGTATATTTTTCTTTTTTAAGAGCAAGACATTGGTTATATACAAAGCGATAAGACCCAAGAAGAGACGAAATATATCCCTCTTGTGTTTTACTTGGGTATAACCTTATTTTAATTGCTCTTAACATAATTTTATTTTATGGGTATGTTTTATACTCTTTTATTATAAATATACAGAAAAAATGAAAAATTACCTAAATTAAGAAATGTTTTTTTAATAATTTTTAAAATACTAGAATTTTATGAACTATTGACGAACCCCATTTCTTCCCAAACAAAAATTCTAATAATTTCGCACCAAGCTCAACATGTTTTTCGCCCTCTTCTCCATCCATGTTTGGTTTTCCCAAATAACCTAAGTCATGGAAAAAGAACGATAACCAAATTGCAGGATGTAAAGTAAAGCCATATAATTTAAACCAGGCTATCATTACAAAGAAGGGATGGATGATAAAACAATGTGCTCCAAACAATACACTTTTAGTTCCTATTTTCATATTTTTTAAATTAAGGCTTATTTGTTGGAGAAACATTAGTTATACCACATCCATTATGATGATTACAATCATTATTCTCATCATCTCTATAAAGCAAAGAAATAGCATCAGTAATATCTTGTCTTAACCGTTTATTATTAAATCTTCCTTTTTCGGTTTTTAGTTTTTTCCAGTCTCGCTCTAATTTAGAACGTTTTGCTTCTAATAATTTAATAACTCTATCCATAATTTTTTTGTTTTTGTAAATATACGAAAAATAAAGTTATGATGATTATAAGCTTGGGGTTTAGAGTTAAATTTTTCTTGCAATTTATCTTCTTTCTAATAATATTAATTTATTTGCCATAATTTATTATTTTATTTAAGTTAATTAAAATTAACAATTCACACTACATATACACATGTTTGTAGTGTGAAATAAAGGCATCGAATTCGATGCCTTTAAAAACTAAGATGAACTAACATATAATTAGACAATATTATACAAGCAATTTTGAATTGGTTTTAACATATTCAACAACTTTTTCTAACTCATCAGTTTCTATTTCAAACCTTCCAGTTCGTAATCCTAAAGCATATGGTCTTTTTATAACATCTTTATGCTTATCAATATCAAACACATTTACTCCCTCTGGAATTGGAGAAAAAATATCTGTTCTATCTAAAATACCTTGAAGTACCAAAAAATTACGTTGATAACTCATAATTAATTTGTCAGCATCTTTTTCGTCTCTTTTCCACTTAATGTTTTCAAGAACACTATTAATTTCATGTTTTAAAGGAAATAATCTTGGATATACTCTAATGTTAGCATGAATTCTATATAAGTTATCTCCATTACGAATCAAAAAATATGTTTTGCTATCTTCAGTATGTTTTTCACCATCAATAAAACTATTGCCAGTATACGACTTTTTGTTTCTTCTAACCCTAAAAACAACAACCCCCTTCTCTTCATGTAATATTTTTTTGAAATTGTCTGAAATCCACTCATCAAATTTAGGTATATCTTCATATCCTAAACCTCCATTTTCGTAAACCCCAATTTCTTCATCCATATATAAAATTTGTTGTCTAAAACAAATTGAACTTTCACTCGGAGCATTATTTCCTTTTATAAGCTGAACAACATCTTCATTTACGCCAAGATAAAGCTCAATTGTATATAAAACCTTATAAATTTTTTCAATTTTATCAGCAAACCCTTCAACAACTTCCATTAACTCTCTACGTTTGCTTTCTACGTTTGCTTTCTAAAATTGATGTTAGTCTATATTGCAATGCCTTAGTGTAGTTTTGCTTTATTTCTAACTCATTTTTTACTTTAACTAAAGTATCAGATGATTTAAGATGAACTAATTGATTATCGGTAGACTTAACTTCAGATTTGATTTCGAATTCCTCAATTTTCTTTTTCCCGAGAATTACATCATATGCATCGCTATCTAATTCTTCTAATGATTTATCTAATTTAGCATAACCACTAAAATGCTCAGTAATCTCTCCATATCTATTAAATGTACCATCTTCTCCTTTATATTTTAAAAAAGGAGAATCTCCAGAAAAATCAACATCATAAACATCACCATCTCTATTAATGACTTTATCATTATGAGATAGTTGAATGTTCTCAGTTAAATAAATGACTTTGTTTATTAAGTCAATTTTATTAGCTTTCGCTTTCTCTATATTATTTTCCATTACAAAAATATTATTATCGCCATGATTTTACTCATCTATCAAATTTTGTAACTTAACAACTCTCTCAAGCCATTTATCTCTACGCATAACATTAGAACCCACTGCATATATGTAGTCGAGCGACTCATCTTGTGCTGCTAACATATTTTTTACTTGGTCGTATTTGAGAGCTCTCATCGAACAATAATCTATAAGTCTTCTTATGATAAACATTTTCATATTCTTTTTATTTTCTTCAAATCTACAATGAACTCCGCAGTGTACTTAACTAATTGGTCAAAGAGCTTATTTTCAGCATCTGTATTAGTGTCTACTGTTTCTGCTCTATTTTCTTTCAATATCGTAAGTCTCTCGGTATATTTATTTATTGTATTTTCCATATTAGGTTATACGTTAAAAATTAGAAAAAGTTTTATTTTGTAACAAATTTAGCATACTTTTGTGACAGATATTAAAAAACCCCTAAAAAATTGCTCCTTTAGAGGGTTTTTTACTTGTTAATTTTTAACCTTACTTCTTTATGTCTTTGCTATCGTTCTCTTTTTCAATTGGCTTATCAGCTGGTGCCTCTGGAGTAGGTTGAAATATTTTAACTGCCGCATTGATTAATGCTGCTTCATCTAATGTGTAAGCACCCGCTCTTTGTCCTTTTTCTACTGCCTGCACTAAGATTGTTAAGGCTTCATTTTGTTTCTTTTGAATATCATCCATAATTTTATATGATTTTTAGTTAGTTTACAAATATACAAAAAAAAATAATATGAAATGTTTTGAATTGTTATAAATTTTATTTTTTGGTTATCTATAGTTTTTGTCAAGGTGATGAGAATAGTTTCCCCAATGGAACTTACCATTAGGAGTTTCTTTTTGAAATCGTTCCAAGTCGCATTTGTCAATTAGGTCAACTGCATCTTCCAAAGCATTTTCATAACTTGTAAACGACCCACTCATTTCACAGTCACCATTATGGTCACTCCAACCTAAATCGGTTCCACTGCTCACTTTTGCCATAGCCCAAAGGAATCCAGAAGCATTTGTATAAACTTGAACAATGATGTCTTTTTCTTTCATTATTTGTTCATGCCTCTTGGTTAGACTCAATATTTTATCTCTAATAATTATAGCAGATGCAAATTGAGCCATTATACCAATCGCTTGTTCTGCTGTAAATTTCTTATCTTTGCCATATCCAGCACCAATCATGTAATTCCTGGCTTCTTTAAGTAATTGTTGTATCATTTATTTCTTTTTCTCTTTTATACGTAAAAAACTGGAAAAAGTTATAACTTTTTGTAACAAATTTAGCATACTTTTGTTTCTATAATTCAACTTTTATGTAGAACAATGGAAACAAAACCTAATCATCCATTCCAAACAAATCTCCACCAAAACAACCGCCATCTTTCATGATACCATTTTTAATCAATTTATTTTTTAAATAATCTAAATGCATACAACAAGCAATTTCATTATCTTTATTATAATAATCAATAATTTTTTGAACCTCTTGTTCTGAAGATTTGGAAAGGATTTCTAATGCCTCGGCTCTGCACTCCTTTTTTATAAGGTCATTTACTATTTTTTTAATTTCTTTCATTTTTTCAGTGTTTCAAATCCGTTAAAATTCAAACATACCAAACCGTTAGCACCAATTATTTCTAACATTTTTATTATAACAATAATTGTTCATTTGCTCAGTTATTTTTTTTACATTTAAATTAAATGTTAATAATTTCTGTCCCGTATATTGTATCGTTCTACTTAACGGAAATGGTATTTCTGAATAACAACTGGTGCTAACAATACCTAATGTGCTATTACTGGTGTCGTTTTCATTATATAATTTATCTGTACTCATAATTTATTATTTTTTTTAAGTTAATTAAAATTAACAATTCACACTACATATACACATGTTTGTAGTGTGAAATAAAGGCATCGAATTCGATGCCTTTAAAAACTAAGATGAATTAACATATAATTAGACAATATTATACGAGCAGTCTTGAATTGGTTTTAACATATTCAACAGCTTTTTCTAACTCATCAGTTCCTATTTCAAACCTTCCAGTTCGCAATCCTAAAGCATATGGTCTTTTTAGAATATCTTTATACACGTAACAATATTCTTCACTGGAATTAACACATATAACACGTATTCCATCTTTTGAAAAATGAAATTCTCTATCTTTTGCTAATGGATGATTTGAATACACTTCGCCATATCCTTTTGGAATTAACCAATCTGTAATCTTTTTATAAAATTCATGCATAATTTCTTGTTTTAAAAATATATAAACTACTAATATATACGAAAGAAAGTTAAAAAAAGTTTCAGTTTATTTTATTTAATTCAAATTGATATACAATTCCCATAACACCTTCATTATTCTTAACTAAATAATCATGTCGTCCAACTTCAATTATAAAAACAGTTTCGCCAATATCAAATCTAGTTTCTTTTGTTTTGTTATGTGATATTGTACACTCATCTTTACGGTGAAAACGTTTTTGCAAAGGAGTTGTGTACCCCCAATTGTTATCAAACATTTCTAATAATTTCCAAAGTATTTTTTTCATATTTACTTGTTATTTAGGTTCTGACTAATTACGTCCAAATACTTTCTTATATTTAAAATTTTCCTTCTTATCCCTACTCTATCAACAAGAGCAATTTGAATAAGAAATATATTAAGTTTGTCTGAATCTGTCTTGTTTTCCTTTTTTAATAAATTATTATAATAATTTTCCAATTCAGAATAAACTTCAGGAGAATCAGAAAGTCCAATTTCTGGTGCTACAAATTCTACTTTTTTTTTCTCGTTTTCCATTTTTTGTTTTATTTAAATTAATCATAGTAGCCACTCAAGCCTCCGTTAATACTAAGATATACACTTTCTTTTTGCTCAATTCGATGTATTAGAGTTCTTTTAAATGATGATTTATAAGTATTGAACTTATCATTTAAGTCCTTATGAACACTTATGTCTCCAACTAAAATATCATCCACAATTACATTATAAAGCTTATGCTCTTCAAATTCTCCTTCAAATAAAGAGTATTTAACTTTAAAAACACCAATTTGTTCTTCGCCATAATTAATTTGTTTCATAGTTTTAATTGTTATTGTTAGTATTTAATGTCACCAATAATCCCATAGCAAACGCAGCAAACCAAAGTTCATAGTCTCTAATGAAGTAATATGACACCCCAAGTATTATACCTAATATTCCAATAATAATTATTTTTTTCATAACTTTTTTATGTTTCAATTTAAAAAAACTATACGTAGCGTTATCTGTTAAATGACACCTTATGACTCCAATCCGCTAATATCTTGTAAAATAAATAATTGCTTTATATTTTCGGGTAAATCATTTGAGTCAACTACCACAGGTCGCCAAACACCAGCGTATTGATTTGTTCTTACACCTTCATTTCCCTCTCCTTTTACTACCGAACGATTCCAACAAAGTAAATAATCTTTTGACTTTTGATTCATCCAATGCGGTTTGTATTTAACCAAAAAATCAGAATTTCCTTTTGGAGATATTCCAATGCATTTGCCTTCTAACAAATACTGAACAGCATCAATAAAATTCATTTCTGTTTCTAAAATTATTGTTTTCATACTTTTTTTGTGTTTTAATTAAAATAAACAGTATTTAATTCCAACAAAAGTACGCATTTTTTCGCAAACCACCAAATTTACAAAAGATTTTCTGTTATTTAAAAATTCAAAACAGTTGATTTTATTCCTAAAAATTCATATATTTATAAAAAATTACGATTATGGCGAAGAAAGAGATGAGAAAAATAAATATTGCACTTTCTCCAGAGATTTTAGAAAAACTCGATGAAGGGAATTATAATAAAAATAAACTTATAATTAACTTATTTAAAAACTTTTTAATAAAAAAAGATAAAAAAATTAAGAATTAACCCAATTTTACTTTTTTTGTACTATTTATAATAAACGTTAAAAATTTATTATTATGGGACGAAAGAAAATTAGTACAGAAAAAAAGAAAAAGGTATTTACTTTAAATATGTCACCTGAGCTTTTCGACAAGCTCGAAGAACTGCAATTAAAAAACAAATCTAAATTTTTCAGCTGGTTGCTAGAGGAACATTTTAATTCTTTAGAAAAAGGAGGCCAGGATGCTATTAACTAAAAAAATTGAAGTTGGAATAACTCCATATAATTTTAATCACTATATAGATTTAGGATATGATATAAAATATGGCCAAAGAATAGTGGTGCCAGTTGAACATTTATCACATGGAAGTAAAAGAAAAGTAAAATGTGATATTTGTGGAAAAGAAAAGACAATTGGTTATAATAGTTATTTTTCAAATGTAAATAATTACAACATCTATTGCTGTAGCATAAAATGCTCACAGATAAAAACAAAAAAAACATGTATGAAAAAATATGGAGTTGAAAATTGCCTTCAAAATCAAGAAATTAAAGATAAGTCAAAAGCAACTAATCTTAAAAAATATGGAGTTGAGTATTCTTTCCAGTCAAAAGAATTTAAAGAAAAAGCTAAACAAACAATTAAAAACAAATATGGAGTTGACCATTATTCTAAAACTGATGAATTTAAAAACAATATGAAAAAACTTAACTTAGAAAAATATGGAGTCGAAAACATCACTGAGTCCGATTATTTTAAAGATAAATCAAAAGAAACATGCATTGAAAAATACGGAGTTGAGTTTAGTGCACAATCAAAAGAAATAATTGACAAAGCGAAAAAAACTAACCTTGAGAAATATGGAAACACTTGCGTTTTCCATTCAAAAAAAAACAAGGAAATGATTAAAAAAAATAACCTTAAAAAATACGGAGTTGAATATCCTGCTCAAAATGAAAAAATATATAATAAAGTAAAAGCAACCAATTTGGAAAGATATGGAGTTGAGTGTTCTTTGCAAAACAAAGAAGTAATAGCTAAAATAAAAAAAACAAATTTAGAAAAATATGGAGTAGAAAATGCAACACAGAACGAAAAAGTTTTCCATAAGCAACAAATAAATGGGTTTTCATTAAAATTACATCAAGAAACTAATTTATTTTATAGAGGAACTTATGAAAAAGACTTTCTTGATTTCTGTTTTAAAAACAGCATACCAATAAAAAAAGGAAAAACAATAAAATATTATTTTAATGAAAAAAACCGAATTTATTTTTCAGATTTTTATTTAGCAAAAGAAAACTTAATAATAGAAATTAAATCATGGTATACTTATGAAAAAGAACTACTAAAAAATGTAGCTAAACAAAAAGCTTGTCTAGAACAAGGTTATAATTTTATTTTTATAAAAGATAAAAACTATGATAAATTTAAACTAATTATGCATTTGAAGTAACTCAATTAAAGATGTTTGTCTTTGATTATCTTTTACATTGTTTATTGCAACTTTCAACGCTTTTCTATCACCTAAAATCATTACTAAATTCTTTCCACGAGTAATTAAAGTATATATCATACTTCTATATAAGAGGGGGTAATGTGCCATTGTAAGAAGTGCAATCACAACTGGACTTTCACTTCCTTGATATTTGTGCGTGGATATACAATATCCTAATTTTATGTGTAATAATTCACCTCTCTTTAGCTCTACTGTTTTAGATTCATACTCAAATTCTATTATAGCGCTTTTTTCTTCTGGGTTTATTTCCTTTACTATGCCTATTTCACCATTTGTTATTCCTATTTCATAATTGTTTTTTGTGTTAATCACCAGGTCCCCCTCACGTAAAACTAAACTTTTTAAATATATCTCTCTTTTATCTTTTGATGGTGGGTTTTTAATTTCCCGAATCAAAGTATTTAAATTTATTGTACCATAGGGTCCCTTATTCATAGGTGAAATTATCTGAATATTTTGGTCTGGGTAATACTTAGGTATAGTTTCAAAATATAATTTTTTTAACATATCAACAACATTGCAATTATAGGCCAATGAATGCCATTTAGGGTAATCATTAAATGTTTCATTTACCTCAAATTCTCCAGAATCTATAAACAAACAATCCTTTTTATTGGTCGTCAATAAAGTCGCATCTTCTAATGGAGACTCTATAATAGGCTCTATTCCAGAGCGAATTTCATTTGCAACTCTGATAATATCAGATTCGCCTCCATTTACTTGTCTAAAAGTTTTACTTAATCTATATACATCAACAAATCCACTATTAATTAAATTAGAAAAAGGGGAGCCACTTCCAATAGGTGAAAGTTGAGCATCGTCACCCACTAGTATAATACAAGCATCAGAAGGAATAGCTTTTAATAAAAAACTCATTAATTGAACATTTACCATGCTAGCCTCATCAAGAACTAATACCTGAATAGATAATGGGTTTTTTTCGTTGTGCATAAACATATTTTCAAATTTATTCCACCCTAAAGCCCGATGTATGGTTTTTGCGCCCCCATCTCCAGTCAGTTCTATAACTCGCATTGCACTTTTTCCTGTGGGACAACAAATCCCAAAATCTATTTTTAATAAATTTAGCAATTTAATTAAATGCCTGATGCATAAAGTCTTACCACAACCAGCATTTCCTGTGATTATACTCACTTTCCCATATACGGCACCTAAAACCGCATCCTTCTGTTCATCGCTCAACTGTACCTCTTCATTTTTCAGGCTTTCCTCCCACTCTTGAACTATATTTTCATTAATAACCAACCCAGAAGTATTTTTTAAAATATCAATTTTGTTTGCAACAGACCTTTCGGCATAATAGATTTCATTTGAATAAAATCTTTGTTCATCATTTATTGTAGATAATTTTATTTCATTATCATCAATAAGCTGCTGCAATATCACATCAACATTTTCCCCTATTGCAACACCAAGAACATCAATTGATTTCTGTAAAATTTGGTGGTGGTACAAAAAACAATGTCCCTCATTATTTTCACTTTCACCTAAGACATATTTAATGCCCGCAGATATTCTTTCTTTACAATCTTTTGTAAATCCAACATTCATTGCAATTGCATCACATTTTTTAAACCCTAATCCATCAATATCGCCTATAAGTCTATATGGATTCTCTTTTATTTGCTCAATGCATCTATTTCCCAGACGTTCATAAATCTTGACGGCGAAAAGTGTGCTTATATCATAACTTTGTAAAAAAATCATTATTTCATTTATTTCTCCATTGGCTTCCCATGCTTTTTTAATGATTTCAAACTTTTTTCTTGACACACCTTTAACTTCTATTAATCTATTAATATCTGTTTTTAAAATATCATATGTTTGGTCTCCAAAGTGTTTTACTATTTTTGCAGATAAAACAGGGCCTACGCCCTTGAAGAATTTACTTCCAAGGTATTTTAACATAGCGTTTTTATTGGAAGGGGAAATTTCAACTACTTTATCAGCCTTAAATTGATTTCCGTATTTTGCATTGCTTATCCATTGTCCCTCGAACTCATAAGAGACGCCCTCAGCCACTTTTAAGTGATTTGCGGTTACTGTACACTCTTTTTTTATATCGTTCCGTAAAACGCTTAAAACGTAATATCCATTGTCTTCGTTTTTAAAAATAACCCTTTCTACTGTACCTGTAATTTTATCCTTTTCTCCCATCTTATATTCCTTTGTCATTTTCTTTTCAACATCAAAATTTTGAATATCCTGCACCTTAAAATCTCCTTTTTTAATTTTTTTTATCTTTGCCATATTTCAATCACAAATATATGAAAAAAATTCCAAACAAAATTATTTATTCTAAAGTTTTTCAACTACTCTTTTTCTCTAATAATCATATAAGAACCTCTGTTTTGAAATATACTTAGCGCTTCATAAATATCCATTTCATATCTTGGAGATGGCATAAAGCTATCAATACTATAAACTTCATCTGGCATTAAAGCCATTGGTTTCATAATTACTGATACTCCAAATTTTTGAAGCTCTTCAATTACTTGCTCCTCACTTAAATTATATACATCCATATCGTTTCATCATTAATTTAGTATTATTAAATTTTCTATTCATCTTCTTTTAATCCCAATGAATACAATGGTAGTCACCATCTTTTTGAATGGCTATGCTTGGTAAATCTTCAACAGCAAATCCCCTACGTTCAAGCTCTTGTTTAGCTAAAGAATTTAAAGACACACTAATTGTAATTTGTGAGCGTCCACTCTCTGCAATTATTCTTATTTTTTCTAAAATAGGTTTTAAATCAACCTTTTTTTTGGTTCTCACGATGTTTCGTGCCTGTTCTGCATTAAAATTTGTGTAATCCATATTTCTATATTTTTTCTTAAAGTGAGTTTAAAATTTTCACCAACTCGGCATCATTAACTTTTTCATATTCTGTCCGCTCCATATATTCACCTTCCTTAGATGTTTTTGCAACGTGAGTTTTAACGTTAGTATAGTCAGGAAAAATCTCTAATTCCACAGCATCTCCTCTACCGTTATGACCAGTGGAGAAATCTATAAATAACCCATTGTCTCTATCATTTGTCACTCCATCGAAGTAACGATAACCTTTTTTACCCATTATTGAGTGTATTGTCATTAAGTTCATATTATTTATTTTTCAAATTCAACTGTAAGTCCATCAAAGATATGAAAATAATTAACACTACCAGAGTCTCCTCCAGGAATTTCTTTAACTATATTTTTATCTACAACTCCAACTAGTTTAAAATCAGACAAATCACCTTTGCAAAAATGTTTGCGAAGAATTTTCTTTAACTCTTCAGGGGTAATATCTATTGTTGCTTTAATTTTATTTTCCATAACTAATCTTTTTCCTTATAAACAAAATATTACAATACCTACCGACAAAATAATCAATAATATTGTTATAAACAATACAAACACCAAGCTTCTTATACTATCTCTTTTACAAGAGCACTGTGAAGGTCTTTTGCCACAACCCTCACACATTATGTTTTCATCCCAATCTTTTATTTTATACAACATTCTTAATTGAATTCTAAATTTCTACGTATGTTACTCAACAGCTTTTTTAATTAAACTTTTTAACGTTGTTTCCGAATAGTCTACTCCATCTATAGTTACAAATGATTTGTCTTTAGTAAATAAATCTTCATTGACATACTGTAATGTGTAGCCATCTTGTTTTACTGCAGCTAAACATATTTCTAGAGTTTGTTCGTTAACGTATTTCAACGCATATCCATCTCGTTTCACTGCTTCCAAGCATATTTCTACTGTTTGTTCTTTGACATACATCAGCGTATCTCCATATTGTTTCACTGCTTCCAAACATATTTCTGGAGTTTGTTCTTTGACAAATCTCAACGCATATCCATCTTGTTTTACTGCTTCAAGTGCAGCTGCACCAGTTAAGTTTTTCTTTGTACTTAATTCATCGTACTGTTTTTTAAAATCGTCTAAATTTTTCATTTTCTTTAGTTTTAATGTTTATACCACAATATACAACATTCTTAATTGAATTCCAAATTGTTTTACAAAACGAGCAATCTCTCTAATTTCCCCTGCTCCCATGTCTACAAATCTCACATAGTCTGAATTTCCATTAATACAAAACACAGCCCAACTACGTCCAGATACATTTGGCCTCATATGCACATCGACTCCAACTTGAATTATCTTTTTGATTGTTGTGAGATTCAACTCTAAATCTTGAAGTCTCTTTAAAAGTATAAGGTTTTGCTCTTGAATATGTTCATTATTTTTAATTAATGTAGAGTTTTGTTTTTTAATTTGCAAATTCTCTTTAATTAAGATTTCATTCTGCTCTTCAAGTTTATCTAAACCCAAGAGCTTTTTAATAAGTTTTTTCATAATTCATTTGTTTAATCGTTAAAAATCAACTCATACACAATAGCTACCACGCCAACTCTGATGAACGTTCTTTTACTAAATTTTCTTCCCCATGCATTTTACGTATATGCTTATGGAAATCTGTATAACTGTCAAATCCAATCATTTCACCACCCTTACAGGCATATTCAACTGGTCTCCAGTTTTCATCACAACTATAAGTTGTTATACCATACTGGCAGCTTGTGCCTACAATTAGCCTTGCGCCATTTTCAAAAAGAAAGGCAGATTCAATTATACAATCCTCAGTTTTAATTTCTTCTAGTAAATCCGCTGCAGAACCTAACAATGTATAACTTCCACTGTTGGTATCGGGGGTGGAAAACAATTTAACTAAATCATCACGTAATTTTCCACATATCTCGCCTACAAGTTTCATATAGTCAAGATTGTCATTATCAATTTTTATTTCACTTAGCTTTAAACCTACTTCTCTTTCATTCATATTTTATATTTTACAATTCGTTTTTTTCAAATTCATCATACTGGAAGGTTATGTTTAGCTCCACCTTATCATCATCAAAATCATCTTCTATTATTTTAAGGTTTTTAAATTTATATTGTGGCAAGCATGGAATTGTTGTCCAAACATCTTTCTTATATTTTTCCGCTGCTAACTCTACCCAATCATTTACCGCTCCATCAATATCTAAACCATCAGGCAATTCAAATACAAACACTTTGTCCTTTATCTTTATTTCATGTTTCTTTCCCATAATCTAACGTATAAATAATTCACAATCATAGTGATACTTGTAAAACAAATTCACAATCTGAAATGGCAGCTGACCAATAAGACTTAGTTCATGCTGACGTTCATATTCATCCTTTGCATAATCTCTCCACTCTTCTATTTTTTCTTTGTACTGTTTCTCCCAGTAATTAGAAAACTCATCTCGTATTTCTTCAGGAAACTCATCAACGGTACCTGGAAGCTCTTTTAAGATTGGATTTAAATCTTTTATTGGAAATGTGAACACTAAGAACTCTTCATTCCTACACAACACAGCGCTTTTCATAAAAAAATCAATATTAGTTAAAGTAAAACTTTCTTTGTAAATTTCCACTTTAAACCTTATTCCATTCTCTCCAAGAGGATATCTTAATAATTCTTGCAATTCCATTACTCTTCTAATTTTTCATCTTGTGTTTTTGGTGTAGCATTATCAAAGTCTTTTCGAATATTTTCTAACCTTTTCCATTCCTTACTCCAATTATCCAATGTCATACCGTTTACTGATATATTTTCAAGCCTATCTCTACCGTCTCCATCCCAATCAATAACTACTTTTCTGCTGCTACCCATTTGTCCAAGACTTCTAAGTTTTCCAAACAAATCTAACAATGATTCTATTGAACCGTCTGGGCAAGTAAATGATATGACATTTTGACTATCAATTTTCGGTGTTCTAAATTTATTTTCCATTATTCTTCTAATTTTTCAATTGTAATTCTATATTTTTCGGCATTTTCAGCCCCCTTTTCTCGATTTTTAACCAAGCCTACAATAAGTTTTTTTCCTTCTTTGTCACTCATAGGAGAAGAAGTCACAACAACAGCTTCTTTCAAAGTGGTTTCATATTTCATTTTCAAATATCCCCCAATTCTTTCAGCTAAATTAAAATGGAAGTCCTCAAACTCCTGTTCAGATTCTACAAAAGTCTCTGGGTCAACAAATTTTATCTTTTTCATATCTTTAATCAATTATTTAATTTTCTACAATTATCTTGAAGTTCCTCAATTGTAAGAATGATTTCATTTTCATCATAAGGCACTTCTTCGCCTGTTGCTCGTGCAATACAGTATTTACAATCAGCAGGATGTATCATTGTTGCGCCTCCATTTACATAACCATACCAACACCAAATATATTCGCAACTATCTATTGTAATTCTTTCTACATCAGCTAACCTATATTCAAAAGCTGTTTCTTGTGTGCTCCTAATTTGCATTCTTTCTTTGTCTCTTTCTGTACAACTACAAATCACAAGAAACAATACTCAAACTAATATTCCTAATATCTTTTTCATATCTTTATATTATTAATCATCAAACACTAACATCATTTTTTTAATCCAAGGATGAGCTTCAAAAAACCCTTTAACCCATTTGACTTGATGTTCATTATAGTATAATTTAACTTCTCTAGGGTTATCGAAATCTGATGCATCCCAAAGAGTGTGCCCCTCACCACCTGTAATACCATATTTTCTTACATAATCACATACATCATTATGTTCCATATCCGAATTTTCTCTAATAAATTTTACCATTTCGTTCTCAGATACATAATGGTAGGGGTCATTTTCTTTTAGAATTGGTTTCATATTACTCTGGTTTAATTGTATCTCCATCATTTTCTACATAAAGTTCCCATCCCGACATTAAAGAATGGTCATGAAACAAGTAATACTCATGTCCATTGGGTGAAGTAAATGTCGCAGTATATTCGCACATCTGGCCATCATGGTCATGAAATCCCTCATGTGATGTTTCAATTTCCCAATCTTTTATTTTGCTTAAATCAATATCATATTCTGCCTTGACCTCTTCAATAAGCTCATCATCAACAATTGATGGGTCGTCAATTTCATCCAATAACCAATTTATTCCATTGGGACTAAATGCAATGGGAAATTCAGGTTTAACAATTTCTATTTCTTCTTTTGATGTATGAATGCATCTTATATAATTAGGTACTTCATCAAATTCAAGATTAAAAACTTTTTTATTAATGTAATTCTTAAGCCTTGTCTTTACTTTACTAGATTTAAAATTTTTCATTTCTTTATCACACCAATCATCAATTTCCTCAAAATACTTTTGATAGGTTTCTTTTGGATAATATGTACGAGTTCCATAGCCACCTCCAATATGAAATTGATTATGTATCTTAAAGTTGTCAAAATAAACAGCTAAAGATGGCATATATTCATCCTCTGTTAAGGGTTTTTTTGTTTTACAACTATATCTTGGGCTTCTCTCTGTTCCTTTTACAAGAACAAAATTTTCTGGATTTACATCCCAGGCATCAAGAATCTTTTTTAATATTCGTTTAAGATTTTTAGCATCTTTTCTAAAATTGACCTCAAGATGTTCAATTACTTTTTCCACTGCACCCTTAACATCTGGAAATTCTTCAACTTTAAAATATATACCATCTTCAATATTCAATTCATGAACAGATACAATAATTTCAGGATAAATAAAATTCTTTAAATCTAAATTGTGGTAATTTTCTTTAAAAAAGTCGTATGAATGTAAAATAAATTTACCATGAATGTTTTTAATAAATTCCATATCTTAATTTTCTTCGATTTCGTTAATTATAAACCCAAACTCTGGTATTAAAAAGCCATCTTCTTTCGCAGAAGAAAATAACCCATGACAAAGCTCAAATTTTTGACCTGTA
>Ga0222628_1000181_pt1 | contig 31725 bp, 29 predicted proteins | sample AntAcemetageno95_FD_179860 | JGI IMG/M metagenome (GOLD analysis project Ga0222628, IMG submission 179860) | Saline water microbial communities from Ace Lake, Antarctica - #95 | ecosystem: Environmental > Aquatic > Non-marine Saline and Alkaline > Saline | place: Antarctica: Ace Lake | collected...
CAGAGGCTTAGATATTCAAATTTTGAAGCCCATAGATGCCATGAACTTTTCGCTGGCTCGCGTTCGCCGAGGTGAGGATACGATTTCGGTCACGGGCAATGTTTTGAGGGACTATCTCACAGATCTTTTTCCAATTTTGGAGTTGGGAACCAGTGCTCGCATGTTGTCCATCGTCCCTTTAATGAAGGGGGGTGGCTTGTTTGAGACTGGTGCTGGTGGATCGGCGCCCAAACATGTTCAACAGTTTTTAAAGGAGGGCCATTTGCGATGGGATTCGTTGGGTGAATATTGCGCTCTGGTGCCTTCTTTTGAACAGGTCGCCCGGGTTAGTGGGATTGCCAAGGCCACAGTGTTGGCCGAGACTCTGGATGTTGCCATCAGTACTTATCTGGAAAATGCCAAATCCCCATCACGGAAAGTTAATGAGCTGGATAATCGGGGTAGTTCATTCTATTTGGCGCTCTACTGGGCTGAAGCGCTTGCCGGTCAAAATCGAGATGTTGAAATGGCTACCCGTTTTCAAGAAGTGGCCAAACAGTTACGAGTCAATGAGTCGCAGATTGCGCAGGAGTTATTGAATGCCCAGGGGCAAGCCATGGATATTGGCGGGTATTACATGCCTTCAGATGAGTTGGCTTATGCAGCCATGCGCCCCAGTGCAACCTTCAATAAGATAATTGGCGCGCTGTAATTCTAACATAAGCGACCTTTTGAGCCCTGTTGATAGTCAATGGGGCTTTTTTTGATTCTGTATTTGTGTGGGTGTCTGAGATATCGATCATTTTGTGTTTATGCTTCGGCTTCGCTCAGCACAGGGCTCTCGAAGTACGACCCCCTTTAGGTTGTTCACTAAAAAGAGAGATCGCTTCAATCGCTACACTCTTTCGCGAAGACGGAAAAAGGGGAGATGCTTCACAGAGCCTGGACTGAGCTTAGCTTGTCCTGAGCTTGTCGATGGAAAGTCTTCTGAATGACTTCTCCAATGGTTTACTCTTTATAAGTATTTCGACAGGCCCAGCATGACACATCTTGCTCAGTCTTTGCGACCCTTCGAGACGCACGCATTGCTCACCCTCCATTAGGGTGACGGTGTTTTGGGTATATTGGGGCGTTAGGTTTAGTCTTTACGAGATGGGCTGACAGACCAACGAAGCAATCCCTCATTAATTAGAACACACAAAAGAGAGATCGCTTCTCCAGCTCCGCCGGTTCGCGAAGACGGAATGACTTTTGCTATTTCGGGCTCGATAATCGAAACCTGTTAATAATTCAGCTTTCATTCACCCACAACGCCACCTACATTTCGCCAGATAACGAAATGAGTGAAAAATGAGAAAAGCCACAACTATTTATAAAGCACTTTCAGATCCAAACCGATTGCGGATCCTGATGATGTTAAAGGACAAGCCTCTTTGTGTCTGCGAGATCGTAGACATCCTCCAGCTTGCGAACTCAACCGTTTCAAAACATTTATCTATTTTGAGAAATGCGAACCTCATCGTGGATGAAAAAAGTGGGCGGTGGGTGAATTATAGTATTGCCAAAGACTCAGAAGATATTGGGTTTGTGTTGAGACATCTTAAGACCCAACTACATGATGATATTCAGGTAGCCCACGACCAGGAAATGCTTAGGGTTGTGGACCGTCATGTTATTTGTGCCCCCAGTTCTTCAGTGGAAAAAAGTACTTAATAATAATTTAGTAAATAATCAGAGGGGGAAATTATGATTGTAAAAATTCTGGGATCAGGGTGCGCCAAATGTAGTCGGCTTGAGCAAAACGTACGAGACCTGATCGCCGAGCACAAGCTTCAGGGAATTGAAGTAGAGAAGGTCGGCGATTTATCGCAAATGCTGGATTATGGCATCATGATGACTCCGGGTCTCATCATCGACAATCAAGTAAAAAGCGCTGGTTCCGTTCCACGAGACAAGCAGTTGCTTGGCTGGCTGAAGGGAAAATAGTATGCTCCGCAGCCTCATCTATACTGTCATTATTTCGTTTTTATTCTTTGCTTGTTCCTCAGAAAAACAGGACAAGACTACGCCACCAATCACATCCAGTGCACAGATCACTTTTGTGGAGTTGGGCTCGGTTAACTGTATTCCCTGCAAACAGATGCAGCCCGTCATGGCTTCCATTGAGGACAAATTTGCCGAGCAGGTCAATGTGGTTTTCTATGATGTGTGGCAAGCCGACCAAAAACACTTCGCTGCAGAATACGGGATCAAGCTGATTCCGACTCAGGTCTTTCTTGATTCATCTGGCGTGGAATTGATGAGACATGAAGGGTTCTTCCCAGAATCTGATATTGAAGCCTTTCTGGTCAAACAGGGCTTAACTGTTCGAGATCAAAACAGCTAAACATGCTCGATTTATTTGATTCCCTTACACACGCCGTTGCCGGGCAGTTTGGTCTGGCAGTCCTGGCATCATTTTTCTGGGGAATATTGAGCATCGTTCTGAGTCCCTGCCATTTGACGAGCATTCCCTTGGTCATTGCTTACATTTCAAAACAAAACGAGGTCTCCAGTGGAAAAAATTATTTGCTGGCAGTCTTCTTTTCCATGGGAATTCTCACCTCAATTGGCCTGATTGGTTTCATTACTGCAGCCATGGGGCGACTTATGGGTGATGTCGGGGTGTGGGGGATTTGGCTGACTGCATTTCTACTTATTTCTTTTGGTCTTTATCTCATGGATATTATCGGTTTGGACTGGTTAGGAGGACGCCTGCCCTCGTTTGGGCAAACTGGTCTTCTCGGGGCAATCTTGTTGGGTTTGGTATTTGGCATCGGTCTCGGTCCCTGCACCTTCGCCTTTCTGGCTCCCGTGCTCACGGTTGTCATTCCTTTGGCTCAAACTGCATTTCTGAAAGCCATGCTCTTGATTCTAGCTTTTGGGGTCGGACACAGCCTGGTCTATGTCGCAGGAGCTGGACTAGCAGATGGTTTGAGATGTTACATCGATTGGTCCGAGGATCAACGTGCTCCTACATACATCAAGCGCTTCCTCGGTTTTCTGATGCTTCTGGGAGGAATATATTTTGGATATACTGCTTTTTAGAGATACTGACTTCAGGATAATTCATCATAAAAGACCAGCAAATAGATAGAAAGACTTTTTAAACACATGACCGATCAAACACGTAATGTGCTCAAGCGGGAATACAAAGAAAAGACTCACCCACCGGGAGTCTTCCAAATTAAAAACCGTCAAAATGGAAAAGTCTTCCTTGGTAGCAGTCTTAATATCGAGGGCTCTTTGAATGCCCACGAGTTTATGCTCTCCTCCAACTCCCATCGCAACCAAGCCATGCAGGCTGATTATACACAGTTTGGCGCTGAAGCATTCTCCTTTAATGTACTTGATGTTGTGAAAATAAAAGACGAACCTGGCTTTCAGATTGAACACGAACTTCAAACCTTAGAGCAGCTTTGGCTGGACGAACTCAAGCCTTTTGGTGAGCTGGGCTACAACCTCAACAACAAAATACGACAGGCCTAAGCCATCTATGAAAGCAAATAACAAAGTATTGATTCCGCTACTCCTGGCTCTTCCTGTTTGGGTGGGCTTGTATGCTAGTCTTCAACCACTCGCCAATTTTCTCGTCTCTCTATTTCCCGTGGATCGTCATAGCCACGGTGGTGAAGCCCTGTTCTTCTTCCTCTACGACGCCCCAAAAGTTCTTTTATTGCTTACTGCTGTGGTTTTTGTCATGGGGATTATCAATACTTGGTTCACACCTGAACGTACGCGTGCTCTGCTCGCGGGACGCTCATTGGGTTTGGCTAATATTCTGGCAGCCAGTTTAGGCGTTGTTACACCCTTTTGCTCCTGCTCAGCAGTTCCTTTGTTTATCGGATTTGTTCAAGCGGGTGTGCCCTTGGGGGTTACCTTTTCTTTTTTGATCGCAGCCCCCATGGTGAATGAGATCGCATTGACCCTCTTGTTCGGCCTGTTTGGCTGGAAGGTGGCATTGTTATATCTCGGTCTCGGTTTAAGCGTGGCCATTTTTGGAGGGTTGGTTCTGGGCAAGCTTGGGGTTGAGAAATATCTGGAACCCTGGGTCCAAAAGATTCCCCAAAAACAGATCTCGTTTGAATCCTCTACCAGCACCTTTCAACAACGACTCGAATCTGGAACTCAATCTGTGAGAGATGTGGTGGGAAAGGTCTGGCCCTATATTCTGCTTGGTATTGGGGTGGGCGCTTTCATTCATGGATTTGTCCCTGAAAATTTCATGGCTTCTTTCATGGGGAAAGATGCCTGGTGGTCGGTTCCTCTGGCGGTGATTATTGGCGTTCCCATGTATAGCAGTGCGGCAGGAATTATTCCTGTGGTTCAAGCACTTTTAGCAAAAGGAGCCGCTCTGGGAACGTCCCTGGCATTTATGATGAGTGTCGTGGCTTTGTCTTTGCCAGAATTGATTATTTTGCGCCGGGTTTTAACCGTAAAGCTAATCAGCCTCTTTGTGAGCATCGTGGCTTCAGGGATCCTCCTGGTTGGTTTCATTTTTAATCTCTTACTATAAAGGACTTATGATGTTTGATGTCAAGGTACTAGGTGGCGGATGCAGCAATTGCAAAACGACAGTTAAGCTTGTCGAAGATGTGGCCAAAGAATTGGGTATTGAGATACAGCTCGAAAAAGTTGAAGACATTGTGGATATCATGACCTATGATGTTATGAGCACGCCGGGTGTCGTTATGAATGGTGAAGTCGTCCACAGAGGTAGTGTTCCATCCCGTTCCCAAGTTGAAGGATGGTTCGGGGGCAAGTTGGAATTGTGAGTTGTTATCGTGAGGCCTTTTATTTTTTACTTACAAATGAATCTTAATCCACAGTAAACACCTATATCGGACTTGATCTTCAGAATTTTGCTTAAGTCTAATTTTTTTTGACTAAACACGGGTTAAGATCTGGTGATTTCAAGGACAAGACGCTGGAAAGGGAAGAGGAGGGACTTAACGGCTCTAAATCCTGGCCGGTGTTTTATTCAACTTTGGGAAGGCTAATCTCTCAGACCTCGATTTTCTTCTCTCAAATAATGATCTACACTGGCTTGTTTGTCGATCATCTTGTGCTCTTTGTCTAAGCGGGTCCCTACTTGAATAGTCGTAAAAACTCTCTTAGCTCCCATCTCATGGACTTTTATTTGACACTCTTTAATAACTCTAAAGATATCATCCCATTCACCTTCGATATTGCTACCATTTGCGTGAAACTCACAAGTTAGCTCTGAGTTTTTCAAAATCTTTTTGCAGGCCGCAATATAGGGCGTCAGCGATATTCCAGAGGAAATGGGAACGATGGTAAATGATGCAATGGCATTCACGAATATTTTCCTTCACGATACAAACTGGAGAATAATAATCTACTTAATAATTGCATATGGTTGCGCAGAGAGAAGACTAGAGCATTTTTTCATATAAGTGGTAATGGGTCTTTTTCATTCCCAGCTTCTCATAGGTTTTTTTAGCCTGGGTGTTTTCTGATTCTACGTATAGCCGTAAGCCCACGCATGTGTTTTCTTTTTCAGCGAGAGTTTTAACTTTTTCATAAAGTGCTTTAAAGATGCCTTTACGTCGATGGGCTGGATGAACATAAACACTTTGAATCCACCAGAACTGGCCGCTTCGCCAGTCACTCCATTCATAGGTGATCATCATACACCCAACGACAACTCCTTCTGTCTCTGCTAACAGGTAATACCCATGGCTATCGTCGTTGATTACTGCTTCGACACCCTTTTTAAGGAGAGCTAACTCTATGGTTAAATTTTCTGTTTCATGGGCCATAGCTACATTGTACTGGGCAATGAGGGTAATATCTTCCCGCATGCCTTTCCTAATGTCTGGTTTCATCATGTACGATCCTTAGGGTCATAGCCAATCCTGTCGAATGGATTGATGACACTTGAGACGATATTTCTTAGGTGTGCGTTGATTCTTTTTAGAAAGCGAAAGTATAGAACCAGTACAGAAGCAGATTGAACCGTGAGATTATCGATTCTTCCCGTAATGATTTTTTCAATATATTCGTCACAGGTTTTTCCCACGTCACTATAGCGACTATACAGATCAAGGGCCAGGTCTTTATCACCATTCTCTAAGCAGACAGGAACATCATTAAATAGTTTTTTTATGCCTTGCTCGATATTGCTTAAAACAGTTTTAATTTGATCTGCTTTCAATTCCTCTGGATGCATCTCAGCCAGCTCTACAATATTCTTTATATAATCACCAATACGCTCGATATCGATGATCACAGTTGATAGAACCATACCTGGCGCAATACTCACACCTCCTTGAACTGAAAGATGGGTCACTACCTTTCTACGTATGTCTCGCTCATATTTGTTGATTAGTTTGTCTTTTTTGAATATTAGTTTTTGGGTCTTCTTGGTTCTATTTCCCCATAAACTATCAACTGCATCATCAAACATTTCCTTATCAAGTTTTATGGCTTCATAGCTCATATCCCATGATTCATTCAATAGATCATCTGATGTCCAGATATTCTTTAGTTCTTTCCACATAGTTCTGCCTCCAAATTACGCCAATACTATAAATAGGATGGGTAGTATATATACAAACGAATATCCTAGTAAAAATAAAACTAAGTTCTTTTTAGATCGCGAGACATACTCGCTACAAATCTCTGCCAAGCCAATTGGAATAAATTTAAATGGGTATAGCAATATTATGCCAAAAATATTGAACACGAGATGTGCAAAGGCGGCAGTCACAGCAATCGGATTCATGGTTGCCAATGCCGCCAGAAGCGCTGTGCCAGTCGTTCCAATATTTGCTCCCAGGGTATACGGAAAAATCCTTCTCAATTTCACCACGCCAGCACCGGCCAACGGTACGATCAGGGAGGTCGTGACGGAGCTACTCTGCACGATGAAGGTCATCACCGCACCCCAGAACATGCCCATGACATCATTTTTAAAGAGATATTTATTAATAATAATTTCGATCTTATTCAAGACCAGTGATCTGATCGTTCGAATGAGCAGAGCCAAAGCACCAAACATCCCTATTATCGACAGAATCATCAATAGAATCTCATTGTAGGGTAAGGGTGCCACTAGACCATCAATAAGGTGTATCGCCGGGCTTAAAATCGCTTTCAGGGGGTTAACCATTTCCATGCCACCCACACCCGTGAATAGCTCGTTCATTCTCACTGCAGTTTTTTGGATTATATGAAATTTTATTTCAATAGGGAATAAAGCAATAACAGCACAAATATTAAAGAAGTCATGTACAACTCCAGCCGCGAAAGCTCTTTTAAACTCGGCCCTGTGATTGATATGGCCCAACGAAACCAGAGTGTTTGTCACCGTGGTTCCAATATTGGCACCCATTATTATGGGAATTGCGTTTTCAAGTGTGACAGCCCCACCGGCTACCAGGCCGACAACTATGGAAGTGGTGGTAGAAGAACTTTGTATCAGGGAGGTTGCAACGATTCCAATGATAAGTCCTGCGAATGGGTTGGATGTAGTTTGCAGCATTGCCTCCGCAAACTCTTTTCCGAATAGTTTAAAACTATGACCCAATAGATTAATACTTAACAGAAAAAAATAGATCGTGATTACTACAGTTAGAAACTTTAACAGTTTCTCTCTAAATTCTGGAGTCATAAATAAACTGCTTCCCCGGGATTTGGTGTAGCTTGTAATACTGACAAAAATTCAAATAGTCCGATATAGCAGGAGCAAACTAATCGTCTCAACAATCGAGTCAAAGCACTTATCCAAGGGAACCGCTTTATTTCATAAAGATTAGGATAAATTTGTAGCGACCCTATTTGATTTCTTTATCTCGTATTTATTTGTTCTCTGGTCCTGCCTTCAAATCCATGTGTGAAACACTTACGTACTCTAAAGCGCTCCAGCTACTGGGTCAACATGCTTCATTTTAGCTTCATTCTTATCACCATTATTTTAGATTTTCAAATCCTAAAGCGAAGTCCTCGTCCAATCCAACCTGCATAACTATGCACTCCAGCTATCTGAATTACCCATTTTCCTGATCACACATCAAGACTCATGAGTCGGTATTATACTATAATATTATATATTTAAATATAAGAGTAGTAGTAGTTAGTGATATCTATAATGTTAATAACTATTACTCTGTCATGTCCTAAACCTTTAAATAATAACATAAATCGATATAATTAGGTTAGAAATAATGTGTGGGTAAGTTTGTTGTATGTGTGAATAGGCGTTGGCTTATTGTTTGGCTACTTCAGGTTATCTACACTCCAAACTATTCTGAACTATTTTGAAGCGCTGTGGATAAGTTATTTGTGGATTATGATGATAAGATTAGAGGATGAAGGTTAAAGTGATAAAATACAACGCTTCATCTAAAATATCTCTTATGTCGTGATGTTGATAACTATGAGTTTTTATCAGGACAGCGACCTATTTAAGCTGAATATACATTCTTTCACGCTGATCCGTTATCCAGTTCTCATAACGATCCCGCTTTTTGAACTCTAAGGACATAGACTCCACTTCAGCCCAATGATCAGTTAGATTGACCTTCCCACCTTCATTTCGATCATGTACTATGATTAAATGATACTGCTCCGCACTAAAGACGGGCATGGAAATTTGTTCCAAAGGAATATTCAACAGTAACTCGTGTAGATCTTCTGGAAGCAGGGATATATCAGTGGCTCCCATACGACCTTTCCTGGATACGATATACTCGTCCTTCGTATATTTTCCTACTTCAGCACCAAAACTGGTAGAATCCAGCAAGATGGCAGACCTGATCTTTTCTAGTTTTTCCGCTGTTGTCTTGCGGTCATTATCATCGGCTGTGGGCATGAGCAGTATATGTGATATGGATACCTGATCGCCTTGACGCTCATCCAGCCTTAACAAGTGAATACCGAATTGGGTTTCCACCAGTCCACTAAGCTCTCCCTTTTTTAAAGAGAAAGCCGCATCCTCAAATGGTTTTACAAAAACGCCTTTTCCTACCAAACCGAGCGATCCGCCATTGGCTGCTGATCCAGGGTCAGCAGAAAATTGTCTGGCAGCATCTTCAAAAGACAGACGCCCAGCCACAATGTCACTCTTGATAGTTCCTAGTTGTGTCCTTAATCGGGCTAGTTTCTCATCGCCAAGCTCGATGGATACAGAAAGAATAGAGAAGTCCACCTGAGGGTTTTTGGGCGGGAAACTATCTTGCCAGGTCACATAAAAATCCTCTACCTCTCGGCGACTGACCTTAATATCACTAAACAGCTCCATCTTCACCCGCTCCACCAACAGATTTTTGCGGATCTGATCCTCGTAGTACGCTTTAATCTTATATTGGTCGACGCCAAATGCCTGAGCAGCTTTTTTCAAGGAACCATACTGCATTTCGACATTTTGGAGTTGCTGATCCAGCTGCATGGTTATCTGACGGTCTTCAACCTCAATCGTTTCCTGCCGCGCATATTCCAGGAGAACCTGTTGATTCAATAGCTCTTCAAGAGCCCGAGCGCGCAATTGCTGGATCACCTGGGGATCTGAATATGAGTTCAGTTGAGCTTGCATGGCAAACATCTGGGTAACCTGGTCGACCTCAGAGTAGAGCACGGCCTTGTCACCGACAATTGCGGCGACACCATCTACGAGCTGTTGGGCGCTGGCCGAAAGCACCAGCATGAATGAAAGAGTAATCGTGATCAACCGCATATGGTTACCTATTGATTTAGATCTCCGTAGAGAATGTTTTTATTGAGTAGAATACTGCTGGATTTCCGCAGGCTGTCAACCAGCTCGGTCTCGATATGGCGCTGTTTGTTTATCGACAAACGGGCCGCTATTTCTTCCCAGACCTCGTCCAGGCTTTTCGCAGAGCCTCGGGGGTACCAGGTTCGTACTTCCACAAGGTGAAAACCCAGATCCGATTCTATGGGCCCAAAGATCCCTTCACGTTTCTTCTTGAGAAGGTATTCTTTGACCTCAGGGTCCAGTGTTTCAACCTTGAAAAGCCCTGTTTCTTTTGGATGCATGGCGACGAGAGCTTGTTTCTTTTCCAGATCACCACTTTCAATAGCGCGCTCCAGTTGCCGACCTTCATCTCGTGTTGGCAGGATTACATGAAAGCCGAAGAATTCATTGCTTTGACGCCTGAATGATGCCAGGTTCTGTTGATAATAGGCTTCGATTTCAGCACCACTAACATCACCCCAGTCTTTGAGCACCGCGTCGAGTTGCTTATCGGCCAAAAGGCGCCTGCGATAGGTTTCTACGCGATGATTGAACATGGGATCGCGATGAATCAGATTTTTCTCAGCCTCTTGGGCCAACAGTGTTTCGCGGATCCAGTTTTCCACCAGAAGCGATTTCTGTAGACTGTCAAGAGACATGAAACCAGGAAACATCAGGACCAATTCATCCAACGATAAACGCTCTGAGTTAACTTTTGCAAGCAGGTTTTTATCGTCTTGCCTGGAGCAAGAAAAGAGCCCCAGAATAAGCAGAGCCAGTAGAGCTGTTCGCAATGAAAGGGTCATTTATTTCTTATCTGCCTCAGCATAGAATTTATGAACAGCCGCATAGTTGACCTTTACTGAACGCTGGCCTTTTACCTGTTCATAGACCTCTGCCGTTCGATTGGTTCTCAGGTCACCCATGATCTCGGTTCGCACGCGACCCTTAACCTTTGAATAAGGTTTTGGACCTTCCGGGATCAGGTCTTCCAATTTGATGATAGAATAACCGTTGCCCAATTTAATCGGTCCAGCAATCTCATTGACGTCCATGGAAAAAGCGGTTTTTCCCATGAGACCATAGCGGCCTTCCTGGAAAGGAGGCAGTTCTCCACGATTGTCCTTACTGGCCTTCCTTTCTGTATAACGACCAGCCAGAGCGTCCAGCAGTTCACCAGCATCAATCCTTTTTTTAAGATCAACGGCAAAAAGACTGTCTTTCACAAATATTTCCCGGACGACAACCTTTTTGGGATCCATATACTTCTCAAGTTTTTTGGCTTCATAGAAGGCCATCAACTCGTCGTCTGTTGGCTCCAAAGCAGCATTGATCTCTTTTGCAATAAAGGCATCATAAGCGTAGCGCTCTACCAGGTCATTGATTTTGGAAGCAAACAGGTCTTCATCTTGAAAGCCTTTTCCATACCCATAATCAATTATCAGGGTTTGAGTAACCAGTTGATCCAGAATGGTAAGCAGTTGATTCTCTGAGGTGAAGCGCGGTTTTTGACCATCATCCAGATTACTCAATTCTTTAATGATCCACTCGCCACCCAACTTCTTCCCTTTGAGCGTGAACAGTGGAGCTCCAAAATTGAGCTTTTCCATGACCTCATCCATTGGACCTTGTTTGAAAGAAGATTTTTCAAAGACCATAAAGAAATCGTGGACATTTTCCGTGAGGATCTCAAAGCCAGCGGAGACCTTATTCTCATCTAAAAACTGATTGGCTCTCTGGCTTAATTCAGGACCAATGTCTTTGCGGGCCTGGCGTTTTAAGGACTCTCTTTCTTCTTCAAAAGTACCCCGTTCCAGCTCGCGGACAGCCTCAACTTTGATGATGTGTATACCAAACGGTGTTTCCACAACATTAGAAACTTCTCCGGGCTCCAGCTTGAAGGCAACCTCTTGAAAAGCGCCGACCATTTTACCCCAGCCAAACCAACCCAGATCCCCGCCGTTATCCTTACCTGTTGGATCATCAGTAAACTCTTGGGCCAGGGCCTCAAAGGTTTCACCCTGACTTAAGCGATTTTTGATTTGCCCCATGATAGCCAGAGCGTCGATCTTGTTACGGTCAGAACGGGAGCGCTGAACACCGGCAAACTGTAAAAGGATATGTCGAGCATTTATCTCTTTCCCGGTTTGAGCATATATTTCTTGAAGTTTTTCATTTGAGATTACGGCATCAACAATGGCTCGATCGTAGACATACTGTAACATCTGACGTCTCTCTGCCTTTTCCTTTTTAGCAAGGATATCGTCGCTTTCACCCAGTCCAGTTTTGAGGGCTTCAGCAGTAAAAACAGCCTTCTGAACAAATTCATCGACCTTGGATTCTACATACTCTTTGTCTTTATCTACAAATCTTGATGCAGGGTTTAAAGCTGTGAATTCTTCCATCATTATTTCTTCACCATCAATGACGGCCAGAACGTTATCGTCCATTTTTGTGCAGGCTGTTATAAGAACAATCAAGCCGGCGATGAACATCCAGGGATACAAGCGCAATTTCATTTCAGTAACCTTTTAATTATATTAAACTTAACAATTATCAAATTAGTCGGAAAATTTAGCCGAAGAGGCCAGGCTTTCCAAGAATATTCTAGCGGAGTTTAAGCATGTTCCTGGGTTCTCGTGCTGAAGGACCAGGGTCAAGGAGCGGTTGTTCATGATCTCCACTTTCAAATTTGTCTCAGTCAGTGCTTTGGACAGATTTCTAATGATCTCGGGTCCGGCATGTTCCACATGCTCAGATAAAAAGTCAGCCTGCATTTTCGCGCCCTTAATCAGGATAGATCTTAAGCCCAGTATCTGACCCAGGGTTTTGAGTAAAGCACCATCTATTAGATTGAGGGTCTCTTGTGGCAACCGCCCAAATCGATCTCGTAACTCACCTCGGATTGCTATGACATCATCGGGGTTTTGAGCCTCAGCGATGCGTCGATAACTGGCCACCCGTTCAGCAGTGCTTTCAATGTATGTTTGGGGGATATTCATCTCTAGGTCAATATTCATATCTGGCGCCGGAAAGACCTGGGCCTGTTCGCCCTTTATTTCCTTGAGCAATTCCAGGGTTTCTTTAAGGATGCGGGTATAGAGATGGTAACCAATATTTGCAATATGTCCGCTTTGTTCTGTTCCAAAGACATTTCCAGACCCTCGGATTTCCAAATCACGCATGGCGATCTCATATCCACCCCCGTAGTGGGCATGTCGTTCCAGCGCGTTCAGTCTTTTTACAGCGTTGATACTTACCTGCCTAAAGTTAGGCGCCAGGAAGTAGGCCCAGGCTTTACGGTGAGATCTTCCCACCCGTCCCCGCAACTGATAGAGCTGGGAAAGACCCATGGCATCGGCGCGGTTAACAATCAGGGTGTTGGCGTTGGGGATATCTAACCCCGACTCGACGATTGTTGTGGATAAAAGCACATCAAATTCTTTATGGAAGAAACCCAACATGACTCGCTCCAGGTCCCGCGGTGCCATCTGGCCGTGACCCAACCCAAACCGAACATCTGGCAGCAAGGTTTGGAGGCGTTGAAGCATGATACCAATGGACTCCACACGGTTGTGGACAAAGAATACCTGCCCACCTCGGTCCACTTCACGAAGGATGGCTTCGCGAATCTTGTGTTCATCAAATTGTATCACCTGGGTTTCAATCGGCTGCCGTTCTTTGGGTGGTGTTTTGAGCATTGAAAGATCTCGGGCACCCATGAGCGACATTTGCAGGGTTCGAGGGATCGGTGTCGCTGTCATTGATAGGGCATCAACTGACATCTTGATCTCTTTAACACGCTCTTTGTTTTTGACTCCAAAGCGGTGCTCTTCATCTACAATAAGGAGACCAAGTCGCTTAAAAACAACATCTTTAGAGAGTATGCGATGGGTCCCGACGACCACATCAAGTGTACCGGCTTCAAGCGCCTTGAGGGTTTCTTTTATTTGCTTGCTGGTCCTAAAGCGAGAGAGAACGCCTACGCTCACCGGATAATCAGCGAAACGTTCCAGAAAAGTTTCATAGTGTTGTTGGGCTAAAATGGTTGTGGGAACCAGAACTCCGACTTGTTTGGAATCACTGACAGCCTTAAAGACCGCCCGCATAGCGACCTCTGTTTTGCCAAAACCCACATCACCACAGAGTAGTCGATCCATGGGGTGTTTGGACTCCATATCTCTTTTTATCTCTTCGATAGCTTGTAACTGGTCGCTGGTCTCGTCATAAACAAATGAAGCCTCCATGCGTTTCTGAAAATCACCATCTGGCGCAAAGGCATAGCCGTCGACAACAAAACGACTGGCATACAACTCCATCAGTTCTGAAGCGTAATTGTCAACAGCCTTTCTGGTTTTGAGTTTTACCTGCTCCCAATCGGTTGTTCTTAAACGAGTTAGCCGCGGAGGCGTCTCAACCTGTGATTCATACTTATGCACACGATGCATTTTTTCAACAGGGACGTAAATACGATCCCCAGCCTCGTATTCAAGGGTCAGCACTTCTTGAATGGCTTTATTTACGGGAATATGGTCAATTCCCAAGTATCGGCCTACGCCATAATCCAAGTGAACCACGATATCACCCTCTTCAAAGGCTTCCACGCGCGTGGCTGGTTTAATCGGAAAAACCCGGGGAATCACGCTGCGTTTACGGGTGCGGCCAAAAACCTGGTGGTCTGTTAAAACAGCAATCTTTTGGTTGTGATCAATAAATCCAGAGGACAGGGATAGCCTGACGGACTCAAAACGAAACTCTTCAAACAGAATATTCAAGCGGTCCAACTGCACACCACTGTCCGCACACAAAAAGACTTGGTATCTCTCTTCATTCAAATATCCCAACCGCGCCTTGAAGGCATCAAGATTTCGCTGGAACGCAGGCTGGATTTCAATATCGTTAAAGGCTTTGCCCGTCAAGCGCTTCTGAAAATAATAGACCTTCTTTTTTAATGTATCAGCTTCGATCAAACCGGTCAGCCGCATAGAGTCTGCGTCCTCCAGGAGGGAGCGGAAATGAATCAACGTTGTGGTTTCAGGAATGGCTCCCAATAAGGGATCTGTGGCTTCCTGTGAAAAGATGTTTTCCGGGTAGATAGATATTTCTGAGATAGAATCCCCAGAGCGCTGAGAGGCCGGATCAAAGGCGTGAATTGACTCTAGCGTGTTTCCAAAGAAGTCCAAGCGCAGAGGCTGGTCATAATCACCTGGAAAAACATCAATCACCCCACCACGCACAGAAAAATAACCCGGCTCAACCACAAAAGAATCCCGCTCAAATCCATAAGCTACAAGCTGCTTTTCCAATTCCTGCATACTGTAGCTTTGTTTCAGTTTTAGCCGAATACTGTCAAGCGCCTCATTGGAAACACTCTCAAACAACTCTGACGCTTTTGTGATAAACAAATCGGGCTGACCCTCTAGCAAGGCCCGTAGAGCCCGGTTAGACTGTCCCGTGTCAACACCATCCACGCGATCACTGCCAACATAATGTATGTTTTTTGTCAGCTTGAAGGCCGTTAGGTCGTTTAAAACCCGATCTGCAGAGGACTTGTCCGGCATAATCACCAAAACTGGCCCCGTGGGCATGTTGGCGTTTAACAGGAAGGGGACAAGTGGCAGCTCAACTCCAGAGACAGCCGTGCTTTTGGTTTGATAGCGCCGGCCACAAAAAGAGAGTAGATCATCAAGTTTCACGTGAAACAATCTTTCTTATGAGGATCAGGAGAATAGATAGGTCGGCAGGGCTAACTCCACTTATGCGTGATGCTTGTCCAATGGTTTCGGGCTGTATACGCGCTAGTTTTTGTCGCCCCTCAAAAGAGATGGCCTTCATGGAAGCGTAATCGGTGTCCCCCGGGATCTTCACGGACAGGTGTTTTGACAAGCGCTCTACCTGTAGCCGTTCTCTTTCGATGTAGCCTCGATATTTACAATTGGTTGCTACAAGGTTTAATAGTGGTGGATCGCAAGCCTGTATCCAGCTAGGTAATAAATATTGGAGTTGGGTTATTTCTATACCCGGATGGCGCAACAGGTTGGCTATGGATTGGCTTTCTGTACCCAGGGGTTGACTAGAAATCAAGTTTCTGAGGCGCTCTGGCTTAATGTATGTGTTTTCAAAATAATCTTCGATCTTGCCGGCCAGGCTTTTTCGCTCAACAACCAGTTGATTATTTGTTTGGCTCACGAGTCCAAGATCAAATCCTTTTTGACTAAGTCTGAAATGGGCGTTGTCGTATCGCAACAACAAGCGGTGCTCAGCCCGAGAGGTGAACATTCTATAGGGTTCGTCACTTTCTTTGGTAACCAGGTCGTCGATTAAGACGCCGAGATAGGCCTCTTGGCGACCCAAAACAAACGGTTCAGCCCTATCGATAGAGCGGCTGGCATTGATGCCGGCGATGAGACCTTGCCCGGCGGCCTCTTCATAACCAGAGGTTCCGTTAATTTGTCCCGCAAAAAACAAACCCTCCACGTGTTTGGTTTCTAGACTGGCTTTTAACTGGGAAGGTGGAAAAAAGTCATATTCAATCGCATAGCCCGGACGGATAAACTCCACTTTTTCCAGGCCAGTCACTGTTTTTAGGCTGGCTAGTTGGACAGCCTCGGGCAGGGACGATGAATAGCCGTTTACATAAAGCTGGTCAGAGTGGGTCCACTCTGGTTCAAGAAAGAGCTGGTGGGAAGGTTTGTCAGAAAAGCGCACGACCTTGTCTTCAATAGAAGGACAATAGCGTGGACCAATGCCCTTTATAACACCGGTAAATAAAGGAGAACTGTCAAGGGCGTCTGCAATGATCTTATGGGTCGAGATGTTGGTGTTTGTGATATAGCAAGCCTCATTGGGAGGATTGAAGTCAAAAGGGGATGAGAAAGAGAAAGGTTCAGGGTTCTCGTCGCCAGATTGCAATACCATCTTGGACAGATCAACACTGCTGCGCTTAATTCGTGGGGGGGTCCCGGTTTTCAACCGTCCAGTTTTAAAGCCAAGCGTAACCAGGGATTCGGTAATCCCGACACTTGCCGACTCGCCGATTCTCCCGGCAGAAAAGTTTTTGTCGCCAATGTGGATCAACCCATTGAGAAAGGTGCCGTTGGTGAGTACCAGAGAAGGGGCGTAAAAAGTTTGGCCAGTCCTGGTTTTAACCCCGCTAATCGTTTTGAGGTCCGTTGTGGTCAAGACTGCTACAGCCTCATCTTCGTGTAGATCAAGCCCGGTTTGTGATTTACACACATCAACCATATAGTTGCTGTAGGCGTGTTTGTCTATCTGGGCGCGAGGAGACCAAACGGCCCGCCCTTTTGAGCGATTAAGCATTTTAAACTGGATACCCGTGGCGTCGGTGGCCTTGGCCATCTCACCACCCAAGGCATCTATTTCACGAACAAGGTGTCCTTTGGCAAGCCCTCCGATAGCGGGGTTGCATGACGCTCTCCCCAGGGCTTCTACCTGCATGGTAATGAGTAGTGTGGCTCGGCCAAGCCGGGCGGCAGCAAGGGCGGCCTCTATTCCGGCGTGTCCACCGCCTACGACGATCACATCGTATGATTCACGTGAAACTCCCATCAAAAACTACTTTCCAACACAGAAGCCGGCAAAGATCTGGTTAAGAATGTCATCGGGAGTGGTCCTGCCACTGATCTCGCCTAGAATATCCAGGGCCAGCCGCAAATCAGAAGCAAGGTATTCTGGACCCGCCTGAGATTCAATGGCGCGACCACAAACAGTAAGTTGATCCGTGAGACGCAAGAAAACATCCTTGTGACGGGCGTTGCTAAGGACAACCCCGTCTACACCCAAAGAAACCATGTTGATAACTTGTGAATAAATATGTTCCTTTAGTTGTGAGAGGCCGGTTTTTGTGGCGCAAGAGAGATAGATATCCTTACCAATTGGCGGAGCTGGGTCGAGGTCAACTTTATTATATACAGTAATATAGGAGTTATCAACACTGGGTTCTAGAGTTACGTCTTCAGTGTCGGGGGCGTGGACCACAAGGACCAGGTCGGCACGCTCCAGTTCATCGCGACTGCGCCCTACACCAAAGGCTTCAATCTCGTCGTTGGTGTCTCTCAGTCCAGCAGTGTCGACCAGAACCACAGAATGGCCTGCCACAATAATGGTTTTCTCAATGGTGTCACGGGTGGTTCCAGGTTGCTGGGTAACGATGGCCCGGTCCTCACCGAGCAATAAATTAAAAAGTGAGGACTTTCCGCTGTTAGGTGCGCCAACGAGAGGAACCCGAATGCCCTCCTCCAGCCTGCGACCGTAGAAATATGATTCCAGTAGTGCGCGACACGTTGATTGAAGCTCCGAAAGACCGGGTAGTAAGCTTTCAAGGGGAGTAAACTCGATTTCCTGATCGGAGAAATCAAGCTCGGCCTCAATTTGGGTGAGCATCTGCCGCAGTCCAGTGTCCATTTCATTCACCAGCAATCTCAAACCACCCTGTATCTGTTGGCGGGCATTTTTGTGAGCGGCAGCATCTTTTGCATGAATAAGGTCAGCCACTGCTTCGGCACGACTTAAATCTAATTTCCCCCGTAAAAAGGCTCGAAAGGTGAACTCTCCTGCACCTGCAGGCCGAATACTGGGTGCACGCAAGAGCACTTCTAACAGTTTCTGCTGTAAAAATGCACCACCGTGTACCGAAATCTCAACCACATCTTCCCCTGTGGCAGAGTGTGGGGACTCAAAAAACGTCACGACACAGTCGTCAAATTCACCTTCACCCAGATCAGGGTGGATCAATTTACCAAATGTAGCATAGCGAGGTTTGATCTTCTCGAAAGAAGAAAAGAGGGGGGCTATGGCAGGAAGTGCGTCTGGTCCAGAAAGTCGCAGCACGGCAATGCCGCCCGTTCCGGGCGGCGTTGAAATGGCTGCAATAGTATCATGGTCTGCTGGGAGCACGGGAAAAGGAACACCTTATTTCTTGCGCTTCTTTTTACCGACAGGGGTGCTGGGGACGACTGCTTTAGGAGTTGGAGCCGAGCCAGAAAGTTTCTGTTGGGCAATAGACATGATATTGAAAAGCGTATAATAGAGATTCAAACCTGACGGGAAGGTGTAGAACATAAAGAAAAAGACTGCCGTCATAATATAGGGCATGTTCTTCATTTGAGGGTTGGCGTTGGTTGTCGGTGTCATCAGTTTTTGTTGGAGAATCATGGTTGCAGACATGATGATGGGTAAGAGATTGATATCAAAACCCATGAACTGACCGACCGTATCGGGCAGTGATAGATCTGGAATCCAGAACTCTAAGCCACCGAAAGCCGCGCCCCTGAGTTCAATGGTAGTGCGAAAGAGATTGAACATGGCAATAAGAATAGGCATCTGGATGATTAGCGGCAGACAGCCTCCAAGCGGGTTTATGCCCAGCTCTTTGTAGAGCTTCATGGTTTCTTCATTGAGTTTCTTGGGGTCGTCTTTAAATTTCTCCTTTAGAGCAGCGATTTGAGGCTGGGCGACTTGCATGCTTTTAGTGGAATCAAACTGCTTCTTCGTGAGTGGGGCCACCAAGAGTTTTACCAGGATAGAAAAGATGATCAGCACGAGTCCATAATTTGGAATAACACTATAAATTGACTTAAAGACCCAAAGAGCACCTTTCCCGATCATTCCAAACCAACCCCAGTTCATCATCTCTTCGAAATGAAGCCCATAGCTCTGCAAATGATCTACTTCGAGGGGGCCGAGATAAACCCGGTAGTTTGAGGAGTTGTTGATCTGACGACGGTCAAAGCTGTCCCTAACATCGAAATCAAAGACCTTCAAAGAGCTTTCATTGCCGCCAGCTGTTTGATAACGAACCGTTTTAAACTCTGAGACCGGTTCATCGGGGATCAATATCGCTGTAAAATACTTGGAGCGTGTTCCGACCCAAGAGGTCGTGGCGGACTGGACCTCCGACTCCTTGTCTTCATCAGCTGAATAGTCTGTGGGGGAGCTGTCATCCCCAAGCAAGGCATACATCTCAGAATAATAGAGATCATCCTTGCGGTTCTGTTCAGTGGGGGCAATACCGCCAGACCAGCTGGTGGCAAAGAAGCGACCTGCGTTCACCTGGTCAAAATTGATCAACTCCTGATCCAAGTCAAAATGAAAACTATCAGGATAAAAAGTAAGTGTACGAATCAGGCGGGCACCGCCGGCGAAAGGCAACTCAAAAGAGATAGAGGCGGCCTCGCCATATACTGGGAATTCATAAAAAGCATCGTTTCCCAGTGATGTTGTAGCCGTGAGTCCCTGGGTCGTAAAGTCTTCTACATCAAACCCAATGAACTGATTGGCTAAAACCCCTTGAGCAAGCTCTGATATTAACTGAACCCGGCTGCTGTCTTTCATCAAATAGTCATTCAGATAGACTTTTTGAAGGGTGCCAGCTCCCTGGTTAGACAAGTGTAATTCAAAAAGAGGGGTAGACACAACGATGATCGTCTCGCCAACCGGGGCTGGTGCTGAGGTGTCAAGGGCTGCAATCGTGGTTTGCTTGTTAGCTTCATTAACCATTGCAGCGGGATCGAGAGCCTCTTCCTCTTGTGGTGACTCAAAAAAGGCTTCAGTATTAGGCTTGGGTAAAGTTGTGCTGCCCGGGGAAACAATCTCTTGATACCAGTCAGAAAAGAAGACCAGCAGGATGAGACCCATAAGACCGACAGCTAAAAATGTTCTTGTTTGATCAGACATGAGGTATGATTAATCCTTATTCTTTGATAACCGGATCGAAACCACCTTTACCGTAAGGGTTACAGCGCAGGATCCGCCAAATGGCTTTTGGAAAAGCTTTCCACCAGGGTAATTTTTCGAAAGCTTCGAGGGTATAATGTGAGCAAGTCGGGTAGAAACGACAGGACGCCGGGAAAAGGGGACTCAAGGCAAACTGATAGAAGCGAATAAATAAAATAAAGAATTTATTCAGCAACATTTAAGCCTTAGACACCAGGTGATCAACACTGGCAGACAGGTGTTTCCCCGAGACATAACCTTGATGGAACAGAAAGAGATACCCCGTTTTAGCGCCAAACGGGGGAAGCGTGTTCAAAAACAAGCCCTTAAATAAACGACGGGTCTTGTTGCGCGCTACGGCATGTCCCGCCTTTCGGCGAATTAAAAAACCCACTTCCAAAGAGTCTGTGGGTTGTGTGTACAAAGTTATTCCTCGAAAAGTGAAACGACGACCCTCTTTGAGATAGGTCGAAACGCTATACCGGTTAATTGTTTTAACCGGAAACAGTGAGTTTTTTTCTTCCCTTTGCGCGGCGACGGGCCAGTAGTTTGCGACCATTTTTTGTCTTCATGCGAGCGCGGAAGCCGTGTTTGTTACGACGTTTGCGTCTGCTCGGTTGATACGTTCTTTTCATTGTAGATCAAAACTCCAATAATATCATGGTTTCTAAAAGCCAGCCAATATAAGAAAGAGAGTAGTAAAATCAATTTTTCAAGAGGGTTGCGACCATTTCTTTTCGGATTGAATAAATAGATGAGAAACCGCTATATGTAGTGGTTGTTAAAGGCAAAAAGTACTGAAATAAACTAACTGTAGACACAAACATCAACCCAGGCCAAGCTTGTGTGTAAACCAAGAAGCAATTAAGGCGGGTTTATGTGAAAAAAGGATTTGCTCGAGGGCGGGGCGGATTACTTTAAGTTAGGATTTGTGTGTTTTAGCCGTCAAAATAATGTTGATAAGTTGTTAATACTTGTTGGAGTGTGTTGTGGGCCAAGATCTGTGGGATAATGTAAAATCAGTACTTGAAACCAGGGTCGCCAACCAGACTTTTCAAACCTGGTTTCAACCGGTGTCCCAACTGGCTGAGAATCAAGAGGTTTTGAGCCTGAAAGTACCGAACCAATTCTTTTACGACTGGATGAAATCCCACTACGGGGAAATTATTTTGAGCACCCTGGCTGAGGTCAGTGGGCGACCCATGCGGGTGGAGTATTCTATTGTCATGGATGACCATTCTGGCGCTCCCCAACCTGAAGCCTTTTTTGAACCTGAAGAAGCCATTGTAAAACACAAGGGCTACGAATCAAATCTGAATGACCAATTCACCTTCTCAAACTATGTTGAGGGCTCCAACAATCAATTCGCCAAAGCAGCAGCAGAGGCGGTGGTGAATTCTAAAGACAACAATATGTATAACCCGCTCGTGGTCTATGGCGGGGTTGGCCTGGGAAAAACTCACCTGCTCCACGCTATCGGTAATGCGTACAAACAATTCAATCCCAACAAACGGGTGCTGTACATCTCATCTGAGAAGTTCACCCTGGACTTTATCAGCGCGATTCGGGAGAACAAAGCGGGACTCTTTAGCCAGCGCTACAGAAAGAATGATCTACTTATTGTAGATGATGCCCAATTCTTCAAGAAGAAGGAACGCACCCAGGAAGAATTTTTCCACACCTTTAATGATCTCCACATGAATGGCAAACGGATCATTCTATCCACGGATCGCCCGCCCGGTGAGATCGGTTTGCAAAAAAGGCTCACATCACGCTTTCTGGCTGGTCTTATGGTGGATATTGGGACACCAGATTTTGAAACCAGGGTCGCTATCCTGCGCCAAAAGTCTGAAGAAAGCGGTATTGAGATCCCCTATGATGTCATTGAATACCTGGCCACCAACATCGAGAGCAATATCCGAGAGCTCCAGGGCGCACTGATTCGCCTGCTGGCCTATTCGTCCCTGGCCAAAAGTGATATCAACCTCCAGTTGGCCCATAAGGTTCTTATGGATCTAACGGGTAAAAAGGCCCGCCCTTCAGTTAACATGGAAGACATTATTGATGAAACGGCAGAATCACTAGGCGTCAAAAAAAATGATATCTTTGGAAAGGGGCGCAAACAGGAAGTCGCCCTGGCACGTCAATCGGCCATGTATCTTTCCAAAGAACTCACCCACAACTCATTAAAATCAATTGGCTTGTTTTTTGGTGGCCGAGATCATTCAACAGTGATCCACGCCTGTAAAACCATCAAACTAAAAATGGTCGACGATGATATATTCAATGCCGAGATCAAAGCTCTGATGCGTCGACTTTCAGGGCCCGTTCTCAGGTCATAGATCAACACGAAAAACCCCAAGGAGTAACCCCCCATGCTGCAAGCAGGAGATAAAGCACCAGAATTCAAACTTAATGACCAGGACGGTAATAGCGTCTCTCTCAGTGATTTCACGGGTAAAAAGATGGTTATTTATTTTTATCCCAAAGACCAAACTCCAGGCTGTATCAAGGAGGCCTGTAGTTTCCGTGATAACATTGACGCCTACAAAAAAAATGATATCGCCGTACTCGGTGTAAGTATCGATAGCGAAAAATCACACCAGAACTTTATCACCAAGCAAAAGCTGAACTTTCCCCTATTGGCTGACGTTGACAAAGAAATGGTCACCGCTTACGAAGTCTGGGGCGAAAAATCAATGTATGGGCGGAAATATATGGGGACATTCCGAAAAACATTTTTAATCAACGAGGCGGGAGAGATCCATAAAATTTATGAGAAGGTAAAAGTTGCCAGCCATGCCGAAGATGTTCTTGAAGACTGGGAGATCAGCTAGAGCCTCATGACAGTTAACCTGCGCCGCTTTGAAGAATCAGATACTTCTGCCTGGGAAGCCTTTGTAGCTACAGCAAACAACGGCACCCTGTTCCACGAGCGCAAGTTTCTTGGTTATCACCCAGAAGATCGATTCGAAGACCATAGCCTGATCTTTGAACAAAAAGGAAAAATAGTGGCGCTGTTTCCAGCCGTTTTGGTACAGGAAGATAACCAAACAGCCCTCATCAGCCATCAAGGCTCCTCATATGGAGGTCTTGTCACCAAACAGGACCTGAGCTTTCAAGACAGCTATGATTTTGTTGAAGCACTGGTTGGCTATTCCAAAAACACAGGGATCGCCCGCATCCAAATGACCCTACCGCCGGCGATTTACCAGTGTCGGGTGAGCAACTACTTGGATTTTGCCCTGATCAAACACGGTTTTGTCTACAAAAAGCGAGATATTTCTTCCATGCTAACCATGGAAGCCACGCCCGAAGAGAATCTTGATAAATTCAGACCCAGCCACCGTACAGCGGTCCGGAAGGCCATCAGGCAGGGTGTTACCGTGAGAGAAAGTAGTGACTGGTCCGCCTTTTATGATCTTTTGAAAGACAATCTAAATATTCGCCATAATGTCCAGCCTACGCATACACTGGCCGAGTTAATCCAACTCAAAGAAATGTATCCCGAGAAAGTTCGTCTCTTTGGCGCTTATTGGGATACCAACTTGATTGCTGGCGTGGTTAATTTTTCGGTAAATAAAGACGTGGTGCTAGCCTTTTACATTAGCCACAAAGAAGCCTTTCAGCATCTACGGGCTGTAAACCTGCTCTTTTATGAAATCATTAAATGGTGCCATGTTGAACAAGCGAAATATCTGGATTTTGGGATTTTTACAGTGAACATGGAGCCCAACTTTGGACTGGGGCGCTTTAAGGAAAACTTTGGTGCATCAGGCGTGTTCAGAGACACTTTTGAACACCACGTATAATTGATCCCGGGAGGATCTTCTGACCTTGCAACCCTTTTCACGTAAACAGCACTATCTTGTATTATTCGTGTTGCTGGTGGTTACGGTACTCACGCGCCTACCCTTTCAAGGACCCTATCTATACGATGGTGATCCCGTGGCCTATTTTACAGGAGCCGAAAGCCTCTTACAAGACGGCAAATATCTCATCGATGGCAAGATTCCCTTTTGGCCCATTGGCACCAGCTTAACCTTGATACCGTTTATGTTGGCCAGCGAGTTCTTTGGGGGAGTACAAGAGTCCGGGGCTTTCTGGCACGGGCTGTTCTTTATCTATATTGCTATCGCCTTCACTTATTTGTTGGGGAAGCGTGTCTTTAATCCAGCCACGGGTATGATTGGCGCACTTTTCTTGGCTCTGGCTGAAAGTCCCTTTATTCACAGCGTCAATTCCGCTTCAGATCCAGGGTCGCTGGCCATGCTCTTGGGGGCCATCTATCTCATGCTCTTGTTTTTGGACACCCAAAGTCCTAGAGATCTGTTTTTGTCATTCTTTTTGTTGGGTTGGGCTTTTGTTTTTCGCTGGAATTATGTCTTCTTCTTGCCGTTATTTGTGATCTTTTTGACTGGCGATCGTCGGATCTGGGCTTTCCACCTATATCCCTCTTTCTGGATTCTTAGCGCCCTGGGCTTTTTTGCCGGCATTTCGATCCAGCTCTACACCAACTTTGTCCATTTTGGAAACCCCTTGAAGATCGGGTATGCTACTCTGGACTACAGCGAGCAGTTTATCTTCGATATTTTTGTGTATATGAAGAACATGGTTCGAGTGGCCTACCGTATGCTCTTCACCTGGGATTTTTTCTCTCCTCTCCTGGCCATGTTTGGCGTTTTCGCCATCATTGGATTGTGGAATGATCGGCGCCGTGATGTGCTTTGGTTGTTTATGCCCTGGACCATTTTAGGCATCCTGTCAGTGATATATTTTGGCGTTAAGCCGCGACTACTCATGCCCATTATGCCACCCATGTTTCTCATTGGAGCTGAAGGCATTGTCCGGGCTTTTTATGCCCTGCGTACATCCCTGAGTCCGCAAAGGATATCGCCCAAGATCACGGTTCTTTTATCTGTGGTCATGGTAGCCACGCTGTTTTTACCCATGGTGGTGCGGACATTACTTCATGCCCACGGTCATTTCGAAGACAAGGTGGCCATGCAGAAAGCATTCCGTTATGCAGGCAAGCAGATAGGGGCTGGAACAGCCCGGATCATTACCCAACCCGTCTATGCCGGACAAAATGCCGATTGGCAAAGAGCGGGATGGGATGTTTGGTCATCCAAGCGCTATGCCGGAAAACATATTCGATCCCTGGCTTATCCAAGGACCTGGCGAAGAGAGTTAGACAATTGGGTGGTTATTAACCATTTCTGGTTTGATGGTGTCAATCTACGGGTACAGGATTCTAAAATCATCTCAGCCCGGTTCGACTCCCTTATTTCAGCACGTCATCTGGAATTGTGGCAGGTTTTCGAAGGGAAACCAGAGCCCTTGCTCCTAAAAAAGCTAAACATGTTGAGTTATTATCCCGTTGATTTTGTAGAATACAGAGCGCGCTTTGAGGTTTGGGGGCCACCTCGTGAGTAAGGCTGGATCAAGCATCAAGCAACTCTCCAAACACACCCTCGTGTATGGGATTGGAAACATTCTAAACCGGGGCATGACTTTCCTACTGTTGCCGTTCTATACCAACCTGATCACCAAAGAGGAATATGGCGTCTACAGCCTGATCTATTCCTTTATTGCGCTTACCAATGTTTTCTTTATCCATGGCATGGATACAGCGTTCATGCGCTTCTTTATCCCGGAAAAGGATCCCGAGAGCCGCAAAAAGATCCTTAACACGGTCTATACCAGTATTTTTGTCTCCACCTTTTTACTGTCTGCTGGGATTTACCTGATATTGCCAAGCTTCTCTCAAGGCTTGCTTAGCATCCCACCCACATCAGCCATACTGATCTATCTAACCCTCATCATCTTTTTTGACGGCTTGGCTTTTCTGCCTATCATCTATTACCGAGCGGTGAACAAACCCGTCAATTATGTCCTGATTGTTTTTGTGGAGGTTGTAATCAACCTTTCTCTCAATATATATTTTGTGGCTTACCAGAGAATGGGACTATCGGGCATCTTACTTTCCAATGTGATCAGTTCTGGGGCCAAGTTCTTGATGAGTTCTCCGGTCCTGTGGAAAGAATTCCGCTTCCGTTGGGATAAAGGAATCTGGAAAGATATCCTGAAATACGGCTTACCCACCGTTCCCGCTGTGTTCTTTCTGATCTTGATCTCGGTCAGTGATCGCTTTCTTCTGAAACACTTCCTGGGCGCAGGTGATGTGGGTCTCTACGCTTCCGGTTATAAGATCGGAGTGGTCATGGCGCTACTCATAACCGCCTTTCGGTTTGCCTGGCAGCCCTTTTATCTTTCTAAGGGAGATGACCCGGATGCCCCCTATCTCTTTGCCAGAATCTTCACCCTTTTTGTGGCCGTAACGGGCTTTATTTATCTGGGCGTATCGCTGGTGCTGGTGCCCCTCCTGAAAATGCCATATGGCGGTTTATACATCATCGCCACAGAATATCATGAAGGCCTGAAGGTGGTGCCCTTCATTCTGTTGGGTAACATGTTGTTTGGTCTCTCTCAAAACTTCATCGTGGGTGCTTATATCAAAAAGAAGACCCTGTATATTCCCCTCTTCACCGGAATCGGGTTTTTGGTGAACCTCAGTGCCAACCTGTTCTTCCTGACCGTTTTAGATTTGGGGTTTTTGTCGGCGGGATATTCTCTAGTAATCACCTATATCGTTCAAGGCCTGGTTATTCACCTAACCGTGAGGCGCTTTTATCCCGTTCCCTATGATTTTGGGAAAATGTTCATCACCCTGGCTCTTATGGGATGCTTGTTCTTTCTGCCGGGACTCTTGGGGCTATCAAGTCTGTGGTTCAGCAGCTTGCTGGTTCTGCTCTATTTCCCGCTGTTGGATCTTCTGGGCGTTTTGTCCTTGAAACAGATCGTTCACGAACTCCTTAAACGCCAATAAACACCCAACCAATCGCAGACCTGCTCAAACAAAAGGCCGGAGAAGTCATGACTTCAAGTTCTGGATATAACGGGGTGAAGACGCTTTTTAGATCGACTCTCGTGGAGGTCAGATTGAAATAGCTAGGGACGCTGTTTTACCACCCTGGCCGGATTTCCGGCTGCAATACTGTTGGCTGGAATATCCTTGGTCACCACCGAGCCGGCCCCGATGGCCACATTATCACCGATAGTTATACCGGGCAATATGACAGAGTGGGCACCCACTCTGACATTTTTACCCATTCTGATATCCCCAGCCTTACCCGAATGGGCCTCAGTGCAGTTTTCCATGGACAGGGAAAAATGGTCTGCCGTGATAAAGACATCAGGACCGAGCATAACCCCATCAGACAAAATGATTCTCGAGTTTGGTCCAGCATACAGCCGGTTGTTATGATTGATAAGGCAGTCAGCGCCCAGTTGAATGTTTTCTGGAAAAGCCAGAGAGGCTGATGGTGAAATGGTGGTTTTAGGACCCACTTTACTCAAGCGCGGGATGGCCAACACATTGTCGTGGACAAAAAAGCGTAAGCGTTTGATGCTTTGGACCCAAAAGAGGGGGGATAGTAGAATACGGATCATCAAAAACAGAGTTCTCACGATAAATGGTCTCCTTTGTGAATGAAAAAGATAGGGTCTAACAGCACTGACTCAAGTGAATTGATCACAGGGGAAACTCCAATGCTGGCCAGGGGATTGAGACGGATGTCTTTCCCTGAGAGTCGCGCGGGTTTTGGTGAACACTAAGTGGCGTACCACCGACAGAAAGAATCGTTTTCTCAGGCGTCTCCGTGTAAAAAGTGAGGCCTCGGAGATCTTCAGGGTTTAAGGTGCGGTGATCATCGCGAAACAGATGTATCTCTTGAGCGCCATTTAGATTCTCAACAGTCCAGCGTAAATGTTGGATATGGTCAGCGTATGTCAGTAAACGAGAGGACGTGCTCACCAGAATATCTTGTTGGTCTGAATATCGCTTAAGACGCTGAAAACCCTTGGTAACAGAGTCAGGCAGGGCCTGGTCTGCAGGCAGATTTTCGTTCATGTGGGTATAGAGCAGCATAAATCCAGCACTGTTAATAAGAGCGGTCAGATTGCCTTCAGAAAGTTGCAATCCAAGATCGTTGCAGTCTGTGTTCTTAACCTCACCAAGGCGGGAAATGAAACGCTGAAATTCTAGAATCTGTCGCCCATCGGCCATGTCACTCTGGATAATCAGGCGATTCGGGGGGTCTGGCAAGGGGCGTTGTATCTTGCGATATTTGGTCTTAAGAACCAGCTTCTGAAGTTTTTGCTGAAATTGATTTCCCATCGAAAAACTGGCGTTTTGACCTGCAACATGGGTGGTTCGACCAGCCCAAAAAAAGCGGGTTCCATGCTCTGAGAGCAAATCAAGATGGTAAGCAGGGTTCTCTGGGTTGGCACCTTCACAACCAGTATAGGTTCCAATTTTTTGACTGTTCTTGTCATTGCCATGGTTGACCCATACGGGAATCTTTGCACCATGTCGACTCAACTCAGCCAGGGCTGTTTCGGCAAGGCCGCGCTGGAACCCTCCCTTGTTGAAATTGCCATAGGTGTGAAGTGTATCCAAGTGTCCTGAAGCCCAAAGCGCGCGACAAATCGAAGCAAAGGCCATTTCGTTTTGAGAGAGGCCCTTAAAATAACTCAACTGATTGTCATCGTCGTTATTAAAAAACCAAAAGCTGTTGGATAACTCCAAGCCCAGCCCAGATCCATAACAGGTTTCTTTTTCAGTGTTTAGATACGTCATGAACGCCACATAAGCCGACAGGGATGTGGCATGGTCCACGTCGCTGCAAATCGCAAACATAGACCGATAGGGGTAGGGAAATTTTCGCAGGGAAACTGGTGAACTCATAGTGATCAATCTACTTGGAACAAAAACCGGGTGAAATGGGTTTTTCCTTCGTATAGAAGCATACACATAGTTCTTCATACCCAAGGGATTGGCTTTAATTTCCAGGGATTATCTAAGTACTTATACAGGAGTTCAACAAACCAGATCAGTATGGCAGCCGACATTAAAATATCCATCATTCTACCCGTCTTGAACGACCAGGAGAGTCTCACCTTTCGTCTGGAGGAGTTCAGGAAGAATCCGACGGGACTAGGGTGGGAGCTAATCGTGGTGGACGATGGTTCCAACACACCTCTATCGTTGGGACCCGATCCAGAGGCAAACTGGACCCTGATTCGCCAAGAGGCCAAACAGGGTGCCGCTGTCTCCAGAAATAAAGGGGCAGGCCAGGCCAGGGGTGACTTTTTGATCTTTTTGTCTGTCTTTTTGCGTTTACCGAAAGACTATCTGGATCAGGCCAGTTGCTTCATCGATAAAGAAAAACCTGTTTATGGGGCGCACCCCATTGTGCTTGACCCAAAACTCCCGGCAAACAACTTCCAGACCTTTTTAAACGCCCCCCAACGACGAGATGTCAAAGACGGACAATTGAGTGTAAAGCAAAGCCCCTTTGCGGCAACTATTATAAAAAGAAGTGTCTTTGAAGCGCTTGGTGGATTTGATAAGAACATGCAACATTATGGTGGTCATGAGTTGGATTTGGCTTACCGGATGGACCTGGCGGGTTACCATAAAAGACTCGTTATTGACAATTGCCCCCTGGTACGGGTCGCTGTTTCTGACCACGAAAACATACAGACCCGACTCCGGGAGTATGGCCGCATTGGCTTACCAAACCTTTTAAAAAAGCACCCCGAACTGGGTCAAACCATCCTTTTATATCCCGCCCTATGGTCTTTGATAAAAGGGCTCGGGCTGACCACTGCTGTGGAGAAAAGGCTGGCGCGACAAATTGATCAGAACGAACCCTTGTCACACGTCAAATACCGACTTTATCTCCATTTACTCATGAGGAACGCATGGGACGCCCGTTAAAAATTTTATATCTCCGCACCGAGAACACCGCCGGTACCCTGCAGTTATTTGTGGCTGCTCACCGCAAATTAGGTAACGAAGCTAATTTTGTCACGCTGTTCCCTACAGCAGAAGGGTTTCCAGAGGATATCTGTCTGGATCTTCCTCTTTTACCCAAAAACAAGGGCTTTAAAAAGGCCAAGGAGTTGGTGACAAACGAAAAAGCGCTTTATGAAGAAGCGCTGGGATATCCGCCACAATGGAACCCCTCTTTTTCCCGGAAAGCGTTTTTTAAATTGAGGGACCAGCTGTGGAAGCCGTATTTAAAGAGGGCTTTCAAAGAACACGGTCTGTTGGACTATGATATCTATCATCTGGAAGGGGGGCACGGGTTTCTCAGAACCGCGGCCTGGCCTTTTGACGAATTAAAATCCAAAGGGAAACATGTGGTGGCCAATTATCACGGCGTGGATATGCGTACCCGTGGTGTTTTTCCCTGGATCGATGAGCTGGTGGATGTCAACACCTCTAGCGAGCTGGACTTGTTACAGAAACACCCCAACATGAGCTATGTCTTTTTGCCTTATGCCGTCGCTCAGCATACCGCCCAATTTGAGCTGAACAAACCCCTGCGAATCTGCCACGCCACCAGAGATCGATATTGGAAGGGGTCTGACATTATCATTGAAGCCTGCCAGAAACTTGAAAAGAGTCATGGTGTGGAATTCGTCCTCATTGAGAATCAGCCCCACGCAAAAACCCTGGAACTAAAGGCGGGATGCGATATCTATATCGATCAAGTGGCCAACCTGGGTGGCTGGGGATATGGGATGAACTCAGTGGAGGCTTTTTCAATGGGTCTGGCTTGCTGTACCAATCTTTTGCCAGAATATGAAACCTTTTTGGGAGATCATCCTTTTGTGAATGTCCACAAAGACAGCCTTTATGAAGACCTGGCGGCTCTGATCGAAGACCCAGACCGGGTTTCTCAATACAAGACAAAGGGTCGAGCCTGGGTTGAACAGACCCACAGTGTTTCAGCTGTCATGCGATCCATATATAGCCTCTATCTGTCCCAGGGATGGATCAAGGAGTTGCCCCATGAATTGGCCTAACATCAGCCTCGTTATTTATAGCGATGGGGACCCGGACGGCTGTGTAAGACTTTTGACATCCTGTGAACGCTTGCAACACGAAGGCTTTGACTTTGAAGTAATCTTGGTCGTGCGGGGGGTGACTGAAAAAGTTCAGGCCATGCTCAGAGCTTACTCTTTTTCTTTTGAGCCAAAATTCATCTCTGCTCCCGAGGCCTCGAACAGAGCAAAAGGACGCAATCTGGGTGTCGCTGAAGCGCAGTATGAAATAATCTTGTTTTTGGATAGCGATCTTGAAGTTTCCCCCGACTTGCTTTATTGTCACTTGGAAATGATGAGCA